>Ga0326727_10004333_pt1 | contig 42837 bp, 32 predicted proteins | sample MB2enrmetagenome_FD_207643 | JGI IMG/M metagenome (GOLD analysis project Ga0326727, IMG submission 207643) | Lab enriched peat soil microbial communities from McLean, Ithaca, NY, United States - MB29MY | ecosystem: Environmental > Terrestrial > Soil > Wetlands > Peat | place: USA: New York... | reverse complement strand
GAATTGCGTTCTCCGACTTCAGGGGATACGAGGACTGGGCTGACGTCTCCTCCGCCCGAACCACCGAAATACTCAAGGTGATCGTCGCGAATCCCACGATGATCAACGCGTATAAAGCCGGCGCCCCCGGTAACGGCCAGCCTTTCCCGGAGGGGTCCATGATCGTCAAGCTCCAGTGGAAGTTGAAGAAGAGCACGGAGGCGCCTTTCGCCGTGGAAGTACCCGACGTCTTTTCCCAGGCTTTCGTGATGGAAAAGGACAGCAAGAGGTTTTCAAAAAGCGGCGGATGGGGATACGCGGTATTCAACTACGACCCCGCAACCGATAAGTTCACGGCCGATGCCAAAAGCCCTTCAGACTGCGGATACGCGTGCCATACGCCAGTCAAGGCGAAAGACTACATCTTCCACCCGTACCAGAAGCGTTGAACGGCTGCGTGCTTCGAGATCGAGTGCCCGGCTAGGCGCCGCCGAGCGACTCCATCAAGTGTGCAGCCCCCAACGTTCTCCTCTGTCCAATCGGAAGTGTCTTCTACGCCTGGATTACGAGGATCGTTATATGCCAAATGAGACAACAGGAGTGATCACGAGACCACAACAAGGTATGGTTGCAGCGCATCAGCCAGGCCAGGACGTTTTCAAATCGGTCCTGTCCGAAGACATCAATTGGGAGCCCTTCGCAGCTTTCCCACCTTCGGTCCGCATGGCTCTCATCGTGGATCAGCCCTCGGAATCTGGTCCCTACACGATCAGGGTTCGAGTGCCCCATGGCGTTAAGCTGATGCCACATCGACACCCGGAGGACCGAGTGTATACGGTGATCTCGGGCGTTTTCTACATCGGCCTGGGCGACCAGTTCAATCCGGAAAAGCTGCAGGCCTATCCGCCCGGGAGCGTCATCGTTCTGCCCGGCAATACGTCCCATTTCCACTGGGCGAAATCCAGTGAGTACATAACGCAAGTCACCGCGATTGGGCCGCTTGGGCTTGAATACGTCAGTAGGAACGATGATCCAAGAAACCACAACTCTTAGGAGGCATCTGCGCGATTTTCCGCAACGGAGGACAGGCCAGCTATGTGTTTCTCAGCCACCGCGAATTTCGTAGGCAGCGGAGTTCTGAGTGCCGTCGGCTAAAAGCCGCAGCAGGATGTTGCCGTTCCTCGTTCTTGGCGGAGCAACTACGGGACATCCGTGCGGTTCCACCACCCGCCGCCAAGGGCCTGGAATAATGCTGCCGTATCGGCGTAACGATTGCCTTGGGCTTGCGCCAGGTTAATCACGGCCTGTTGATACGCTTGCTCCGCGCTCAATAATCCCAGATAGTTGACATAGCCGGCCTGAAACTGCTTTTTGGCTAGGTCGAGAGTAACGGCGGCAGCGTCTTTCGAGGCAGCGGCAGCTTTTAGCCCGTCCGCATCTTGTTGGAGCGCATTCAGCGTATCCGCCACATTTTGAAATGCAGTGAGGACTGTGCTGCGGTATTGCTCGTTGGCCTGAATATAGGCTGCTCTCGCCGCACGCTCTCGATGCATCAGAGTTCCGCCATCGAATATCGGCTGCGTGACGCCGGCTGTTACGTCGCGAAACCCATTCCCGGCGGAGAATATATTGGCAAAGGCGAGTGCCATGCCGCCGATGTCCCCGGTCAGGTTAAAGTTCGGCAGCCGGTTGGCACGCGCAACCCCAATCAGCGCGCTCGCGGAATGCAGATTCTCTTCCGCTTGACGCACGTCGGGACGTTGCTCCACCAGTTTCGCAGGAAGGCTCACCGGCAGTTCTTGCGGCAGTTGCAAATTCGAGAGTTCAAATTTCTCAGGCAGATCTTTATCGGGGAAACCTCCCGCTAACACGGTAAGCAGGTCTCGCTGCTGCGCCAACTGGTTCAGCAGCGGCGGCAACGTGGCGGCGACTTGAGCAAGCTGCGATTCCTGCGCCGCCACGTCAAGCTCACTGGCATATCCCTTGGCATACTGGCTGCGGAGAATCTCCAACATATTCGTGTTGATCTTGATCAGCTCGTTGGTCGCATCAATTTGTGCCCGCAGCGAAGCCTCTTGGATGGCTGTGGCGGCGACGTTGGAACTGAGTGTGATATCCGTTGCCGCCAGGGCAAAGCGGGCTTGCTCCTGCTGCGCCTTCAAAGACTCGACCGTTCGCCGGTTCAAGCCGAAGACATCCGGGACGAACGAAACGCTCACGTCCGGGGTGAAGAGGCTGTACTGAAAAACGCTGGCGTTCGGCACGGGCGAAAGTTCGTTAGATGTCTTTGCACGCGTCGCCGAGAAACTGCCCGACACACTCGGATAGTAGGCGCCCCGCTGTGCCAGCACATTCTCCCTTGCAACCAGCAACGCCGCTTGCGCCGCCTTGAGATCAGGGTTGGCTTTCAGCGCACGCTCGATCAAGTCGTTGAGCGCCCTGGAATGAAACAAGGTCCACCAATCGCCCGGAATGTCGCCGCCCTCTTCGAGATGTTGTGCCTCCCCGCCCGCAACGTTAGGCGTGCCGGTGGTGTTCTTAATCGGAACCGGAGTGTAGCCTCCGACATCGGGAGCCGCAGGCTTCTTGAACCTCGGCCCCACCACGCAAGCGGAGGTAAGTAGCAACAAGGTCAAGAGCAATGCCGAAGTCGTTAGCAAGCGGCAGAAGCGCGATTTGCGAGTCGGAATCATCAAAATCTGTTCCTTTAGGGCTTGCGGCTCATACGGCTTCCGTTGATCGCGCCTGTGTCGCCGGGTTTTGAGGTTCCGAGTCCGCCAACCACCGCGGGGTTCGGGCCACGATGCCGATGGTTGTCGAGCGACGGAGAGGAAGACGGGAGCATACTCGGCCGCTGCACGGCAGAAACGCTGGTCACGGCCTTCTTTCGGATCGATCCTCTTTTCTCAACCACGACGGACTGGCTTAGTCCGGACGGCGTACGAAGGCGAGGAGTTGCACTCGTAGACCTCGCCTGGCCGTTCGCAGGGCGTTTGACCCGATTCGTGTTCGCTACGTGTGGAGGTTTGGGCACTTGATTCGCCTTTGCAGCACGATGCTGTACTCGGTGTTTGCCGGCAGACTCTGTGCTCGCGGCGCCTTCTAACCTCTGTGGCGCTGGTTTCGACGCAGTCGCATCACTGGCGGCGAGCGTCAACGCGCTGCTGATCATCAAGAAAACAAGGCGAGAAATCTTCATTGTGATTCCTTCGCCTCCGAGCTGTGTGGGCCTAAGTGATGTTCGCCGCCCAGGAAAATCATTCGCAGTGCAGGCACGGCGAGAAGCAGCATCACGGGGCCAACTAACATTCCGCCCACGATCACGGTTGCGAGCGGGCGCTGCACCTGGCTGCCGATACCCGTTGAGATTGCCGCGGGCAGCAGACCAATGCACGCCGAGAGAGCCGTCATCAGCAGGGGCCGCATACGTGTGGAGGCAGCGCGATACATCGCATCGACCGGCGCGAAGCCGTGTGTGAGCTCCTGATTGTAGAAGGTGATCATTAGGATTCCGTCCATCACTGACACGCCGAACAGCGAGACGAAACCGATGGCGGCGGAGATGCTGAAATGGAGGCCAGAGACGTAAAGCGCGAGGATGCCGCCAACGATCGCGTCAGGTATGCCCGCAAGCGCCAGAATGGAATCACGGAAATTGTTAAACAGGCTGTATAGTGCCCCGGCAATCAGAATGAAGCTGATCGGTACAATGATCTCCAGACGTTTTTTTGCTTCCTGAAGATCACCAAACTCGCCAGCCCAAATCAGATGGTAGCCGGAGGGGAGTTTCACGTTGTTCGTGATTCGCTGTTGTGCGTCCTCAACAGTGCCGCCCAGGTCGCGGCCACGAACGCTGAACTTAACCGGAATGAAGCGCTGCACGCTCTCGTGATAAATCCATGCCGCGCCGGTATCGAGGCTGATGGTGGCCAGTTCGCTCAAGGGGATGTAGGCAGTAGCGCCACTGGTGCTTGTGTATGCGACCTTAATGTTGCGAATTTTGTCGATCCCGTCGCGGTATCCAGGCGTGTAACGGACTACGAGATCGAACTGCCGGTCGCCTTCCAGGACCTCGCTCGCTACCGCCCCGCCCATCGCGGCCTGAATGACCGAGTTGACGTCACCGGAGTTCAGGCCATAACGCGCGGCCTTCTCACGATCTACCTTGATGTTCAGGTTCGGCTGGCCGAGCACCGGGAAGATACCGAGATCGGTAACCCCGCGAACCTGGCTCATCTGGTCGCGAACCTGCTCGGCAAGCTTCGTCAGCATTTCAAGATTGGGCCCGACGATCTTGACCGAATTCACCCCTTTCACGCCCGAGATCCCTTCTTCAATGTTGTCTTCGATGTATTGCGAAAAATTGAAAACGACACCCGGCAGTTCGTTGTTAAACTCTGCCTGAATCTGCTCGGTTAGTTTTTCTTTGTCCAGACCGCGGGGCCATTCGTCAAAAGGCTTCAGCGGGGCAAACAATTCGACATTCGAGAACGGAGAAGCATCGCTGCCGTCATCGGGCCGGCCATGCTGCGAAACGACCGTGAGCACTTCGGGATGCCGCTTGAGAATCTCGCGCATTTTCCGCGTGGCTGCCTCGCCATCCTGCAGGGAAAGCGTAATGGGCATGGAAGCGCGAATCCAGAAGTTGCCTTCTTCAAGGTGGGGAAGAAATTCGCTGCCCAGACGGGGGGCGATCAGGAAGAAGGTTCCCAGAGAGATCGCCAACTCGATTCCAACAACCAGCGCGCGATGGGACAAAGCAAAGCGCAGGGCAGGATCGTACAAGCGGTGCAAAGTGCGGACGACGATCGTCTCAACTTCTTTCACTCGCGCTGGGAGCAAGAACGAGGCGATCACCGGAGTGACCGTGAAGGTCGCGATTAAAGCCCCGGCTAGCGCGTACCCGTAGGTGCGGGCCATTGGTCCGAAAATCTGACCCTCGACGCCCTGCATAGTGAACAGCGGCACGAAACCGGCAACCGTGATCAGGGCGGAGAATAGAACTGCCTTGTCCACCTGGAGCGCGCTGATCAGGATCAAACGCAGGCGGTGCGTCCAACCATGCCCTGGCATCGCTGGATCCAGGCTTTGCGTTGGGTCAGGCCCCCAATAGCCTTTGCCCAGGCGGTCTAGCAACTCCTCTCGCTCTTCGTGATTGCGCTGGAAATTTCGAAAGATGTTTTCTACTAGAATTACGGCCGAATCCACGATGATGCCGAAATCTACGGCACCCACTGAAAGCAGGTTGGCACTCTCGCCCAGAATCACCAGCAGGATCGTGGCGAAAAACAACGCGAAGGGAATGTTGATTCCGACGATTAGCGCACTGCGAAGATTACCCAGAAAAATCCACTGAATCAGGAAGACGAGCAGACACCCGAAAATCAGATTGTGCAGAACGGTGTGCGTGGTGAGAGCGATCAGCGAAGAACGATCATAAAAAGGAACAACTTTAACTCCCGGCGGCAGGCTTCCGTCGACATTGATCCGGTCAATTTCCGCCTTGACCTTCGGGATCATATCGGCGGTCTTTTCCGTCCGCCGCTGTACGACGATGGCCCCGACCACGTCATCCTGAGTGTCACGGCCCAGAATGCCCAACCTTGGCCGGTAGCCGACGGAGACCTTCCCAACATCTTTCACCGATACCGGGACGCCGTTCTCCTGGCTCAGAACCACATTCTCAATGTCATCAACCTTGTACCCTTCTCTTAAGTCATCACTGCCGCCGTCATCGATCAGCCCCACACCGCGTATGTTGATGGACTGCTGGCCGATGCTGATTTCCCGCCCACCTACATTGATGTTGGCGTTCCCGAGTGCGTTCAAGATCTGCGGCACGGTGACGCTGTAGGCTTCGAGCTTGTGAGGGTCGACTTCGACCTGGAATTCTTTAGTCGGCCCTCCCCAGCTGTTAATGGCCGCGATGCCTGGGATGGTCAGCAAACGCCGCGCGACGATCCAGTCCTGAACCGTGCGGAGATTGATGATTCCAAAATGCGGCGGACCGACAACCTGATAACGATAGATTTCTCCAGTCGAACTGTTGGCCTGGATGCTCGGAACCTGATTGCCGGGCAAATTCACGTTTTGCGCCAATGCCACTGCGGCCTGGCTGTAGGCAAAGAAGTAATCAACTCCGTACTTGAAGCTCACGCGGACAAAGGAAAGCCCATAGAACGATGTCGAGCGGATCACCTCGATCCCCGGTGTGGTATAGAGGCCAATCTCCATGGGCCGGGTGTAGTAACGCTCCATCTCCTCGGCAGAGAGGCCAGGCGCCTGCGCGGTGATCTCCAGGATCACCGGCGTCGGATTCGGATACGCTTCGATATTCAACATCTTGAAAGCGACGAGTCCGGCGCCGGTAAACAACAGCAGGCCCAACACGACGATCGTCCGGCGGCTCAGGCAAAATGCGAGGGGAGACTTGAACATGATTTTTGTCTTTTAATAAGAAAATGACCGTCTGGCCTCCCGATCTAGTCGGAGGGTGGCGCCTCCAGCATGTTGCTCAGGAATACCGCACCGTCGCTGACAACAAGTTCTCCACGCTGCAGACCACCGAGAATTTGAACCTGACCGTCGGTTCGCAGGCCGGTCTTGATGATGCGCTCGGTAAACCGGCGCCGATCGGTCGTGACCCAGGCCGCCATGGTGCCGTCGGGCTCGCGGACCACGCCGTTGGCCGGTATCGCCGTGGCTTCGACCGGCCCCCGAACGCGAATGACGAAGTTGGCAAGCATCCCCGGACGCAGCTCGTCTTTGGGATCGGTGATTTCGGAACGGATGGTCACTCGATGCGTGTTTGGATCAACCGTTTCGTAGATCTTCGAAATCTTTCCCTTGAAGGTGCGCTCGGGGAAGGCCATCACCTTCACGGTCACAGGTTGTCCCAGCTGATAGAAACCGCTTTCGCTTTCAGGTACGTTGGCAAGCATCCACTTGACCGAAACATTCGCCACTGAGTAAGGCGCCGGTGGATTTCCCGGTTGAACCAAGAGGCCGGCAGGCGCATTGAACGCCGTGACCTTGCCGGCAATCGGGCTACGCACAACCAAAGCGGGATCAATTTTGCGCGAGGCAATCATCTGATCCACTTCGGCCTGGGTTTTGCCGAAGACCAGCACTGCGTCTCGGGCAGCCTTGAGCGCGCCATCGGCCGTCTGTTGATCTGAAATCGCCTGCTCTTTTTCTCGTTGCGAAACCCCCGGAAGGCCGTCAACCCGCGCCAGTTCCTTATTGGTCAAGTCAAAGGTTGCGGCTGCTCCGATCAGGGTCGACTCCGCCTGAATCAGGTCAGGACTTTTGATCGTATACAGGGGCTGATCTTTCTGGACTCTGGCCCCTAGTTCAACAAAAGTTTTGATGATCGTGCCTGTATAGGATGGGAAGACGTCCACTGAGAAATCGTCGGCGAAGCTGATGGCTCCAACCGCTTCCCTTTCGACCGGGAACTGGTAACTTCCCACGCTCTCGATCTTGATCGAGTTCAGTTGACTGGGAGAAAGGTTTAGAGTCGGATCAGAGGTCGAATTTGTGCTGGGCGCGGTCTTGGCATCGGTGGCCCCTCCCCGACTGCAGCCGGATTCCAGAAGAGCAACGGACACAGCTATCGCCACAGCGATAGCGACCGCCGTACCAACCTTCTTGCGAACGTCAACCGGATATTTCATGATCTTCACTGGAACGCAGTTCCCCTGTTCCTGAGGCCGGGTCAAACAGAGCCTCGCTCATTTCGAAGTCCGCGAGCCCGCGCATTCCGACGCCGCCTCTTACGGTTATCTTCCTTTGATATGCGTCCTATAAACTCAAACAGGCCCGCGTACAGCAAACCGGCGTACAAAAGCACTCCGAAAAGACCGATTGCCATCAAGACGTAGCCGTTCCAAGCTTCATAATTCAAGGAACTGCCCCAGCGCCCAGCGCTACGCCAAACTTGATCCACAGTTTCACGGACTGCCCTTGCGCTCCGTGAAAGAAAAATCTGAACCGCGAAGTCTTTTGTATGGGAAGTATTCGGTTTAGGGGAGACAGTAAAAGAGCCAGGGCAAAGAGTATTTCGATCCCAATCGCAAGAAGTACGTAGCCAATCGTTTGATTGGGTCGACGGAGTGAGAGAATCTGATTGGTAGCCCAATCTTGTGGATAAATCGTTTGATTAGATTCCTTGCACAGGAGCCCCGCGTGAGATAAAGGAAGTGCGAACTAAGCCCATGCCTCACTTGGAGATAATCTGGGATCGCCGGAACCGGACGGCTATTCTGCTCACTAGCGGCTTCCTCGTCGTGGCGATCGCATTAGTCGATTGGTGGACGAAGCCCTACTTCTCGCTAGGTTTCCTCTATTTGTTTCCCATCATGCTCGCGGCTGGATTTCTGCCGCGGTGGGCAATCATCTTATTGGGACTTGCCTGCGCGTTGCTCAGTGAACGCTTTAGCAACCTCGACCCGGCGGACGCAAATATCCGGTTGGGATTCGAAGCCCTCGCTCTTTGCGGCTGCGGATTGTTCACCTCCGAGGTGCTGCGGAACCAGCGATTGAACCAGGAAGCACAGGAACGAACGCGCATCTTGGTGGAAACCAGTCCTGCCGCCATTCTTACCGTCAACGAGGGAGGCTTAATTGAACTGGCCAACCATGCCGCTACCGAATTGCTGGCTCCCCGCGATCAACGCCTGATCGGGGAACCCATCGCGGCGTTTTTGCCCGAACTGCATCGCGCGCTGCGCCCCGAAGAAGGACCCCAGTTCCGGGCATCGATGCAGTGCCGAGGCCATCGGGGCAACGGCGAATCGTTCCTCGCTGAGGTCTGGTTCTCCAGCTACAAGGAAGGAGCGTCGCCCAAGCTGGCGGCCATTATCGCAGACGTTAGCGAGGAACAGACCGTCCCGGCGGGAACGGGTTCGGCACCTCTGGATCAGAAGGAGCGGCCCTCTCTCAATAGCCGGGAGATGGACGTACTCCGGTTGGTTGTTCAAGGGTTATCCAACAAAGAAATCGCAGCACGCATGACCATCTCGGAGAGCGCCGTCAAGAACGCCCTGCAGCAGTTGTTTGGCAAGACGGAAGTTCGAACTCGAAGCCAACTGGTGCGCGTGGCTTTGGAGCGTTACAGGGATTTACTCTGATTAGACCTGCCTGAAATGCAACACAACGGACACAGGCCATCCTCCGGCTCTGTGCGAGCGGACTAGCGGGTCGCAACGTAACGATCACCCTATCAGCGCCTCGACGCTTACCAGCATGGCGAACTGGGGGACACGACCTGCCAACATGCGCTCTTATGCTTCGTTGGTTGGCCCGACGGTTGACACAAATAGAACGGCGCTTCCCCTGGCGGGGCCCGATAACCGGTTGCGGTGGAACCTTCAGAAACTCTATGACTCGCTTGATGCGCAGCGCCGTCAACGGGGCCTCTCATGGCCGCAACTCGCGCATGAATTGCGATGCACTCCCAGCCAAGTCAGCGGCCATGTTTCCCGATGCGGTTACGGAGTTAACAACTGTATCCGTCACAATAACTTAACGATCAAAAGCCCGCATGGACGGTTTCCGAAAAACGTTGGAAAAGTTGGCGAAATCGAATGGCATCTAACTGCGAAGAACACAAAAAGGACACAGCGCAGTGTTCCCCAGCCCCTCCAACTGTAGAGTTTCCAGCTCAACCCATGATCTAGCGATCTAGCTTCGCTTTTTCTCAGGCGGTGTCAATTCTGAGTGATCGCTAAGGGGTCAAATCGAAGTGAACGTTTTGAACGTTGACACGGAAACCCTAGGTCGCTGCAACAGACAAGCTTACGCACGTAAACGCGCGCCCCTCCGGTAGCTCCGCAGCTCCCCAATCTGGGATCACGTGTCCTGACTCCGCCCGACGCTTTTAGGCCGCGCGGCTTTTCACTTCCTGCGGTGGCCAGACGAACTCGGACTGCGAAAAATTCACGCTAGTCCCTCAGTGGCAATAGTCCACGATGTGTTGGCTGGCACTACCAAGATTCTCAATCCCGCACTCTACATGGTCGCCGTGTTTCAAGTAGCGCGGGGGCTTCTGTCCCAGGCCCACACCGGCGGGCGTTCCGGTCGATACCACATCCCCGGGCAACAGAGTCATGAAACCACTTAGATAGCTGATGAGGTAGGGGATGTCAAAGATAAGGTCGGAGGTGAAAGAGTCCTGCATCAATTCGCCATTTACTTTTAGCCACAGACGCAGATTCCCGGGATCCGTGATTTCGTCCGCCGTAACCAGATAGGGGCCGAGCGGGGCGAACGTATCGCAGCTCTTACCTTTGACCCACTGACCGCCCCGCTCTAGCTGAAATGATCTTTCGCTGTAATCGTTGTGCAGGCAATAGCCCGCAACGTAGTCCATGGCAAGATCCGGAGTTACGTAGCTGGCTTTCTTGCCGACCACTACCGCCAACTCCACTTCCCAATCGGTTTTTTGTGCGCCAGGAGGAACGATCACGTCATCATTCGGTCCGCTTAGCGCCGAACTTGCTTTGAAGAAAACGGTGGGTTCTTTCGGTGCGTCCATACCGCTCTCCGCCGCATGAGCGGCGTAGTTCAATCCGATGCAAATGATCTTCGAAGGACGAGCCACGCAAGGGCCGAAACGGACGCCCGGGGGCACGCCCGGACAAGTTGCGGCGTGATGGCTGAGCCAGAGACGGAGTCGCGAACATCCGTCGGTCGCAAAGAATCTCTCGTTCCAGTCCTCGTCGAATGCGCTGACGTCCAGCCCCCTTGCGTCGGAGAGAAGGACGGCCGGTTTTTCCTGATCGCGTTCGCCGAAACGAAATAGCCTCATAAGTGTTCTGCCTGCAATGCTTAAACAGTGGTAAATCCCCGGGTTAAAGTTCTTAATGCGCCGGGATCTCGAGCATCATCTTGAGCAAAGAGCCGGGAGCTTCGGTCATACGGTCGAATGCCTCCTGCCCCCGCTCCAGAGCCAACACAGACGTCCAAGGTGAAAGATCGACGGCACCCTCGACCAGCAGCGCCAGGGCACGTTCAAAATCAGCCGGAGTGTAGGCAAAGGACATGGTGACGCGATGTTCTTTGCGAATGCTGGAAACAAAATCGATCTCACTGGACTGGGTCATCATCCCCAACAGAGCCACCTGGCCTCCCGGACGGCAAAGGCTGAATGCCAATTGGCGGGCAGCGGAAATTCCACTGGCATCAATGACGAGGTCGAAGTCCGCCGGCCGGATCGAGGGTGCGCTCGGTCCCGGCGAACCGGCGTGATCGGTGTGTGTAGCGCCGAGTTGCCGCATCGTCTCCAGTCGCTGGAGATTCACATCGACGACAAGCGTCTCGCGAACCCCCAACTGGCGAGCGATCAGGAGGGCCAGCGCTCCCATGGTTCCAGCACCGACAATCGCGAGGCGAAAGAACGGTTGCGGAGAAACCAAGCGAAAAAGATGAACGATGTTCGCGAGCGGCTCGACCAGAATTGCGGCTTGCGGAGTCAACGAGTCCGGGACAGCGTGAATCTGAGATGACGGCAACGAAACAAATTGCGCGAAAGCACCTTGGGTCTCGTCCATGCCCAGTAGCCGCCACGAAGCACAAAGGTTTTGCTTGCCTGCGAGACAATAACCGCAAACGCCACAACTAATCAGAGGGTTCGCGACCACGCGGCGGCCATCGGCCAAACGACCTACCAGTTCGTGTCCCAGAATCAGCGGCGGGAGCCGGCGCGCACTGTGGCCGAGAAAACCGGACATATCCGAACCACAAATACCCGCAAACTCGACCTCCACCAGAGATTCTCCGTCTCTCGCAGCAGGTCGAGCGCGTTCCTCCATCTGCACGTGTTTAGGGGCCGTATAAACCAGGGCCAGCATGGAGGAGTCGTTCATTGCTTTCTCACTTTTACGTGTCCTTGCATGTTTTCTTTAGGACGGTAGGGAGGCGAGGGAGTTCTCGGTCCCAACCATGAACTTCGGTGGTTTCAAGGCGGGGACGGCAAAGAACGCGTCCAAGGACATGAGCCCCGCTCCCAGAAGAGCGGCGTCGGATCCTAACTCTCCGAAGCGGAACCTAAGTGTTTCGGTTACGTAAGCCAGGGCGCGTGATTGTACGACACGGGTCAACTGATGCAAGAACTCCGGACCGGCGAGTTTCAAGCGATGGTCGAGCACAATGATCTCGGGATTGAAGATATTGACGAGGTTCGCAATGCCGAAACCGAGACTGCGAGCCAATTCTTCTACCAGCACCACGCACATTTTGTCGCCTAGAGCAGCCGTCTCGAGGACGTGCCAGCCGGTGACTCGGTCGATGTCACGGCCCGCAAGTTCCAAACATCGGCTGAAACCACCATTACGCAAAGCGGATCGGACGCGAGTCTCGAGAGCGGCAAGGCCAGCGACGGCTTCAAGACATCCGAAACTGCCGCATCGACACGGTGGACCGCCTTCCGTGGTAGAAGTGTGACCAAATTCCCCCGCGGACCAGCGATGCCCCTGCAACAGATGACCTCCGGTGAAAATGCCCGCCCCGATGCCTGTGCCGTATTCGATATAGATAAGGTCGGCGGCGCCCTCTCCAGCACCCAGGGTTCGTTCGGCAATGGCCTTGGTTCTCGTGTTGTCGGAAACCACGACGGGAACTCCAAACGCCTTGTTAAACAACTCCCGCAACTTGATGCCGTGCCAGAAATCGATAGTGGAAGAAACGACCGAGATGCCTTCTTGGCTATTCACCAGACCTGGGTCGCCAATTCCGATTCCTAAAGGGCGTCCACTTTCTGGCCCAGCCTGTTGGATCGTGCGCTCGACACAGGACAACAACTGGCGGAGCAGGCCCTCGCGGCCGTTGGCGAGATCGGTTGATTCCCGAATGACGGAATTCCTCAGCTTGGCCCGAACGTCCATCATGCCCGCAGAGACGGTCTCGGCATCAAAGTCGAGCGTGACAACGTAGCCGAGTTTCTCGTTCAACTCGAGCAATATTTGCTTCCGCCCGGTCGGATTATTCGAAAGGCCGCCTTCGGCGAGCACCCCCTCGTCCAGTAATTCCCGTACCACTGCCCCAATTGTGGCCGGTCTAAAATGTGTCAATTCGTGCAACTTTACCCGGGAGAGCGGGCCGAAACGCCGTACTACGTCGGTAATCAGCGCCCGATCCCGCTCTTTGATGGTCGGCACATGCTTCATCCAAAAAGCCTCTCCCGAATCATAACTTAGCACGGTATCGTCGTGAAGAGAGGCTGACTGCCCGGTCGAAGCGAACTCAAGCATTCGATTTGGATTCATGCCTACCTCCAGGAAACGTTCGGGGCAGTGCTATTTAGTACGATTGCGTGTCAATCACCGAATCTACGAAACAGCAGGACTATTCCTTTTCATAGGCGCCTATGTCGGGCGGAGTGCCTCGCGTCGCTCCCGTGAAGTCCTTAGGATCGAAGTATCCGGCAGACGAACTGCCCGCATCGATCGTGGGACTTCCCGTCTGCTCGTGGAAGTCGTAGGCCGCGAGATTCGCGAACAGTGGCTGGCTGAAGATCGAATCCGGATCCATGCCACTCCCCACTTTGTATGCGCTGAAGCCGGTGTACTTCACAACCTTGGTACCCTTGGGAAAATAAAACAACGCCGTGGACGCATTTCCACTGAGAGTGTAGTAAAGGTTGTTGTCCATCCAGATTCCACTGCTCGATTTCAGGCCGAAGTTTGACAGAGCAATGTTGTCGCCAGCATAGAAGATATTGTTGGCAATGGCCGAGTAGGTACTGTTGCCGAGAGCGATGTTGCCGTAAGCACCGGCGCCATTGTTGTACACCGTGTTGTTCAGGAAACTGCAACTCGTAATGGAACCGCTGCCGAAGCCGGGCGTCGTGGCGGTGCCGGCGCCCAACCCGTACGTTGAGTTGTTGTAAATGAGATTGTCCTGCACCGTTATGTTGATGGCGGAGAAGTTGGCGATCTCCGCAACGACTTGAATCCCAACTGTTGTGTCGTGGACCACGTTCGACTCGACGACGGTGTCCGCGGCTCCATCGACATAGATTCCAATCCCGTTTACGTTGCCGTTGTATACCGTATTGCCGCTGACGGTCCCGTTGTCCGCGCGAATCGACCAAAAGGCAAATGATGGAGGCTGATACCCCCCGGTGACGTCGATTTGGATTCCATCATTGTCGTGGACGGTGTTGCCCGTCACTTGGAAGTACATGGCGTTCCCGGAAATCTCCACGACGTTCCCGTAGAGTTCGTGGCAATCGTAGACAGTGTTTCCGCTGATCTGCACTTGCTCGAGATCGGCCGAGGCGGACGTGCCCCAAACCGCGATTCCACGCCCATTCCGTCCGGAGTCGGTTCCGCTGCTGGCGTAATTAAAGTGATGGATCGTATTGTTCAGGATGTTGATGTTTGTGCCCGAGCCTTCGACAAACACGCCTCCGCCATCGTGGGGCAGGGCGAACAGATTCTGAATGTCAAAGCCGATGAGCTGGACATAGCTTCGGTTGTTGATATCCACGAGCTTGAGCGCGCTCAGGCCACTGCCGTTTATGGAAGGAGATTCGCCTGAGTAGTTCTGCAGAGTAATGTAGCCACCTGCGGCGGTTCCGCTGGCTGGGAAGGAGATCGCCTCGTTGTAAGTACCGCCACGGACCAGGACTGTGTCCCCGGGATGCGTGGCCACATTCAATCCGTGCTGAATGGTGCGGAACGGACTGCTCAACGTTCCGGCATTAGTGTCAATTCCCCCGGTGGACACGTAATAGGTTGTGCCGTGGCATGCGCTGCCACATCCCAACAAAACCATGAGAATTGCGAGCGTCTGCACGGGTCGCGTGATCGAACACAACGGGCGGCCAGCGTGCTGAAGGCGAGTAATGTATTTTGAGGCGGCTGTCCAAGTCTGCATAGATTGCATTCTCCGTCACAAGATTCAACTTCCCAGGGTCGCCTGCAACAGGATTACTGACTCACTTCGTTCGCTTCACAATTCGGCGAGTTGCTTTTCCAAGCCTCGGATCTTCCAGGTCGTAAAGTCTCCAACCCAGGAAGGAACCGTGCCCGGTGCCTCGCACTCCGTGAACTCCGATGCGCGCAGCGTAATGGCGGGCACGTAATTCATCTTGTAATTGTCAGTGGAAGCTTCTGGAACCGAGGCAGCGAGTTGGCGTTGCCAAGCCCACACGGGGTTTCCGATTTCCAGTTCGGGGCGCGTCAGATATTTTCCAAAAGTGCGGGTAACATCGATCTCGTCCCGCAGAATATTCGCAATCGGCACCGACTTGTCCCCAAGAACATAGGCCGCCCATTCGTAGAAATTAGCAGTGCTCCTCCAGGTAAGGACTGCTAACTCGGCCACGACTCCATCAAGGTCCGCTCGCTGCTGGTGCGCCCCGGAAGTCTGCTGCTGAAGCTTGGCGTACTCCTCCAATCCTTGCCGTCCGAGGCGCACCATCTTCGCCATCAAGTAGCGACACGGGGGAAGCGCGTCCGGCTTGATATAGTTATGCGGGTCCGCCCAGTAGAGACCGTCGCCGCCATGGGCAAGCTTGACCGCGCGTTCGGGGAGAAAGGGATGCATCGGGAGCAAGGCGATACTCGTTCCGAAAGAGTCCGCCCAACTCTGGGTGGCGGCGTTATAGTCGAGGCATTGCGGGAAGTAGCGCACCGCCGAATCGAAGAGCGCCCAAGCCTTGACCGCCCTCTGCGCTGCGGACTCTGAACCGTAACGTTCTGTGGCGAGTCGCCGCAGCCAGTCTTCCACGCTACTGGCCGGGTAGTGCTGAACGACACCGATGAGATCCAGAATCAGCCCTTCGTGAACTCCGCCGCAATCGAAGTCCATCCAGCCAGCGACGTGTTGTTTTCTCATTTTGTCGAACTTCCTGGCGATCTGCCCCACCGCCGGAACGTAGGGTGTGTGCCAATTCTCGAAGGTTTCTGCAGGAGTGATCATCACCAGAACCGGTGAGCCATACTGCGCTTCGAGCTTCTTGGCGTGGAGAAACGTTGTGCCGACCTGATCGCAGCCGAGCGATTGATCGAGGACGTGGCCGGTCCATTCCGGGTGTTCGGGGTCGGGGACATAGGGAGCGCCCTTCTCCATTTTGGTTACAACCGGGGTGCCACGGGGAAGTTTGGAGAAGATGGCGTCGTAATACGATTCTTCGTACCAGTTCCAGTCGTATACAACTAACTGAAAACGTGGCTGGACGTGGCGCGCAACCGCGATCGAGTCGGCAAACAATTCTCCCAGCCGATCCGCGAAAGGACGGCCATGGCAGCGCGGGCAGCGGTCATCACACAGGTAGGCTTCATTGTCGTTAATCCCCCACAGGACCGCGTCAAGATCGGGGGCGGAGGCGAGGACCTTGCGGAATCCTTCGAGAAACCAGGTGCGCGCCGCCGGATGGGAAACGCATAAAGGCTGGTAGCCCAATCGGCCGCCAGTCACTTCTGCTTCTTTTAGCGCAGGCCCTTTCCAATCCTCCGGCACGGCGCGGGAAGCCCAGAGCGATAGACGAGGCTGCCAGAGATCGAGTGAAAAAGCCAACCCATGCCGGCTCACCGCTTGAGAAACGGCACTAAGCCAGGAGCGGTAAGCCTGATTCATGGGGCCGTACGCCATATCAAAAGTGTTCAGCAAATAAAACTCGCTCTCGTTCATGTCCCCAATGTTCATTTCCGGGTGAAAGAACGGATCGACCTGGAGCATGACGTGCGAGTAGCCAGCAGCGGAGACAGATTGCAGCCATGACTCCGACGGAAACAGATGCATGGCCCGCGGTGGAAAGGCAAACGCGAACTTGAATTGTCGCGTGTCCGCAGAGGAAGGCGGAACCTCGGCAGCAAGTTGCACGGAAGGAAGTGCGGCGGCAACACCCGCTCCGACCGAACCGACGAGAAACTCCCGGCGATCCATTCCGCGCTCAACGGCTTTCGGATGACTCGACTTCTTCGGCATTCCAACCCTCGCAGTTCACAGCATGATTCTCGCGAACCTGCCCCCGGGACTTGACCTAAGAGCTCCCCGTCAGGGCGCGCGTGCGGCTGGATTTAGCGCTTCTGCGCGCGGGCTTCTGGGGCTTGCTGGCTCGATCCCCGATATCCTCGGGATACTTCAAAGCAAGTGCCCGAATCTCATAGGTGAATTTGAGAAACAGTTGTTCCCAGCGCTTCGCCTGTTCTGGTGTGTAATTGTAGAAGCCGCGGTGGTTCGCGGTTCCACGTCCTCCAGCATCCACCACTTTCTTAATCAGGTCGGGAACTTCGGTGGCATTGCTCAATTCCGGCCAGAGGTCCTTCATCACTGAGGCGTAAGCGGGAATTCCAGTCAGGTCCATGAAGCGGAAAGGGCCGGCGAATGTGATCCAGTACCCCAGGTCGTTTCGCATGGAGCGGTCCACGTCCTCGATGGTCGCATAACCGGACTCCACCAAGTGAAATGCTTCGCGAAACAAAGCATAGGCGAGTCGATTCGTAATGAATCCGCGGATGTCTTTCCGGAGCAAAGAAGGTTCCTTGCCCCAATGCCTCGCCAACGCTACCACCAACTCAGCGCTTTGTAAGCTCGACGCGCGTCCACAGATGATCTCCATGAAACGAGTCACGTGGGCCGGCTCGGCCCAGTGGATGCCCAGGATTCGTTCAGGGACACTCGCGCCTTCTTGGAAGATGGTGACTGGAATGGCGGACGTATTAGTACCAATGATGGTCTCGGCAGAAACCACTTCTTCTACGTTACGCAACGCAGCTTTCTTGTCCGCCGCACTCTCGACAATGGACTCGATGACGATCTTGCATTCCCGCAACGCGCGAAAATCTTCCGTGGCGTGAAAGCGCTTGAGCAGGAGCGCTGGATCTTTTCGCAGCAATCCCTGCTTCACCATTTGCCGCAAGAGGCCCTTGAGTTCCTGAGCGACACCGCTTCGGCCTTCCAGGTTGCGAGTGACTCCGACGACGGAATGTCCGGCAGCGAGCAAACACGCGGTAATGCTCACACCCATCATCCCGAGCCCAATCACACCGGCGGGAAAACTTGCGGGATCCACCTCGTGTCGCCGCTCCGTTCCGGTGCCATTCTTATTGCTGAACATCTTTGGCCTCTCTTGACGCATGTGCCTCGGTAAAGCAGGCGTGGAGCTCTTGCCTGTGTCCATTTTGTTTGCGGTCCGCTCCCTCAGAAATGGAACTTCAATGCAAACTGCATGGCTCGTGGGTCGGTGGCGACGTTGGTGATCCGCCCAAACTGGCAACCCGCCTGTTGGACAATGTTGGTTGTGCCGTCGGGTGCGGGCGGCAAGCACCAACCGGTGTTCGGCAGGCCGAGGTTCGGATGGTTGAGCACGTTGAACACTTCCCAGCGAAACTCGAAGTATTGCGCTTCCGACAGGTGAAAGTCCTTGGCCAGGACAGAGTCGAGGTTCACAAACCCCGGCGCTCGGAGATTAGCCAAACGGACCGGTGCGTCGCCAAAGGTCCACGACCGCGGATCCGTGGGATCCGGGTTGTTCCAGTATGAAGGGTCACTTCCGAATGCAGGTTCGAATGCAGCGGGATTGATCCATTGACTGGTTCTTTGGGCCTTACTTTCACCAGCGGTGCTTGGATTTTGACCAGGGACTAAGTTGGGACGACAATTTGATTCGATTGATGCCTGAAGCGCACTGCATGGGGTGGTAACGGCAAGCGGTATCCCGGCGGCCGCGTTCAGGTTGCCCGTAAGTTTCCAGCCCCCAAGCACTGCGTTGGTAATGCCCCTGCGATTCAAGAATTGCCGTTTTTCGCCCACTGGAAGTTCATAGGTTGCCGCAAGGTTGAACATCTGCGGAATGTCGTCCTGCGAGATGACGTGATCGTCCGCTCTTTTGTTGTCCGGATCCTGATAGGCCGGCGAAAAGGCGTTCTGATTAGCAAACTGCCCAATCCGGCCGCCAAAACCTCCGGCCCGGCCGTAATGGAGAGGATCTGTCGTATTCGAGCCGAGCACGCCGGTTTCCGAATTCGTGAATTTCTTGGACAAAGTGTAAGCAGCGATGAAAGTGAGGCCATGCGAAGCGCTTTTCTGTACACGAAGATTCATGCCGTTATAGCTGCTTGTGCCTTCAAATCGCGTGTTGTTATAAATGCCGCCATTAAAGAACGGATAAGGGAGCAATAAAGTGCTCAGCGGCAGTTCGGTGGCAGGCGCGCCGGTGAGCGGATTCCCATAGAACGATCCGAGTTCCTGCGCCGTAACGCCCGAGTACAACTGCGTGATCGGAACATTTTCGTTGATGTTCACTTCGTACTTCTCGCGGTTGGCGGTTGAAAGATAGTTGTAGTTATAAAAAGAGTTTCCTGGCAGATGAGTGGCGTGGCTTCCTACGTAGCCCACGCTTACTGCGTAACCCTTGAAGAAACGCTGTTGGACTTCAAGATTCCACGTTTGCACCATCGGGTCTCTCGACGGAGGCGTAAAGACGTATGCCCCTCCCAGAGTATTTTCGCGAGTTTGCGCAGGGAAACCTGCACTGGTAAGTACCGGTGAGGTCAGCGTGCTCTTGTTCGTAGTTGTATCGCTGAGTTGCCAGGCCACGCATTGCCCGCTATAGGGCAAGCATTGTGAGGGATCGCTGCTGCCGAACCAATTACCTAGGCGTTGCCATCCGGATGAGTTTACAGAAGACTGCCCCGGCGCGTTCAGCTGGTTCGGCCCATCTGAGTAGTAAATGTCGTACCCGCCCCGGATCACAGTATTAAGTCTAGTTTTCGGGGCCCAAGCAAAATTGATGCGGGGGGCCACGTCGCCCTTGTTTGCAGGACCGATATTGCCTCCGTAATAAACGACCTCCCCATTTAAGCCCGTCAGCGGATTCATGCAAGTAAAACAAAAATTAGACATCGGTTCATTATGGTCGTGGTAATAGCCAAAAATGTCATACCGCAACCCCAGGTTGAGCGTGAGGCTCCGGGTCATGCGAAAATCATCCTGGAAATAAGAACCCAACGAATGCCATGTCGTGTGGGGACTCGCCAAATAACCTGCCGAGGAACCATCCCCGGAAGACAGAGTCCCCAACATGAATTGCGCCAAAGCATCCCCCCCCAGTCCGGTCAACGGGTTGGAGGTTATCCCTCCATAAAAATTCAATTGTGTCGGCGTTCCACTCTCGTATGCCCCCTGCTCGAGTCGATAGAGGAACCCAAATTTGAGAGTGTGACGTCCTGCGATTTTGGTCACGTTATCGATCAGCGTGTAGGCGTCCGCAGCCGTTGTCATGTTGACATAGGCAGTTGGACCGAAACTGTAATATCCGGGCCCCAATATCGTAAAGGTGGGCTCTGGATAGGGTGGATCCAGCGGAATTTGCGACGGCGCCAACTCCGATTGGACAGCGTTCTGCCCCGTGATGCTGTTCGGATAAGGCTGAGTCGGATGGGTGGTGATGTACTGCCGTGAAAAGCTGATCCGAAACTCATTAATCATTGTGGGATTTACGACATAGTTGTGGCCGATACCGATTACTTGGTTGCGGAGATCCAGAGGGTAGGTTGAACTCCAGCCGGTAGAGTTCCAAGGGAAGGTGGGGCCGGTCCAGGGCACAGCGTAATTGTTGATCCGCGTAGGATTGTAAAGCCATTCGACGAAGAGTTTGCTCTTTTCACTAAACTGATGATCAAACTTTAACGAGATATTTTGAGGATCCTGACTGGACGCCACCTTCCCGAGGAAGTTGTTACAAATCTTGTATCCATCCTTTGAGGGAGGGCAACCGGATAAGGGATCGGAATAATTAGGCAGAGGAAACGAGTTAATGAAAAACATGGCCACCGGATCCATCATGCTGGTCGGGATGGATGTCGCCATTGTGCCGTCAGGGTTCAGAATGGGCTGCCGAGAGACCAGCCCCGTATTGGGATCAGGTCCTACGGTTGTAAGCGGGTTGTAGATGCCATATTGGGCAACATTTGGATCTTCACTAAAGTCGCCGGTGCGCATCGCCGTCGTTGGCACGGAGTAACGATTGTTACCAAATTCGTGAAGTATGCTCGCATCCCACGAAAAGAAGAAAAAGGTCTTCTTGCGCCCGTCATAGAGATGTGGAATATAGACCGGCCCGCCAAATGTCCCGCCAAAGTTGTTATAACGGACTTGGTTCCCGTTTTTTCCAGTGAATGGATTGAGCGCGTTGGTTGCGCTATTGCGCAAGTACTCGTAGAGAGTGCCGTGCGGGTCGTTGGCTCCAGACTTCAGTACCACGTTGAAGACGCCACCCGAGGTACGTCCGTATTCGGCCGATAGCCCGCTGGTGATTGCCTGGAATTCCTGGACCGTATCGGGCGAGGGATTGACAGCAATGTTTTCGCCGAAACCGGAAATATTCAGACTACCATCCAAATACCAGGCGTTTGAACCACTCTGTCCACCATTCACAGCTACTGCTGAACCGAGCAGGAACGTCGGATCAGGTGCGGTACCAAACTCGCTGTTAAATCCAAAATTCGATCCCGGAGGTCCAGCCACGCTGTTTACTCCGGGAATCAGGAACACCAACTGCTGCAGGTCACGTCCCTGCATGGGCACATTGGCAATCGTGCTTTCCGAAAGAGTGGTGCTCTGGTTCGCCGACCCAGTCTCAACCAAGGGTGCGCCGGCCGATACTACAACCGTTTCCTGGACGGTAGCCATGACAAGCTTTGCGTCGATGCGCGTGGGTTGGCCAGCTAAAGCTTCGACATCGTGGACTTCCAATGTCGCAAACCCCTTTTCCATAAAACGGACTGTGTACTTCCCGGGGACAAGATCGGTGACTTGGTAGAATCCCGTACTGTTGGTTCTGGCGGTTACGCTCGTGTTGGTTTCGAGCGATGTGACCACGACTTCAATATTCGCCAGAGCCCTACCTTCAGGGTCGGTTGCCACCCCGGAAATAGACGCGCGGTTGATTTGGGCGGCGCTGGAAGCGATCAGCAAAAGAGCCGTCTGCAAGATGACGATCCACCGAACCAGCTTTCGCATTGGCATCGAGTTATCTCCTGTCCGGTACACAGCCCAACCCGGTTCGATCACGTACTGTAGTAACCATTAGAATGGATGTCAACAATAAAATACAAAAAGGTTTGTTTTATGCGAATTGAAGGCGCATAATTGGATGCGAAAAATACTCGTCGGTGCGCTTGTAGCAAGAAGGTTCCGCCTTAACATGCCGAACCGTCGACCAATCTTTGGAGGAAGCACCCTTTATGACCAGCCTGTTCCCTTCCCACGGTCGAGTCGGATCCAAGCAACCTCTCGAGGCCGCGAAGTACGGGGCAACTGGAGGCCACCGGAACGGTCTCTTGAGAAACCTTCGTCTTGGCCTGCTGCTGTCGTGCTTAATCCTTTTACCGGCGAGCCAATTTGCGGCTGATCACCCCCAACTCTCCAAAGACCAGATGGCCCGGGCCGGGGCCAGATTCACCGGACAGGTCGGCTCAGTCTCCGTGGAAAAACTTCGGGAACGGCTTCTCTCCCTCAACCAGGACATTTCGCAGCATGGCATTCTGGATTTCCCCGGGGCAAAGGAGAAGTTGCTGACCGGCTATTCCTACGGAGAGTTCTACGACTGGGATCTGTACTTCGAGAACTTGTATCTCTCGTACTATGGCATCTCCGACTACAATTTCTCGAACTTGAAACTTTTTCTGGATCGTCAGCAGGGCGATGGATTTGTCTCGAGAACCTTGAAAGAACCGCGCCCCACTCAGATGTTCAAACCCTTCCTGGCTCAGATTGCAGTTCTGGGATCGACGCAACGCCACAACGATTACAGCTGGTTGCGTGACGGTTACTACGAAAAGCTCCAGAAATATATCGATCGATGGTTTGCGTATGACGCCGATCATAATGGCCTGCCGGTCTGGAACAGTGCCGACGCCAGCGGCATGGACAATCAATACAGCCGCGCTGGAGTATTCGACGCGTTCTACGATGAGGGAGTCGATCTGGAGTGCTATCTGGTTCGCGAGTTAAGGGCGATGGCGGTAATCGCGAACCAACTGGGGAAGCACAAGGAAGCCGAGGAGTATGCGAAGCGTGCCCGGCGCTTGTCCACGGCTATCAACACAATCTTGTGGGACGACAAGGATGGGTTTTACTACGATCGGGACCAGAAAACTGGCCAGCGCATCCGGGTCAAGTCGGTCGCTGGATTTCTCCCTCTCTGGGCTGGCGTTGCTACGCCAGCACAAGCGCGCCGTCTGGTGAAGCAGCATCTGCTCAACGAAAAGGAATTTTGGACGAAGTACCCTGTCCCCAGCTATGCGCTCACCGAGCCCGACTACTACCAGGGAAGCAAGACGGAGCGTGGCGAATGTAACTGGCGTGGCACCACTTGGATTCCGACCAACTACATGATCTTTCATGGCCTGGTGCGCTATGGATTTAAACAAGAGGCGCGGACACTGGCCGACAGAACGTTCGATCTCGCACTGAATCAGAATGCCAGTACGCGCGAATATTATGACGCTGACACCGGCCAAGGGAACGGATTGAACCCGTTCTGGGGCTGGTCCTCTCTCGCGTATGCGATGCCCTTGGAATACGACTTGGGATATGACCCCACGAATCTTGACGCCCCTATTTTCGCGATCTTACCCGACACGCTGGGAATCTCGTTTCATCAAGAGCAGCCAGTGAAGAAATAGTCAGACGACTTTGCCGCGGCCTTCGATCCGCCAGGAGTCGACGACCTCTTCTCCATCGACGACAAACATCCGGTCGTGCAGGTTGACGCAGGTGCAGACATGATTCGGGATGATCCTCAGCCGGTGACCAACGGAGAGTTCGCGGCCCTCCCCGAGGAAAATGTGGCCGTGCTCTTCGGAAAGATCTTCGAGGGGCAGGTCGGGAAATCCAACGATGTAGCCAAAGTGCATCTTTGCTCCCGAGAGTAATCCGTCGGCGGAGAGAGTCTTGCTGCCCGCATCGATGATGGCGCGATTGGCCACGCTCGTACTCACGACGGTGGTGAGTACGGACAGAGCGCAGTCGGCAAAGCTGGCGGCGCCGGCATCCACCATATCGCGATCCTGGAAAGCATAGGTTCCCGGCCGAATCTCGGTGAGGCCGTGAAATTCGTGGCTTTGCAGCGCCGCCGGAGTGTTCCCTCCACTCACCTTGGAGTGGTCGATGCCTGCAGCGGCAAGCAGCGCATAAAGTGCATCGAGTTGCTCGTTCTCATGGGCAATGGCCGCGATACGTGAGTCTGGATCTCCCATAATGTGGCCGTAGTAAACCGATATGCCGTCCCACCGAAGATGGGGCAACGCCTGGATTGCTCGTACTTGCGAAATGGACTCGGACACGATCGGCAACCCGCAACGCCGGAATCCGGTATCGAACTCGACCCGGACCCCAACCTCTAGCCCGGCTCCAGTCGCCGCTTGCGATATCCCTTTGGCCACGAGCAGGGAGTCGAGCGCAATCGTGAGGCGGCAGCGTGCTGCCAGTGAGACCAACCGCCGCAGTTTCGCTTCTCCGACAATCGGGTACTGGATCAAAATATCGGTGAGGCCCGCATCCGCCATGACTTCAGCCTCGCCCAGTTTCGCGACGGTGATGCCACAAGCACCCCGCTCCATCTGCATGTGAGCGATGACTGGCGATTTATGCGTCTTCGTGTGCGGACGCAAATCCAGCTTGTGCCGTTTGCAGTACGCTGCCATCTGCCGCAGATTGTTCTCCAGCCGGGCAACATCCAGAAGCAGCGCGGGGGTGTCCAGATCGTAGATGTTCATGAGATGGACGCGTTGGCGCCCGAAGACGAGCTATCTCCCACCAATACTGAACCATTTCGAATCACGTACCGAATTCCACTTGGAGACTTGGTGGGATGATCGTAACTCCCGTGGTTTTGAATCTTGTCAGGATCAAAGATAACCAGGTTCGCGATGTTCCCGGGCTTGACCGAGCCTTGCCGATGAAGATGAAACCTCTCGGCCGGAAAGGACGTGACTTTTCGCACTGCTTCCGGTAGCGAGAGCCACTTGCGGTCCCGCACTATTTCCCCAAGTAGTTTGGGGAACGTGCCGTAGAGACGGGGATGACGCTGGCCTCGACTGTACAAGCCATCCGTTACGACAATACACAATGGGTGCGTGATCAATGCGCGGAGATTCTCAATGGATTGGTTGTATTCGAGGATGTTGGCGTCTCCATCCTGCTGGTCGAGAATCTCCAACACTGTGTTCGCGGGCGAAAGGCACCGCTGCATCGCAATTTCTTGGATGGATCGGCCGATGATATCGGACTCGCTATGTTTGCTCGCTGAGATCACTAGATCCTGCCATCTCCGGCCATGCTCCGCCTGAATTGAAAGAACAATGCGCTCGCGTTCCTGCGGATCGCTGATTCTCTCCCGGAACGCGAGGAGGCCGCCGTCCAGCGCCGATTGAGGCAAGAGTTGAGTCAGTACGGTGCTACCCGCCAGCCATGGGTAGGCATCAAATGCGATGTCAATGCCGCGCGCGACTGCGGCTTCGATCACGGCGATCGCTCTCTGCTGGAGCGGCCAGTTTTCTTCTCCGACGGCCTGGAGATGCGAAATCTGCAACCGGCATCCGGTGCGCTCCGCAATCTCAATTTGTTCCTGAACCGCCGGCAACAGCCGCGAGCCATAATCACGCATATGCGTTGCGTAGATCGCACGGTGCTCCGCGACCACGGCACAAAGCTGGCAGAGTTCGTCCAGGTCGGCAGCAGAGCCCGGGGCATACATCAGGCCGGACGAGAGTCCCGCCGCTCCTTGCGCCAATTCATCCTTAAGGGCTCCCACCATCTGGTCGAGTTCGGAGGGACACAGTGGGCGGCAAGCCTGCCCGGCGATCGTGAGCCGCAACGATCCGTGGCCCACTAAGGCCGCAACATTTGCGGTCGGCGACTGGGCTGCGCTGCGGAGATATTCTCCAGCCGAGGCCCAGCCCCAGTCACCACTTCCTCCCAGGATTCCGTTCGCAAAGCTGCGCAGCACACGGGGATCGGCGGGCTTCGGGAAAGGTGAAAAGCCACAGTTCCCGACGACCTCTGCGGTGACGCCTTGTACCAGCTTCTCGTTGCGCCCTTCCACTACCTGGAGATCGGAGTGGCTGTGTACATCGATGAATCCGGGAGCGATCACCATTCCGCGGCAGTCTAGCGTTAAGGGAGAGTCGGATCCTTCGCGTGCTAGATCAGATTCGCAGCCAATGGATTCGATTTGTCCATCCCGGAGTACAACATCAGCCACGAAAGGAGGATCACCGGTTCCATCGACAACCCATCCACCGGCTAGCCAACACGGACGCGCACCGGGATTCACGAGCTTATCTCAGAGGCGGCGCGCTCAGGCAGCTCGCGGGCGAGTTCCACAATCCTACAGTTCAGGAAGTCTAAGTGGGCCCGGTCGACCGGGTGCACACTGAGTGTGGCGTCACGCACAAAAGCGTGGGTGAGCACGCCGCGTTGCTGAAGCAGTGACTTTTCCGCATGATGAAAGAACTCGAGATTCTGCAAACTGTAGACAATCTGAGGAAGTATCGCGTGAAAAATCTGGAAAGCTTCCTCTTTTTTCCCTGCCCGCGCGGAGGTCCAGACCGCATGCAGAAGGTCGGAGACTCCGAGGGCAGGCATCACACCTGCGATCCCTGCGTCGATCAGTTCGAGAAGATACATGCCGCCCCAGCCGTCCAGTACACCCACTTCCCCTGAGGCTCCCTCCAGGATGGAGCGCACGCGCGCGGCCATCAAAGGCTCTTCCAGTTTCAAGTAAGCGAAGTTTGGATGCTGGCGATGCAGTGCCTTGGTGAATTCCAGGCTGACGGTGGGGCCGCCCGGATTGAAGTCCTGAATGACGACAGGCACGGAAAGTGCACTGAGAATCGTGCCGAAATAACGGAGCAAGTCTGCTTCCGGGATGCCAAACAGCCGCGGCACTGCAATAGAAATCGCGGACACTCCCGCTCGTTCCAGTTCGCTGGCAATTTCCCGGACCCTGGCTGCCGCGACATGGTTAACCTGCGCAATGACCGGCAAGCGTCCCTTCAGGTGCTGGACCGCAGCCAGAGGCAGTTCCCGCCGCTCGTCATCCGACAATTTATAGAATTCACTGGCATAGGCAGGGAGGCAAACGGCACAAACACCGCTGCGAACGGCGAAGTCGAGCAAGGAACCCAGGGCCGGAATGTCGAGGCTGCCCTCAGAGGTAAATGGAGTCGGAATAATTGGGACTACGCCATCAATCTTAAAATTTGGCAAGCGCTTCCTCCGGAGTCGAGCGTTTTTGTCTCCCGTCTTGCCAGATGATGAGGAAAGAACTTACGAAGATCAGGCAGGACCCACCGATTTGTGGGGCAGTGAGTTTTTCGCCGAGGATGATTCCTGAAAAAATCAGGCCGAACACTGGCAACAGGTAGATCGATAGCGATGCACGCATGACTTCAATGTTCTGAATGACGGCAAAGTAGAGCAGCATCGAGGCTCCGAGGCTGAAGAACGCGACCAACCCAAGACTCCACCAGACTCCCGCCGCCAGATGTCCGAGTTGATGCCAACCACCGTTCGCGTAGAAGAGAGAGAGCAGGAGCAGTTCCGCATCGGCCACCAGAAAACTGAATACGAGGACCTGTGCCGGGCTCAAAAGCGCCAACGCGCGACGGCTATACGAGTTATAAAATGCGCTTCCGGCGCAGCACACCAGCACGAGCGCGTTACCCACGACATATTCGCCGCGGAAAAGTTGGGACTGTCCAAGGTCATTGGCGGAAACGAGAGCAACGCCGACAAGCGCAACCACAAACGAGGCCCACCGCATCCTGGTCATCTGCTCGCCCAGAAATATGACGGCACTGACGGCCATCAGGATGGGCACCGTCAAACTGAGAACGCTGGCATTCGACGCCAGGGTTCGCGCCACACCAAACACCAACCCAAGTTGGGCCGGTACGATTCCGAACGTGCCCAGTAGAAAGATGTCGAGCAAGAGAAAGCGATGCGCTTTGGAGAAAAGAAGCGCGACCGGCAGGCAGAACGGAAAAACGAGCAGGGTAGCGATGGCGAGGGGGAGCAACGTGACGAGGACAGGATTCAGTTCGCGCGCGGCGATTCGGGCACCCGTGAACTGAAAGGCCCACATCGCATTGACCGCAACTAGAACGCCAAAAGCACACGCGGGACTCCGTGAGAAGACTGACGACGACGCTCCCAGCTTCGAATTTTCTGCCACGGAACTGGTCATCGTTTTACACCCTTCCTTCTCTTTCCGCGCAGATCAGCGGACCTGCAATCTGTGTCCAGGTTAAACACTTCTGGTCAGCTCTTTTGAGGCATGCGGGCAATCGCTTCGATCTCGACTTTAAGGCCTCCCCAAAGGCCCGATTGAACCGTGCATCGCGCAGGAGCCACACCCGCGAAGAACCCACCGTAGGTCCGGTCGAAACCGTCGTAGTCCCGAATGTCAGCGAGATGACAGCTGCATTTCACGACGTCATCCAGGGTGCATCCGGCCGCTTGCAACACCCTTTCGATATGTTGCAGGGTTCGGCGCGTTTCTTCCTCGATGGTGCCGCTCACAACCTCTCCCGTATTCATGTCGAGCGAGGCGTGCCCGCTGACAAAAACCCAGCCGTCGCAAACAACGGCTTCGGAATAGTTGCCGGTGGATTTTCCCTGCTCGGGATGATGGACCGCGACTTTTGCCATAGATTCAACTCCGCCAAGACTCTGGATTTCGTTGGAACCCTTTCCGCCCCTTAGTTCGGCCCGGCAACCTCCCCGGCCTCTCCCGTTCTAAGGAACTCCTCGTAACGCCGGCGGTATTCTCGCTTATACTCCGCGACGGCGCGGTCGTAGCTGAGCTGTTCCCCGTCCGTGCTCTTGCCTGCTTCCACCTCGATTCTTCGCGCATTCGGGGAAACCTGGATGCCCCCGTGATCTGGCGTTACGGGCACACCATCCACTTTGACCCTCGCGTCTTGATAGAAGTACGGGATGCGAACAACCAGATGGCTGGGCGCTTTGCGGAAGTGATTTGCCAACTCGACGGAGTAACCGTCGGGCCTGATCGTCATTCTGGCGGTGACGGATCCGAACTTGGTCGGCACGTCGTCCGCGGAAATGACATTTCCCGGTTTTGTCCATTCGGGTGAAACTGCCGAGAACAGGTAGAGGTCATTCTTATATTCGCGAACCAGGATGTTTCGTAACAGTTCGATCAACCGGGCTGACGCCAAGGCATGCGGAGTGATGTTTTCGGTATAGGAGAAATCACGTGTGCCCCATGGCTCCTGCCCAAACTCATTCAGCGCATGGGTGGAGGAAGTGTGGAGCAGCACCGCATACAGGTCTTGCACCGCCAGGCGCTGATCTTCGCTCGATCCACGCACCAGATGATTCAGCGCGTTGGTGGTAGAGAGCCATGAAATCACCAGTCGCTTCTCATTGAACCGGTAGGTATCTCCTTCCAGGGCGAGGGCTTTCGGGTCGAGGTAAGTCAGCATTCCCTCGGCATAGTCGGCGCGTGATTTTTGCAGCGTCGCAGTCACCCGCGAATCGAACGGATCAAAGAGGGGTTCGGGGTAGAGGGTCATCAGGTTGTACCAGTAGTTACCCGCCAGCGTCCGATCCATCGCCGCCGGAATGTATCCACCGCTCAAAGCGGTCTGCTTCGTCAGTTGCTTGTGAAAAGCCACGTCTAGCCGGTCGCGCAGCGCCTGAAATCGTTTGACATCTTCAGGCCGGTTGGCAGCTTGCGCCAGTTCGACGGCGCTCCTTAACCCGATGATGGCCCACATGTTCATCCCGGTAAAATGGGCATCTTTCAGTTGCTCGTCGTCCATGACGGTCGATGGCGGAAGCAGGCCGAGCGGGTCCGCCGCTGTGGCTCTGTCGACCCAATCAACGCAGCGCAGCACCGCAGGGTAGATGGCTCGCAGGAATTGTTCATTGGGCGCGAGCTGGTAATGATGATTCCAACTCCAGAACACTTCGCCGAAATCCGACCAGTAAGTCATGTCCTGTCCCGGATTGTAAAAATATCCCTCCGGCTTCTGGGCGGTCAGATCGTACAGCAGCGTCTCACCCACCAGGTCGTGATAACCCAGATCGTCCAGTGCGGCCATCATGAAACTCGTCCACATGCCGCCGTAGAACACGTGATACTGGAACTTGTTCTCCCCGACAATGTAATCGTCGCCCACCTTGTCGATGGCCAGCAGGTTGTAAGCCGCTCCGGCGGTCAACGCATTCTGTACCTTGGCTTCAGGAAAATGAAATCGTTCCGTCGGCCGGAGCAACTCCTGCCATGCCTCCACGGTTTGTTTCAGACTGGAGTCCCATTCGGCATCACGAACCTTCTGCGCTTCGACCGAATCCGGGGGGAGGGGCACGACCGGCATCTTGAAGACAAGCGAGCGCGATTTGCCCGGAGCCAGCGGGACGCGGTAGGTAACGAACCCGGCGGCGGTTTCGGGCTGAAGTAGCGGCGGTTCGTCGCTGCGAACCTCCACCTCCCCGGTGAAGAACCGGCCCCGGCCTAACCCGGTGTCATAGCGCGTGAGGTTTTTCTGCGCGGGTACCGGCGACTCGGGAAAGAGATACAGCAAACTGCCATCTCGCAGTACTGCGCCATGATCGAATGTGTATTTCCACTTTGAGTTGAACACGCTCTGGTTTTCAGAGTATTCCTTGGGAACCAGATCAAAACGTTGCCGGAAGCGATAAGGTGCTGTTCCGTTACTCTTCTCGATCGGAGCAGAAAAACGCACGGCGGAACTCAAGAACGCGGTCCGATTTTCCGCACTGAGATTGCTTAACTCAACGCGGACCAGGTTGACAGGTAACCCCTCAATTTTCCCTCCGAGATCGATCGCCAGCATCGTGACGGAATATTGGACTCCGTCGCGCTCAAAGTGGTATTGGACGATCGGCAGATTCTCGCGATAGAGCGTCTTGACCCTCTGATCAAAAGCGACTGGAGGATTGCCGGCATAGAACATCAGTTCTCCGAAACCGGTGTACAGATTTCCTTCCGGAGTGACTTCGGTCGCAAGACGGCCCAAATAAGTACCCAAAATATCGGTTGGGTGCCAGAAGTATGAGAAAGGCTGATCGGGCCGGTCGATTTCGGGATTCAACATTCCGCCGGTGACTTGCGCGCTGAGAATCCCCGCCGAGACGATCAGGAAAATTGCAATGTCAGCCGCTCTGAAAGCTGGTTTATACACTTCAGTTCCTTTCATCGTCCGCTTTCGACAACGATGGTGTAAGTCGCAACGCTTCTATGCTCCTTGTTGGCGATGAACCTGCGAAACAGGCGTCTCTTCCTCAGTTGTACTGGTAAGCGCCCGCATCGGAAGGGAGTGGCCTGGTCTTACCGGTAAGGTCTACCGGATCGTAGTATCCGCTGGTGGAGCTACCCGCCCCTATGCTTGGGCTGCCTGCTGCCTCGTTGAAGTTGTCTCCGGCAAGATTCACGAACAAGGGCTCAGCGAACAATCCATTCTGCTCCTGGCCGGTAGCGGATTGAAAAGCCGACAAGCCGTTATACGTAACAGTGGAACTTCCGCTCGGCCAGATAAACTGCGCCTTCGACGCGATCCCATCGCCGGTGTAATACAGATTGTGAGTCAAAATGATGTTGCTTCCACTGGCAAGACCGTAATCAGTAAGCGCCACATCGTCACCGGAGTAGAAGATGTTGCTCGCTACGATGGAGGCTGTGCCGCTCCCCAGTGCAACGTTTCCATACGCGCCCACGCCGTTGTGGTAGACGGTGTTGTTCAGAAACGAGCACCCCACGATGGTTCCCGATCCGAACCCAAGGGTGGTTAGCGTGCCGACTCCCAAGCCGTACGTCGAGTTTCCGTAGATCAGATTGTCTTCCACCACAATATTGTTGGCCGGCACTTTGGCAATCTCGGATGCTACCTGAATCCCAACCGTCGTGTCGTATATGGTGTTCGAAGTGATGGTGACATTCGCAGAGCCACCCGCGTAAATGCCGATCGAATTTACGTCTCCGTGGTAGACCGTGTTGCCCGATACGATTCCGTTTCGTGCCTGAATGGTCCAGAACCCCATCGAGGGCGGCTGATATCCGCCTGTAATATCGATCTGGATACCAGTGTTGTCGTGCACTACATTGTTCGAAAGCGTGAAGTGATTGGTATTTCCCGAGATCTCGACAACATTGCCATAGAGTTCGTGGCAGTCGTAGACGTTGTTGCCACTGATCACAATGTTCTTCAATTCCGCAGTGGATGAAGTGCCCCAAACGGCAATCCCACGACCGTTTCGCGCGCTATCGCTGCCCTTGGACAAGTAGTTGAAGTGGTGGATGGTGTTGTTCTCGATATTGATGTTGGTGCCAGATCCATAAACGAAGACACCGCCACCATCATGTTTGAGGCTGTACAGGTTCTGGATATCAAAACCGATGAGTTTGACGTAGCTCTGACTGTTGGTGTTGACCAGCATGGTGGCCGATAACCCAGAGCCATTGATGGACGGAAGCGCTCCCGGATAGTTTTGGAGTGTGATGTATCCGCCCGACGCACTCCCACTCGCCGGAAACGAAATGGCTTCATTGTAGGTGCCAGTCTCGACGAAAACCGTATCTCCAGCTCTGGTGGCCTTGTTCAGCCCGTATTGGATGGTAAGAAAAGGCTTGCTCAGGGTTCCCGGGTTCGAGTTGTTGCCTGATTTTGACACGTAGTACATGGTCGCGCTGGCGCACTCGCTGGTTCCGATAAATGAAAACGCGAAAAGGAAGTAGAGTGCTGTCCAACCAGGCAATCTCATTTGTTTCATCTGATTCATCCCAATCTTCTACTTCGCCGAATTTTCCTCAAAACTCAACAGGCCGTCGCGCGTTGGAGAATTTCGTGCGCCTCTTCGGTTGGCGCTTGGCCGATCCGCACTCGCCTGGACGTTGATGATGTTCGCCCGTAAATCAGAAAACGTGGAAGAGTGTGGGCCATTTAGGATCCATTGTCAAGGAGAAATATGCATTAAAGATCGTTATTGTCAGTATCAGTGCGACAAAGAGTGACATTTACAATCATAAATGTGTGTTTTAGACGGGATGCCTACGGCACTAGTCCGCGATCCCCCCTCATAGTGGAGAGGTGTTGTGCAGAGCGGCCCGACGGTTAGTGGAGTTGGCGCGCGAGAAACCGCGGTTCGGCTATCGGCGGCTATACGTATTGCTGCTGCGAGCGGGAGAAGCGGTGAATCATAAGCGGGTGCATCGCGTATATCGGGAGGCGGGTCTAAGCCTGCGACGGAAGAAGCGAAAGCATTGTGTGCGCGAGGGACAGCCGCTGCTGGAGCGGACGGCGGCGAACCAGGAATGGGGATTGGATTTCGCGCACGATGCGGTGGAGTGCGGGCGGGTGATCCGCGTGCTGAGCGTGGTCGATGCCTATACGCGGGAGTGTCCGGCGCGATCCGCGTGGACAATGGCCCGGAGTTCAGCAGCCGTCATTTTCTGGCGTGGTGTCTCGAACGGGGAATCGAGTTGATCCAGATTCAACCGGGCAAGCCGACACAGAATGCGCGGGTGGAGAGCTTTCACGGACGGCTGCGGGAAGAGTGTTTGAACGTAAGTTGGTTTCAGAATCTGTTCGATGCCAAGCGCAAGATCGAGGAGTGGAGAGTGGAATACAACGAAGAACGTCCGCACAGCAGTCTGGGCTATCTGACGCCGAACGAGTTTGCGGCGCGGAGCGCAAAGGCGAGCGGTGGAAATGACGGCGATAAAGCCGCCTTGGAAAACGCCTCGGCGTGCGCCTCCGGCGTTTCCCACATTCCCCCCGCTCCGGCTGCGGCTACGAGTGTTCTAGAAAGCAAGCAAGTGATCGGCCCCCCGATTTCTAATACACATTGAGAGTTAGTTTCCGGCAAAATCTACTACCTGAGGAATGGGGATTTGCCGTGAAGAGGAAGCGCTTTTCTGTGGAGCAGATCTGGCGACGGGCGCCAAAAGTTAACTTCCTCGACTTCGGGGCTTCGAAGCGTGGAGAGCAAACCAGTCTTTGTTCCGTAACGGCGACGTAAAGACGCATGGGAGCATACAGAAAAAGAGAAATATACGCTAAAGGCCGTCGCGCTACACTCCTGAAAAGTGCGCCAGAGAACATCCCGTATGTTTCCGGGGTTACCCGGGGGTTTCCTGCCACCGGAACGAGAAGAAGTTCAAGCAATGCATAGATGGAGAGTCTTACCTGCACTCCAGACTGCGTGGCGGAGGAGGCAGTCTGGCGCACGCCCTCGCAGGGCTGATCACCTCCACCGGTCACCAGTACCACCCCGCCTTTGACCGGCGTCGTAGCGAGAAGCGGCACCGACGTAGACTATTTATTGTGGTACGATGCCGGCAAGTTGTGAGTCCATAGAATAAGTCATGACGACCCAGCTCAGACCGCTCAGCACCGGAGAATTGCTGGATCGCACGTTTTCTCTTTATCGCAGCCACTTTGTAGTCTTTTTTGGGATCGCCGCCCTCCCCCACCTCTGTGTTCTTGCCTCCCAGTGTCTGGCGCTTGCGTTTCAAAGTCCTGGAACTCCGATGTCCGGCGTGTCGCGGACGTTCGTTTGGGGCATGGGAGCGGCTATTTTGAGCATCGCTGTGTCTGCCGCCTCTCATGCTGCTACGGTGATCGCGGTTTCGCAAGTGCATCTCGACAGACCCGCTGGCGTGATGGATTCGTTTTCGAAGGTGAAGAGCCGGATTGCCGCAGTCATCGGACTTTCCTTTTCCGTAGGATTCCTGGTGATCCTGGGTTGCATCGCCTTAATCGTACCCGGAGTTTTACTGGCAGTACGGTGGTCTTTGGCTGTCCCTGCTATGGTTCTTGAAAACAAGGGTATTGGAGACGCGATGTCCCGGAGCACCGAACTTACTATGGGAAACCGCGGCCGCGTTTTCGTCATCTGGCTCCTATTCGTAATCCTCAACATCGGTTTCAATTGGCTTCTGCATTGGCCTATCGAAGTTGCGGCGGAAGTTAGCACAAGAGTAGCGTTACACCACGCTGCGGCTGGATGGCAGGTCGCGTCGCTGGTCGCGACGTTCCTTTCGGTATGCCTGGTCGGTCCTCTGGCGACCATCGCGTTTTCACTGGTTTACTTTGACGAGCGGGTGCGCAAGGAAGCATTTGACCTGCAATTGATGATGAAGACGCTGGATGCGCCCGCCCTCCAGCGTGCTCCGGCATGAGCAGGCGCTCCAGTTCACGCTATGACCATGTCGTTGGCGTAGCATGAACGATTTGTGAGAAGGGCTTGACTGCTGTGCAAGGGGCGATTTCGTAGGCGCTCACTCCCACAGACATATCAAGTACTAACGTGCTACGATTCCGGGCAAGTTAGTAAGCTACGGGAGGCGTAATGATGGCAACCGCGCTGAGGCCGCTCACTACGGGAGAATTGCTCGACCGAACGTTCTCTCTTTATCGCAACCAATTTGTTCTGTTCGTGGGCATCTTCGCTCTCCCCCATCTTTGTGTCCTGGCTTTCCAGTGTCTGGCGTTTGCGTTTCAAACTCCGGGAACCCAGCTGCGTGATGTGCTCACGACAGCAGTTTTTAGCATCGTAGCGGGACTATTGAGCATGGTCGCTGCTGCCGCCTCGCAAGCTGCCACCGTGGTCGCGGTTTCGAACGTTTACCTCGATCGACCTGCAGGTCTGGTCGATTCATTTTCGAAAGTGAAGAACCAGATCGGTGGCGTCATCTGGCTTTCGATTTCCGTCGCATTTCTCGTAGGTCTGGCTTGCATTGCGTTGATCGTTCCTGGAATTCTGCTGGCGATACGGTGGTCGATAGCCGTACCCGCAAAGGTTTTGGAAAACAAGAGCACTGGAGAGGCGATGTCCCGGAGCACTGAACTTACCCAAGGGAACCGTGGCCGCGTCTTCGTCATCTGGTTTCTGTTTGTAGTGCTCAGTATCGGGGTCAGTATGCTTCTGCAGTGGCCTGTCCAAATCGCGGCGGGAGGTGCAAGGGGGCTAACCGCCTTGCAGCACGCTGCAGCCGGATGGCGAGTTGTATCGCTGGTCGCGACGTTCGTTTCGCAATGCTTGGTGGGTCCACTGGTGACCATTGCGTTCTCGCTCGTCTACTACGACGAGCGGGTACGAAAAGAAGCATTCGATCTGCAAGTGATGATGACCACGCTGGATGCGCCTGGCCTTCAAGTTGCCCCGGCGTAAAACGGTGCATGACGGCAAGGCGCACAAACATTCTCGCGGGACTCGTGATCGTTGGGATCATAAACGCCAGCTGTTTCTGCTGGGCGGATTCGCGAGCCGGCAACGATCTCGCCGCGGCCGAATATCGCGCGGAACTGGACCAGTTGTTGGTCGCGACACAACAGCTCGACAGTTCCGGACGTGACACTCCCCCTGTCCTGCGGGATCTGCCGCAAAGTTGGCGAGTCCGCACTGAGCATCAGGATTTCGAAATCTCTGCAGAAAGTCTGCGTCGGGACGTCCGCAGGTTCGAGCAAGAGAGGAATGTAGCAACCGCGAGCGCTATCCGATCGCAGATTCAGAGCCTGCACAACGATTTCGACGGCTTCGAGAGGCCTCCGCAAGACGTTACAAACAGCCGACAGCACCTGACCACCGTTCTGGCTCGGCCGGAATTCCGTGACGTGCGCGGACCGACGTTCCTCGACCGGTTCGCGCAAAGGCTACTCGCCATCATCATCAGCTTGCTGGAGCTTCTATTCCGCTCGTCCGCAATTCCCACCATCAGTAAGTTGTTTGTGTACGGGTTGATTGGCCTAGCGGTGTTGACGCTCGGATTTTTGGCATACCGGCAGATCAAATCGGCTAGCGAACAGGAAGACGTAGTGCCCGCTGATCTTCCGATTTCTGCGAGGAGTTGGGCCCTCTGGCTGGCGGAGGCGCGTGCGGCAGGCGCACAAAACAGTTGGCGGGAAGCAATTCATCTCGCCTATTGGGCGGGCATTTCGTTTCTGGAGCAACAGGGCGCATGGCAGCCCGATCGTGCCCGCACCCCACGCGAGTACCTATGCCTGTTACCCAGCTCAAGTGAGCACCGCGAGACGCTGGTCGCACTTACACAGATCTTTGAGATCACCTGGTACGCCAAGCGAGAAGCCGATGAGGGAGCATTCGCGCACACGATGCAGGCGCTGGAGAGGCTGGGATGCCACTCAACATGAAGTGGAGAGACCGTAAACTTCTTCTTGGCGGAGGATTCGTCTTCGTTCTGCTTGTCGTCGGCGCGTTGGTGTTCAGTAGGGGCCAGCAAGGTCAGCTTGAACACCCCAGCAGCTATTCGAGCGCCTCTGCCGGAGCAAAAGCCGCGTACCTGCTTCTCTCAGAAACGGGATACAGAGTTCAACGTTGGGAAAAGCCTTTGAGCGATCTTCCGCCTGCTTCCACGAAGACCCTAATCCTGGCGGAACCCGAGGAAGCACCCACTCGCGAAGAGCGCGAACAGTTAAAGGTTTTTATTTCCGAGGGAGGCCATGTCATCGCCACGGGAATGTTCGCTGGCACATTTCTTCCGGAGAATGAGTCAACGCCTGACATTCTCTCGGGAATGACTTGGAAGAGGGCGTCATCTCTTTCGCCTTCCCAAATTACTCGTGCCGCCCCGCAGATTGTGCTGGCGCCGCGCGCCTATTGGCAGGATTCTACAGCAGCCTATCCGCTCTACGGCGATGGCGCTCATACGCTGGTCGTGAAGTATCCTTTCGGGCGCGGTGAGGTTCTGTGGTGGGCTTCGGCGACACCTCTCACGAATTCGGGATTGAAAGAGCCTGGCAATCTGGAATTCTTTCTGGCATGTCTAGGCGATCAAAATAAAGAAATTCTCTGGGACGAATACATTCATGGCTATCGTCGAACGCTGGCTGGTTCCATTGCCCACTCGCCGGTGAAGTGGCTTTTCGCCCAATTAGTTCTTCTGGCGGTCGCAATCGTCGCGACGTTCTCCCGCCGTAGTGGGCCGACGTGTGTGCCGACAACCGAGGTGCGCCTATCACCGATAGAATTTGTGCAGACACTCGGAGGGCTTTACGAGCGCGCAGGAACTGCTTCAGTCGTGGTCGACATCTGCTACCGGCGTTTCCGCTACTGGCTGACGCGAAGACTCGGTGTCGCGGGCAACACTTCTTCGGACGAGTTGGCTTCGGCAATCCGCGATCGCTGGGAATTTACTGGCGAGAGTTTCGCCAACGATCAAATCATCGCGACTCTTAGAAGTTGTGAAGCTGCCAGCTCGGATCCTTTTCTGCAGGCTTCGGTGGCGCTGCGATTGCTGCAGGAACTCGATGGATATGCGGGTCGATTGAATCTGTTTCACAGCGTTCGGAAGGAGAAACATCAATGAAGGCAGTCCCGCATTTGGTTCAGCACATCCGCGACGAGATGGGCAAAGTGGTGGTCGGCCAGAACGAAATCAGAGACCAATGTGTCATCGCGCTACTGTGCCGCGGTCACGTTCTGCTGGAAGGCGTTCCCGGCATTGCGAAGACCTTGATCGTGAGAACCCTCTCGCGGTTAATGCGGCTGAGTTTTCAGCGTGTTCAGTGCACGTCCGATCTGATGCCGGCAGACATCGTCGGCACAAATGTATTGAACATGGCAACCGGCAAATTCCAACTTCACCAGGGGCCAGTGTTCACGGACTTACTTCTGGTCGACGAGGTGAATCGCATGCCTCCGCGCACCCAAGCCGCGCTGCTGGAATGCATGGAAGAACATCAAGTGACGATCGATGGCGTGGGTAATCATCTTTCTCAGTTCTTCACCGTCTTCGCCACACAAAACCCGGTTGAATTCGAAGGAACATACCCGCTTCCGGAAGCTCAGCTTGACCGGTTCCTGTTAAAACTTCAGGTTCCCTATCCTGGGTCCCAAGATGAAGTCCAATTACTTGCCAATGTACAGAACGGATTTGAATCTCGCGAACTGGATAAGATGGATTTGAAGCCGATCGATGCAGGATTACTGGAGCGGGCGCAACAGGAAATCAAGTCCGTTACGGTAGAGGAGGCGCTGTTCAGTTACATCGCACAAATTGCCCGTCGCACTCGTGAGTGGCCATCCTTGTCACTTGGGGCCAGTCCCCGCGCTGCCGTCAGTCTCATGGCGGTGTCGAAGGCGGTGGCCGCATTTGACGGGCGCGATTATGTAATCCCCGACGACGTCAAGGCCGCTTCGAGACCGGTGCTCCGTCATCGAATTATCATGAAGCCCGAGGCGGATCTGGAGGGCATTACTCCGGACCAGGCGCTGGGCGAGGTGTTGCATGCGGTCGAGGTTCCGAAGTGAGCAACTTGAGCACGTTGGTCCCGGCGGAGGTCGAGGCGACCACACTTTCTTATAAACGCTTCGGTGTCGCGTTCGGCGACCGATTTTTCATGCTACTTCTGCTGGGACTGTTATGGATTATTCCGGCCTTCGTCGATCTACGATTTGTCTACGCCTTGCTTGCATGGGATGGTTTCGTGATTCTGGCTTGGCTCGGCGATCTTGCGCAACTGCCGAATCCATCGAAGCTCACGGTGAGACGTACGTGGCGCTCGGCGGTTGCTCTGTCGAATTCATCGGATCTTGATCTCACCCTTATCAATTCCTCTGACAAGAGTATTCGGGTGACAATGGTCGACTCTGTTCCCGCGCAATTGAGGAATGAGCCTCCTGCTCTCACGATCAAAGCAGCCCCCGGAACCGATGCGACCGGGAGGTATCGAATCTGCCCCGTACAACGGGGAGATGTCAAGCTGGGTGATTGTTATGTGCGTTATCAAAGCGTCCTCCGCATCGCGGAGAGATGGGTTCGAGCTTCCGTATCTCAGACCGTACGAATTTATCCTAATCTGGAGGACGCGAAACGCCACTCCATTTTTCTGCTTCGAAGCCGTCAGATCGCCGTCGAAAAACGCCGCTCCCGAATGCGCGGGATCGGCCGCGAGTTCGAAAGCTTGCGCGAATATCGACAAGGGGACGAGTATCGTGACATTTGCTGGACCGCGGCGGCACGGCGCGGAAAGTTGGTCACCCGCGTTTATCAGATTGAGCGCAGCCAGACGGTGTGGATCGTCATCGACTCCGGACGCTTGATGCGGGCGCGCGTGGGAGGCTTCAGCAAGCTCGACCATGCGGTGAATTCCGCGCTGAGTCTGGCCCAGGTGGCATTGTATTCGGGAGACCGAGTGGGACTCGTCGCTTATGGGCGGTTGATTCGTCAGCAGCTTCCTGCCGCTAAAGGTAGCGCGCACTTGCGTCAACTCATCGAACAACTTGCTCTGGTACACGAAGAAGTTTCTGAGGCCGACCACCTTCACATGGCCGGGCGTCTTTTGACGGACCAGAAACGGCGCAGCCTCATCGTATGGCTCACCGATCTCGCCGAGACCGCGATGACTCCCGAAGTCATCGAAGCGGCGGCGATGATGATGTCGAAACATCTAGTTCTGTTTGTGGTCATCGGTCAACCGGACTTAGGCGAGTTGGCAGCAAAGAGGCCTCAAAGCGAAACTGAAATGTATCAGGTGGCCGCTGCGCAGGAGATGGTTCACCGCCGAGAACTGCTGTTGGCTCGTTTGCGAGAACGGGGAGCGCTTGCACTGGAAGTGGATTCCGGAGCAATTTCTCCAGCGCTCGTGAACTCGTATCTACGGATCAAGGAACGAAATCAACTGTGAGCTGGCTTGGGTTCGCGTGAAAGTCCGAACAAGTAAGCCGCCAGAAGCACAAATAACGCTCCCGCCATGGAGAACTTCAACGGTATGGGCAGCCCCGTCGGCGAGACGAATGCCTCGATCAACCCCGCAACTATGAGGATGGGAATTGTGCCCAGAACCAGTTGCACGGCTTCCAACCCCGCTCGTGTCAGTGATTCGCGCCGGGGGAATACCCCTGGAAACAACAGGCCCTGAGCGATCCGCAGACCCGCGCCGCCCGCAATAAAGATTGCAGGTAGTTCGAGAACTCCGTGCGGCGCCACAAAGCTCCAAAGCTGCAGGCTCATCCCCGACAGCGCACAAGCCATGCCAATAACTCCAATCAGCAGGCCGTTAAACACCATCATGTAGATCGTGCCCAAACCTGCCGTGATTCCAAACGCAAAAGTGGTGAAGGCAACACTCATATTGTTGGTCATGATGGCGCTGGAGGCCAGTGGCTTGATGCCCACGATCGAGTGCGTCCACATTTCATGGCGGTCGATCGTCTCCACCATCTGTGGCCCCAGAATCTTCACTTTGAAGTCGGGATTCTGATACGTCAGGATGGCCCCTACCCCACCCGCGACTAAAAAGATAAGGACCGACAACAGGCAATGCTTCAGATTTCGCCGGAAGGTCGCCGGGAAGGTGCTCCAGAAAAACGAAAACATCGCGTAAGTACTCGCCCTGCGACCCGAATAGATGGTATTGTGGGCGCGGACGAGTAACTGGTTTACGTAGAGGGCGAAGTGCAAAGAACCGCGATCTTCGCGAATTGCGGCAAGATCCGCCGCCGTCTGTCGGTAAAGAAGGCTGAGTTCTTGCAGCTCAGAGCGGGTCAGCGACTTGAGGCCGTCTCGTGCGCTTTGCTTCAGCAGCGTTTCCAGCTTGCTCCAGTATGGCTTGCGCTTCTCCAACCAGCGAGTGGAAATCATCGTGGACTCGATTGACCAACTCAGAATTGACACTCCCGAGCAAATCGCACTGGAGCTGCCGCTGGCAGGAATCGGAAGCCGCTTCCTCGCCTTGGCAATTGATACTCTAATTCAAAGTGTGTTTTATCTCATCACTGCGTTTATCTTTATATTCACACTGCCCCTAGGATCCTCCGTATTCATGTTTCTTCCGAAGTTGGTGGGGCCGGCCTTAGCAATCTTCATTCTGTTCGCCATTTACTGGGGCTATTTTGCTTTCTTCGAGTCGATCTGGTCGGGACAAACGCCGGGAAAACGCTATGCCGGCATCCGTGTTATTAAAGAATCAGGCAGGCCAATCAATGCTTTTGACGCAATCGGACGGAACCTGATGCGCGCTGTCGACGGGCTGCCGGGCATCTACGGCGTGGGCGTGGTCTGCATGATGTGTAACCAGCAGAGCCGAAGGCTGGGAGATTTCGTCGCGGGTACCGTGGTCGTGCACGAGAAGCCCACCGAGGATGTGCGGCCTTCATGGAATACCTCGGACCAAGGAGCGTCGGCCGTTCCGGGCCTGACACAGGTCTCGCCCGAGGAACTCATCCTCATTGAAACCTACCTGCACCGGCGATGGGACCTCGATAAGTATGTCAGGGTGAACACCGCAGTTCAAATAGCGGACAGGATTAAAGCAAAGACCGGGCTGCAGCCCCAGCCCCACCAGCATGTTGACGACTTTCTGGAGGAGGCAGCCAAAAAGATTAGAGATAGCGGCCAGTTCCGCTAGCTCGGCGAGTTCTGAAAGGTACCACCTTGTTTGGCTGGCCCAGCGTAGCCGCGAGCACACCTTGCTGTATCTGCGGGAACAACGCAGTCAGCATGGAGGATTTATGCATATTCGTATTTTGTTACTCATATTGCCTAAGTATGCTGCGTTAGTCCGGCCTCGCGTGCGAGCGATCGCAGGTCGGAGGCTTTCCCTTGAATCACCTTCTCATACCAGCCGTGAGCTCGTGCCAGTGCCTTGATCAGCGGGAGCCTGGGATGCTCGCGTACGACACTGGCGCTCGGCGGTACGACGAGATGCACTTCACCGCCGCACCGTTTTCTCTTCGCCTCGACAGTCAAACTGATCAAGTCCTGCGGCACCAGGCCTCCCATCCAAATGCCTTTTTTCTTTGAGGCGGCGATCTTGTCCCGAATCCTCTCCCCGGTCACTTCGCGTTCAAACTGTGCGAACGACAGAAGGATATTCAATGTGAGCCGTCCCA
>Ga0326727_10004332_pt1 | contig 42838 bp, 31 predicted proteins | sample MB2enrmetagenome_FD_207643 | JGI IMG/M metagenome (GOLD analysis project Ga0326727, IMG submission 207643) | Lab enriched peat soil microbial communities from McLean, Ithaca, NY, United States - MB29MY | ecosystem: Environmental > Terrestrial > Soil > Wetlands > Peat | place: USA: New York... | reverse complement strand
GCAAAGCCCCAATCGCATCCGGCTCCAGCATCGCATCCTGCTCCAGTGGCGCGTCCGGCCCCTACCTCTCATCCCGCGCCGGCAGAGCATTCCGCGCCCCAACCGCATCCTGCTCCAGCGGCGCGTCCGGCACCGGCAGCGCATCCGGCCCCAGCGGAGCGTGCAGCTCCTGCGGCGCGTCCAGCCCCAGCGTCTCATCCCGCGCCGGCATCGCATCCCGCGCCCAAGGAAGAACCCAAGCACTAGTAGAGCGGTTGTCACTTCAAACCAAAGAGGCCCACGGTTACCCGTGGGCCTCGTGGCATCTCGGAGGGGCGTTTTCTGCCTGTCTAGAAACGGAAAGAGCCGCCCGGCAACAGGGCAGCTCCTTCCTCAGGGAGAATAGTTCCAACGGAGGCAAAACCATCAGAACTTTCTGGCTGCATAGTAGGTGCGATGGAAGGGAGTGTCAAGGATAAATCTGCGAAGAAATATATTATCTATAATCAACAACTTACAAAATATCGCCGCAAGGATTCACAGGGGATATCTTCGTCTTTTTATCGCCTGTTAACTTCCGCAGTCTCAGGTCTTTCGGTGTGTATCCTAGGGTTTATCAAGAGTTTTTCAGCGATTTATCCCGTCCTGTTAACTCCTCGGGTACTGCTTCGTCCTTCCCGGCAAAATCCTCTCAGTCCCGCAGATTCAGCCGGATGAACTCCACATCGAAGACCGAGGAGACCGGCTTGCCTCTCGCCATGCGGTACAGCGCTCGGAAGCCGCCCAGGAAAAATGCCAGCAAGAGCGACGTACCGCAACAGATCAGCACCAGGAGGGTGATCCCCATCAGCAGCTTACCCGTCTTTGCCACCTCGGATTCCATCGGCTGCGGAATCGATGTCAGATCCGACTCGTAGTGCACCGTGGCCAGCAACTTGTGGCTCTCGTCGGGAACGGCATCCCCGGCGACCAACGCCACCAGCGGCCCGCTACGCCGCACCTCCAGAGAGACCAGGTCCGACTCCTGCAACGCCTTGGTCCAGCCCGCCTGCGTCTGCTTGTCCGCCTTTTTGCACGCATCGATGTAGGCGCGAATCGCCGTCTCTTGCGCGGCGGCCATCTGCGGCGTCGGATAGTCGATGATCGTCAGTATCGCCGGCCCCGAGCGCAGCGTATAGTTCGCGGTCACCGCCTCCGCGCCGCGATCAAAGCCCACCAGCTCCGCCGGCAGCACGCCGCCCGCGCCGCTGTAGCTCGCCGGGCCTACAGCATAGTGCGTCGTCTGCCCGTCCAGTTTGGCCTGCGGAAGGTTGGCCAGGATCGGAGGCGTCAGCGCCTTTCCCCCCTCCGGCAGCGGCAACCCTGCAGCCAATTCGCGCAGCTCCGAGCCGGACATGGGACTGATCCGCGAAAAATTCGCATCCACCACGGTGTTGCCCACCCAGAAGAGCACCTGGTTGTGGTTCGATGTAGCTCCTGTGCCGATCTCTTCTTTCGGCCAGCCATTCTGCCGGTAGTACGAATAAGCCCCGTAGGCGCCGCTGGCGTCGTGAAAGCGCAGCGCGCGCAGACTCAGCGTCTCGCCGCCGCGCTTGTACTCGCCCAGCGCGCCGTCGGTAAACTCGTATTCCTTCAATGCCGCCGCATTGGCCGCGTCCGCCAGCGTCGCATCGGTCAGCATCTTCGCCGCGCCTGCCGACTCCCATCCGGCAAACGACTCCGGCAGCAGTGCCTTAGGTACAGGCGGCAGCATGATATGCGTTACCCCCTGCGAAGCCGGAGTCTTGGCCGGCGCACTCTGCGCCTGAGCAGCGCCCGCGCCCCCCGCCAGCATTGCTAAACCAACCAAAATCGCAATCCAACGCATCCCAACGCTCCAGTCTTCAGGGTACACGCAGTCACCCCAGCCCGTTGCCGCGGCTTCCCTGTTTACTTGGACACTGACGGAGGCGAAAATGTTCCCTGGAGTGCGCTCTCAATCTCTTTAAGCGGCGTTGTCTTTTCCGTGTTGCAGTCCGGATTGCCTTCAAAAAAGGGATGACCATCAGTGCATGCGCCAAAGAGTGCCATGCAAGTCAGGATCTCGTGTAGCGCTCACCGCGCCGGAAATAAAGCATCCGCCCCGGAGACAGAAGCCGGCCACGGCGAGTCGCGCCGTCTGCCTCACCCGTTCCTGTGAGAAAATCAGAGCTTGCGGACGCACTCCAACTTTCGCTTGCTTGTGGTTCGGCTAGGGGCCATGGGCGATATTCTGCACGCGCTTCCGGCGGTGACGGCGCTGCGGATGGCCCATCCCGGCTGGGTGATCGACTGGGTCGTCGAGCCGCGCTGGCGGGCGTTGTTGGCGGCGGAATCCATGCTTTTGCAAAGCGGTCGTAACCCCGCTCAACCGCTGATCGACCACCTGCATTTCGCCGCCACCAAGAACTGGCGCAAAGTCCCCTTCAGCCGCCAAACCATCCGTGAATTCAGGACATTACGCGCGGCGTTGCGGGCCGGCGAGTACGACGCGGTGATCGACCTGCAAGGGGCGATTCGCTCGGCGCTGCTGGCGCGGCTGGCCGGTTGCGGCAGGGTGATCGGCGAGGTGGAACCGCGCGAGCGCGCGGCGCGCTGGCTATTCACCGAGCGGGTGGCGACGCGGGGCCCGCATGTGATTGAGCAGGATGTGGAGCTGGTTTCGGCCATCGCCGGCGATGCGCTGAAGCCCGTCCAGCCCTGGCTGCCCGTGGACCCCGCCGCCGAGGCCTGGGCCGACGCAATCCTGCCGCCTGTAGCAAAGTCGCCCGCCGTGCTCATCAATCCCGGCGCCGGATGGGGCGCCAAGCGCTGGCCCGCGGAGCGCTATGCCGCAGTGGCGAAGGGGCTGATCGAGCGCGGCTGCCGCGTGCTGGTCAATGCCGGTCCTGGTGAGGAGCCGCTGGCGGAAGTCATCACAAACCAGACCGGCGGCGCGGCTACACCGCTCGCCTGCTCGCTCGCCCAGCTCATCGCCCTCACGCGACGCCTGGCTCTGACTGTCGCCGGCGACACCGGCCCGCTCCACCTGGCCTGCGCGCTCGGACGGCCCGTGGTGGGCATCTACGGCCCCACCGATCCAGCCCGTAACGGCCCATTTGGGACTCAATTCAAAGTGCTGCGCAGCCCCCAGAGCCGCCGTGACCACACCCGCTATCAAACTCCAGAGGCCGGTCTGCTGACCATCCAGCCAGAGGACGTGCTGCGCGCGGCCGCTGAGTTGCTTTATCCTTAGACAGCCCCAATACTTCACTATGAACCAGCCCGCGAACTCCCAACCCGACTGGATCGCCCGCTGGCAGCGAGCAGCCCGACGCATCCGTGTCCCGCTTGGCTTTCTAACGGCGGCGCTCTATCTCTTTGAACTCGTCCGGCGCGCGCCCCATCCGCAGGCGGTGGCCTGGAGCCTGGCGCTGGTTGTGCCGGGGTTATGGCTGCGCGGCTACGCTGCCGGCACGGTGAAGAAGAACCGCGAACTGACGGTGAGCGGCCCTTACGCGCACACCCGCAACCCGCTCTACCTGGGCTCCATGCTGATTGCCGCCGGCTTCGCCGTGGCGCTGCTCAGTTGGCCGGTAGCGCTGTTGCTCGCCGTGGGCTTTGCGGTGATTTACGTGCCGGTGATTGCCTCGGAAGAGCGTTTTCTGCGCGCCAACTTCCCCGGCTTCGACGACTATTGCCGGCGCGTGCCGAGGCTGATTCCCCGGCTCACACCGTCGAGCCACCCCGGCGCTGGAGCGGGAAGTTTTTCCTTTACGCTCTATCTCCATCACCGCGAGTACAATGCAGGGATGGGGGCAATGCTGCTTTATCTCTGCCTGCTCTTTCTGCGGCCGCTGCTCGCCGCGTATGTGCATCTGCCGCGATGAGCGGCGTACGACCCAGCCGTTCACACAGCAAGGAGCCAGCCCGCCGGTGAAGACGCGCTCAATCGCAATAAGCATTCTTGGCGCGCTCGCGCTGGCCTCCGTAGCTTACGCCCAGCAGACGCCCCCGCTGACGCCCCCGCGCCCCGGCTTCAGCTTTCCGCTCAAGCAGACCCTCACCTACGAGGTTGACTGGCGGGTTTTTCCCGCCGGGATCGCGGTAGTGCGCTTTGAGGCAGACGGCGAACGCGAAAACCTCACCGCCAGCGCGGACACCAGCGGCGCCATCAACCTCATCTATCACCTCAGCGACCGATTCCAGTCCAGCTTTGACCGCGCCGGAGGCTGCACCGACGACTTTAACAAGCAGACCGTCGAGGGCCGCCGCCAGATCAGCTCGACGCTGCACATCGACTACGCCCAAAAGCGCTCCGTCCTCAACGAAAAGAACCTCGTCACCGGACTGAGCAAGCTGGTGGAATCGCCCGTCCCCGGCTGTGTCACCGACCTGCTCACCGGCGTCTACTACGCTGCGTCGCAGACCATCGCGCTAGGCCACAACTTTGTGATTCCGGTGGAGGACGCAATGCACATTGTGCCCGTGACGATGAAGGTGGAAGGCCGCGAGGTGATCAAAACTCCGCTCGGCGTCTTCAAAACCCTGCGCGTCCAGCCCACCGCCGACACCGGCGTAGTCAAAAATCGCGGCAACATCTGGATCTGGTACACCGACGACGAACGCCACCTGCCGGTACAGATGCGCGCCCGCTCCTTCTGGGGCACCATCACCTTTCGCCTCACCGGCAACGAAAACAAATAGGTTTTCCCGGTTCCGACAGTGCCGTCCGCGGGATTACTCCCGTTACTCTTTTTGTCGCAAAGTACGAAATTTCAATGTTCTATGAGTCTAAACTCGTGGTAACATTCTGCGAATGCCCCATTTTGAGGGCTATGTTGCATCGGCTGATGTCTCTGGCTGTAACGCTTTCCCGATTTCAGACACTATGAGCAGAAATCAGTCAAGTTGCCAGGTTTTGATTTTCCAATGGAGGACAACTTTCGTGAAGCCAGCCGCAGTTTTTCTGCCACTTCTCCTTCTCGCCACGACCTCGACCCTCCCCGGCCAGTCGCCCAGCACGCCCAATACTCAGGCAGCCGCCAAACCCGCTGCCAACCCTGCCAAAGCCGCCGCCGACGCCAAGGCCGCCAAGAAGGCCCGGAAGGCCGAGGTTCAACTCAAACCGTTTTCCGCAGTCGCCTTTGGCGGCGGAATGTCGCTGATGGGCGTCAATCTGCAGGCCGCAACCAACGTGAACCGCTATCTGAACCTGCGCGGCTCCGGTAACTTCTTTGATTACACTGCCAGCAATATCTCCACCAACGGCTTTAGCCTGAACGGCAAGGTGAATATGGCCACCGCCGGCGTCTCGCTGGACTACTACCCTATCCCCAGTATGGGATTCCGCGTGAGCCCCGGAATGCTCTTCTATAACCAGAACGGGATTACCGCGACCGCCACTCCCCAACCCGGACAATCCTTTTCTCTGAATGGGTATGATTACTATCCAGAAGCCGGTACTAATACTCCTTTCCAGGTGAACGCCAACCTGGGGCTGAACACTCACCAGCAGGCCTTCACCCTCACCACCGGCTGGGGCAACATGATTCCCCGCAAGCGCAAGGAATTGCTCTTCGGGCATCTCTCCTTCCCCTTTGAGATCGGCGCGGCCTTCACTGGCGTGCCTACGATCAATATGCAATTGCAAGGTTTTGCGTGTGATATAAATGGTGCCAACTGCGTGAATATGGCCACCGACCCCACGGCGCAAGGCCACCTGAATGATCAGCTCGCGAAGTGGAGGTCGGATCTGAATCCGCTCAAGGTCTACCCCATCTTCTCCGTCGGCGTAGCATACTCCATTCGCACCAAGTAAACTCCCGCGCATCAAGACCAAGGGCTGCTTCCTGATCGGAAGCAGCCCTTGTTGTTGATCCATAAGCGCCTGGGTTTCCCAGGTCTGGATTATCAGACCTGGGAAACCACGAACCTCATGGCGCGCAAGCGCCGTCTGCCGCACCGCAGGCGCTTAAGCCAGCAACTCCCCGACAATTCCCGCCGCCGCCTGGAGTGCCGCGTCGATCTGCGCCTGCTCCTTGCCGCCGGCTTCTGCGATCTCCGGCTTGCCGCCGCCGGATCCGCCGACCAGTTTAGCGACCGAACCAACCAGCTTGCCGGCCTGAATGCGCTTGATAAGACCCGGCGTGACTCCGGCGATCAGGGCGACCTTGCCCTCCGGCTGCGCTGAGGCCAGCACGACGACGCCCTCGCCCAACTTCTGCTTGAGGTTATCGACCAGCGTGCGAAGCTGGCCACGCTCCAGCGAGTCAACGCGCAGCGTTACCAGACGCACGCCCTTGATCTCCACGACGCGGGAAAGCGCCGCGTCCAGCGCCCCGGCGGCGGACTTCATGCGGGCTTCTTCCAGCTCGCGGCGCAGGCGCTTGAGTTCGTCTTCCTGCGCGGCCAGCTTGGCGCGGAAGGCTTCTGACGGGCTGCTGCCCTCAGGAGCTGGAGCAAGCTGCGCGACGATTTGAGCGACGTCATAATCCTGGCGGAAGGCGGCCAGAGAGCCCAGGCCGCTGATAGCTTCCAAACGGCGCACACCAGAGGAGACCGAGCCCTCGCTGACGATCTTGAGGAGGCCGATCTCGCCGGTGGCGCACGTATGCGTGCCGCCGCAAAGCTCCGTCGAGAAACCGTCGGAAAGTTTCACCACGCGCACCTTGTCGCCGTACTTTTCGCCGAAGAGTGCCATCGCGTGGTACTCATTCACGGCCACGTCGATGGGCACGTCCTCGATGGTGACGACCTCGGCGTTGGCCAGCACCTCGCGGTTGACGATGGACTCGATCTCTTCGAGTTCCTCGTCGGCCACTTGCGCAAAGTGGGAAAAATCGAAGCGGAGGCGGTCGGGATGAACGGCCGAGCCGGCCTGCTTCACATGCGTGCCGAGGACCTGGCGCAGCGCGGCGTGGAGAAGGTGAGTGCCGGTGTGGTTGCGGCGGATCGCGTTGCGGCGGTCGGCATCCACGACGGTGCGGACATGATCGCCAACGGCCAGCGGCTCCTTCAGCAGAGCCTTGTGCGCGCGCACTCCCTGTACCGGCAGCACGCAGCCCTGAATCTCGGCGACGGTGGTGTTGCCATCCGGCGAAGTGAACCAGCCGGTGTCGCCGGTCTGCCCACCGGAGTCGCCGTAGAAGCTGGTCTGATCGAGGACAACCTCAACTAAATCACCTGCGTTAGCAGCAGGAACGCCAACGCCGTCCTTCACAATGGCCAGCACCTCAGCGCCGGGGGCGGTGAGCTGTTTGTAGCCGAGAAAGTTGGTCTTGGGTAATTCACGATAGGCCGGGCTGGCGGATTTCTGGCTGCCGCCCTTCCAACTGGCGCGGGCGCGGGCCTGCTCTTCAGCGCGGGCGGCTTCGAAGCCGGCTTCGTCGAACTTCACACCAGCGTCGCGCGCCGCATCGACCATGAAGTCCAGCGGCAGGCCAAAGGTTTCATAGAGGTGAAAGGCCTTTTCGCCGGTGAAGCTGCCTTGAAGCTCCTCGTTTAGCCGGGTAACACCGATCTTCAGCACACGGTCAAACTGCTTCTCCTCCGCTTCAACCACCTTGGCAACGCGCACGGCAGAGTCAGCTAACTCCGGATATGCGCCCTGCATCAATTCGCGCACGGCATAGACCATCTGATAGAGAAAGGGCTGCTCCTGCCCGAGGAGCCGCCCATGCCGAATCCCGCGCCGCAGAATCTTGCGCAGCACATAACCCCGCCCTTCATTCGATGGCAGCACTCCGTCGTTGATCAGGAAGGTAGCCGCGCGGGCGTGATCGGCGATGATGCGCAGGCTCGCATTGCCCACGAACTTCGCCAGCTTCGCTGCGATAGCCGGTTTCGCCATCACTGACTCCGCTGCCGCCAGTTCCGCTAACTCCGATAACTCCGCCAGGCTGGTGACTCCGGTCAACTCCGCAGCCGTCACAATCAACGGCGTGAACAGGTCGGTCTCAAAGTTACTAACCTTCCCTTGCAGCACAGCGGCCAGGCGTTCCAACCCCGCGCCGGTGTCTATCGAAGGCTTGGGCAGCGGGGTCAGCTTGTAACTCGTCTTGCCGTTCTCGGTCACTGCGCTCCGGTCAAACTGCATGAAGACGAGGTTCCAGATTTCGACGTAGCGGGCTTCGTCTTGGCCGAAAGGCTTGTCTACGCCCGGGGTCTCGGCGGCCTCGATCCCCATGTCGTAGAAGATCTCCGAGCAGGGGCCGCAGGGGCCGGTCTCGCCCATCTGCCAGAAGTTGTCCTTGAGGCCGAATTCGAAGATACGCTCTTTGGGCACACCGGCTTCGATCCAGTAGTCCTCAGCTTCGTCGTCGCGCCCTACGCCCTCCGCGCCCTCGAAGATCGTCACGTAGAGGCGGTCCTTGGGAATGTTGAACCACTCCGGGCTGGTCACCAGCTCCCAGGCGTAGGCGATGGCCTCGCGCTTGAAGTAGTCGCCGAAGGAGAAGTTTCCCAGCATCTCGAAGAAGGTGTGGTGGCGGCGCGTGAAGCCGACATTCTCCAGGTCGTTGTGCTTGCCGCCCGCGCGGACGCACTTTTGAGAGGTGGTGGCGCGGGAGTAGTCGCGCTTCTCGGCTCCCAGAAAAACGTCCTTGAACTGGTTCATCCCGGCGTTGGTGAAGAGCAACGTCGGGTCGTTGACGGGCGCCAGCGAGGAAGAGTGCACGCGGCGGTGGCCCTTCGACTCAAAAAAGCGCAGAAAGGCTTCGCGGATTTCGTTTCCAGAGCGGATTTCCATACCGTTATCAGTGTATCCAATACAGCTCATGCCTTACACCGCCCAATCATGGGAGAATGAAGGAGTAGACCGCTATGACAAACGAGATTAACGAAGGAACCCTGCCCACCCCCGAAGCCACGCCAGAGCCAGCCGCCGAGGCCGTCGAAGATGTCACGTCTCTGCCAGCCGTTGAGCCGGTCGTGGAGTCGATTGCCGCTCCTATCGTCGAGCCAGAGCCTGAGCCCGTCGCCGCTCCTATCGTCGAGCCAGCCCCCGCACCCGCAGCCGAGCCCATTGAAGAGCCAGAAGAGTCCTTCGCCGACCTGCTCCGCGCCTTCGAGCGCAGCCACTCCCACCGCGGCGATCCCGGCCAGCGCCAGCTCAAGGGCGTCGTCGTCTCGCTTACCACTGAGCAGGTCTTCCTCGACATCGGCTACAAAACCGAGGGCGTGTTGCCCCGTTCGGCCTTCGACAACAACGCAGACAGCGTCAAGCCCGGCGACAGCTTCCCGGTCTCGGTCACCGGTCGCAACGAGGAGCACTACTACGAGCTTTCGCGCTTCAAGGTGGCGCAGCCCCGCGACTGGTCGGCTCTGGAGACCGCCTTCGCCGAGAAGCTCGCCGTCGTCGGCACTGTCACTGAGGTAATCAAAGGCGGCGTTTCCGTGGATGTGGGCGTGCGCGCCTTCATGCCCGCCAGCCGCAGCGGAACCAAGGATGCTGCGGAGCTGGAAAAGCTGGTGGGAACGCAGATCACCTGCCGCATCACCAAGCTCGATGTCACCGACGAAAATATCGTCGTCGACCGGCGCGTGGTTCTTGAAGAGCAGGCGCGAGGGCTCACGGAAATCAGGCGCGGCGCGATGAAGGAGGGCGACACGGTCACGGGCACCGTTCGCAGCATCATGCCCTACGGCGCGTTCATCGACCTGGGCGGCATCGACGGCCTGCTGCACGTCTCCGACATCTCCCACATCCGCGTCACCAAGACGGAAGACGTGCTCTCCGTCGGCCAGGAACTCCAGCTTAAAATCCTCAAAATCGATCCGGAGACCAAGAAAATCTCCCTCGGCCTCAAGCAGCTTCAACCCGAACCCTGGCAAACCGTCAGCCTCGCCGTCAACCAGCGCATCACCGGCACGGTCACCCGGCTGGCCGACTTTGGGGCCTTCGTCGAGATTGAACCCGGCATCGAGGGCCTCATCCACATCTCGGAGATGTCCTACGGCAAGAAGCTGCGCCACCCCAGCGACATGCTCAAGCAGGGCGATCGCGTGGACGCTGTCATCCTCGGCATCAAGCTCGAGGAGCGCCGCATCTCCCTCGGCCTGAAGCAGACGCTCACCGACCCCTGGACCGAAGTGCAGCGCAACTTCCCTGTCGGCTCGCAGATTGAAGGCCCCATCACCAAGCTGATGAACTTCGGCGCTTTCGTGCAATTGGCGGACGGCGTCGAAGGCCTGGTCCATATCAGCGAAATCACCGCAGAGCGCCGCCTCAACCACCCCTCGGATGTGCTGCGCGCGGGGCAGAAAGTCAAGGCGCAGGTCCTGGCCATCGACCCGGAAAAGCGCCAGATCAAGCTCAGCATGAAGGTTTTCGTCCCCACCGAGATCGACGAGTACATCGCTGAGCACAAGGTTGGCGACTCCGTCTCCGGCCGGGTCATCGAGCAATCCATCAGCCTGATCCACGTCGAACTGGGCGACGGCATCCGCGCCATCTGCCGCATTGGCCAGAGCGGAGCGGCCACCGGCGGTGGGGCAGGCGCGCCTGCGACGCCTAACATTAAGACGGATGCTGCTGCGGCCGCATCCTCGAAGCCGAAGTCGAAGTCCAAGGCTAAAGCAGTAGCCGAAGCCAAGCCCGATATGTCAAGCCTCTCATCGATGCTGAAAGCCCGCTGGCAAGGCAACGCCCCTGCCCAAGCAAAACCCGAGCCACTCAGCGAAGGCCAGATCCGCAGCTTCAAAATTACGAAGCTGGAGCCCGAAGCGAAGAAGATTGAGGTGGAGCTGGCATAGAGCGTTCACTCTGCTCTCCGTCAACTAAGTTGGCCTCTGCTCACGCGCTCCAACCCTTCGCCCGCTCGACGGCTCTCTGCCACAGCCCGCGGCATTCGGCTCGCTCGGCGGCGTCCATACGCGGTTCAAAGCGCGTGTCGCCCTGGCGCTTGGCGCGCAAGGCTTGCGGATTGGCCCAGAAGCCGGTCGCTAGGCCGGCCAGATAGGCAGCGCCCAGTGCGGTCGACTCCGTTACCAGCGGACGCACCACCGGCACGCCCAGTACATCGGCCTGGAACTGCATTAAGAGGTTGTTCACCGCCGCGCCGCCGTCGACGCGAAGGGCAGCCAGCGGCGTGGTCTCGCTCTGGACGGCTTCCAACACGTCGGCCACCTGGAAGGCAATGCTTTCCAACGCCGCGCGGGCAATGTGGCCCGGCGAAGTGCCGCGGCGCAGGCCGATCAGCATTCCGCTGGCGTGCGGGTCCCAGTGCGGCGCGCCCAGGCCGACAAAGGCCGGTACAAAGACCACTCCGCCGGAGTCGGACACGCTAGCCGCGAGCGCCTCCACCTCGGCCGAAGAGCCGATGAGCTTTAGGTTGTCGCGCAGCCATTGCACTACCGCGCCGCCGATGAAGATGCTGCCTTCGAGCGCGTACTCCAGCCGGTGCTCGGCGCTAGCCGCGAGCGTGGTAATCAGCCGGTGCTTCGAGCGGACGAAGCCAGTGCCGTTGCCGTCCACGCCGCTGCCGATGTTCTGCAAGAGGAAGCAGCCGGTGCCGTAGGTGTTTTTGGCCTCGCCCGCCCGCCAGCACAACTGGCCAAAGAGCGCCGCCTGCTGGTCGCCGGCAATGCCCGCAATGGTTACGCCGCCGAGGCCGAGGGTGGTGGTCACCTCGCCGATGCGCTCGCTCGACCAGACCACCTCTGGCAGCAGGCTGGCGGGAATGTTGAAGATGCGCAACAGCTCCGCGTCCCACTCGCCCCTGACGATATTGAACAACAGAGTTCTGGATGCATTGGTCACGTCAGTCACATGGCGCTGCCCACTGGTCAAATGCCAGATCAGCCAACTGTCCACGGTGCCGAAGGCCAGCTCACCGCGCTCGGCCCGCGCCCGCGCACCGGAGACGTTGTCCAGAATCCAGGTGATTTTGGTTGCGGAAAAATACGGGTCGAGCACCAGGCCGGTCCGGGCGGAGACCGCATCCTCCACGCCGCTGCTGAACAGCTCCTCGCATTGCGCGGCGGTGCGGCGGTCCTGCCAGACGATGGCCGGGTAAATCGCCTTGCCGGTGGCACGCTCCCAGACAATCACCGTCTCGCGCTGGTTGGTGATGCCGATGGCGGCTATATCCCTAGGCAGCGCGCCGGCCCGGCCCAGCGCCTCAACCGCGCAGGCGAGCTGACTGGTCAGGATTTCCGTGGGGTCGTGTTCCACCCACCCGGCTTGCGGGTAGAACTGTTCGAACTCATGCTGCGCCGTCGAGGCAATCGTGCCCGCCTCGTCAAAGAGAATCGCGCGGGAACTGGTCGTGCCCTGGTCGAGTGCAAGGATGTATGCCATTCTGTCGACTCCGCCTTCGGAACTCAGTCAAACACGGATGACTACGATAGGGCAAGCGGCCAGAGTCGATAGCGGAAGCCAGATTTCGAATCAACCGCGATTTAGCTCAGTGAGAAAAAACTATAGGCGAGCAGTCGGCGAACAGCCGCGCGCGATAGCTTCGCAGAGCACCTTGCGCATAGAATCAATCGCCTCTGGAATCTCGCCGCCGCGGGAGACCGGGCCATGGCCGCCAACCACGAAGCCGGGCTTGAGCCGTTCGATCCGGTCCAGCGATTCGAGCCACCGTTGCCAGTCTGCGCTGCTGCCCGCATCCAGATTCGGAAGATATTCGCGCACCACGCAGTCGCCGGAATACAAGGCGCTCTCCTCCGGAACCCATACCGAAAGATTCGTTGCTGTATGTCCGGGAGTTAGCAGTATCTCAGCCTTCAAGCCACCCAGATCGAAGGTGGTCTCTTTGTGAATCGGGCAGTTCGGATTGGTCAAATCGGTCCGATAAAAAAAGGCCTGCGCCTCATGGCGAGCGCGGCGCGCGGGGTCGGGAATCGCATCGTTGAACTCTGCAATCTCCGCCTGAAATTCATCGGGAGTGCGCGCGATTCCCGCATGGCCCCACACGTCAATCCCCTGTTCGCGAAAGTAACCGTTGCCGCCGATGTGATCGAAATGCTTTTCGGTGTTGATGACACGCAGCTTGTTTGCGGGCCGCGCGGCGCATGCGTAGCCGTGAATAGTTTGCGCGGCGAGCGTGTTTCCGCCTGTGTCCACCACCAGGGTCATTGCGTCGCCTGCGATGAATCCAGCATTGACGCACCAGGGCAACGAGTATCCCAGTCCGGTAATCGCGTAGCAATGATCGGTGAGTCGCATACGGATAGATTATCGCGTTCCTCCGGAATACTCCGGCGAAAAATGCACTGCGAAGACATTGCAGAATGATGAAAATCGCCTCTTCTGATCACTGAAGAGATACGCCCATCGCGTCAGGGGATAGCTATAAACGCAGAAACTCTGTATCATCAAGATGATGCCCCGTATGTTGGCGGCAAATCCAACGGAGGTAATACACAATGGCAGATACTGTGAAAAAAACTAAGGCTACAGCGAAACCGCGCAAAACCGCAACCAGGAAAGAGAAAGTTGCTCAGCCTCCCCAGCTGGCCATGCCCTCGCGCTCTGAAATAGAGGCGCTTGCACAGAAGTACTGGGCGCAGCGCGGCTACACCGATGGCTACGCGGAGCAGGATTGGCTGCGAGCCGAGCAGGAACTGCTCCAGATGGCTTCCTAACTTCAAACCCATCGCCCGGAGTTTTCACACACTTACTTTGCAGTGAGTGCAGGATAAGTGTGAGTTACTGAAAAGCCGGCTGCCAGCCATCCTGCGCTGTACGCGGGATGCGAGGCCTGTCGTCCAAACAAAGACTGATTTCAACTCGCCGGGGTCAGCTTGCTGCCGGCAGCTTCCATCAGGATGCAGAAGGCCTGCGCCTCGGTCGAAGTTCCGGGGCGGTCGAAGCTTCTGGTCTCCCAGGTCTCGATGATGAGACCTGGAGAACCATGAATCCCATGCGAGCGACCAGCGAGCGTTTGCCCCACCGCAGATGGTCAGCCGTTGGCGCGCTGCGCCACCACCATGGAATCAAGAATCTGCTCCGAGACCTCCTTGACGGAGCCCGGCGAATGCGAGAGAAACAGCGTGTTGGTCTTGTCGCTTTCGCCGATGGACTTCAGCGTGTCAAAGTACTGCGTGACCATCACCAACTGCATCACGTCCTTTGACGACGCGCCATCCACCACCTTCTGGAACTGCTCGATGGAGACTTGCAAGCCTTCGATGATCGCCTTGCGCTGATTGGCGATGCCCTGGCCCTGCAGCGCCTTGCTCTCGGCCTCGGCCTCGGCCTTCTTGACCACCAGAATCTTCTCCGCCTCGCCGCGGGCGTTAGCGGCCACCTGCTCGCGCTGGGCAGCGTTGATGTCGTTCATCGCCGACTTTACTTTTTGATCGGGAACGATGTCGGTAACCAGCACATTGACAATCTCGAAGCCGAAGGTGGCCATGTCGGCGTCAAGCTCCTGCTTGACGGCCGCGGCGATGCTCGATTGCGAGGCGAAGACCTCATCCAGCGTCATGCCGGGAACGTGGCCGAGAATCACCTGTTCGACGTAGCTCTTGATCTGCGCCGTCGGGTCGGAGAGCTTGTAGAAAGCGTCATAAACCTTCTCCGGGCGCACGCGATTCTGCACCGAGATGGGGATGGTGACGAAGACGTTGTCCTTGGTTTTTGTCTCCATGGTCAGCGAGATCTGGCTGACGCGCAGACTCACAACGCCGGCTACCGCGTCGAAGAACGGCAACTTCCAGTTCAAGCCTGGAGTGGCAATCCTCTTGAACTCGCCGAAGTGCGTGATTACGGCCACCTCCGCCGTGTTGACGGTGAAGAAGCTGCTGAGGAAAATGATGAGAACGACGAGAGCCACGGCTCCCACGGGAATCAGAATCATCGGGTCCATTCAAAGCCTCCGTTGCCTAGTTTTGAGGCAACGGAAAATTATACAGGAGCGTGATTAAGGCTCGTCAGGCGGGCGGAATTGAATAGGCGCGGCTTCAGCCATGTCATCGGACTTACCGTTGCAAAACCTTCCCGACGAAAACCCCGAACGGCCCTAGGTGTATTTCTTTGAGCGAGTCGGGATCGGCCGCGCCGGGAGTCTTCAGCAGCGTCTTGAGCTTGCCGTTGAAGCCGGGAACGCTCAGGCTGACCGTCTGTGGCTGGGCGGTGAAGTTGACCGCGACCACCACCGGCGGGCTGCCCGGAGCCTTGCGCATCCAGCTCAGGACTTTGGAGTTTTTTGTGTCCAGCATGGTGTTGCGGCCGCGCTCCAAGGCGGGGATCGTCTTCTTCAGGCAGATCACATTCTCGTACCAAGCCAGCAGCGAGTTGGGATCGCGACTCTCGGCGGCGACGTTAATCGCAGAGGCGCTGGGAGGCACGGGCAGCCAGGGCCGGCCGCGCGAGAAGCCGGCATTCACGCTTGCGTCCCACTGCATCGGTGTGCGCTCGCCGTCACGGCCCTTCTCGCGTGGCCAACCGGTGATGCCGATGGGATCCTTCACGTCTTGCTTGCGCGTGGGCGGCGTGGTCATCATGCCGATCTCGTCGCCGTAATAGAACTGCGCCGCTCCCCGGCTCAGGAACAAGACCGTCGCCAGCGCTCGCTGAATATCTAGGTCGTGGACTCCATCGCCGTAGCGAGCCTGCACACGCGGGTTGTCGTGGTTATCAAAGAGCAGCAGCGGTATGTTATCGCCTATCCCGGTCTCCACATCATTTAGTTTGGCGCGGAAGGCGGCTACATCCAGCTTGTTGATGAAGGCCACCTGCGTATCCATCGGCAGATGAAACTCCGGCTTGCCAGCCCGGCCGTACATCTTGGCCAGCTCGGCGACGTTGGGCAGGTAGGTCTCGCCGATCAGCACGCGCGTGCCGGGAAAGGCCTCCGATCTGAACGTATCCGCATAGGCGCGCATCTCCTGCATCACCGCATGCACGCCGGGCAGGTTGTCGGTCTTCGAGTCGTTCAGCACCGGGTCGCCGTAGGTGTTGATCAGCGGCTTGCCGTCCTTATCCTTGAGAATCTCCTCGTCGCTCAGGCTGGGGTCTTCATAGAGCGCGGTGATCGCATCGAAGCGGAAGCCGGCCACGCCGCGCCTGAGCCAGAAGCCGATGATCTCCTTGAAGGCGTCGTGTACTTTGGAATTGTTCCAGTTCAGGTCCGGCTGCTGGATGTAGAACCTGTGATAGTAGTATTGCCGCGTGGCTGCGTCCCACTGCCAGGCCGAGTGGCCGAAGAGCGACTCCCAGTTATTCGGCGGCGCGCCTTTGTCGGTCGCCGTCTCTCCCTTGCCATCCTGCCACATGTACCAATCGCGGTAGGGATTCTCGCGCGAGGAACGCGACTGCAGGAACCAGGGATGCTGGTCCGAGGTGTGGTTCATCACCATATCCATCAGGATGCGAATCTGCCGCTTGCGCGCCTCGGCCACCAGCCGGTCAAAGTCGGCCAGCGTGCCGTATTGGGGATCAATGCTCTTGTAGTCGGAGATGTCATAGCCGAAGTCCACCTGGGGCGAGGGGTAGCAGGGGGTCAGCCAGATGGCGTCGACGCCGAGCTTCTTCAGGTAGTCCAGCCGCGCGGTGATGCCGTTCAGATCGCCGATGCCGTCGCCATTCGAGTCCTGAAAGCTGCGCGGGTAAATCTCATAGATGACGGCGTTCTTCCACCAGTCGCGCTCGCCGGCGGAGGAGGCGCTGGCGTGATGCCGGGAGGGATGGGCTGGCTGCGCACCCGCGGTAAGCGTTGAGGCCCCCAGAAACACGGCCAGGGCGACGCGCCAGATTGCTTTTGTATGCATTGGGCTCCTTGTTAGCCTCACGCCGAAATCAGATTCAGTAATGGCGCTGAAAGTGAAGCTATCACGCCGGCGCGGGCCGAGGGAACCATGCCGCGCTCTCTATTCTCCACGAGAAATCACCCATAGCTGGAGTAGAAACTGCTTACTTCCGGTCAATATCTATCCCAAACTTCGGCTCCTCGCGCGTTCCTTCGATGTGGATTGGAACCTCGGTCCCCGCTCCTTCTTTCTTAAAGTGGCGGTCGACCGGCGTGAGCAGCAAGCCCTTCCAGCCACCCACCATCTTCGAGACCGAGGCCTCCATCTTCGCGGTTCCATCAAAGTTCAACGTGCCGCCCTCCAGCGCATACGTGCCTTTGAGTTGAATCTTCGCTCCCGGCACTGTGTAGTCGAGCGCCGGCAGTGTGATTATTCCGCCCGCCAACTGGAAGTTGCTTTCCATCTGTGAAAGGATGCTCGCCGGATCGGTGGTCTTCAGTTCATCAGGCCGCCCCTGACCGCGCAGGCTCAGATCCGCGATGCGCCCCTGTATCTTCGCGCTGGTAAAGCGCGCCTTATCCAGCGCAAACCAGCCATCCAGATTCAACCGCTCATGCAGCGGCGCCGGCCCCGGCGGAATGTGCAGTTTGGTCTTCACCGTCACATCGCCGGTCAGGAGAACTTTGTCGGAATTGCTGGCCAGGCGCAGAAAATCCTCGATCCGCGCCCGGTCCACGTTGACCGTGAGCGCAATGTCGTGGCCGCCGTACTGCTGCGTGCCCCCCACCACCGCTCCCCGCACACGCACAATCGCTCCCTGCGCGGTAAAGTGCGAGTGGCCCAGCGTTGCATCCACCGGATCCAGCCAGGTGTCGCCATTGGTCCCATCTACCCGTGCGTGAAAATGAGTGGTGAGCGCGAGGGTGTTGCCATAGTGCGTCAGCCGGAAATCGGGTGTCCGGGTTTCGCCGTCCACGGTCAGATCGCGCAGCGTGCCCTCGAAGTGCCCGGTGGAGTCAAGAATTCCCGCAATTCCCTTGAATGTGGCCAGGTCCGCGTGCTCGAAGCGGTAGTCGCCTTGCAAGGGAAGCTCTCCCAGGTCTGCTGCATGGAATGCTCCAAAGCTGCCTGTGGTTTTGATCGTTCCCCGCGGCTTGGGGTTGGTCAATTCGGCGTCAAAACCGATCGCTCCGCCCGAGGCAATGTTGGTCAGCTTGAGGCGCGCAATCGCAAATTCCAGCGGCAGCTTTCCGGGTTTGTCCGTCTCCATCACTAGCTCGGCGCCGTTGCACTCGATTCTATCGACGTCGAAACTCACCAGCGCCGCGCTCGTGGGCTTGCCAGCGGCTTCTGAAGCGCCCGCGTCAGCCTCGACGGGATGCTCAAAGTGCGACCGCGGCGGCAGATGGATGCTCAGCCCCTTCAGTTCCACCACCGAAACGTGAATCGCCTCACCCGGCCGATAGTGCAGCGGCGCGTGAAAGCGAAAATCCTCGAGGCGAATCAGCGGCTCGCCCTGGCCTTGGGGAACCGCCACGCCTGCGACTTGCGCCGGCGGCCAGATGCGCAGTCCCTTGCCCTCGGCCCACAGCCCTTTGACCAGCGACACGTGAAAGCTGTCCAGCTCCACCCGGGCGTGGAATCGGCTTTCAAGCCCCGACACAATGCGCGCGCGTAAAAACGGCTCCGCGCGGCGCAGCCCGAGGTCCACGACCACAGCCGCCACGGCCAGTGCCAGCAGCAGCACGCCCGCAACCCACTTCGCCCATCCGTGCCTGCGCCAGAACGATTTCCGAAGCGAAGTCAAGCCCGCCTCCCGTTTGGCTATTATTGTCGCAGAGTTCCATCAACCAAATAGGATATATCCCTGGCACAACGGGTTTTTCGGCCGCAATCTGAAACCAGATTGGGGGCGAGAGTTAGCCGCACGATATCTGTCCTTTCCCGTTGCTCATATTGCGAATGAGAAATCGCGTCTCGCACGGTTACTTTGCCGTGAGTACAGAGATAATCTGAGATTCCGTGCGAGTGGATATACCGAAACTGCGCAAGCAGATTATAAAAGTTATCGAGGATTTGCAAGGTATGGTTGAAGCCCGCTTGCCTTCCGATGATCCTGTCTGCAATTATGAACGGCGGAGGAAAATAGCATGAAATACTTCTTTGCAATTCTGCTTCTGACCCCCGTTCTGGCCTGGGGAAAGCCGAACCCGGCCGAGTACACCGTGGCTGTCCATGTGCAGTCCTCGCACCTGGTCAACACATTCAGCTACGTCTTAAGCCACTCCTCTTGGGACCAAAAACAACAGCTCGACGTGGTTATCGATGGGAAGAAATACGAAATGATCAGCAAAGATTACCCCAGTTTTGCTCTTATGATCGGCGACTATAAAGCAAAGTTGCTCCCGGACGATTTCCAAGAAGGGGAAAACCTGCCTAAAAGCTACGAATACCACCAACAATACGAATTACTCTTCCCCGACGGCAAAACCCGGAAGTATGTAGTCGTGGGCGCAACGGAATAGGCCGAATGCCGCAAGTTCGGATTTTCGGCGCTCGAAACCCTGAACCCCGTGAGAGCGCACATTGAGCGTCTGGCCCACCGCAGGCAGGATTTCATGAACGGCCGGTCAATGCCTTAGACTTGCAAGCACGGATGCTAGCGCAGATTGAAAACCTCGTAAAGCTGCAAGCGGTGGAGTTGGAGCGCACCCGCCTGGCCACAGCCTTGCGCACCCTGCCGGCGGAAGTCGCCCAGGCCGAAGCTGCGCTGGCCGCCGCCCAGAGCCAATCCGCCAAGGCTTCGGATGTCCTCAGCCGCGAGGAGTCGCTGCGCACCCGCCTGGATCGCGAGATCGCCACCCACCGCCAGAAGGCCGCCCGCTATCGTAGCCAGTCGGACACAATCAAGACCCCGGAACAGGCTGCTGCTGTAGAACACGAACTCAGCTTTGCGGAGGCCGAGGCCGCGCGCCTGGAAGATGAGGAGTTCACCAGCCTGGAGCGCACCGAAGTCCAGGAGACCGCCCTCGCCGCCACCCGCGCCCAGGTGGAGTCGCTGGCCGCCACGCTCGACAACACCCGCGAACGCGTCAGTCTACGGCTGGCCGAAGCCGCCCGTGAGCTGGCCGCGCTCAACGCCGAGCGCGAGGCCCTCCGGCCGTTGATAGAGCCGGATGTGTTGAGCCGCTTCGACCGCCTCTGCGCCTCCCGCGGCAGCGGACTGGCGCGCGCTGAGAATCAGCAGTGCACTGGCTGCCGCATGGGCGTACGTCCGCAGACCTGGAACCAGCTTCGCGAGGGCGAGTTGCTCACCTGCGACAGTTGCTTCCGCCTGCTCTACTGGGATCCGGCGATGGCGCCCGCACCCACGCCGCCGGAGGCCGAAGCCAAGCCAAGGCGCAAAGCCGCCAAAGCCCAGCCCGAAGAGTAGAGCCACCAGCCGAGCTTCCGGCAAGCAGCTTGCAAACCTCGCTATCTTGGAATACAGATAGACTTTTTCTTTCGCCAGGCACAACTTTCGTGAGAAAATCGCGTCCATACGGCCAGCGCGGGAGTTCGTTTGTGCTGTGCCTGCTCTAATCTTCCCGCATCCTTCTAGCGCCATAAGTGCCCAGAGGCCGTGCGGCCAGCGGAGCCGGGCAAGCTCTATTCTCCGCAAGACCAGAAGTACGTGAGCGAGCGGCCCAATCCAGGATCAGCCCCTCGTCTCCAGGAGAGCTGCAATGAAAAAAGCTTTCTCCCTCCTCCTTGTCTCAGCCATCCTCTCCTCACTGCTGACCGGCTGCGGCTCGTCTTCACAAGTATCTTCTTCCGGTAACGGATCTTCCGGTGGGAGTGGGAATCAAACCTCGCCGACCGTCCCCGTCTCCCTAACTATGACCGACGACCCGCCCTCCGGTGTCTCTGTCCTCTTCTTCCAGGTCAGCCTCACGGCCGCCACTCTCACACCCGCATTGAGTACATCCACATCGGGGACGCCCATCTCGTTGATCACAACCCCGATCCAGGTAGACGTCACCCAGCTTCAGGCGCTCTCCGCCTTTCTAAGCACCGCCAATGTGCCCGCCGGAAGCTACACCAGCCTGAGTCTCACCTTCGCTTCGCCGCAACTGGTGATTCTCAACACCTCGGATCAGGCGATTGCCAGTACGTGCGCCGTGGGAAGCGTTTGCCTGCTCACGCCCACGCTCGACAACTCCGCCACGGTGAATCTTTCCTCGGCTCCTTTCCCGGTAACCGCCGCCGCAAATAATCCTCTCGGTTTCCTCATCGACTTCCGCCTGAATACCATCATCCAATCCGATCTCTCCGTCAATCTCGGAGCAGCCAACGGCGTCACGCTCGCGCAATTGCCTCCAACGGCGCCCTCGCAGCCTCCGCCATTCGGCTTTGTGACGGGAACGATCGTAAGCCTCAACGTCAGTCAAACCCAATTGACCATACAGACGGCGTGGGGAAAAACCTTCACCATCGATACCGACAGTAATACACGGCTTGTTGATTGGCCGCCTTGCGTCTCCCCTGGGGGCCTCGCTTGCCTCACTGCCGGGGATGTTGTGCGGGTTCAGGTTGCCAGTGTGGAGAGCAATGGAGACCTGCTCGCCGCTTCGATCAGATGGCTGCTCAGCGCGGCCAGCCCGCAAACCGTGACCGGAACGATCGTGGGGTTCAGCCCTAACCAGTTGAAACTGATTCTGCACAACAGCCCAGCCAGTAACAGCGGCCTGCCTCTCGGCGGAGAGGCCACGGTTACTATCGCCAGTGGCGCCACGTTTTCCATTGATGCCAACGGCTTCACGATTCCCGCGGGATCGATTTTTGCAGGATTCTCAAACCTGACCTTTGGCCAGACCGTGCAAGTCAACATCGTTGCCGGTTCACTGACCAACCCAACCGGTCCCAGCAATCCGGGCGGCTGGGGACCTCCGCAATCGCTCTCTTTCACCACCAACAACATCCAGTTGGAACCCAGTCAATTCACTGGCGCTGTCTCTGATATCGGTTCGTCGAGCTTCGCCCTCGGCGGCTTCCCGAGCTTCTTCTTTGGCCTAGGCGTTGCCCCCGCAGCACTCGGGCAAACAACCGTAGATACAACTTCGCAGACAACCTACCAGGGATTTACCACAGACAGCTTCTCCGACTTGGCGGACAACGATCTAGTCTCCGTCAGCGGCTGGCTCATTGAACCGGATAACGGCATTCTGGACCCGGCCATCGCTTCACCCTTTATCCTGGCGCAGACTGTCACCCTTCACCCGGATGGGTGGTTTTAGCCATAAAACGGAGACCGCTGCCTGAAGAATCTTTCCCTGCGGCCTCATCCGGTTCTGCAAACGCATAACCGGATGAGGCCGTAGTTTTGCCATCACAGAGTGCTCCTCCTCTGCGGTTTCTGGAGTTGTACCCCCTCAGTTGCTATCCTTTTCGTGGGCGATCCCCGCCCAGGAGATGAGCTGTGCAGCGCATCTGTGTGGACATGGATGATGTCATGGCGGACACGCTCGCCGAGCATATCCGCCGTTACAACCAAACCTTCGACGAAGACGTCACCCCGCAGGACCTGGCCGGCAAGGGCCTGTGGGAGATCACGCCGCTGGACCGCCAGCAGCAGCTTCGCGCCTTCCTCGACGCCGAGGATTTCTTCGAGGATCTGGCCGTGATACCCGGCTCTCAAGAGGTGCTCCAGCAGCTTTCAGAGCGTTTTGAAATCTTCATCGCCACCCAGGCCATGGCCGTTCCCAACTCGCTCGGTCCCAAGTACCGCTGGCTGCAGCGCCACTTTCCCTTCATCCCGCCCAGCAACTACGTCTTCTGCGGCAACAAGTCCATCCTGCGCGCCGACTATCTGATCGACGACCTGCCCAAGAACCTGCTCCGCTTTGAAGGTCTGGGGCTGCTCTACACCGCACCGCGCAACCTGGCTGAGACCGTCTTTGTGCGCGTCAACAACTGGGCGGAGGTATCTGCGTACTTCGCCGCCATTACTTCCTGACGGCGGCTATGCAGTCTGCGCGGATGTGGAATGCCACTAAATGGGATGCGGAGATGTGTTGCGCGCGTTGGTGATATTATCAGCCGCGTCGTTGAAGGATTTGCCCTCTCCGTAGGCGGACTTCTGGTAGCTGGAGCCGGCCTTGCGGATCGCATCGCGCCAGCCGTCTTCCCAGGTGATATGCGCCTCGCCGTTCACATATTCCCACCGGCCGTGCTTGCCGCCGATTGACTTCAAGGCGTCGCCGTCGTCATAGAGGGTGATGAAGAAGTTGTTCCCCGAACCATCGCCCACCTCCCATTTTCCCAGGAAGTGCGCGCGGGATGGCCACGAGGGGTTGACGGGTACGCTCTCAACGGCCGCGGCAGTGGTTGCGGGATACTCCACCCGCTCGATTTCGGAGAGATTGAAGCTCTGCCGGTGGCCATCCTTGAAGACGATCACCATCGTGCCATGGCTGTTCTTGGGGGCCGGTGGAGCGGCGGCATAAGCACTGGAAACAGCGAGACAAAGCAGGGTTGCCAAACCGGCAACGCGGACGGTTGTGCGCATGGAATTCTCCTTTGCAGTCAGCGGCGCGACGCGCTTCAGGCTCAGCCGCGCCAATCTACATCTACGCGGAACACGTATGAATTGTTCCCGTGATTTCAGATCCCAGGCAAGAAAACGCGGAACTATTGCGGAAGAACTTCGATTCCGGTCACTGTCGCATAGCCCTCGACCGGAACGAAACTCAGCAGCAGTTTCCCCTGGGCATTTGGCTGAAGTCCGGTGAACTTGCGCAGGACCACGTCCGCCTGGCGCGCCTCCTGGGGAAGGTTGAAGTTCTTCATGAGCGCATTTCCATTGCAGAAGACATTGAAGAGATGAGCGACGGCTGCCCGGGCATCGTCCGACGGAGTTAAGGGCTGGTCCCAGCCGCCGTGGCGCACCGCGAAATAGAGCGTGACCGAGTACTTTCCCGACGAGACTGGAATAGCATAGGAGAAGTTGCCCCAGCGCTCGGTTTCGTAGAGTTCCGCGTCGTCGGTCCCTTTCACCGGAGCAGTATACGTTGCCAGTTGCCCGCCCTGGAAATAGTTATCCGGGCTCCACCAGTGGCTATCGTTGGAGTAATACGGCGTCTGCCGGGCGAGCACGCGCACCGGCCGGATGTGTCCTAGGAATCCAGGCAGAATCTCGATGGCCGAGAGAATGGCCTGCTTGCCTTCTTCGCCGGCGAACTCCAGATGCAACTGCCCATCCGCCGCCGGTTGAGTGTCGGTGAAGACCTTCACATCGGCGGTACGGCTGGCTCCGGCATCGGCCACCACGTCAAAGCGGGTTAACAGCGTTTTGCCGTTGGCGCGCACCGTCATCAGGCGGCTGCCTTCCCCACCCGTTCCGGTGGACTCGGGGTCGTAGACCGTCTCGGCAAAGTGCAGGCGCAGTTCGTAGATGCCCTTTTTCAAAGGAATGTTGTAGCGGAAGCTGCCCTGCCGGCTGGTGCGATAGAAGTCAGGATTCTGGGTGCGCCAGATGTTCTGCACCGAGCTCTTGACTGCCGTGCCGCCCTCATACCAGGTATCGGCGCTCCACAACTTGCCGGCATGATCGACAAAACTGCGGCTTGCGCCGGCAAGGATGCGTACCTCCTCGCCCACCGGTGGGCCTAGCTCGGATTCCGCGGGCTGGGCAATGAATTGATTCGATCCTGCCGGCGGTGGGCTCTGTTTCCTTTGCCACAACATCAGCAAGGCGTAACCGAGCAAGACAGAAAGAAGCGATAGCGCCGCAATCGGCCACCAGTGGCGGACGCCGGAGAGGCGGGAACTCGTTTTTGTCTTGCCGGTGGGCGCGCCTTCCATCACGGAAGGAGCTGCCGTTGGGGTAACGGAGTCAGCAGCCTCCGCCAGGCGCGGAGCCGCTGAGATGAATTCGGGGACATATTGTCCCAAAGGGATGGAGATCTGGAGCCGGTGCGCCGCGCCGTCGCCGGCATAGTACGCTGCCAGGCGCTTGCGCAGGCGGTTGGCCTCAACGCGCACAATCGAGTCGGCGTTCTGATCGAAGGAAGAGCTGCGATGGAAGACTTCCACGCCGACCGAGTATTCCTTAATCTGATAGGCTTCGCCGGCAAAGAGCTTCTCGCATAAATACTTGAGCAGCAGGGCGAGTGTGGGCGCGCGCGTAAAGTGTTCCGAATGAAGCACTGCGTCCAATTCCGCACGCTGTGCTTCGAGATCGGTCGGCACTGGGTCTGCAATCGCCATCGTTTCCATCCACGGACTGATTGTAATGTAGCCCTCCCTGACGATTTGGGAAGTGCTTAACGGTTGCCGACTCGGGAATTCATGGCGTGTAACGGCAGGTAACCTCTGCCGCTGTCTGCCGGTAAGCAGCACTGCGCCGGATTTTGGACAGACGTAAGTAGAAGCAGAACAATGAGTTTGCTCACGACAGCCGGAGATGTAACCCCCGCAGAACGGGGAGTTAGCAGGTATAGCGTTGCGGACTGCCGAGAAGCGGTCTCTACTGCAATCGTGCACAGAGCAAATCGCCGGAGCGGCCAGTGCAGGAACAGCCTCTCGCGAAATGCCGATGCACAGGAGAGGTGACCCCATGAAAAGACTGGTGCTGATGCTGATTGCGGGCCTGCTGATTTACGCAAGCCCTTATGGAAGAACAGACCCTACCCCGAATCCGACTGCGATTGATCAGCAGGCGGGCGCGCAGAAGGCGGAAGAAAGCGGAGACCTGGCGCGCGTTCACGAAAACTATTCGCTGGCTGCATCGTACTATCATGCGGCCCTTCGCATCTCCCGTCAGGATGCCACTCTTTATAACAAACTGGGCATCGTCGAGCTCCAGCAGAACTCGCGAGGAGCGGCGCGCAAGAACTTCACACTGGCGCTGAAGTACGACCCTAAGCTCATTGCAGCAGTGAACAACCTGGGAGCCGTGGCCCTTATGGACAAGAAGTACAAGGCTGCCGTCACCTATTTCAAGCAGGCACTGGCGATGGATGAGACGGTTGCCGCCACACACCTGAACCTCGCTGAGGCCTGGATGGGCATGGGCGAAACCGATCGCGCCATGACCGAATACGGCCGTGCTCTGGAGCTGGATGCCGACATCCTGAGCAGCACTCAGGAAGGCATAATCGCCCAGGTGGTGACGCCGGAGCAGCGCGCCCGCATTGCCTTCCTGATTGCGAAGATGTATATGAAACGCGGCAACATCGATGGCACCCTGGACTCATTGCGCAAGGCGAAGGAGTTGCACTACCCCGAACTGGCCAAGGTATATTCCGACCCGGTCTTCACCGCTCTGTGGGAAGATCCGCGCCTGGCCAAAATCGTCAAGCGGTAGACTTTGCTGCCTCCCCCTGGCAGCGCCGCCCGTCGCCGTGGGCCGTCACGGTGGCGGGCGGTTATTTGTTGATTCCTCCCGCTGGCGCGGAATTCGACGTGCTCACCGCCGTCCGTGCCATGTTCGGCGCTCGTAGCGGCATCGCCGCCGGCGCCTGGTGCATGGTCACGATAATCGCCTGGGCCGGCTTCATCCCGGCGCACTGATAGGAGTGCGGCGTGCCGGCGTCGAAGTACACCGCATCGCCCTCCTCCAGCGTGCACTCCTGCTCTCCATGGCGCAGTTTCAATTCGCCTTCCAGCACATAAAGGAACTCGAAGCCGGGGTGCAGATGCGCCGCGGGCGTCATCTCCTTGCTTAGTGGCACAAACTCGGCAAAGTAGGGGTCCATCGGCCGCTCCGGCACCATGTAGCCCAGGCTTTCAAAATAGTAAGTCGGATACTCGACGCCGGTCTGAGGCAGCCGCACGCGCTCCTTGCGCCGGTGAATGCGGAAGACCGCCGTCGCGTCGCTCTCGAAGAAATACGATAAGTCCTTGGAAAAGACCATCGCTATCCGCGCCAGGTTGCGCAACGTAGGCACCACCCGTCCGGTTTCCAATTGCGATAAAAAGCTGGCCGAAAGTCCGGTAAGCTTGCCCAGCTCCACCAGCCCCATCGACTTTTTGAGCCGCAGCCGCCGGATGCGCTCGCCGATGCATTTTTCGGCAATCACCCGCGCCGTGGTCTCAGCGTCCACCTGCGACATTTGCGTCTCTTCGCTCTTCACCACTGAAAATTCGCTCATCGACCCTCCAGCCGACAGGGAAATCAGGCACAAATCAGGGAAATGTTGCGCGCATCAAAAACAATTCCCATGCTACCAAAGCTGGGATACCTCTGCAATTCAGATTTTGCGGAGAGGAAAATCGTGAGATGAGAGGTACACGTCCCCGGGCCATCTGGTTGCAGGCCGACCTATTCAGACTCGATACTCTGATTTTTTCTCTCTGTTCACTCTCCATTTATCCTCCCTTCACATCTCTGAAATGTTGCCGCATTTCAATTAAACAAGCCCAATGAAAAACAAGGTCCAATTGGAAAGAGCGGCAATTTGAATTGGCGGGCTAGTCCAGATATGGCAAGAGTTCTATAAGGCGCCTCATTGCGCGCGTCAAAATATGTGCAAATAACACAGACTGAACCAATCAACCACTGAGGAGGCCATCATGTTGAAAAGAAATCTCTTTCAAACCGGATTTGCCGTCATTGCCGCGCTTGGCATGCTCTTTGCGGGCCATGCAGGAGCACAAACCTACACTGAGGGCTCTATTGCTGGCACTGTTTTCGATCCCAGCGGCGCTGTTGTTCCGAGCGCGGCCATCGTCCTCCATAACGACGGTACAAATGCCGAGACGCAACTGACCTCGGATGGCAGCGGTTACTTCAAGGCGCCGCAGTTACCGGCCGCGGTCTATACCGTGACCGTGAACGCCACCGGCTTTGCTCCGTTCAAGGAGGTCAATGTCATCGTGCAGGTTGGCTTGACGACAGAAGTTATGCCCCATCTGAAGGCCGCCGGATCGACAGCGACCGTGGAAGTTACCGGCGAGACGCCCATTCTCAACTTCGAATCGCCGGATCTCAGCGCGGTTCTGACCGCGTCCACGATCGAGAATCTGCCGTTGAACGGTGGGCGGTGGTCGGATATGACGCTCTTCACACCGGGCGCGGTGGGAGACTCGAACGGCTTTGGGCTGATCGCCTTCCGAGCCATCAGTCCGCTGTTGAATAACGTTGAGATCGACGGCGCGGACGACAACCAGGCCTACTACTCGGAAGAACGCGGGCGCACCCGTGAAGGTTACTCGACGTCGAAATACATGATCGAGGAGTTCCAGGTCAACACCGGCGTCTATTCGGCGGAGTTAGGGCGCGCCGCGGGCGGCGTCATCAACGCCATCTCCAAGAGCGGTTCGAGTGTCAACCACGGTGTGGTGTACTTCTCCGACCGCGACAACACGTGGGGCGCGTTCAATCCCTTCACCACCAACACGACCAACACGGGCACGCCCACCTCGCCCACGTTTCTGACTTCACCCTACAAGCCCGCCGACGTGCGCAAGGAATGGGGCTTCGACGCGGGCGGCCCTCTGAAGAGGGATAAGCTCTTCTGGTTCTACGGCTATGCCCAGTACCAGCGCAACTTCCCCGGCGACGGCAAGGCAAGCCAGCCGGCCTCCTTCTTTACCCTCCCGGATGCGGCGGCGCCCGCTGGTGACAACTGCAATCTCACCGGCGCGAACGCGGGATATATGACAGGCTCTCCCGCCAACGCGGTGGATCAACAGGCCTGCTCATTGGCTGCGCGTCTTGGATATGCCAGCTACGCAGCTGGCGCGACGGCCTATTCCACGCAACTGGTGAATCTGCTTTCCGATCTGGGCAGCGTTCCCCGTACCGGCACCGAGGTTCTGAACACGCCCAAGGTGGACTGGCAGATCAACGGCAAGAATCATCTCAGTGTTCTCTACCACCGCCTGCGTTGGGATTCCCCCGGCGGAGTCCAGACTCAGGCCACCAACACCTATGCCATCGACACCTTCGGCACCGATTTCGTGAAACTGGATTACGGCCTTACCAAACTCAATAGCCAGATATCCAGCCATCTGGTCAACGAAGTTCGCTATCAGTACGGACGCGAGTTGAACGACGAAGGCCAGCAACCGTTCAGCGCCTACACCAAGCAGTACTTGCAAGGCACCAACGGGATCACCAATACCGCCGCGTACGATTTTTCGCCGAATGTGCCCGAAGTCGCCCTCGATACCTCAATCGGCTTCTACCTCGGATCGCCGTATTACTCCTATCGCAAGGCGCTACCCGACGAGAAAAAGTGGCAGTTGGGCGATACAGCGGCGTGGCAGAAGGGCAACCACAACGTCAAGTTCGGCGTTGACATGATTCACAATTTCGACATCATGAACAACACTTACGAGGGCAATGGCGTTTACACCTACAGCTACATCGGGAACTACTTTGCCGATCTGCTGAACGAGGGAAATGCTACCGGCGTGTGCAACAGCACGAGCACCGTTTCGGCGCCCGGCAGCGCGACCACGAATTACACGGGAAAGGCTCCTTGCGGAACCTTTGTTCAGGGTTTTGGACCGCCGGAGTGGAGTATCTCGACGATGGACTATGGCTTCTTTGGCGAGGATCACTGGAAGCTGACCCCTCGGCTGACCTTCGATCTGGGCCTGCGCTACGACTACGAAGCCTTGCCGGCGCCGTATTCAACGCTGATCGCGGCTTCTGGAACCTTCACGCCCTACGGTCCTTCGACGGACGGTCTGTGCTCGGCTTACACCGGCCCCGGCGCCTGCCCCACGCTGGCCGCCAATGCCAACTTGACCAATCATCCCAGCAACAAGTTGAACTTTGGCCCGCGCGTCGGCGTCGTATACGATCCCTTCGGCAACGGCAAGACCACCGTGCGCCTTGGCTACGGCCTTTACTTTGGCCGCGTGACCAACGGCGTGCTGTTGAACAACCTGCTCAATACCGGCAGTCCGCTGGGCCAGTACACCTCGGCCTCCCTGAAGCCGAACAATCCGACATCGCCGCTGTTTCCCAACATCATCTCCGCGGCGGCGGGATCGACTCCGAGCTCGCAATTCTTCGACTCGAACTTCAAAAACCCGCAGGTGGATGAGTTCGACCTGGCGGTGCAGCGGGAGCTTCTCCGCGGCATGATTTTCCAGGTCAGCTACATGGGCGCCTTGAGCCGGGAACTGCCCAATGCCATCAACATCAATCTCAACCCCAATGCCAATACCGTAACCACCGCCGCGACGCCCAATGGCGTTGTCCAAAGCGTTATCACTGTCTCGGATGCCAGTGGCCAGGGCCCGATCCCGAACGGCACCGTCTTCACGGTTCCCACCTATACCAACCTCATTAATAACAACTTCGGGGCGGTCAACGAACTGTTCAGCAATATCAACGCCAACTACAACGCCATGGTGGCGGAGATCGAGAACAAGACGTCGAAACGGATTCAGTACGACGTAAACTACACCTGGTCGCACGCACTCGACTACAACCAGAATGAGTCAACCACCACCCTGAGCAGCGGCTGGTTCGATCCCTACAACATCGACGGATACACGAAGGGAGGCAACTACGGGAACTCGCAGTTCAACGTTCCCAACCGCCTGGTGGCCTGGGCGGTCCTCAACTCGCCCGAGGTCCATGGCAGCGACTGGGTCAAGTATCTCGCCAACGACTGGAGCCTCAACCCGGTCTTCCAGGGACAGAATGGCCTGCCGTATTCGGCGACCATCGGCAGTGGCTACCCCTCCTATTCTGCCTACGGCTCCAGTTGGAATGGCGCCGGGACCAACTACTGGATTCCAGCCATCGGACACAACACCTTCCAGCAGCCCAGGACGCTGGTTCTCGATTTGCGCGTGGAAAAGCAGATTAAGCTTCAAACCTATGGCAAGCCTTACAGCGTGCAGTTGCTGGGCGAGTTCTTCAACCTGGCCAATCACCCCAACGTCACCGGCGTGAGCACCACCGCCTACAATCTGGCGGATAACTCCGGGGTGGCCAAGCCTTGCACGGGTACATCGACGGTCGCGGGCCAGACGCAGGACGAATGCTCAACATTGACCTACGTTCCAAAGACCGGCACGGGAATCAATGCCAGCGGCTTTGGTGCGGTGACGAACGCCAACTCCAACTTTGCCTACAGCCCGCGCCAGGTGCAGATTTCAATTCGCCTGGAATTCTAACCCTTTATTGGCGGTATGATTACAGCGCGGCGGCTTCGGCCGCCGCGTTTTCTTTGCAGCGGAATGACTTTCAGTGGCAAGGCCGGTCGTCCACTGCATTGATACCCTCAGACCGAAGGCTTGGTCCAACCGCGATGTATTAGCGTGGCCCTGTACACTGAGAAGTTCTATAATTCTTGGACAATCGCGCAGGAGGCTCCATGGCATCGATCATTCTTCCGGCAGTTCCATCCGAGTCGCGCGCCGGGCGGTTTGGCGTTTATGGCGGGCGGTATGTGCCGGAAACGTTGATGGCGGCACTGGTGGAGCTGGAGCGCGATTACGATCTGGCGCGGGTGGACGAGGCATTTCAGGCGGAGCTGGCCGATCTGCTGCACAACTACGCGGGGCGGCCGACGGCGCTCTACTATTGCAAGCGTTTGAGCGAGCAGTTGGGCGGGGCGAAGATTTATTTGAAGCGCGAAGACCTGCTGCACACCGGCGCGCACAAGATCAACAATGCGCTGGGCCAGGGATTGCTGGCCAGGTGGATGGGCAAGAAGCGCATTATTGCCGAGACCGGCGCGGGGCAGCACGGCGTGGCTACCGCGACGGTCTGCGCGCTGCTCGGCCTGGAGTGCGTGGTCTACATGGGCGATGTGGACATGGAGCGCCAGGAACTGAACGTGCTTCGTATGCGCCTATTGGGCGCGGAGGTGCGCGGGGTTTCGTCGGGGTCCAAAACCCTCAAGGATGCGATCAGCGAGGCGATGCGGGATTGGGTCACCAATGTTCGGACGACTTATTATCTGTTGGGCAGCGCGCTGGGGGCGCATCCTTATCCGACGATGGTGCGCGACTTCCACCGCTGCATCAGCCTGGAGATGAAGGAGCAGATTCTGGAGCGCGAGGGGCGGCTGCCGACGGCGGTGATCGCCTGCGTGGGCGGCGGATCGAATGCCATAGGCGCTTTCTACTCCTTCATTCCCGACCGCGAGGTGCGGCTGATCGGTGTGGAGGCCGGCGGGCGCGGCACGGCGCTGGGTGAGCACGCGGCGCGCTTCAGCGGTGGGTCGCCGGGCGTCTTGCAGGGGACATATTCGTATGTCTTGCAGGATGAGAACGGACAGATCGCGCTGACGCATTCGGTGTCGGCGGGGCTGGATTATGCGTCGATTGGGCCGGAGCACGCGATGCTGCACGACCTGGGGCGCGCCGAGTACGTGGTGCAGGATGATGCCGCGGCGCTGGATGCGGTGGTGCGGTTGGCGCGGACGGAAGGGATTTTGCCGGCGCTCGAAAGCGCGCACGCGGTGGCCGAGGCCCTGCGGATTGCCCCCGCGATGCACGCTCGTGACATACTGGTGGTGAACCTTTCCGGACGCGGCGACAAGGATATGGGGATACTGGCTCGCGAGTTGAATCTTCAGGGAGCGTGAGCTTTTTCGATGGCGATACGATTCGATCACAAACCGGGGCTGGTGGTTTATCTGACGGCGGGCGACCCGACCCTCGATGCCACGCGCGCGGTTGCCATTGCGGCCATTGATGCGGGCGCGGATGTGATTGAGCTGGGCGTGCCCTTCAGCGATCCGCTGGGGGATGGGCCTGTGATTCAGCGCGCGATGGAGCGGGCGGTGGCGCGCGGCGTCAGTTTGCGCGATGTGATCCAACTCGCGCGGGAGATTCACGCGGCGCGGCCGGCTGCGGGCATCGTCATCTTCAGCTATTTCAATCCGATTTTGCATTATGGGCTGCATAAATTTGTCGACGATGCGGCGTCGGCCGGCGCGGATGGCGTGCTGGTGATCGACCTGATTGTCGAAGAGGCGGGCGAGTACCTGATTGAAATGGCCCGCGTGGGGCTTGCGCCGATCTTTCTGGCCGCGCCCACCAGCCCCGACGAGCGGCTGGAAGCGATTGCCACGCACTGCAAAGGATTTATTTACGCCATTTCCCGCGTCGGCATCACCGGACAGCAGCAGACAATGACCTCCGACGCGGCGGTGCTGGTCGCCCGCATCCGGCGATGGTCCACGCTGCCGGTGGCCGTGGGGTTCGGCATCAGCAACAGCGAACACGTTGCCCAGGTGGCGGAGTTTGCGGATGCCGCGGTTGTCGGCAGCGCGATTGTCGGGCTGATTGAAGGCTCGACAGCGGAGACGGCGCCCGGCGCGGTGGCTCGATTTATTGAGGGCCTGCGTTTGCCACAGGCGGCGCTGGCCCGGTAAGCAACCCCTTGCAGGCGGTGCAGACCTTTGCACGGTTGACCGCTTGGTTGGATTCAACTCTTGTTCCGATGCGGCAGGCGCAGCTGGTTTCAAAGGCTTGAGCGCCGGACGCAACACGAGGATGAAATGACGCTGGAAGAATTGCGAGATCAGATTGATGTTCTGGACCGCCAGCTTGTGGAACTGCTGAGCGAGCGAGCCCGCGCGGCGAAGATGGTAGGTTACATGAAAGCTGCCACCTCGCTGCCGGTCTACGAGCCGGCGCGCGAAAAGTTGGTCTACGCCAACGTGCGCGCGGCCAACAAGGGCCCCCTGCCGGACATCGAACTGACGCACATCTACGAGCGCATCATCGACGTGATGCGGGCCTTGCAGCGGGACGAGTTGGCCTCAGAGAGAAACGCCCAGGCGATTACATCGGGGTCCCCGGCGACAGGTCTTGGTCGCGGGGGTGAGGATGCGCCGGGCCATGCCGCCGGTGCCGAGACGCCGGAGACAGGGACGAAACAATGATAGTTTCCATGCAGGAAAGAGCGACCGAAGAACAGATTTATGCCGTCATCGAACGGATGGAAGAGGCGGGAGTCGACGTCCACCGGACGACAGGGACGGTGCAGACGATTCTGGCCGGCGTCGGGCCCACTGCCAATATCGACCTGAGCGTATTCGAGGTGCTGCCGGGCGTGCTCAACGTGCTGCGCATCAGCTCGCCTTACAAGCTGGCCGGGCGCGCCTTCCGTCCGGAGGGTACGGTGGTGGAGTTCGCCAACGGCGTCAAAATCGGCGGCGAGCATGTCGCGGTGATGGCCGGTCCGTGCGCGATAGAAAACCGCGAGCAGATTTTTACCATTGCCGCCTGCGTGAAGGCCGCGGGCGGGGGCTTTTTGCGCGGAGGCGCCTTCAAGCCGCGCTCGTCGCCCTACGCCTTTCAGGGCCTGGGCATTCCGGGACTGCAACTGATGCACGAGGCCGCCCGCGAACACAGCCTGCTTACGGTCACCGAGGTGATGGAGATTGCGCAGATCGAACCCATGCTGCCGTTTACCGATCTCTTCCAGGTGGGCGCGCGCAATATGCAGAACTTCAACCTGCTGCGCGAACTGGGCCAGGCGCGCAAGCCGGTACTGCTCAAGCGCGGCATCTCCGCCACGCTCGAAGAGCTGCTGCTGTCGGCGGAGTACATCATGGCTGGCGGCAACTACGACATCATTCTCTGCGAGCGTGGCATCCGTACCTACGAGACTTCCACGCGCAACACTATGGATATCTCGGCGATTCCGGTGCTGCACAAGCTCTCGCACCTGCCGGTGGTGGCCGACCCCTCGCACGGCACCGGCCGGCGCGACATGGTTCCTCCGATGGCCAAGGCCGCAGTGGCCGCGGGTGCGGATGGGATTCTGGTGGAGATTCACCCCAACGCCGACAAAGCCGCATCGGATGCCGCGCAGACGCTCTACCTCGACCAGTTTGAAAAGCTGGTCGGCGAGCTGCGGGTGATTGCGCAGGCGGTGGGGCGGACGCTGTAATTATTTGGAGTGGAGTTAGCAAAAGCCCGTACGGCTAACTCCGCTAACCACGTTAACAGGAGCAAAGAACTCATGATCGAGCGCATCTCCATTCTGGGCACGGGGTTGCTGGGCACGTCGGTAGGCCTGGCACTGCGTGCGGCGGGCTTTCGCGGCTCGATTGTGGGCTGGAATCGGGGTGCGGAGGGTGCGCAGGCCGCGCTCTCCATGGGCGCTATCGATTCGATTGCCGCAGACCCCTTGCAAGCCGCGCGGGAGAGCCAGGTGGTCGTGTTGGCCGTGCCGATCTACGCAACGCTCGACTACATGGAGAAGCTCACCGGCGTACTCGGCTCTGAGCATCTGGTGACCGATGTCGGCAGCACCAAAGGAGCGATCACCGAAGCGGCGGGGCGGCTTTTCAACACGCCGGAGCGCGCGGCGTTTCTGCCGGGGCATCCGATGGCGGGCAAAGAGCGCGGCGGCGCGGCGTTGGCCGATGCCGATCTCTTTCGCGGCGCGGTCTGGCTCTTTACCGACGACCCAACCTGGCTGCGCTCTTCTCATGCCGCTGAGTTAGTAAAGGGCTGGCGCGAGTGGGTCGCCGCGATGGGCTCGAAGTGCATCGACCTGGACCCCGCGCGCCACGATGAACTGGTGGCCTGGGTCAGCCATCTGCCGCAGTTTGTGGCCACGGCGCTGAGCGCGCTGCTGCAGGAAGAGGTTGGAGACGCGTCGGAGTTGAAAGACGTGGGCGGACGCGCGCTGAGGGAAATGACGCGGCTTGGCGCCAGTCCCTACTCGATGTGGCGCGACATCGCCTCCACCAACACCGAGGCTATCCAAGTCGCGCTGCAAGCGCTCGAACAGCGCCTCGCCCATCTGCGCGAAAACCTACGCACGCCCGAGTTGCGCGCGGAGTTTGAGCAGGCCAACCGCTTCCGGCGGGAGTAGGGAATTGCCGAGGCAGGTATACCACTATGCGAGATGCAATTCAAATCGGACTAGCGCTGTCCAGAATGGTGTGCTACTTTGAACGTAACGGCTCATTCTCCGGCGCGCAAGGCCGGAGCGATGCAGCGGCTTCCCCCTCCCCCAGACTTTTCACAAACTGTATTTTCAGTGGATTACAAAATTGTGTGACCGCCTGCTCAGTGCGCACATCAAATAAACGCCAACCAGGCAAGGGAACGACGAATGGCGCAAATATTTGACCGCAGCTCCAACGCCTTGGCTCGTGCGAGCCTGGTTTTGACGGGGCTGATCGTAATCGCTTTGGGAGTGACGCTGAATGAGTTGCAGCGGTCGCCCTGGGTGACGCGCCAGGGTCAGCGTCCCGACCAGCCGGTTCCCTTCAGTCATAAACATCACGTGCAGGGGCTGGGCGTGCAGTGTCAATACTGCCACGTCACCGCGGAGACCTCGAACTACGCCGGAATCCCTCCAACCAAGACCTGCATTAACTGCCACGCGCAGATCTGGACCAACGCGCAACTGCTGGAGCCGGTGCGCCAGAGTTGGGCTACCGGGCAATCGCTGCCCTGGATCAAGGTGCACGACCTGCCCGATTACGTCTATTTCAGCCACGAGATTCATGTGAACAAGGGCATCGGCTGCGCCAGTTGCCATGGCCGCGTTGATCAGATGCCGCTGATGTACGCGCAAAACACCTTGCAGATGGAGTGGTGCCTGGACTGTCATCGCAACCCGGCGAAGAATCTGCGCCCCACCAGCGAGATTTACAACATGGCCTGGGAAGCGCCCGCGAACGACCGGCCGGTTTGGTGCGCGGTCGGCGATGAGAAGAGCGGCCTGCCCACCGCGCAAAGTGTGAACTGCGTGACGAAGGAGCCGGGCGTCGAGGTTGCATCTCTGGGAATGCCGGCAGGCGGCGCGCTGCCTGAGGCGAAGTACGAAAAATTCACCAGCCAGGACGAGTTGGGTCACTTCCTCGTCGATCACTACAAGATTCGCACTCCGAAAGATTTGGCTAGTTGCGAGGTCTGCCACCGATGAGCGAGATGAAGAACAATTTGGTTGGCACGATTCAGCCTGCGCCGCTGACGCTGGAACAGGTGCGCGAGAAGCTGAAGAATGTGCGCGGGAAAAAGTATTGGCGGTCAGTGGACGAGTTGGCCAACACGCCGGAGTTTCAGGTCGCCGTGGAGAAGGAGTTTCCCGGTTCGCCGCATGGGTGGGGCGATGAGGTCTCGCGGCGCGGCTTCCTCAAATTCATGGGCGCATCGGCGGCCCTCGCGGGCCTCGCAGGTTGCACCAAGCAGCCCGACGAGCCGATCTATCCCTACATCAAAGCGCCGGAAGATTTGATTCTCGGCAAGCCGATGTACTTTGCCACAGCGCATCCGTTTGTCACCGGCGCGGTGCCGCTGCTGGTGAAGACCGACCAGTTCCGTCCCATCAAGATCGACGGCAACCCGGAGCATCCGTACAACCAGGGTGGGTCGGACCCGTTTACGCAGGCGACGCTGCTCGACCTCTACGATCCTGACCGCTCGCAGCACGTGACCTATCGCGGCGAGAATCGCGAGTGGGCGGAGTTCGCCGTCGAGTTTCGTAACAAGGTGATCTCGACCAAGGACGGAACGGGAATTTACTTCCTAAGCGAGACGATCACTTCGCCGACGCTGGCAAGGCAGTGGAAGGCTGTGCAGACGGCTTGGCCGAAGGCTAAATTTGCGCAATATGACCCAGCGATTGCAGGAACGGTAGCCGATTGGGGATTTGGTGTCCAGTATGAACTGGGCGATGCAGATGTAATTGTTTCACTCGATGCGGATTTTCTCTCTGGCGCGGCCTATCCTGGATTCCACAAGCTGGTTCGCGAGTATGCCTCGAGGCGCAAGAATCCTGAGAAGCTGAACCGCCTGTATGCGATAGAGTCAACGCCGACGACGACGGGACTGAAGGCGGAGCATCGCCTGGGTCTCCGTGCAAGCGAAATCCCTGCTTTTGCTGCGGAACTTGCAAAAGTGGTTGGCGTAGCTGGTATTGAGGCACCGACCTACAACTGGACCGAGGAGCAAAAGAAATTTCTGGCCGTGCTGTCCAAAGATTTGAAGGCTCATGCGGGCAAGTGCGTGGTGATTCCAGGACTGTATCAGGATTCAACCGTAAACGCTCTAGCCTTTGCAATCAACAGCGCATTGGGTAATTTCAGTAGGACCGCCTTTCTTTTTCCTGAGCCACCGAAAATAGTTCTACCATCCGAACCAATGGTACCTACTCCGTCTGATCAGAGCGCTGATATTAAGGGATTGGTTGAGGACTTGAATGCGGGCAAGGTAGATTGGTTGGTGATATTGAATGCGAATCCGATTTATAGTGCTCCTGTCGATCTGAATTTTGCTGCTGCTTTTGAGAAGGCGAAGGTGACGGTGCATCTCGGCTCGCACGTGGATGAGACGGGACAGAATGCTCAGTGGCACATTCCAGCGGCACACTTTTTGGAGTCGTGGTCGGATGCTCGCGCTCATGATGGAACGGTTTCGATTGTGCAGCCGATGATCGATCCTCTTTATGGCGGCAAGTCTGCACATCATATTCTTCAAGCATTGTTGGATGAGCCGGGATTGAGTCCATATGACGCGGTGCGTGAGACTTGGAAGCCCGTGATCAAGGGAGATTTCGAGACGAACTGGCGCAAGGCGCTGCACTCCGGCTGGATTGATGGCACGGCTTTCGACAAGACAGCTAAGGCAGGCACGGGCACCCCAGTTCCCAATGTTCCCGCGCCATCCGCGAATGATTCGCTGGAGATCATTTTCCGTCCCGACCCGAATGTTTATGACGGCCGCTGGTCGAATGTGGGTTGGCTGCAGGAGCTGCCCAAGCCGGTCACCAATCTGAGCTGGGACAATGCGGCGCTGGTCTCCGGCGCTACGCTGACCAAGTACGGCCTCGAAGAAGACGACATCGTCGAGCTGACGGTGCAGGGCCGCAAGGTGAATGCGCCGGTGATTGTTGTGCCCGGCCATCCGGATAATTCCGTCACCGTGCATCTGGGCTACGGGCGCTCGTTTGCCGGGCGCGTGGGCTCGGGCGCGGGCTTCAACGCTTATCTGATTCGCACATCGGACGCGCCGTTTTATGCCGTGGGTTCGATGAAGAAGGTTGAAGGCAAGTGGGGCCTGGCGGTGACCAAGAGCCACTATCAGGACCACCGGCCGAAGCTCTTCGGCGGACAGGGCAACGGCAACAACTCGCTGGAAGCCGATGAGGCGATCAACGAACGCGGCATCATTCGCTACGCCACTCTCGATGAGTACAAGGCTGATCCCGGCTTCGCCAACGAGGGCGAGACGCATACCACGACCGACAAGAGCAACTCACTCTTCCCCAACTGGGAGTACAAGGACAACGCCTGGGGAATGTCGATCGACATGAACAGTTGCACGGGCTGCAACGCCTGCATCGTGGGCTGTTACGCGGAGAACAACATCGCCGTGGTGGGCAAGCAGCAGGTGAGGATCGGGCGCAACATGCAGTGGCTGCGCATTGACACTTACTTCGAGGGCGACCTGGCAGCGCCACGCGCCCACTTCCAGCCGATGGCCTGCCAGCACTGCGAGAACGCACCCTGCGAGCAGGTTTGCCCGGTGGGCGCCACGGTGCATACGCCCGAAGGCTTGAACGCGATGGTCTACAACCGCTGCGTGGGCACGCGCTACTGCTCGAACAACTGCCCTTACAAAGTTCGCAGATTTAATTTTTTGCTCTACTCGGACTTTGAAACCGAGAGCCTCAAGCTGATGCGCAACCCCGACGTGACGGTGCGTTCGCGCGGCGTGATGGAAAAATGCACGTACTGCCTGCAGCGCATCTCGGCGGCGAAGATCGAAGCCGACAAAGAGAACCGCGCGATTCGCGACGGCGAGATTGTGACCGCCTGCCAGCAGGCCTGCCCGGCTCAAGCGATCACCTTTGGCAACATCAACGACAAGCAGAGCAAGGTGGCGAAGTTGCAGGCCGATGAGCGCAGCTACCAGGTGCTCGCCGATCAGAATACGCGCCCACGGACGAAGTATGTGGCCGCGGTGTTGAATGTGAATCCGGAGTTGCAGGCCGGGCCGATGGAGCATCCGGCGAAGGGTTGATGAGAAATACAGTGAAGAAGTGAACGTTTAGCAGGTTAGCGGAGCCGGGATGGCAGTCGAATTGAAAGACAACCCGAAGATCGATCCAGCGACTGGCGAATACCGCGTCATTGCGCCGGGGCAGAGCTTCCGCTCGGTCACCGAGAAGATCACGCGCATTGTCCTGACGCCTACGACGCCGCTTGGCTGGTTCGCCGTCTTCGGCGTGGGCGGCGCACTGGCGACGATGCTGCTGGTGGCCGTGACCTGGCTCTTCCTTAAAGGTGTTGGGATCTGGGCGATCACGCAGCCGGTAGCCTGGGGCTTTGCGATTATCAACTTCGTCTGGTGGATCGGTATCGGCCACGCCGGCACGCTGATCTCGGCGATTCTATTGTTGTTCAAGCAGGGCTGGCGCAATTCCATTAACCGATTCGCGGAGGCCATGACCATCTTCGCCGTGGTCTGTGCCGCGCTATTCCCAGTCATCCACACCGGCCGCCCGTGGCTGGCGTACTGGATGCTGCCGGTTCCTCTAACGATGAACGTGTGGCCGCAGTTCCGCTCGCCGCTGATGTGGGACGTCTTCGCGGTCTCGACCTACGCGACAATCTCGGTGGTCTTCTGGTACATCGGCATGGTTCCCGACTTCGGCACCATGCGCGATCGCGCAGAATCAAAGTTCGCCAAGTACGCCTATGGTCTCTGCTCGCTGGGCTGGCGCGGCTCGGTACGCCACTGGGCGCGCTACGAGACGTCTTCTCTGCTGTTGGCAGGACTGGCTACGCCGCTGGTGCTATCGGTGCATACGGTCATCAGCTTTGATTTCGCCGTGGCCGTGCTGCCCGGCTGGCATACGACAATCTTTCCGCCGTACTTTGTGGCTGGCGCGATTTACTCCGGCTTTGCCATGGTGCTCACGCTGGCCATTCCGCTGCGCAAGTTTTATCACCTGGAGAATCTGGTCACAGAGCGGCACATCGACAATATGGGCAAGGTGATGCTGGCCACCGGCTTCATTGTCGCTTACGGCTACGGCATGGAAGTCTTCATGGCCTGGTACTCGGCCTCGCACTGGGAAGCTTTCATGATGTGGAACCGGATGTTCGGGCCGATGGGCTGGGCCTACTGGGTGCTGGTCACCTGCAACTTGGCGATTCCGCTCACGACGCTGTGGTCGCGCAAACTGCGCACCAACATAGCTTTCATGTTTTTCATCTCCATTGTGGTCAACACGGGGATGTGGTTTGAGCGCTTCGTCATTATCGTGACCAGCCTCTACCGCGACTTCCTGCCCTCGGCGTGGGGAACATACCGCGCCACCAAGTGGGACTACATGACGTATGTGGGCACGCTGGGATTGTTCACGGCGCTATTCCTCTTGTTTGTGCGCTTCCTGCCCATGATTCCCATGTCCGAAATTCGCACCATGCTGCCGGGCGCGAAGATTACGCCCAAGAAGGCTGCGGAGGCTGGTGACTGATGGCCCCACGCGAAGGAATCTATGGCCTGCTGGCCGAATTCGATACGCCCGGCGAACTGATCCGCGCCGCGCAACAGGCGCGCAAGGACGGCTGGCGGCGCATGGATTGTTACACGCCTTATCCCGTCGAAGAGGCGGCCGAGGCTATCGGCTTTCATCGCAACAAGGTGCCGCTGGTGACGCTGATCGGCGGACTGATGGGCCTTGTCGCGATGTTCGCGCTCGAGGTCTGGATATCGGTGCTGGCTTATCCGCTGAATATCGGCGGGCGTCCGACGTATTCCTGGCCGGCCTTCATCGTGCCCGCCTACGAGTGGACGATATTGTTTGCGGGATTGTCGGCGGCCTTCGGAATGCTGGCGCTGAATGGATTGCCGGCGCTCTATCATCCGCTCTTCAACGCGCCCAACTTTTGCGATGGAGCGACTACGGACAAGTTCTTCCTCTGCCTGGAAGCGCTCGATCCCAAATTTGATTTAGTCGAAGCGAAGAAGTATTTACTAGGCTTTCAGCCGGTCTCGGTGGTGGAGGTGGAATACTGATGCGCAAGAAGCTTTCAGCTTTCAGCTCTCAGCTTTCAGCCTTCCGTGAGGCGCGGTGCGGAGTCCTCCTTGTGGGAGCGGCTGCATTTATGCTGATTGCCGGCTGCCGCCAGGATATGCAGAACCAGCCGAAGATCCGCTCGCAGCGCGGCTCGGAGGTCTTCGCCGATCATCGCGGCGCGCGTCCGCAGGTTGCGAACACCGTGGCCCGCGGACAGTTGCGCGAAGACAGCTACTTCTATACCGGCGTGGTTGAGGCCGCCAACGGCTACCGTGAAGAAAAGAACGAGATGCCGTTTCCGGTGACGCTAGACGTGCTCAAGCGCGGGCAGGAGCGCTTCAACATTTATTGCTCGCCGTGCCACTCGCGTGTGGGCAACGGGTTGGGCGAGATTGTGCAGCGGGGTTACAAGCCGGCGGCCAATTATCACGATCAGGTGCGGTTATCGCAGCCCATTTCGCATTATTTCTACGTGATGACCCACGGCTACGGGGCAATGCCGGATTACTCGGCGCAGCTTACTCCGGTGGATCGCTGGGCGGTGGCGGCCTACATTCGCGCCTTGCAGTTGAGCCAGGCGGCCAAGGTTGATGATGTGCCTGCGGGTGTGCCAGTGCGCACCCTGAAAGAGATTGCGCAGGAAAAACATTTGCCGGAGGGTTTTGCCGAACCGTGGACGCTGCCGGCGACGGCTGTTCAGGCACTTCCGAACGATGTGAAACAGGGCAACCCGGCGCTGGCTCCGACCGGTCCCGCTGATTTGAAGATTACGATTCCACAAAGTAAACCGGCTGCAGCGGCCACGAAATAAGGACGAACGGAATGGCTCACGAGACACACAACGCCAACACGCTCGGCAAGAAATTGCCGGGGGATCTCGGCGCACCGGCCTTTGTCGATGGCTGGAGAACACGCGCGCTGACGGTTGCGTTGGTCTTCTCGGTGATCGCCGCCGGCCTGGGCTTCGCGGATGGGCGCGGCTTCGACATCGATCACGTGCTGCGCGCCTGGCTGCTCGGCCTGATGCTGACATTTGGATTTTGTGTGGGTGGGCTAGCTTTGCTGATGCTTCAGTACTGCACGGGAGGTAAGTGGGGCCTGCTGTTGCGCCGTCCTCTGGAAGCGATGAGCCGTACCCTGCCGCTGGTATTCGCCTATTGGATCGTGATTGCGTTTTCGGTCAGAAAACTCTACCTGTGGGCC
>Ga0326727_10004330_pt1 | contig 42841 bp, 49 predicted proteins | sample MB2enrmetagenome_FD_207643 | JGI IMG/M metagenome (GOLD analysis project Ga0326727, IMG submission 207643) | Lab enriched peat soil microbial communities from McLean, Ithaca, NY, United States - MB29MY | ecosystem: Environmental > Terrestrial > Soil > Wetlands > Peat | place: USA: New York... | reverse complement strand
TTGTGCTGAATGCAACGGTTGTACCCACGGGTGGCTTAGGGTATCTGACGTTGTGGCCGGAAAACGAGGCGCAGCCATTGGTGTCAACGTTGAACGCGGATGATGGGGTGATTGCCTCCAATATGGCGATCGTCCCCACTACGAACGGCTCAATCGATGCGTTCTCGTCCAGCTCTACACAACTGATACTCGACATCAGCGGCTACTTTGCATCTGGCAGCTCTGGCAGCCCGGCATTGAGGGTCACAGCAAAATCTGCAGCGAATGGCCGAGAGACCGTCGGACTGCAGACGTTATCGACCTCGGATCAAGTTGGTGTTGCACAAGTCGATGCCAATGGTAATCCTACAGAGGTGTGCACCAGCGACTCGTCGACTTCGACTTCAATGTCCTGTTTGTCGAATAGCCCTGAGCCGAGCGGCAACACTGCGCCTCTCTTGAACACAGAATAGGCAAAGGCCATCACTGTGGTCTTTACCCTTTTGGGGCTCCCAACGCTGGGAGCCCCATTTTCTCTTACCCATCTTTCACCAGTTGCCCGAGCTGGTCTCATTGCAGCTTATGCCCGAGATAAAACCGAAGTGATATCAGAATAACCAACTGCCCTTGTAGCCCCCTAACGAACCCCACCCTCTGCGGTGGGGTTCGTTGTTTTGCAGCCCGGTTAAGCTCCTGAAAAGTTTTGTGTGGCACTCAGTACGCCCTCCTCGCTAACGGCGTCCTTGCAACGAACGCCGCAGCGGTCGAGGATGGCCGCGCTTTGACTGAAAGTGCCGACGGGCAGTTACTTCGGTCCGAATTGGGACCGTGGTTCTGTTTTGAAAGTTCAAAAAAGGAAACCTGCAGAAGGCCTCGAAAGGTGCGTACGAAAAGTCGCGGTTTTCGAAAGAATAAAAGATCATGCGTTTGGAACGATTCTTGCATTGTACAAGTCAGTAAGAAACTAAGTTGTGTAACGCAACCGGGAGGAATAGATGCAGGAAGTGACGGGGAGGGAATCTCCTGTTGTCTTGAACACAGGTCGTGTGGGAGGCATGAAGCAGACGATTCTGTTGGTAGAAGACGAGGAGATGGTTCGGGCGCTGATGTGTGAAGTGCTGGAGAGGGAGGGTTATCAAGTTTTGTCCTGTTGCCACCCCCAGGAGGGGATTGAGGTTAGCCTGCGGCATGGTGGACATATCGACCTGCTGCTGACTGACGTTGTAATGCCGGGAATGAACGGCAGGGATATGGCAAATGAGATTCTTCAGAGTCTGCCAGAGCTGCGCGTGGTGTTTATGTCGGGCTACACGGAACACGTTCTGACACACGAAGGAGAAGTTGATCAGAAGTTTGAATATTTGCAGAAGCCCTTTACGCTGCAGACATTGATGCGAAAGCTGGAGCGAGTGCTGGGAAATGTCGAGGAGCAGGTGCAGTAAGCGACTGGATCGATGGCCCTCGTACATAGTTTCAATCGGCTGAATCGGAAGTTTTCTTTACCGGCTGGGGGCATGGGATGAGGCTAGAACTGTGGCCGGAGGTGCAGGTCTGATTTCATGAGGCGCAATGATGACGATATCGACGCGTCGATTGAGGCGCCGGCCATCTTCTGTGGAGTTGTCAGCGACAGGGTGATATTCAGCGTAACCGGCGGCCGAGAGGCGCTGGGGGCCAATGCCTTCGCGGGTAAGCAAGAGCCGGATGACCTCGGTAGCACGGGCGGAGGAAAGCTCCCAATTCGACTGAAACTGAGCCGTGTGGATGGGTACGTTGTCTGTATGACCCTCAACGCGGAGATTGCTTGTGACTGCGGCGAGGACAGAGCCGATACGGTCGAAGGTGTCCATGGAGTTGGCGCGCAGAGTCGCAGAGCCGCTATCGAAGAATCCGACCTCGCGAAGGCTGAGGACGAGTCCCTCGGAAGTCTCGCGGAGAGAGACAGTGTGGCGTTCAAGGTCTGCAGTAAGGCCGCTCTCAAGTTTGTGGCGGATGCTTTCGGCGCTCTCCGCGAAGCGGGCAGACGGAGCGAAGGGAGCAGGCGTAGTGCCGGGGATGACAATGCGGGCCCCACCCGAACCTGCACCGACGCCGAGCTCCTGGAAGCCGGCGGTGATGGCGCTGGACAGGCTTGCCATTCTGGCCTTATCCACCTGGGAAGAAGAGTAGAGGACGACGAAGAAGGCGAAGAGCAGGGTCATGAAATCGGCATAGGAGACCATCCATCGTTCCTGGTTGCCATGTTGCTTCACCCGCTTCTTCATTACGCGCCCCGCGCTTTGCTTTTCGGTTCAAGTTCAGACGGCGTGCCGGACTTGTGTTTTTCGGTTACTTGCTGAAGGAACCCATTGAGCTTGGCCTCTAACATGCGAGGGTTGATGCCCTCGAGAATGGAAACGACACCTTCGAGGATGAGCTCGCGAAGAATCTGGCGAAAGCGCAGGCGATGGCGCAGTTTGCCGGCAATGGGCAGAGCGATGAGGTTGGCAAAGCCGACCCCGTATATGGTTGCGACAAAGGCGACGGCGATGCCGCGGCCCACTTCGTCGATCTTATCGAGGTGCTGCATGACCTGAATGAGGCCGAGTACGGCACCGATGATGCCGATGGTGGGGGCAAATCCTCCGGCGGCTTCATAGACGCGGGGCAACTCCTCTTCAGCTTCGGCGCTGGCGTCGAGCTCAAGCTGCATGATGGCGCGCAACTCACCGGACTCGGTGCCATCGACGGCTAGCATGAGAGCGCGGCGCAGGAAAGGATCGGCAATGCCAGGGAGCTCGGCATCGAGGGAAATGATGCCATCGCGGCGTGCTCTTTGGGCAAGCTTGGTGAGCCGGTTGATTTCGTCACGGGCCCGCGAGCGCGGCTCAAAGAAGACGATGCCAAGATTGCGAACTGCGGTTAAGACGGTGCTGAGAGGAAACTGCAAGAGGACAGCGCCAATCGTTCCTCCGGCGACGATGAGAGCGGCTGTAGGCTGGAGGACCTGACTGAGCTTTCCCCCTTCGAGCAGAAGCCCGGTGGTAATGCCTCCAAAGCTGAGTGTAATTCCGGCGACGGTTGCCTTGTCCACGATGAGCCTCTACTCCTGGGATGGTGGTTCGCCGGTGGAATCAAGCTCCCGCGAATCGGGGCAGGAGAGGTGGACATCCGCACGAAGGAGATCACGGCGGTAGGCGAGGACTCGATGCATTACCTCGGGTGCAGCTTCGCGCACAACCATCTTGTCTCCGGTGACAAGAGTAATGACGGTGTCGGGATTTTGCTCAACGAATTTTATGAGCTCGGCATTGATAACGATGGGGTGTCCATTGAGCCTGGTGAGTTCAATCATCGTTTGCCTGCCTTTCACTGGAAGTTATCGGCAGCAAAAGGAGAAATCTTGAACAGGGGAAAAATCCGGCAGTCATGCAGGCAATGATTGACCGAAGGTGAATCATTTCAGAAGGCGAAGTTACTATCTGGGCAATCGTTGCGCGGGTGGCGAATGATCGGCTTCCCAGGGGTCAGTTTTGTGGAAACTGGTTGCGGATCAGTAACGTTGCCAGCCTACCGATCAGAGGCGGAAGACAATTGCTAAGAATTCATAAAAACGATTTATTAAGTGAAGTGGACAGATTAACTCGTCTGGTAACTCAGGGTAGTAACTCGATCAAAGACAAAAATAATTGTGAGCGGAGTAAAGCTTGCGAAGGATCGGTCCGATAACTGTGGTGTAAGAAGCAACGGCCCCAGCGGACAGAATCGGCAATCTGGCCGGCGCCGCAGAGAGGCAAGAAGGAGAAAACGATGTCAATAAGCATCCTGAACAATATTTCCGCTCTTACGGCCGAGAACAATTTAAACATCACGCAGGCCGCTCTGCAGAAGACTCTGACCCAGCTTTCCTCCGGTTCGAAGATCAACTCCGGTTCAGACGATGCTGCCGGCCTGTCCATCGCCAACGGATTGACCGCCAGCATCACGGCCTTGACGCAATCATCGCAGAATGCTACCAACGGCACCGGGCTGCTGCAGACCGCCGATGGCGCGCTCTCGGAAGTTACGACCCTCTTGAATCGTGCAGTAACCCTGGCGACGGAAGCTTCCACGAGTGGCTTGACCACCGCTCAGGCAACCGCGCTGAATAACGAATTTACGTCGATCCAGAACGAAATCACCAATATCGGCAGTACCACGACCTTCAACGGATCTGCGGTGTTCGGTTCCACGACCGACACGAACACCGTCGTGAGTAACAATGACGCGCTAGGAGCCGCAGGATCCGACGTCCTGTCGACAGGGGGAACTCTGACGGTAAAAGCGGGAAGCAGCACCACTACCTTTACCTCCACCGTCGGCCAAACTGCTGCCCAATTTGCGGCTGCCATTAACACCCAGACTTCCACCACTGGAATCCAGGCCTCGATCAATAGCAAAAACCAACTGCAATTGACAGATATGATGAAGCGCGGCGATATCTCCGTGGCCTCTTCGACCTTGACGGACTCCACTAAAGGAGCCGTAAACGATAACGTTATTTCTACTGTCTTTACCGCAGGAACCGCTGGAACTTTCGGTATCACCACCGGTGGAACTCTTCACAATATCGCGATAACCGCAACCGACACCGCTGCTACGGCCACGGCGAAAATCAACGCGGCCAATATTGGTGTCACGGCGGTCAATAACGCCGGCACTGTGACCATTACAGACAACTTAAACCATGGCGATATCGCTACTACTGCCACTGCTGGTTTCGCTGCCGGTGTCCTAGCTGCTGGCACCACTGCGGTCACAAGCTTCTCGAACAATGCGTTAACCAACCTGAACAACGTGCAAGGCACCGCAGCAGTCACCGCGGCTACTCCTCTTGCCGGCACCACTACCAACGAGCTCGTGATCGACGCCGGCACCAAGGCTTATACCTTCACCACCACCCCAACCGAGACGGTTGCCTCACTTATCAACAACATCAACTCCTCCGGGGACGGTCTGTACGCATCCCTTAATACCGCGACCGGTCTCTTCAATGTCACCGACACGAATGGTAACAATAACATTAAAATCGACACTGCAAACACAGATGCAGGCTTGCAGACTACTCTAGGTTTGGCTGCTGCGACCAATCCCACGGCCTCGGCCTCAAATCAGCTTTCGGTGTTCTTGAGCGACTCCTCGGCGCAGGGAACCAGCAACGTCAGCGTTTCCCTGGGTGCACTCAGTGCGGCTAATCTGGGTGGTACAACGGGAATTGCCACGAATGATCTTCTGACGACAACCGACGCTCAGGCGGCTCTTACGGCGATTAACACTGCGATTTCCAATATCGCGGCACAACGTGGCACGATCGGCGCGGGTGTGAACCAGTTAGCCGCGGCCTCCAACGTCATGAGCAACGAGGTGACGAACCTGACCAGCGCCGAAAGCGGCATTACCGATGCCGATATCGGAACAACGGTGGCCAATATGTCGAAGGACACCACCTTGCAGCAGACCGGCATCGCCGCCCTGCAGCAGGCGAACCAGGCTTCTCAGGCGGTCCTGAAGCTTCTCCAGTAATCTCTTCTGGCGGTGGCGGGGTGAAAATCCCGCCATCGTTATTTCGGCAGCGACCCTATCCAGGGAGGTTTTGCGATGAGTTCCGTCGGCCTGTCGTCGGCCAATTTGGCTTCGTTGCTGGGATCGAGTTCGTCGTCTTCGTCCAACGGTATCGACCTAAGTTCGCTGTTGGAGGCGGCGACCGGCGCCAGTTCGGAGGCCATCGATGTAACCACGGCGGTGAATGCGGCGATTAGCGCCGCCAAAGCCCCGGAGACACAATGGGAGACAGAGCAGGCAACGATTACGAGCCAGCAAACCGACCTAACCACCCTCAACAGTGCGACCACCACGGTAGAAAATGACTTGGCTGCGCTGAATAGCTATGCCGGGGCATTGTCGTCGATCGATGTAAGTTCCTCGGACTCGAGTATTGCCACGGCGTCGGCGACGGGTACGGCCGCACCGGGCACGATCACGGTAAATGTGAGCCAGCTTGCCAGCACTGCTTCGTGGTATTCCACGACCTCTTTGGCCAGCAGCAGCACGGCACTTTCGGCGGGCGGTTTTTCGTTGCAAGTGGGCAGCGGTACGCCGACCACGATCACGGTGACGAACGGCGAAACCCTGACTCAGCTTGCCCAGGACATCAACGGTCAAAGCCTCGGCGTTACAGCCAGCGTAGTCACCGATGCAAGCGGCGCGCGCCTGTCGATTGTCAGCAACAACTCCGGCAGCGCGGGCAACATCACGATCAGCACCGCCCCGCAGTTTACGCAAGCCGGCGATGGTTCGGCCTGGAACTCCGCATCGGTTGCGGACAGTACAGGAGTCACGGCCGGGAGCTTCTCCTTACAAGTGGGCAGCGGCACAGCAACATCGATTACGACTACGGCGGGGGAAAGCCTCAGTACACTTGCCAGTGACATCAACGGCCAGAGTCTGGGGGTCACCGCCAGCGTGGTGAGCGACAACGATGGTTCCTCGCACCTGACGATTGTGAACAGCACGACGGGCGACGGCAACGGGATCACGATTGCGTCTCCGCAGTTTACCCAGGCGACACAGGGAGCGAATGCATCGCTGACCGTCAATGGCGTTCCGATCAGCAGCGCGAGCAATACGGTAACAGGAGCGGTAAGTGGGTTGACTATCAACCTGGCAGGAGTTAGTCCCGATGCCAATACGGATATGACTCTTACAGCCACGCCGGATGCGTCGACGATTACGTCGGCGATCGATCAGTTTGTGACCGACTACAACACGCTGATCGGCCAGGTGAACAATGAGTTCACATACAACGCAACCAGTAGCACCGCGGCGCCGCTCGAAGGAGACAGTACGGTGGAGATGCTGCAGAGCTACCTGCTTGGGGCTGGTAGTTACTCTGCGAGTGGCACTGGAAGTATCTCGACGCTGGGCGCGCTGGGCATCAGCATGAACAACGATGGAACTTTGAGCGTGGATAGCACGACCCTGGACGACGCGATCCAAAATAATTTTTCCCAGGTGCAGCAGTTTTTCGAGGGCACATCGCTGAATGGATTTGCCAGCTCTCTGAATAACCAGTTGCAGAGTCTGACAGATTCGTCGGACGGCGGGTTCACGGTCGAACTCAGCAGTTTGCAGAGTAACTATAACGATCTGCAGGACAATATCACCAACTTCCAAGATAACTACATCGCTCCCCTGCAGACGAGTTTGACTGCCGAGTACAACTCGGCGGAAATCGCGCTACAGGAGCTGAACACCACGAAACAACAAATCAACGCGGAGTTGGGCAACAACACCTCATCATCGGGGAACTAAACAATGGGCAACAATCGGGAACTCACAGCGTATCGTGAGGCGGCAGTGCAGGGTATCTCGCCGGTCGAACTGGTCATCATGCTTTACGATCTATTGGTCAGGGACATGAAACGGGTGATTGCCGCCATTCAGGCCGGGAACATTGAGGATCGCGTCAACCATTCCAACCACGCCTTCGACGTGCTTCGGGAGTTGGAGTGCTCGCTGGATATGGAAAACGGAGGAAGTACCGCCAAGAACCTGTCGCGTTTTTATTCCCATGTCCGGGCGAAGGTGATGGAAGTGCAGTTCAAACTGGATCCGGCTATTCTGGAGAAGCAGATAGAGATGGTACTGGAGTTGCGCCGAGGCTGGCAACAGGTGCTGGCCTTACCATCCAGTGCACAGAGCCACGCGGAGACAATTCCTGTGATTGCCGAATTCGCGGCCAATCCTTACGCCAACCTTGAAGAAGAGCGATGCTGTGGTTGGTCAGCCTAAAGTCTTCCGACCCTGGATAAGCTTGTGTCGCATTCGATGCAATGAAAGTGCCCTTGCTTTGGCGAGGGCACTTTCATCTATCGAGGGTTTGGACTCGGGCGTTTGAGGCGCGGTTTAGTGAAGATAAGTGAGGAGATTGACCTGTTGGTCGATCTGAGCGGTTGCGGCCACGGTGGCGGTGAGGATGGTCTGAGCCTCGGTTGCGTCCGAGGCGGCGTTTGCGGTATCGGCGGAGACCAGAGTGTTCTCGTAGGCTGTGATGTTGAGTTTTTCCTGGGCGAGGTAGGATTCGTTGGTATTGAGTTCGTCGACGGTGCTGCCGTAAAAGACCTGGGCGGTATTGACCGTTTTGAGAGAGTCGTCAACGCTGACCTCCGCGGTTGCAATGCCGGAGGAGTTTCCGGATTGCAGGGCGGTGACCAGCGACTGCAAGGCGGTGAAGACAGTGGCACTGGGATCACCAGGCTGGGAAAAGATACTGGTGCCGGGAAGATTTGTCGCGACCGACAGACCGGTCCCGATCTGCACCTTGTTCTGGTTACTATTGCCGACGTAAGTGACTGTACCGGTAGCAGCGTCGGCGACGTAGGGGGCGGTTCCGGTAGCGGTACCGCCAAACAGATACTGTCCGGCGTAGGAGGTATTGGCGAGGGAGAGCATCTGGGTTTGGATGGTGGCGACTTCTGTGGCGATGGAGTTGAGGTCACTCTGGTTCATGGTGCCACTGGCTCCCTCGACGCCTAAACTGACAGCGCGCTGCAGTAGGGTAACGACGGAGCTCAATGTGCTATCGCCGGTATTGAGTACGTCGGTGAGGGAATCAGAGCTTGCGGTGTACTGGTCGACTGCGGCGGAGAGCGAGTTTTCCTGGATCATGGAGGCTTCAGCGGCAGGATCGTCGGAAGGTTGGTTGACGCGGCGCCCAGTGCTGAGTTCCTGAGCTGCGTTGTCCTCGGCCTGCTGCGCTTGATCGAGCAGGTTGACCATGTCGGTGCTGAAGTTGGGATTAACTCTCATAATTTAGTACCCCGGGTCAGTGACGCCCATATCGAGCACGTTGCCCATCAAGGTATCGATGGTGGAGATGACTTTTGCCGCACCCTGGTAGGAGCGCTCGTAGAGCATGAGATTGGAAGACTCCTCGTCAAGCGAAACACCCTCGACGGAGCTTTGCTGGTTTTGCAACTGGGTGAGGATGTTGCCGGTGGCGGTGGCGGCGGTATTGGCCTGCGAGATGGTGTTGCCGATGGAGAAGGTGAGATTGGAGAAGGCATCGTCCGGCGTGACGCCGTTGGTGATGGACTGATTCTGCAGGTCGATCATATTGGTGAGATTGGAATTGTCTCCGGAGGCTCCGCCGGATGCGGCGGCCGCGATTTGCGATCCGCTGGTGAGCGCGACGCTGATGGAAGAAGCTGCGCCGGCGGCAGTTCCGGTGGTGGTGTTTGGCGGATCGAAGAGCGCAACGCCAGCATTTCCGTTGGCGTCGGAGCCGGCGGTTTGCACGGTGTTGACGGCCTGGGCAAACTGAAAAGCAAACTGATCCAACTGGGTTCCCATGTTGGCCAGAGTCTGGTCGCGGCTCTGCAGATAGCCACCGAGATTGCCACCTTGGATGGTGCTGGTAATGTCGGTGCCTCCGGCATAGACATCGTTGAAGCCGCTGGAGTTCAACTGATCGGTGAGCGGATAGGCTTTGCTGCCGACCACGAGCGGGGTGCCGTCGCTGGTGGTGAGGGTGAGTCCATCAGAGCTGTTGACCGTGTTGTAGCCCATGATGGCAGAGAGCTGGGTGAGAAGGCTGGAAAGCTGATCCTGGTCTGAGTTACAGCTTTGGCCGAGGTTCTGGGCGGTGGTGATCTCACCGTTGGTGGCGGCAATTTGTTGCAGCAGGGAGTTTGCTTGTGCGGTCTCCTGGACGACGGACTGGTCGGCTTGTTGCTGCGTCTGGGTGATCACCGATGCGGTGCTCTGGAAGGCGGAGGCGACATTGCCGGCGGCGGTGAGCACGCTGGAGCGCAGCGAGCTGTCTGCCGGAGAGGTCGAAAGCTGCTGGAGAGAGCTGAAGAAGGCGTCGATGGTGGAGCCGATTGAGTCCGAGGCAGTATCGGCAAAGAGACTTTGGACCGGCGAGAGGGAACTGGAGACAGTGCTGCTCAGGTTCTGCTGCGCCGTGGCGGCATTGACACTGAGATCGAGGACATTGTCGCGCATGCTCTGAATGGCTTTGACATCGACTCCGGTGCTGCTTCCGTCATCGACCGGAGCGGCCTCCTCCAGCACGACGGTACGGCGAGCATAGCCGGGCGTGTTCTGGTTGGCGATGTTGGTGGTGGTCACGTCCATCGACTCGGTGCTGGCAAGCAGGGACTGGACGGAGACGTTGAGGTCAGCGGTGAGTCCCATGGCTAGCCCCTGAAATGAACCGAAGCGCGGCCGTGGAGGGTATGGCCGCCAGCCTGGAGAATGGATTGGAGAGTGCGCGTCCAATGGACGGAGTGCCGCAGGAGGCGATCGTAGACGCGGTTGAGTTCCTGAATTTTGCGTGCGGTTGCCACCGTACCGGGGAGCTGCCGCCATTCGGGGTTGAGGGTGAGGTGCTGGCAGATTGCGCTCTGGCGCTCGATCGCCGCCTGAAATGCCGTTACGTTCCAGACCATCAGAGCCTCGATGGCCTCAGAGATGGCGCACAGCAAGGCATCGAGTTCGCTGGACTCAGCCGGAGGAACGTTGGCGAGGGCTGCGGGCGGCTTCATGCTTAGCTCCGGAACAGGTTTTGGAACATGGCGGTGGCGACGGCGTGGGGGTTGACCGTGTAGGTGCCCGTTTCCAACTGGGAACGCAGGCTATCGACGCGATCCTGACGTATGCCGACATCGCCCGAGAGCTGGCTGGTGGCAGAGCTGATCGAGGTGGTGTCCTGCGCCGTATTGAGGGCGGTGAGAGTGGAGTCAGTTGGTGATTCGCCTACTCCGGTACCGGTCTGCGTACTGCCTCCTTTGAAAGTGGTCGGCGAATCGATTTCGGGTTGAATCTGGTTCTGAATTCGAAGGTCCATAACACTCCTTTTTCTTTCTCAAAGTATTCATCGACAATCATTCGAAGAGCTTGAATGGCATGAGTGGGAATTCCTTATTTATTTGCTCCCGATGCTGCGGTGGGCGGACTTCCCGTCTTGGGAGGGGCGGCTGCTGATTTTAATCCGAGAGAGTGTTCGATCATACTGGCGATTCCGAGGACGTGGCGTTCGGCGAGCGCCTGCGAGACGGCGCGCACACCGAGTGCGCCCCAGGTGTCATGTCCGGCATCGTTGTTCTGCTCGTCTTCGATGGAGAGATTCTTCTCCATCTTTTCCAGGACGGAGCTGAACAGCGATGCCTCAAACTCCTGGGCGCCGCTGCTGGCGCGCTGCGACTGCAGGTGCGCGGCAAACTGCTTGGGATCGCGCAGGAGTTCGGTTGCGATGGGCGTGATTTGCGGCGTGCTCATAGTACCTCCGGATCAGAACCAACATTCGCCAACAGCGGGCGGATGCGGAGCACCGGGGATTTGGCGCTGGTGCTGCGGGTAACGCATTGCTTCCGGCCGCTGGCGCTGGTGCTGCGGGTAACGCATTGCTTCCGGCTGCGGGCGCTGGTGCTCACAGGACCTCCAGTTCGGCTTGCAATGCACCGGCGGCCTTGAGCCCCTGGAGAATGGAAACGACATCGCGGGCGCTGGCGCCGATGGCTTGCAGTCCGTTGACCAACTGCTCGACCGTGGCGCCTTCGGTGAGCTCGATGCGCTTGACCGGCGCGTCCTTGGTCTTCAGGGTTGTTTCGGGCACCACGGTGGTTTCGCCGTTCTTACTGAGTGGATTGGGCTGAGAAACTTCAAAGGTGGTAGCGATCTCGACGGACAAGGAACCTTGCAGGATAGAGACCGCACCAAGGCGGGCATCGCGTCCCATGACGATGGTTCCGGTCTTCTCGTTTATGACGACGCGGGTGGGCGAGATGACCTCGACGGGCAAGGATTGGATGCGGGCGAGCATGGCGGGAATGTTCTGCCCGGCGCAGGAAAGCTCGATGCGGCGGCTGTCGGCGACGGTGGCTAAGGGGCGTCCAAACTCTGCATTGATGCGCTGTGCGATGAACTGGGCATTGGCGAAATCGGCCTCGCGCAGGAGCAGGGAGAGCGATGCGAGATTGCGCAGGTCGGGCGCCACATCGCGCTCGGCGACGGCGCCATTGGCAATGCGTCCGACGGTGGGATGATTGAGCTGCTTGCTGACTCCGGCGCCTCCGGCGCTGTAGCCTCCGATGACTAACGGGCCTTGGGCAGTGGCGTAGATTTGTCCGTCCTCACCGCGCAGAGAGGTCAGCAGAAGAGTTCCTCCCTCCAGAGATTTGGCATCGCCGATGGAGGAGACGACGACATCCATCTGGGTTCCGGCACGCGTGAAGGCCGGTAGCGATGAGGTGACGAAGACGGCAGCAATGTTTTTGACCGTGATGCCGGTGGGAGCAATCTGCATGCCCATGCGCAGCATGACGTTGGCGAGCATTTGGGTGGTGAAGACCGTCTGCTTCTGATCTCCGGTACCGTGGAGGCCGACGACCAGGCCGTAGCCGATGAGCGAATTCTCGCGTACTCCCTCGACGGTGGTGATCTCGCGAATATGCACCTTGCGCGAGGAGGGCGGAGCATCCGCGGCGGCCAAGGCGAGGCCCGAGGAGAGGAGCAACAGAGTTGTGCAGAGCAGCCTCATAATTTTTAACCAACTCGCTCTAACCGCGTCGTTTGTCCACGCGGTCCGATCACCTGCCGCCTAAGATCCATCAAATCCATTGCTAAAACCCAATGAACTTCAACAACGTGCGCATCACAATGTTGGGTTGGCGCACCGAGTCGCTGATGACGCCCTTGCCCTTGACCTCAAGCTGCAGGTTGAAGAGCTGATAAGAGAAGACGGTATTGTTGGAGGTGATGTCGGCAGGACGCACCACGCCGCGCAACACCACATTCTCGTGCTGCTGATTGGCCATCACTTCGCGTCGAGCCTCGACTACCAGCGAGCCGCTGGGCAGCACGGCGACGACCTGAGCGGTGAGCACCGTGTTGAGCGAACTGGCGGAGGCGGCGGCTCCTTTGCCGGTAAGCTTGGTGCTGGAGTTGGCGGCGAGCAGCGGATTGAGGAACGAGGGCGATTGCCCGCCAACACCGGTGACGGCGCTGGAGTGCGAGAAGTCGCGCTCGGTGGCCACGTTGCCGCTCTGCGAGATGGTGGTGGATTCGAGAATCTGGATGGAGATGGAATCGCCGACGAGGTGAGCCTTGACGTCCGAGTAGGGATCGGCGAGCAGACCGCTGCTGCTGAACAGGCTTCCGCTGCTGGTGATGGCCGGAGTGGGCGCGGCTACGGCAAGCTGCTTTACATACTGGTCCAGCGAGTCCTGCTGCTTTTCTACTTTTGATTTCTTTTCGGCCAGCGTGGCGGCGCAGAGCACGAGTAGCAGGAGAACGATGGCGACGAGTTGTCCGGGCTGGCGATCCATAGGGTCAGGCCTTAGCGGCGATGATGGTGACGTCCTGAGCGCTGAGAATGCGGGCGCGTAGGATGCGGTTGGTGTTGGCGATACGAACCCGAATCTCGGCACCGGTGGCTCCAGAGTCGAGGGCGACTACCGGAAGTTGAGCGTGGAGTGAGGCCGTGCGCCAATCGGCGCGGAGCGCGGCACCGGCGCGCACGATGGGCGGAGCTTTCAGCGCCAGCCCATGCGGAAGGTCGTGCGGTGTGTTATGCGAAGCGTCGTGCGCCGATGCGCTCTGCAAAGGGGATATCGAGCCGGCACCGGGGGCGGCGGCATCGTCCCGGAGCAGCACCAGGTGCGGCAATGCAAGGGTGGGACAGCGGAGAGAAAGGGCAGTTGCGCCGCTGGACGCGTGCCGGGCGCGCGCAATGGTGCAGCCTTCAAGCGCGGTGTCTGGAGGTGAGACGAGAATCTGCGAGGCCTCTATCGGACGGTGAAGCTGCTGCGATAGCCAAAGCGCGGCCGCCTGCTGGGGCTCGGGCGCAAAGGAGGCTGCGGCTGCAGAACCGAGTAGCAGGAAAAGGGCGCAGAAAATCGCAGATGAAGAACGTGGGTGCATGATTACTTTCCGAGCTGATTGACTTCCTGGAACATTTGATCGGCCGCCTTGGCGACCTGCGAGTTCGCCTCATAGGAGCGCTGGGCGAGGATCATTTGAATGAACTCTTCGACGGTATTGACGTTGGATTGCTCCAGCGAGCCTTGCAGCAGAGTGCCAAGTCCCTCGGAGCCGCCGGGATTGCCGGTGATGGCGTCGCCCGAGGAGCTGGTGGGCAGGAGAAGATTGGCGCCGACGCTGTTGAGTCCGCCGGGATTGGGGAAGGTGGCGAGCTGGATCTGGCCGATCTGCTGCGATGCGGTTTGATTGGGCAGGGTCACCGAGACGGTTCCGTCGGAGCCGATGGTAACGGAGGTGGCATCGGCGGGAATGGTGATGGATGGCTGGAGCGCATCGCCATCGGAGGTGACAATATTGCCTGATGAATCGAGATGAAAGCTGCCGCTGCGGGTATAGGCGGTCTGTCCGGTGGGCGTAAGAACCTGGAAGTAGCCGTTGCCCTGTATGGCGACATCGAAGGTATTGCCGGTGGTCTGGAAGTCACCTTGCGACTGGAGGATTTCAGTGGCGGCGGCGCGGGTTCCGAGGCCGATCTGCAATCCGGCGGATACGGTCTGCTGGGTGGCGGCGGAGCCGGGAGTTACCGTGTTCTGGTAGATAAGATCCTGAAACTGCACCCGCCGTTTGCGGAATCCGGCGGTGTTGGCGTTGGACAAATTGTTGGCGATGTTGTCCAGATTGGTTTGCTGTGCGGACATCCCACTGGCGGCGGTATAAAGCGAACGGAACATGAGAGGCTCCTAACTTTTCAGGTCCTAAACTTTCGGCAAATCCTCGGCTGCGATCTTGTTGAACTCATTGTGAAAGGTTGTGAGCGCGCGCTGCATCATCTCCGCGTTGCGCTGGATTTCAATCAGGCTGACGGCGCACTCCACCGGATTTATGTTGGAGCTCTCAAGCGATCCCTGGCGCACGGCGAGCTGGGTGGCCGGAGTGGCGGCGGCCGCAGGCGCCGAGTAATAGGCGTCGCCCAGGGAAGTGAGAGGGACGCCGGCATCGAAGGCGGTGAGCTGCAATTGTCCTGCGATGTCGCCGTTCACCGAGATGACTCCGGCGGAGCTGATCTCGGCATCGCCCTGGGGCAGCGTGATGGGACCCTGGTCTCCGAGAACCGGATAACCCTGCGCTGTAACCAGCGCGCCATCCTTGGTGAGATGGAAGTTGCCGTTGCGGGTGTACTGGATGCCGGTGGGAGCCTGCACGGCAAAAAAACCGGAGCCTTCGAGTGCGAGGTCAAGCGGGTTGCCAGTCTGCTGCATGGAGCCTTGCGAGAAATCCGTGCGCGGTGAGCCAAGGACTCCAAAGGAATTGACGGCGCGGGTGGATACGTTGGATGAGGCGGTCATCATCTGCGTCTTGAAGCTGACGCGCTCGCCGCGAAATCCGCTGGTGTTGGCGTTGGCGAGATTATTGGCGGCGAGATCGAGCTCCTGGGTGCGTGCGAGAAGACCGGTGCTGGCAGCATAGATGCCGTTGCTCATAGCAGACTCCGCTGTATGGGAGAGCAAGCGGAGTGCCATGGCAATTGGAGGTTTCTTAGGAAGAACAATTCGGAAGGCAGGTTCGCATTCTACTGAAAGAGCAAAAACAAAATAGCGAAAGCTGAGTCAGCAGCCCCACTCAAGCCCAAAAGAAGGGCTTGAATGGTCCACCCTCGGCCCGTTCCATGGTTGGTGCGGTGTCTTATTCGTGGAGTTCGAGGGTGATCCGGAGTGGTTTCTTTTCGAAGTCGAATACAACATCGATGGTGTTGCCGCCGGTGATCGAACGAGCCTCATAGTCAGTGCCGACGATGATGGTGGGTACAGACAACATGCAGTGATTGCCGACTCCGCTGAGCTTGCCCTTGAAGTTGCCGGCGATCATGTTAGCGATCTCGCCGAGTGCGTCCCAACTATCGTTGTCCACCTCTTCCGGAGGAATGTCGAGCATCTTACCGGCCATGATACGAGCGGCTTGATCGGTGCAGCGGATGCTGAGCACGCCACACAGACTGCCGGCGAGTCCTACCAGGGCAGTGAATTCTCCAGCGCGCGCGTTCATGGAGGACTCGCAGGCGCGGAGCTGGGTGGACAGCATGATGTTGAAGACCTCATGGACCGAGAGTTCCAGGAGCGGCGTCCACATCGCGCGGTCGAAGACGGCTGTGGAGGGCGTTTTTTCAGAGAGTGTTGTCATCGTCATAATCCCAAGACCGGCAGCACGTGCTCTTTAACTTGATCCGGGGTGAACGGTTTGCGGATGTATCCTTTAGCTCCGAGCGAGAGAGCCTGGACCACGTTGGACTCACTTCCCTCAGTGGTAATCATGACGACGGGAATGCCGCGAAGCTTTTCCACGGTCTGTAACCGACGGACGAATTCCAGTCCATCCATGACCGGCATATTAATGTCGCTGAGGATGAGATCGACCGGATTGGCGTCGAGTAATCCGAGGGCTTCGGCGCCATTTCCGGCTTCGCTCACGGAGGACAGGTTGAGTCCGGCTTGACGCAGAGAGCGTTCGACGATTTTGCGCATGACCGAAGAATCGTCCACGATAAGGGCTCTGATTTGGCTCATTTATTTTCCCCTTGGAAGTTCTCCAACCGGCGCGGATCGGCTGCCGGAGCGGTATGGTTGCGGTAAAGGGCGCGGCGGAGCTGGCGGGCAGAACGGCCACGCCGGGCCGGGCTCGAAAGGAGCGCACACAAGCGCTGCCGGCCCAACAATACGATGGCATCTTCGACGCTGAGCCAAGGCCATCCGAACTCCTGGCAGGCGGCTTCGGTCACGAGATAGCAGAGACTGCGGTCCGCCTGGAGGGATCGCGCCAATTCGGCGAGGTCCACGGCGCTCCGGCCAAGAATCAAGGCGAGCACCGGATGGGATTGCGGTGCTCCGGCAAGGCGAGCTGACGCGATGGAAATTACTCTGCGCTCCGATTCTTGCGGGTAAGTATTCATAGGTGACGCTCAATGTATGTATCGGCTGGCGGAGCGGCACACTTGAATGAAAATACCTTCAACGGGATGAAAGCTCAAAGACGAGATCGAGATGCGAAGACTGGGAGAGAAAACGGACCCAGATGTTGCCTTCCATCGCCCGGAGTCGGATGTCCTCGGCGCCGGTCTGCTGCGCGTAGCTGAGAATCATACGCGAGGTTTCAGCGGCGGAGTTGGGACGGCTGACGGCCACTTCGCCGCCGGTGTCACGCTTGCGGTATTCCAGCACGTGGAGGAGCTTGGGCTCCGGAATGATGCAGGCTTCGGTATCGCAGCCCAGCATGTGCTCGACCGAGATGAGGGCGGTGTAATTGATCTTGTCGCAGAATCCGACGAAGAGGCGGTGCCCCGGGCTGACCAGATGCACGGGCACCATGCGATAACGCTCTATGAGACTGCAGGGCACCAGCATGGAGCAGCCGAGCTGTACGCTGGCAGCGGGGTACACTGGGCATCCCCACTGGGCGGCCACTACGGAAGCAATATCTTCAAAGGAGATGCAGCCGAGGCGTTGCAGACAGGCTCCGATCTTTTCTCCCGAGCGGCGCTGCAATGCGATGGCGTCGCGCAGTTGCGGGTCGGAGATGACGCCGCGGGCCAGCATCATCAGGCCCATGGGCATGGTGGTGCGAATCGGCGCGGGGCGGTGATCTTCAAGGAAACAGCCCAGCAGATGATGCTCGATGGATTCCTCGAGACAGCGCGGGCTGCAGAACCATTGCTGTTCGAACCAGAATCCGGAGGTGCGGCGCAGCACAGCCGTCCAACTTGCACCGGTGCTGCATTGGGGGTGAGAGCAGCGGGCAACGAGCTGCTTCCATGCGATGGGGCGTTTCCACTTTACTTCCGGAACACTGTACACGGCTCTCTCCTGGCATCAAGAAAATGAACGAGCGAAGTCATGCGAAAGGCAGACAGGCGATTTTCTCGCTCTGCCCTGCAACCTGAGTGACGCGAAGTCCGTAGTTACCTTCGACGATGACAACTTCGCCTTGAGCGATAAGGTGGCCATCGATCAGCAGATCGACGGGCTGCTCGACGCGGCGATCGAGTTCGACAACCGAGCCGGAGCAAAGTTCAATGATGTCCTGAAGCAACATTTGGCGGCTTCCGAAACGCAAGGTCACTCCCAGTTCGATATCCAGAAGAAGATCAAGATTGCGATTGCTGGACTGGGAGGTTAACGCTGCGGCACTGCTGGGCTGCGTATTAGGCTGCGACGTAGTTTGCGACCCAGGTTGCGAAACAGCTTCGGGTTGCGCCGCCTCGGGTTGGGTCGAAGGCCGCGGTTCAGCCGAAAGCTTGGGCTCGGGAACGAGGCGCAGAATGTGGAGTTCAAACTCAAGCGCGGCGTCTTCGCGAGTGATGACGAAGAGTTGGCGTTCGCCGGTGTTTGGATTGGCTTGGGGATCGCGTTCGGCGAGATGGGGTTTGAGTTCCAGCGGGCCAAAGGCGCGGCGCAGGCGGTCGGCGGCATTGCCGCAGATCTGCTGAATGAGTTCGGCTGCGGCCTCGCGGGTATCGCTGTTGATTTCAGCAGCCGGGTCTGCGGTTTCCCCGGTGAGCAGCGCGGCGAAGTGGGCGGACATGGGAGCCGAGAGGGCGATTTCGCAGACGCCCTGGAGTGCTCCGGTCAGGTCGATGCGGATCAAGGTTGCGGCATCGATGGCGGTGCCGAGCGCGACAGGCCGCGCTTCGAGAGTGGTGCCGGCGATCTGCGAAAGCACGGCGGAGGCGGCTTCAGCGAGATGATGCACTAGAGAGGCGGCTGGTTCCTGGACAATATCACTCATGAGTTGTTCTGCTCGTCGCCGGATGAAACTTGGGATCGAGTTGGGGATGGAATTGGCATCATCCGGAAGATTCTGGATGCACGCTGGTTTCCGGTGCGCATTGGAAACGCCTCATAAAGCGTTTGTCCGGCGACGATCCCTTCGATGGGAGAGCTGGCCGGATGCGAGAATGCGATGACATCTCCCGGATTGAGATCAAGCAGCGTGCGAACCGGAGTCTTGGTGGCCGGCATTCCGAGGGAAAATTCGAACGCGAAGCTGCGAGCGTGTTCGGTCATGCGTTCGCGGGCGGTGCTGGGGCCGCGATGATGGCGGCCGTAGCCACCCTCCTGATCGAGCCGTCGCAGTAAGGCGTTGGAGGCGACGGCGGGGAATGCCACGTTCATGACGCCCTGTGACTCAGGCATGTGAATTTCAAAGCTGAGACACAGCGTTTTGTCGCCGGGCGGCATGAGGCGCTGCAACTGCGTGGGCTGCAGCCGCTCGTCGAACTCGAAGGTCGAGTTGAGCGAGGACCAGGCAGTCTGCAACTCTCCGCAGAGAATGCGGACTACGCCCTCCATGATGCCTTCTTCGATTTCAGTAATCTCGCGCTCCTGCTCGTTCATGCGGCCAACGCCACCAAGCAGCAGGTCAATGATGGGGAAGACCAGCGAGAGTTCGAGATCGAGCGCGGCGGTGGCGCCCAGCGGGTTGACTTGAAAGGTCGCAAGATAGGCGAGATCGGGAATGCGTTGGAGAAACTCGCGGAAGGTGAGCTGTTCGACCGAGACCAGGTTCACTTCAAAGATGACGCGAAGGTAGGCGCCCAGCGCATTGGTGAGGTTGCGCGCGAATCCCTCGTGGAGATTGCTGATGGCGCGAACCTGGTCCTTCTTAATCTGTCCAGCCTGCTTGAAGTCACATGGCTGGCACGTGGGAGCTGAAGGCTGTGTACCCTGGCTGTGTCCTAGCGCAGCGCGAAACATGGCATCGATTTCATCCTGGTTCAGTACTTTTTCCATGTTCCCTCCAGGGCAGAGCGAACCGCCTGATCGGCCAGGTGTGCGGGCATCTGCTTGCCCGCAAGCAGAGACTGGAGCCGGGTGCGCAGGCGAAGCAGGGCAAGAGAGTGAATCTGCGAGACCCGCGATTCACCGACGCCGAGCACGGCTCCTGCCTCCTTCATGGTGAGCTCTTCGTAGTAGTAGAGCGAAAGCACCTGCTGCTCTTTTTCGCTCAGCTCCTCGATGGCGCGGATGAGGAAGCCGCGGAGCTCGGACTTCATGGTGAGGAAGTAGGGACTCTCTTCGGGATTGCCGGGCAGGTATTCGCAGAGATCATCGTCGTGATCTCTGTCATTGCCCTCGATCTGGAGGCTGCCGAGATCGAGACCCTGCAGTTCGCCGAGCAAGCGCTGGAAGGAATCGAGGGGTAGGCCAAGTTCCGAGGCAATCTCCGGTTCGGTTGCCGGACGTCCCCGCTCCTGGCTGAGGCGGACCGATGCAGCTTCGATGAGGCGAGCCTTGCGGCGCAAATCGCGCGGACTCCAGTCGAGTTCACGAAGGCTGTCGAGAATGGCGCCGCGAATGCGGAACTTGGCATAGGTCTTGAATTGGACCTGGCGTGCTTCGTCATATTTGGTAAGCGCATCCATGAGGCCCAGGACACCGGCGTGAACAAGGTCTTCGATGGGAACGTGTTGGGGTAGCCGGTCATGGATGTGGCGCGCGATATAGCGCACCTGCGGCATCTGCTCCATGAGGATGCGGTTCCGCACCTCTTCGTCGAGGGTTGGAGACGCGTAGTTGGCTTTCAAATTCTTCATGGGTAGCCTCGATGGATGATTTGTCATGGGTTGAGATTTCCGATGGAATGCACCGAAGTGAGCGCGGGAATTTCGCCGTGCGAGATGACGATAATTTTAGGAAGGAACGGCTCCAGCAAGCGGCGCAGATGGAAGCGCGTGTTGACCGAACAGAGAATGACGGGGGTGGCCACGTCCGCGTTTTCGCCGACCAGTTTGCGCAGCCCTTCCAACAGGCGGCGGATGAAGGTGGGTTGCAGAGCAAGCGAGCCGGAGCCCGGCATCTGCGGGCTGAAGGCCTGGTTGAGCTCCTCCTCGATGCGCGGATCGAGCGTGACCACGCGCAGCGCGCCCCGATCGTCCAGCAGAGGCTTGATCAGGGAGCGTCCCAGCGTCTGGCGGCAGGCTTCGACCAGCGCGACCGGATTCTTATTCACGGCAGAGGTCTCGACCAGGGTTTCAAGGATAGAGCCGAGATCGCGGATGGAGACCTGCTCGCGGAGAAGCTGTTGCAACAGCCGCTGCACCTCGCCGAGGGTCATCAGTTTGGGCAGTAGCTCGTCGAGAAGCTTGGGGTGCGAGTCATTGAGACGTTCGAGCAGACGCTTGGTCTCGGCGCGGGTGAGCAACTCATGTGCATATTGGCGGATGAGTTCGGAGATATGAGTGGCGAGTACGGAGGTCTGATCAACCACGGAGTAACCGGCGGCGATGGCTTGCTCGCGCAGCTCCTGGGCAATCCAGCGGGCAGGAACACCGAAGGCTGGCTCCTTGGTCTCAATGCCGGGGAGCTGGGGATGCTCGGGACCAGAGCTGATGGCGAGGAGTCGATTCTCCGGCATCTCCCAACGGGCAATCTCAACTCCGCGAAGGGAGATGACGTACTCGCGCGGCTTGAGACGCAGGTTGTCCGTGATATGGACGCTGGGAATGATGAAACCAAGTTGGCTGGCCAGGTGTTTTCGCAGGGCGCGGATGCGCGGCAGCAACTTGCCACCTTGATTGGCATCGACCAGGGCCACCAGGGCATAGCCGACTTCGAGGGAGAGATCGTCGAGCGTGAGCAGGGTATCGAGCGAGTCGGATTGGATGGTTCCGGGCTTGTTGGCTCCAGCCGCTCCGGGCTTGGCGGGTGCTGCGGCCTCAGCCGGCAATTTCTGTAGGCGCCACGCCATCATCCACAACACGGTGACCATGAGGAGGAAAGAAAACTTGGGCATGCCGGGGATCATGGCCATGGCAAACATCGACGCACCGGCGATCCAGAGCACACGCGGCTGCGCGAAGAGTTGCTGGCCGAGATCTCCGCCGAGGGTTTTGTTGGAGGAGGCGCGGGTGACCACCAGACCTCCGGCGATGGAGACCAGCAGCGATGGGATCATGGTGACCAGGCCGTCGCCAACCGTGAGCACGGTGTAGGTCTTGAGCGCGTCGCGGAAGGGAATATCGAGTTGAAAGACTCCGATCAGGAATCCGGCGACGATGTTGATGGCCGTGAGCAGAATGGTGGCGAGCGAGTCACGCTGGCTGAAGCGGGCGGCGCCGTCCATGGCACCGTAGAACTCGGCTTCGCGGGCGACACCCTCGCGGCGGGCGCGGGCCTGATGTTCGTCGATCAGGCCGGCGTTCAGGTCGGCGTCGATCGCCATCTGCTTGCCGGGCATGGCATCGAGGGTGAAGCGCGCGGTGACCTCCGCGGTGCGGACCGCTCCGTGGCTGACCACCAGGAACTGAATCGCGATGAGCGCGATGAACAGCACGAAGCCGACCACGTAATTGCCGCCGACCACAAACTGTCCGAAGGCCGCGATGACGTTGCCGGCAGCGGCGGTTCCTTCATTGCCGTGGAGCAGAATGCGGCGCGAACTGGCGATGTTGAGCGCCAATCGAAAGAGCGTGAGCAGCAGCAAGAGGCTGGGAAAGACGGAGAACTGTACCGGGCGAAGGATGCAGACGGCCGAGAGCAGGACAATCACCGAGGCCGTAATGCTCATGGCCAGCAGAAGGTCGAGGAGAAAGCTGGGCATGGGCACCAGCATGACGAAGACGACCGAGACCGCGGCGGCGGGAACAATCCAGTCGAAGTTTGCTTGCTTGAGAAATGACGCGGGCTTGCTGGCTTCGGCCATCAGGAATTCCTCCGAGCCTGTTGTTGGGCGTTCATGCGGAATATGTAGGCGAGGATTTCGGCGACGGCGGCGTAGAGTTTTTCAGGGATCGCCTGGCCGACTTCGACGGTGCGATAGAGGCTTTGGGCGAGCGGCGGATTTTCGATGATGGGAATGCCCTCCCAACGCGCGATTTCCTTGATCTGCTGGGCGAGCAGGTTCTGCCCTTTGGCAACCACGGTGGGCGCCGCCATCTCGTCGCGGTACTCCAAGGCGACCGCAAAGTGGGTGGGGTTGGCAATGACGACCGTGGCGTTCTTGGCGGCCTGCAGCATCCGCCTGCGGCGGGCTTGGCGCTGCAGACGGCGAATGCGCCCCTTGGTGGCGGGATTGCCGTCGTTCTGCTTCATCTCTTCGCGGATCTCCTGCTTGCTCATGCGGAGGTCGCCTTCGAATTTCTGGCGCATGGCGATGTAGTCGATGACCGACCACGCCAGCAGGACGAGCGACGATTTCCAGAAGATCTCGAAGACAATGTGGAAGAGGTGCGAGGAAACCTGGCGTGGCGATGCCCACAGGCCCAGGCCCAGACTGGGCCACTCACGGCGGAAGATATTCACGGCGATGAAGAGGATGGCAGAGCTGGGAATCAGGGCCTTCGAGACTTGTACGAGGGTGGTGATGCTGAAGATCTGCGCGAGTTTTTTCGCTGGGTTGATTCTGGCTATGTCCGGCGCGAGAAGTTTGGGAGCGAAGACGACGCCGCCTTGCGCGAGAGAGACAAGTGCGGCGACGCCCCAGGCGGCAGCGAGCGGCTTCCAGGTCCAGAGAAAGACCAATTGTGCGGTCCACGGAAACAGCGGGGTAGCGACCGAGAGTTCGCTGCGCACGGCGCGGTCAAGTACGGCACGGAAGAACTGGTGCCAGAGCGCGAGCGTGCCAGGGCCCTGGGCAACCAAAACGCTGATGCCGGCGAGCATGGCGGCCGTGGCACTGAGTTCGCGCGAGCGGGCGACTTGGCCCTCTTCATGAGCCTTCTTGCGGCGATGCTCGGTTGCTTTCTCGCTCTTGTTGTCGTCAGCCACGGTTGAATTCCTAAGTCGTCAGGTGCAGGGTTTGCTCGCTCCAGCGAATGGCGTTGGCGAACTGGAGCGAGAAGAAGCGCGGCCATGCCGTCATCGTCGCGATCAATACGAGCATTCCTAAAACCGATTTAACCGAGATGCCGACGAAGAGTACGGGTAATTGCGGCGATGCTTTCCCGATAAAGGCCAATACAAAATCCGCAATCACCGTGGCAATCAGCGCAGGCGCGGCGATTTGCAATCCGAGAACCCAGATTGCGGCCGCGGTATGCAATACGGTCTGGACGCGTCCAAAGCTGAGGACGGATTGTCCGGCGGGAAGGTAGTAGAAGCTGGAAACCAGGGCGCGCAATACCCAGTGGTGGACGTCGAGGGCGAAGAAGATGAGCAGGACGATGGTTTGGTAGAAGATCGAGAGTACGGCGGAATCAGCCTGGGATTGCGGGTCAATCATGGTGGCGAGCGAGAATCCCATCTGCATGCCGAGGATCTGTCCGGCAAACTGCGCGGCATCAAAAATGAAGCTGAGAAGCAGCCCGACGATGATTCCGATCAGCAGTTCATTGAGTGCAATACCGGTCCACTCGAGCGGCGAGACATGCATGGGCCGAACCGGCACAACCGGCCAGAGCAGCACGACGAGAATCACCACGAAGGCAACCTTGGTACGCGGGGGCACCGCGTTGTTGCTGAGGCCGGGAGCAAACAATAGGAGTCCGGAGACGCGCAGTCCGATGAAGACGGCGGCGGCCAGAATGGATTCGAGCGTGGGCAGCGGGATGGTTGCGGCGTTCATTGCAGCAGGGGCCTGAAATCGGAGAAGAGATGAATGGTGAAGGAGGCCAGATGGCGCAGCATCCAGGGCAGAAGATACATGGCGCTTAGCGCGGTGGCGAGCAGTCGCGGAACGGTCGAAACCGTCTGGTCCTGAATGCTGGTGAGGACCTGGAGAATGTTGATGACAATCGAGACCACGGTAGCGATGCCAAGCAAGGGGAGTGCTGCCAGAATGGCGTACTCAAGGGTGGTGCGTCCGAGTTGAATTACCTGTTCGAGAGGCATACGGTCACCGGAACCAAGCATGGTTATCCGAAACTACCGGACGTTATCCGAAGCTACGCGACGTTATCCAAAACTGCGCATCAGGGAGCCGACGAGAAGGTTCCATCCATCGACCATGACGAAAAGGAGAAGCTTGAGTGGAGTGGAGATCACGACTGGAGGAAGCTGCATCATGCCGACCGAGGTCGTGATGGAGGCGACGACCATGTCAATGACCAGGAAGGGGAGAAAGAGAACGGCGCCGATCTGAAAGCCCGCCTTCAGCTCGGAGAGTATGTAGGAGGGCATGACAATGCGCATGGAGAGGTCTTCAGGACGCTGCGGGCGGGGTTCCTTGGCGAGTTCGAGGAAGAGCGCAACGTCCTTCTGGCGAACGTAGTGAAGCATGAAGGTCTTGAGCGGCCGCGAGCCAATGTCAATTGCGGTCATCGGCGTGATTCGCCCCGCTTCCAGGGGAACGATGGCCTGCCGTTGAATGGCAGCGCCGACCGGTTGCATGAGAAAGAACGTGAGCACCAGAGCCAATCCGATCAGGGTCTGATTCGTGGGCGTGCTCTGGGTGCCGAGCGCCTGACGGAGAAAATGAAAGACGATGAGCAGACGCACAAATGGCGTCATGGACAACATCAGCGCAGGGATGAGGGTGAGAAGAGTGAGCAGGACAATGATCGTCCAAGGGGCTTGCCCTCCGCCGAGATTCACCAGCGGAGCCGCCGTGCCACCGATCGGCGGGACGACCGGCACAGGGCCGGCAAAGGCGGCAGAGGCCGTCAGCAGCAGGATGCAGGGCAGGCTCAGCAGACGCTTCATGCGCTCTCCTGACCAAGGGCGCGAGAGGCAATGGCGGGGGCGCTGTGCGGGTTGATCTCCGCCAGAAGTGAGACCGAGGTGGCAGCTCCGCCGATCAGGAATCGCTGTTTGCCGACGCGCACAATGGCGACAAAGCGCTTCTCGCCGAGCTGCTGAATTTCCAGCAGTTGGAGCTTGCGCCGCGTGGCGCGCCGATGGAGGAACCGTTTGGCGAGTCTCTGAATTGCTTGCGATAACCAGGTACAGACACGAGCGCGCGCGCCGGGGCTCGGCAAAGGCATGGGTACCTTGAACCGCCGGGCAACGGCCATGCGTCCATCGGAGACAGGGCTGCGGGCGATGGCGATTGATCCGTTCGGGCGAGTTTTTTTGCTGGCGTGATTGCGTTTGCTCATGCGATTTGGGTGAGGCGTGCGGCGAGGTGATCCTCGATGACTTCGAATTCGGTCCAGCCGATCAGCTTTCCGTTCACGTGCAAGGGAACGTCTGATCCTTGCAGCCAGTGGGTGTTGATCACATCGTTGGAAGAGAGCCGCAGCAGCGCGGCGATGGTGAAGCCGGGAATCGGAATCTCCAGTGAGAGCCGGCAGGGAAGAAGTTGAAACGCGCGCCAGTTCTGCGGAAGAGCCTGGGCGTTGCTGCCGACGATGGTGAGAGCGGTGCTTTCTTCGGTTTCGTTCATATGGTGCAGTAAGTGATAGGAATGCGCGTGATGCACGGTAAGCAGGTGCAATCCGCTGACCGAAGCGGGGCGGAGTTGGTGAAAAGACTCTTAGATATTAGATAGAAGCAGAAAATGCGGCCCCGCATCAGCAGTGCGAGGCCGTAGCTTGAAGATGGTTAGCGAATCAGATTGATGGTGTCCTGCGCGATCTGGTCGAAGGTGGTCACCGACTTGGCGTTGGCCTGGAAGCCGCGCTCGGCGATGATGAGGTTGGAAAATTCCGTGGACATATCGACGTTGGAAAGCTCCAGCGAGCCGCCGGTAAGCGTGCCGAGGGAACTGGTTCCCGGGGTGCCGATCACCGCCGAACCGGAGGAGATGGTGGCCGCGAAGTTGCTATCACCCTGCTTGGTGAGACCTTGGAGGTTGGCAAAGTTGGCCAGAGCAACCTGGCCTAGAATCTGGGAGCCGTTGGTGAAGGCACCCGTGATGGTGCCGTCGGAGCCGATGGAAAAACCGGTCAAGGTGCCACTGGTATTTCCGTTTTGGCTGATGGAGTTGGTGGCGCTGGCTCCGGAGACCTGAGTGATCAGGCCCTGCCCGGAGGCGTTGGTCAGATTCCAATTGAGTGCGAGACTACTTCCATCAGCGAGACTGGCGACGCTTAGGGCGACGGGAGTGGTGCTGGTCAGGTTGCCGCTGCTGTCGAAGGTGAGATTGCCGGTTGCGACGGTGGTGCTGGTGCCAACCCCGTTTTTGATGTCGCTGCTGGGCAGGGTGGCGGTGTAACTCCAACCGGAGCCGCTGGCGGTGAGACCGGTGTAGGTGAAATCAACATTGAGCACATGCGCGGTGCCCAGCGAATCGTACACGGTGACGCTTGTGTTATAGGAGTCTCCGACAGTGGCATTGGCACTGAGGTTAGCTTGAATCGAGAAGTCGGTGGTGGCACTGGGCGGACTCGTCATGCCGATCGGCAACTGGATCGGAGTGAGTCCGCCGTTGGTGTTGACCACGCCGTTGGTGGCGGGATAGCCCATGACCTGGTAGCCATCCGCGGTGACTAGATAACCGTTGGAGTCCTGAGTGAAATCGCCCGCGCGAGTGTAGTAGGTATTGCTGCCGTTCTGCACCACGAAGAATCCATTGCCGGTGATAGCAACATCCGTATCCACTCCGGTGCTCTGGACACTGCCGCCGCTGAAATTGGTATTGATGGATGCAACGGAAGTTCCCGAGCCGACTTGGAGCTGATCGCCCGAGCCGTTGCTGCCAAGCAGGTTATAGAACATATCCTGGAAGTTGACGGTGGTGTCCTTATAGCCGGTGGTGTTGAGGTTGGCTAGGTTGTTGGAGATTGTGGCCAGCGCCGTGTCGCTGGCGTTCAGCCCGGAAAGTGGTATGGAGAAATTCGGCATTAGCTGCCTCCCAGGGTACTTTGTGCAGGCTGGCTGGAGTTGGAGGCGGTAGCATTGCTGACGTCGCTGGTGGCGGTAGAACCGCTTGCGGTAGCGTTGCTTCCCTGCAGAATCGAATAGATGCCAGCCACGTCACTGAGCTGATTGATCTGCACCATCTGGGTCACCATCGTCGTGGGGTCCATGGTCTGAGTCGGGTCCTGCGACTGCAACTCGGTCGACAGCAATTGCATGAACATCGAGGTGTAATCGGTAGCGGAGCTGCTTGCACTGCCGCCAGCGGTCGAATCGCTGGCGTTGGGGGTTGCCGCTGATACGGGATAAATGCTCATCTTGTTTTCTTCTCCTTCTTAAGCGCGAACGCTGATGCTGGAGTAATCCGGGAGAAAACCGGCGTTGCCGGCCTCAGTGGTTGCAGAGAGTGTGGCTGGGGTGACAATCGATGCTGTGCCATCAGAGGATTGAGCGGAAGCAGAACCTTGCTGGCGTTGCTGTCCGGCAGACTGGCCCTGGGGTTGAGAATTCTGCGCATGCGCGTCTAGAGAGCCGAGAATCACATCCCGCGACTTGAGCGCCTGTTCCAGACCGGTGCGCTCGGCGGCGAATACCGGTAACGCATCATGACGGAACGCGGTGAGGTGTGCGGTGGTGACATCATGCGCCGTGACGGCGCGTACCTCGACTTTGCCGAGTTCGGGAAGCTGAACACTGATCTTGAGTTCGCTGTTATTGGCGGTTACGCGGAGCTGACCGGAGTCCACTAGTGGCAACGGATCGGGAATTGTATGCGTCGGCACCTGCGGCTGCGGGGGAGCCGAGGCCGGAGCGGAGCTTTGCGATGGCGGAGCGAATCCTGCCGATGCCGGTGGGGCTGCCGCCGGATGCGCCCCAAATGCGGCATCCGGGGTTGCTGCGGCTGCCGCTGGTGCGGATTGCCCGGCAGCGGACTGGAATCCAGAGGAATGCGCGCTGACGGCCGATGCGACGCTGAGGCTGGCGTCGCAATTGTTGGCGGCGGAGACGCCGTCGCCCTTCGGTGGTGTATCTTGCGCGGAAGATGAACTCTGCGATGCCGTCTGCGGCCGGGTACGAGCGAAGGGTGCCGCATGGCTGGATGCGGGCTCGGCGCCGGTGGGGAGTGCGGAATGATTGCCGTCCATGATGTTATCTACCGCAGCCTGAGAGTTGAAAGCGCGCAGGTCAGAAGCTGCATCGTCGCCGGTGGCAGCGGCAGAGCCGATGGCGCGATCGGCTTTCCCGGAAGAGATCGCAGGCTGCGGCTTTGCGATGGACTTACTGGAGACGGAAGGCACAGCGTTTGAAGATGCCGTGCGCATCGTGGGCTCCGGTACCAGGGCGGGACCAGTTGCGGAATTTGCAGACGTGGCCGCCGGACGACCGCCACTGGCGGCAGCGGAGAACTCACCGGTGGCGTGCCCGATGGTTGCGGCAGGTTTAAGGGGGAAGGGCGTGACGCAGCCATCCGACGCTGGGCTGGTGGATTGCTGAGCCTTCGCAACGGAGTGAACCGCGAGCAGCGCGTTGGGGAAAACGCTCGATTCGGCGGGGGTTGAGAGGGCGACGATAGGGACAGCGGCCGGGTTCAAGGCTACGGACTTCGCGCGCGCTTTCTCGGTTTTTGGAGTTCCGGTGGTGCCAGCTTCTTTTGCGTTTTGCTTTGCACAGATACAAACGGTTTTGCCGGCGGTCTCTTCTTTGCCAACCTGCGCGGCGGAAAGAACATTAGTTGCGCCGGACTGCTGGCTGTGCGTCGTGGGAGCGGCGAGGAAGTTGGCTTTGGCCGAGCTACTGTTGGTGCCAGCGTTTGCGCCGGAAGTTGTGCTGGGGGCGCAGGCGGAGAAATTGCGGAGAACGGCTGCCGGATCGTCGGCGTGCACAGCGTCTGCCATGGTGCGGGTGGGAGCGGAGGTTTCCGCAAGGGGCGCATCAGCATTTACGCTGGCGCCATTATTGGCCGTGGTGGGGGGACGTAGTTGTTGCAGCACCTGATGAAAATCGGAGCTGTCTGCAGCGCTGGGGTTGGCACTCGCAAACGAGGCCGGAACGGCGTCTGCAGCGAGAATCGGCGAAGTGTTCATGCAAGGAGAGTCAATGCACTTCAGCGGCCAACCACGAAGCTCGCGGGTTAAATTCCTGTCATGGATTCGGTTTCGGATTCGTTCTGGAAGAACCTTGCTGCCTGGCGTTTCGGGCGTGCATTAGTTTTGCGAGAAACATTTCATCTAGAACGGATTGCTCGCGGCGGGATTGCTCGGCCTGGAACTGGCGAAGCGCATTCTCCCGCAAGGTGCTTACGGTTTTTCGCTCACGCCGGGCATCCAGATACCAGGTGCGAAGTTCAGCGGCGCGCTGCTCTTCCTCCTGCTTCTGGCGCTGGCCGAGGATGATCGCCTCCGCCGTCCGGCGCAGAACGGATTCGATGAATTGCAACTCGGCGGCGGGAAGCAATTTCTTCGATGAGCGTATGGCCGCAGTTTTCTGGCTCCATTGGCTGGCTTCGGTCAGGCTGTGCTCAAGGGCGCGCAGGCGCATCATCGATCCATCGAGACGCTCGCGCGCTTGGCGCTCGAGCAGGCGGCGGACGCGAAGAAGTCCTTCGAGCTGAAATCTGAATTCCATCACTCGGCCATGGTGAGCAGAGCTGCGATGGTGCGCTCCAGTTGCGGGATTTCGGCCTTACCCTGACGGGCAAAGGCGCGGAGATTCGGCATCACCTGCATGGCGCGGTCGAGATCGGGGTCCGAGCCTTTCTGATAAGCGCCGATGCGAATGAGGTCCTCTGAGCGGGCATAGTCGGCGAGCATGCGGCGGAGGCTCTGCGCCTTGGCCAGGTGCTCGGGCGAGCACACCGCGGGCATCAGGCGGCTGAGACTTTCAAGCAACTGAATGGGCGGAAAGTGACCCTCGGAGGTAAGACGGCGGTCGAGCAGGATATGACCGTCGAGCAGCGAGCGCACCGCATCGACGATGGGGTCCATCTGATCATCGCCTTCCATGAGCACGGTGTAGAAAGCGGTGATGGAGCCGGTGCGGAAGTTTCCGGCACGCTCGACGAGTTGCGACAGCAAGGTGAAGACCGAGGGGGTGTAACCCTTGGCGGTGGGAGGCTCTCCGGCGGCGAGTCCGATCTCGCGTTGCGCCATGGCGAAGCGGGTGATCGAGTCCAGCACCAGCAGAACGTGCTTGCCGCGCGAGGCGAAAAACTCGGCAATCGAGTGCGCCGACTGCGCCGCCCGCAGACGCAGCAGCGGCGACTGATCGGAGGTGGAGACGACGACAATCGAACGTCGCTTTCCGGCTTCGCCGAGAGAGTCTTCGAGGAACTCGCGCACCTCACGGCCACGCTCACCGACCAGGGCCACCACGGTGAGATCGGCGGAGGTGCCGCGGGCCATCATGCCCATCAGAGTGCTCTTGCCAACCCCACTGCCTCCGAAGATCCCGACGCGCTGGCCGCGTCCGCAGGTAAGAAAAGCATCGATGGCACGAACGCCGGTACCGACGGGGTCCTGGATGGGCTCGCGCTCAAAGGGATTGGGAGCGGCGCGGACGACGGGCATGAGATCGCCGCCGGTCAAGGGCGCACCACCGTCGATAGCGTGGCCCTGCGCGTTGACTACCCGCCCGATCATGCTGCCGCTGACGCTGATGCTGGGGCGGGCGTTCCAAGTCGAGATGAGGTCGCCGAAGCGGACCCCGCTGGCGGGATAGAGCGGCATGGAGAGAACCGTGGAGCCATGAAAGCCGACGACCTGGCCTTCGACTTCTTGGCCCGCATGGTCGCGGATGATGCAGCAATCTCCCAGGGCACAGTGCGGGCCGACGGATTCAATCAGTCCGGCAACGGCCTTGGAGATGCGACCGCTCCATCGCCGTTGTGGAATCCGCTGGAGCGCCTGGTGGTATCGGTCAAGATTCATTGCACGTGCGCCGTCGTGGTCTCCTGGACCGTCGGACGATGGGAGAGCAGGTCAAAAAAGCCGCGTTCAATTTCTTTTAACTCGCGTTCGAAGCTGACCATGGTGGAACCGAGAACGGTCTCGATACGAACTGCGCCCGCGGCCAGTGCCTTGTCGGGGCCGACCTCGACGGGACGCGACATGGTGGGTGCGGCGGCGTTCCAGTAGCTGAGTGTCTCTGGAGAGACAAGGAGGCGCACACTGGTCGCGGCGTCGAGTTGATCGAGTTCGTAGTTGACCAGACCGGCCAGCAGACGGGGGTCGATCTGGGTTTCGCGATGGAGCAGGCGGCGGGCGATGGCGAGCGCGAGGCTGACGACTTCGCCCTCGGCACGGCGGAAATATTCCTCGCGCTGCTGTGCAAACTGTTCGACAGCGCACGCGATTTGGGCGCGGGCGCGTTGGATTTCCCGCTCTGCATCCTGGCGTGCCTGGGCGGTAATGGCGCGGCGCTCCGCTTCCAGGCGGGTGGCGAAGAGCGCTTCCGGATCGGGCGTTGATTCCGCAGCCTGCGAAGCCGGCGGCTGGTTACCGGACATTCCGGACGACGCTCTGGATTGCCCGCGCTCTGGAAATGGCTCGCCAGTCTCGCGGTATTCCAGAGGTATGTAGGATGCGGGCTCAGACGACGAGTTCATCTTCACTCTCCTGCTTTAGCTGAATCTTGCCCTCGGCTTCGAGTTTGCGCGCAACGGACACGCACTCCTGCTGAGCCTTGGTCACATCCTTGGAGCGGACCGGGCCGAGGGTTTCCATGTCGTCCTTCAACATGTCTACGGCGCGGGAGGACATGGACTTGAATAAATGATCGCGCAATTGATCGGAAGCGCCTTTTAGTGCCTGTGCCAGAGTCTTCTTGTCCAACTGGGCGAGCAGTTCGCGGATGCCGACCTCCGGTACTCCGAGCAAATCGTCAAAGGTAAACATGAAATTGCGGATGCTCATTGCCAGCTTGGAATCGTCGCGTTCGATGAGTTCGAGAATGACCTTGCCGGAGGCCGGGTCCATGCGGTTGAGCAGGTCAGCGACGCCTTTGAATCCGGCGTAGGCGCGGCGGCTCTGCTCGCCAAGGGTTTGCAGGCGGCGATGCAGCACGACCGAGACCTTCTGCGCCATCTCAGGCGAGAACTGACGTAACTCAGCCAGGCGCTTGACGGCGGCGGCGCGAGTCTCTTCGGAAAGCTTCATCAGCAGCGCCGAGCCCTGCTTGGGATCCAGGTGGGCCATGATCAGCGCAATCGTCTGCGGGTGTTCGCCCTGAAGAAACTTGGCGAGCTGCTGGGGATCGGCCTTCTGTAGCGAGTCGAGCTTGCTGGCGCTGAGCTCCTGGGCATGGTTCACCGCATCCAGCATGGCGCGCGCACCTTCCGGGCCGAGTGTCTTGATGAGCAGGCGCTCGGCATATTCGGTGCCGCCCTGCGCGATGTACTCCTGGGTCATGGCGAGATTGCAGTATTCGTTCAATATCGCTTTGGCCTCAGCGGGGTCGACCGTCCCCACCTCGGAGATCTCCTGCGTCACCCTTTGCAACTCGGGTTCGTTCAGGTTTTTGAAGATCAGGGTGGCGATCTCCTCGCCCAGCAGGACGAGGAGAATGGCAGCCTTGCGGATACCCGAGTGCGCGGCTGGAAGAGCGGGACTCATCCGCGTTCACCATCCCTGATCCAGCTTTGGACGAGGCGCGAGGCGGAGACCGGTTCGTGTTTGACACGGGTGGCAATGTCATCTTTAAGCCGCGCCAGCTCTGGACGGGCACCGGGAACCCGCTCTGTGATCCCATCGCCCTCCGGCAGGCTTGCGGCGTCCGCATTGGACGCCAGCCGCACGCGGCTTCTCGGCGGGACCGCATTCAGCGAGCGGATGAGCTGCGCTTTGACCGGGCGCAAGATCAACAGGTAGGTGATGCCGAAGAGCAGCAACAGGCACGCGATGCGTACGTAGCTGCCCCAATCGACCAACGTGGTGCGTACCTTCTCCAGCCGTGTGGGCGGCGGTGGAACCTCTACGGGCACCACCTGAAAGCTGATGTTCTCGACGGTCAGGATGTCGCCGCGGGCGCTATCATAGCCGACCGATGCCTTGGCGATATCTTCGATGCTCTTCAGCTCTTCGGGAGAGCGTCGCTGGCGTGGGTTGGCTTTATTGCCGGGATCGTAATGGTCATCGACCAGGACAGCGACGGCGAGGCGCTTGAGACGTCCGGCCGGCTGCAGAGAATGACGCACCAGTTTGTTGACCGCATAGGTCCCGTTTTCGGACTTGGATTGCGCCAGATTCTCACCGCCCGCAGTCTTCGCCGGGGATCCTCCGCCGGGCACATTGGAGGCGGTTCCGGCGGCACCGCCGGGCTGCGGCGCGCCGTTGATTTCCTCGGTGCGTTGCATGGTGAGGGCCACCGTCTTTTCAGGATCGTAGCTCTCCTGCTGCTCTTCCACGGTGCTGGGGTCAAATTCAGCGTGCACCGTGGCACGGACATGATCGCCTCCGACGACCGGTTCGAGAGTATGAATCAGACGGTCGGCAAGATTCTCTTCCGCGCTACGCTCCTCGCTGGCCGACTGTGCAGTCGCTCCACTGGATCCGCCAGCTTCGGCATCGACCACGGTGACACTTTGCGGATCGAGTTTATCCACCGCACTGGAGACCAGACGCTGCACGGCACTGCGCAGGGCGGCGGAGAGATGGTGATCCTTGAGCTTCAGGATGACTCCTGCTTTGGCCGGCCGGTCCTGCCCTGAGTAGATGGAATCGGGCGGAATCGCAAGATGAACCCGCGCGGCTTCCACATCGCTCATCGCTTGAATCGTGCGCTCAAGTTCGCCTTCCAGGGCGCGTTGATAGTTCACCTTGTCGTCAAAATCACTGGTGGCCCAGTTCGTCTTGTCAAAAAGTTCGAAGCCGAGGCGGCCGCTGCGCGGTGCACCTTGCGAGGCAATCTCAAGGCGCGCGGCGTCTAGCCGATCAGCCGGGACGAGGACGGATTTGCCGTCGGGCGAAAGCTGGTAACTGATGTTCTTCACCGCCAGGCGTTGGCCGAGAGACTGGGCATCGGCGGGCTCCATGTTGGAGTAGAGGGCGGTCATCTCCGGCTTGGCCAACAGATGTACGAAGGTGAACAGGACCACGGCTACGAGCAGGGCGCCTCCGCCGAGCAACATGCGCTGCCGCGCCGTGAGGCCCGAAGCGAAGTCACGCAGTTGGTTGATCGCCTGCCCGAAGCTTGGGGAGTCACTCATGAGATGGCCTTAGAACTGGAGCCGGGAAATTTCCTGATAGGCGCTGACCACTTTGTTGCGCACCTGCAGCATGAGATCAAAGGCGAGCGAGGCGCGCTCGACCGCCAGGGTGGCAGCATGAATGTCCTGACCGTTTCCGGTAAGCAGGCCGGTGACCTTTTGCTCAGCCATGGCCTGAAGGTTGTCGACCTGCTGAACGGCGGAGCTAAGCACGCTGGCAAAACCTCCTGCAGGTGCCGCGGTTCCGGCAAAGGCGGTGCTGGCAGTGCTGGCGATACTGCCCAGTGACGATGGCGTAATGCCCATGACTTCCGGCTCCTATTTCAAGAGTTCGATGGACTGCTGAATCATTTGCTTGGCGGCTTGAATGGCCGAAGCGTTCATCTGGTAGGCGCGTGCAGCGCCCATGAGGTCGGTCATCTCCAGCACGGGATTGATGTTCGGATATGCGACGAAACCGTCGGCGTCGGCGTCGGGATGCGAAGGCTCATAGCGCATGATGGGCGCGGAGGTGTCGGTGACGACCGAGCGGACGGCAACGCCCCCGGCTACTCCGTTGGCGGCCTGGTTGCCGGCACTGGCCAGTTGCATTCGGAAGCTCGAAGGCGCCTCGCTCTGAAAGACCACTTCCTTGCGCTGATAGGGGCCGCCTTCGCTGGTATGCGTGCTCTCGGCATTGGCCATGTTGCCGGCCACGACCTCGGCGCGGGTGCGCTCGGCACTGAGCCCGGAGGCGCTAATCCCCATGACCCCAAACAAATTCATTGCGAGGCTCCTTCATGAATGGCCTGGTTGAGGCGATGAATCTCCGACCTCATGAGCGCGATGCCGGTCTGAAATTGCAATTGCGCCTGGCCGAGCGCGAGACCCTCACGATCCATGTTCACGTTGTTGCCATCGGGACGTTCGCTCAAACCGGCGACCTCGGTGACGCGCGGTGCGGCGGGCTGCGGCTCATCGCTCATCAGCGAAGTAAGCTGGCTGCGAAAGTCGAGATCGCGGGTGTGATAGCCGGGGGTATCGATGTTGGCGATGTTCCCGGCAATGACGCCGCCGCGGTAAGCCGTCGCATCCAGAAAGTGCGAGAGGCGCTGCATCAACGGCGTATCAATCAGGTTCATTGCACGCTCCCGCCCTCGGCCGGCGAGTCCAGGGGGATGAAGCCGGTTTCGATTTGCGCTGAGCCCGGAACGAAAGCTCCCTGCAACATCGCGAAGCAGCTCTCGTCGCGGCACATCAGGTTGGCGAGGTTCCGCACGTCGAGGAGTCCGTCATGGGGCTCGAGGAGGAGACGCCGCAGCGTGGAACGCAATTCGGTGACATTGCCCGGCCAGTCATATGAGCAGAACCGGTCGATGAGCGCCTGGGAGCAGCGAATCCTCTCAAAGGGAGAGGCGTTGCGCAGAAATGCCTCGGAGATGGCGCGAATGTCCTCGGGACGCTCGCGCAAGGCAGGGACGCGTATCCGCAGCAGCTGTCCGGCTAGATCGGGATGAATGGGGAGAGGCGCATGGAGCGATGGGCTACAGGTGATCAGGAGTTGAATTCCCTCCTTGCGTGAGCGGCTCCGAGACTCATCGAGCAACTGAGCCAGGCGGCTCTGCGTTTTCAGAGGGAGAAACTCTGCGTGCAGCAGTAGCAGTCCGCCGCCCATGGCGAGATTGAACTTGCCGGAATGGATGGCGGGGTGGGGGTCTCTGGAAGAGTGCTTGCCGAAGAGAAGCATCTCGGCACCATCGCTTTGGAACATGCGGCAGTCCAAGGTAAACAACGAGCGGGCTCCGGGACCTCGGCGGCACCACGCGCTGCGTGCCAGGAGACGCCGGCCGCTTCCCGGTTCACCCTCCACCACAAAGTGGCGCTCCAGTTCGACGGCGTCGATGGCCTGCATGGCGGCCATTCGCAGCATCGCATTGCAGCCTACAATCTCAGGAAGAACTTGCCATTCTTTCATTGAGTGACCTCGGTGAATCGAGTTACCCAGCTTCCGGGGTATGTGCACGAGAGCTGCCAATAACAGGGTGGAGGGTTAAGAACTTTCTGATGAAGCACGAACCGATCCACAAGGCTTGCGTACAAGTATCTGTTCGGGGGCAATCGATGAGCGGCCGTCGGCGAGCACGAAGGCACGTTCGATCACGTTGCGCAGCTCGCGAATGTTCCCCGGCCATAGGTGCCCGGTAAGTTTCGCCTCGGTCTCCGGGCTGAGACTTACCTCAGCGTTACCGGTAAGCCGCTCAATGAAATGGCGCGCCAACAGAGGTATATCCGATAAACGCTCTCGCAGGGGTGGCAGTTCGATGGGGAAGACCGAGAGACGGTAGAAGAGATCTTCACGGAATAACCCTTGCTGAACGCGTTTTTCCAGATCGACGTTGGTGGCAGCGATGACGCGGGCATCGAGGCGGAATACGTCGCTGGTACCGAGACGCTGTACCTCTCCGCACTCCAGGAAACGCAATAGCTTGGACTGGCTGGTGAGCGGCAGTTCGCCAATCTCGTCAAAGAAAATGCTGCCCCCCTGGGCAGCATGAATTTTCCCGAGGCGCGACTGCACCGCTCCGGTGAAGGCGCCGCGGGTGTGGCCAAAGAGCTCGGCTTCCAGCAGTGCTTCCGGGATCGCCGCGCAGTTGACGGTGATGAACGATTTGTCCGCCCGCGTGCTGAGCTTATGCACGGCTTCGGCGACCAGTTCCTTTCCGGCGCCGGTTTCTCCGGTGATGAGTACGGAGGTGGAGTGCCGGGCAACGGCACGGACCAGCGAGGCGAGTTGCTGCATGGCTTCGCTGCTACCGACCATGCCGGGCAGCGGCATGAAGGCGCTGGTTGCGGCAGGGCATACTACCGGTACTACAGGTTGAACCGGCGCGGTGCTCCCCATGCTGGCGTTGAACTCCTGAAAGCAGCGGTAGGCGGCTTCGTTGCGCAGGTCCTCTGATAATTCGATCTGGCCGCTTTCGCTGTCCAGCAGAACGACATCGGTGCATGGAAACTGGCGTTCGACGACTCCGATCAATTCCTCGCAATTCAGGTCAGGAAGCTTGCGGTCCAGGACGACGATACGGGCACCGCGGTGCTCCAGCACGCTGAGAGCTTCCGCTCCCGTGCTTGCGTCTTGCACCGCACAGACCTTGCGCAGGCTGTCGCCGAGGCGTTTGCGCAGAATCGAGTTCGGCGTGGTGATCAGAATCGATGCAACGCTGCATGGAGCGGGAATTATGTTACGAAGCGCGGTCATGAGATGTTTATTGCAGCCCCCGAAATTAAGAGTTGTTTATCCGAGAAATGAATCGTTGAGAGGTCTGAGTAAGAACAGCTCTGGAACGTTATGGAAGTGCAGCCGGAGGTAAAGCGAATGCCGCTGCCTCCGGCGAACCGCATGAGCTTGTGGCTGAGCTTCTGGCGCTGTCCTGGAGTCGTGCCGGGGCATATCTCGAGGAGAAATCCATCTGGGCAACGGTGCAGAGACACCGATATAGCACTGCCGCGCGCCGTGCCGGCGATCATCTCGTCCAGCAAAACGAAGATCGCCCGCTCGAACATTGCTGCATTGCATTGCATCAGTGCTGGCTCGGCGTCGAGATGAAGAATAATGCCGCGCTCTTCGGCGACCAGCGCTATCTCCTCCACGCAACCTTCGAGAAGCGCCTGTCCATCACAGGGCCGGAGCGGAGGTTCCTCGTCCAGGCTGGTGATTTCGCGCAATACGGCCAGATCCTGCATGAGGCGGTCGATGAGCCCAAGGCAGTCCTCAAGGACCAGATGCGAGGCTTGCTCGCTCGCGTCTTTGCGAAGGCCGAGCTCTATGGTGGCGCGCAGAGCCGTGATGGGCTGCGCCAAGGCGTGGAATGTCTCACTCATGAACTCACGCTGCCGGTTCACGCGACCTCTCCACGCTTATCGCTGAGCTCGTAGCCAACCCCGCGGATGGTGTGAATGAGCCGGTAAGGCGTGCCTTCGTCCACCTTCTTGCGAAGATAATTAATGTAGACATCCACCACATTGGTGCAGGTATCAAAGCTGATATTCCAGACATGCTCGATGATCATGGAGCGGGTTATGTGCCGCCCTGCATTGCGCATCAGGTATTCCAGCAGAGAGAACTCCTTGGTAGTCAGTTCGATGTTGCGGCCAGCGCGCTGCACCCTGCGTTCGACGCGATCCAGGTGCAGGTCGCCAACCTCCAGGACCGATTCGACGGAAGGACGGCCTCGGCGCAGCAGCGCTCGCACCCGGGCGGAAAGTTCGGAATAAGAGAAAGGCTTGTTGAGGCAGTCGTCAGCTCCACTATCCAGAGCGTTCACGCGGTCTTCCACGCGGGGGCGTGCGGTTAAGACCAGGACTGGCACCTGAGGCTTTCCCGGGCGCACGCTGCGCAAGACGGATATGCCGTCCAGCTTGGGAAGGTTCAGATCAAGCACGAGGAGGTCATAATCAACGCCGGATGCCATGAACGCGCCCTGCTCTCCATCCAGCGCCACATCCACGGCATAATGCTCTGACTGCAGGCCCTTGCGAAGGTACGAGGCTAAGGCTACGTCGTCTTCAATCACCAGAATACGCATCATGGAACTCCGATAAATATTGCTTGGAGCTAACAATGACGCGCCCCGGCTCACTTGTTGAGCAATTCTTCGATTTTCAGGGTGTTACCTGCGGAGGTTACTTCCCGTTCCGAACAAATTCCCGTTACGAACATGTTTATTGCGAGGAAAGATCAAAGCTGCTGGGGCAGCGCCAGGTAACAGGAGTCTTGCGCGGCCCGGCGTCCGAATGGGGCAGGAAGGACTAAGGCTGAAGTTACCAGAATTAGTACCGCAGCCCGATTGTGAAAACTGCACTACAGTCCTATGCTGGCTACACTCGGCGCACAACAAGGCAATGCGGCTTTCATGGACCCATCCCGTACGAAGCAACGCGGCAATCCGTCTCTGATACGAAAAGTCCTGAGAGTGGCGCGCCCCTGCTGGCCCCATCTGGCTGGGATCAGCCTGCTGTGTTTGCTTTCGACGCCGATGACGCTGCTGGCGCCGCTGCCGCTGAAGATCGCGGTGGACAGCGTGCTGGGAACCCACGCTCTGCCGGTCTGGTTGCAGCGCCTGCCATGGCCGCCCAGATGGTTGATGGCGGCGAACGGCGGACTAGTGATATGCGCAACGCTGCTGGTGGCGATTGCGGTGTTGAACTGTCTGCAGTCCCTGCTAAGCTGGCTGCTTTCCACTTACACGGGAGAGAAACTGGTTCACGATTTCCGCGGCCAACTGCTCTTCCATGCCCAGCGGTTGAGCCTGTCCGTGCACGACCGCCGCGGCGCCAACGACATCGCCTATCGCATTCAATATGATGCGCCCGCGATCCAGAACCTGTTCCTGCAAGGGATGGTTCCCATTCTCTCTTCGGCGTTCACATTCGTTGCCATGCTGGCGGTGACGATGCGAATGAGTTGGCGTATTGCATCGATCGCCGCCATCCTTTCGCCGGTGCTGTTTGTACTGGCGCGCAACTCAAGTCGAAGTGTGCGGCAGCGCTACGATGAAGTCCGCGAACTTGATAGCTCGGCGATGCTGGTGTTGCACGAGGCGCTGAGTTGTCTGCGCGCAGTGAAAGCGTTTGGTCAGGAGGCGTACGAAGACGAGTTGTTCCGGCGCAAATCGCGCCAGCGCATGGCAGAGCAGGTAAGGCTGGCATCGATCCAGGCAGGCTTCCACGTGCTGATCGGATTCTGCGTGGCGATTGCAGCGGCGGTGGCGCTGGTGATGGGCGTGACCGAGGTTCGGCAGCAGACGATGACCGTAGGCGAGTTTCTACTGGTGATGGCCTATATGGCGCAACTGTACGAACCGCTGCGCACCATCAGCACGAAAGTTCCCGAACTGCAATCGTCGATGGCCAGTCTGCATCGCGCCTTTGCGCTCTTGGAAGAGACTCCAGAGTTGGAGGATAAGCCCATGGCCGCGAAGCGACTGCGGACTCGTGGCGAGGTGGAATTCCGCAACGTCTCCTTCCAATACACCGCTGGCGGACGCAGCGTGTTGAACAATATCTCGTTCCACGTTCGTCCTGGAATGCGCGTAGGAGTGGTGGGACCGAGCGGATCAGGCAAGAGCACTCTGGTGAATCTGCTGACGCGCTTCTACGATCCGACCGATGGATCGATCTTAATCGATGGCACGGACTTGCGGGAGTACAACCTAACCGATCTGCGGCAGCAGTTCTCAATCGTGTTGCAGGAGCCGATGTTGTTTTCGACAACCGTGGCAGGGAACATCGCCTACGCCGATCCGCAGGCTTCGCGGGCGGAAGTGGTGCGCGCATCCAAACTGGCGAATGCGCACGAATTTATCGAACGCCTGCCACAAGGGTATGACACACCAGTGGGAGAAGGCGCGGCGGCACTTTCCGGTGGAGAGCGCCAGCGTCTGGCGATTGCGCGTGCGTTTCTAAAAAGCACTCCTCTGCTGATCCTTGACGAGCCGACCAGCGCGGTGGATCTGCGCACCGAGCAACTCATCATGGAAGCGCTCGATAAACTGATGGCCGGGCGCACGGCATTTATGATCGCCCACCGGTTGAGCACGCTGGAACGATGCGATGCGGTGCTGGTACTGCAGAATGGTTCTCTGCAAACGATCACGAGTACCGTGGATGATGCCAAAAGACATTTGCTTGCAACCTCTGGACCACGTTCGGTCGACATGCAAACGCCTGGTCCGGTGTTGGTGCGATATGAAAAATGACCCTTCGAGATCGTTGGGCGCGCGTTGGCCATGTAGCTGAGCGCGGCGTTAACGAATTCGCGGTGGAATTCTGGAGCCCCTCAGTCGATTGGACTGAGGTTTTTGCTGTCTGGAGTTAGGTGTCACTTGGGTAGGTTCTAGACACGCAGATAAAGCCGCATTCTTTCACTCATCCATCTTTTTCTCCTGCGTGGCAAAGCATCGCTGACTCGATTCAACAGAGTCACCGGCGTCTCTCGACGAGTGTGTTTCTGCCTTGGAACTATCCCTTAGCGTTAAGAAACGCTTAACGAACATTTTAGTTATCGTTTAGACCCCTCAACATCCAAAGCCGTAGATTGATTGCTATCGCGGAGCCTCGATAGCGGCGCGGAAGTCCCGAGTGGGAGTAAGCCTGCTCTGGTTATAAGACGTGCAGCGCATAAAGATGGAACAAAGGCGACACGCCCGGAAAGGCGTGAATGAAAGGATTAGATATGCCAAACAAAACAGTGAAGAATCTGAGTCTTGTCGTGACGGTTGTAGCGTTAGCCTCAGCGCTCGCGATGGCGCAGTCGCAAGCTCCGGTGAGGCAAAGTCTGACAGGAACGGTGACCTGCGAGGGCCGCGTCATGCATCACTATACGTGCCAAAGGAATCAGACGCAGCAAACCTGCACTCTGGCCTGCGTGCAGCAGGGGTCGAGCTTCGTGCTGATGGTTGGCGACAAACCATATCTGCTTGAAGGAGACAGCCGCGACCTGAGAGCTTATGCTGGCGGGAAGGCGACTGTCACCGGGGTCGCTATGAATGACCGAATTGAGGTGCAGACAGCTTCCAATGCGCACCACAATCTGAACGACCTCGAACACAAGATGCCAGATGCGATGGCGAGCCCTTCGCGCTAGGCGGAGCCGCACGGACACGGATGGCTGCGTTAAGCTTCGCGGCAGGTTATTGGGGCCCCTCGGTCAATTGAGCCGAGGGGTTTTGCTGTCTAGTCGCGCCTGGGTGACTAAGGGACTTTGGAACACCCCTGTTACAATGCTCTTAGGACAAAATTGGGCGGTTCATTGGCAGTGATCGTTGGTAGTTGCGTGGAAGCAAAATCGCTGTTAAGCTACATGTAATGAGTGACGTAGGCGCGTAGCTCAGTTGGTTAGAGCGCTACCTTGACACGGTAGAGGTCAGGAGTTCGAGTCTCCTCGTGCCTACCATTT
>Ga0326727_10004329_pt1 | contig 42845 bp, 26 predicted proteins | sample MB2enrmetagenome_FD_207643 | JGI IMG/M metagenome (GOLD analysis project Ga0326727, IMG submission 207643) | Lab enriched peat soil microbial communities from McLean, Ithaca, NY, United States - MB29MY | ecosystem: Environmental > Terrestrial > Soil > Wetlands > Peat | place: USA: New York... | reverse complement strand
GTGAAGCTGACCGGAGCAGACGCGCCGCCTCCCGGAGCGGGATTGGTCACAACAACAGGAAAAGAACCAGCCGAGGCAAGGTCCGCTGTGGTCAGCGAGATGGTGAGCTGACTGGCGCTCACATAGGCTGGCGTATGCGCGACGCCGTTGAAGGTCACGGTGGAGGTGGCCAGGAACCCTGTCCCGTTGATGGTGAGCGTTTGAGGCGCGGAGCCGGTCGCCAGAGAAGCGGGGGACAGGAGTGTGACTGTCGGAACCGGATTGTTTGCGGGAGGCGTTTGAGATGTGCCGCCACCGCTATTGCCGCCGCCACAACCAGCGACACACAACAAGCCAAGGAAAGAAAGGGCAAACACGGTCTTGCACGTCATACGCGCCTCTTTCACACCGGATTGTCCGGGAAATCCTAGTCGCCAGAAGTAAATCTTCAAACCTGCCTTAAGTCAATCACTCTAAAGTGGAAGGATTGGTCCCGTTATGTCGTTCAATTCGGCTTCTCGCAAAGCTTTCGTGAAAGCAGGGCATCGTTCCATGCGCATGAAGGTCAATACGAACGTAATCCAAAGCGAAGACTGCGCGCCGGATTCGGCTCTTGGAAAGTCGGCAAGGCCCTCCGAAACCAAGACCAGATGAACCTCCCTAGACTCCATATGCTTACATTTCGTTAAGATCAACCGAATCAGTAAGTTGTAGCGATCTAGGTGATTCGTGTTTGGCTTGCAAGTTCTGTGAAATCAGCGGCTTGCAGGAACTGACGACATTCGTTGATTCAGTTGCCTTGATGAAAGTATTTCGGCCCTGATCCTGCGACACTCGCGACCCGTTGCTCTCTGTCGAACATGACGAGAATCGGGGAATAGCTGCATAGATAATATATCAGAAATGTATTATACTGGCGTGTACCCTCACTTTCGCGAGGTGGAAATGCCACAAGTTCGCCCAATTCAGCAGTCCCTGTTCCCGGAGCTGTCCGGCGCCTTCCGGGAATCCGAATCCACCGCTACACTGAACCAGGAGGCACGACATGACTCCCAACGACGCACCCAGCACCATCCCCTCCGACCCCGACTACATTTCGGGGTTGATGCAGCTCCCGGCCTTCCAGAACCTGCTCGCCAAGGTGGAGACGAACTTCTACCGGAACCGTCCCAAGGAAGCGGCTCAACTGGAATTGGAAGGGACGATACGCTTTACGCTCCAGGAGCGGGCAGCCCAGGCTTGGGAGATACTCAAGGAAGCCCGCTCGACGGGCCTTCCGATGGACCAGGCCCAGGAGTTGATCTCCGAACTGGTCTACCCGCCGCTGGAGTCGGACGACAACTGATACTTGAAGGCGATGCCAAAGCCCCCCAGTTGGACTTTGGTATCACATCCGACGACTCCACCGAACCCGCAACACTCAGGCCGATTCTCCCTCCCGATCCGCTCCGCAACAGCCGCAATTTCCGCCTCAACGACGACGTCGCCTCGCATATCGCCGAGGGCGGCTCAAAGGCGCGCATACAGCATAACCTCGACATTCTTGAACTGCTCAAGTCCATCCAGACCGATCAGCGCACTGCGACCACCGACGAACAGAATCGCATCGCTCAATACATCGACTTCGGCGGGCTGCGGGAAATGTGGGATCAGGGATACCGCTACTATGAGGAGCGCATCGTTCACGACTACAAGAAGGGCAAGGAATTCTTCGGCCTCCAACAGGCAATGCGCGCGGGCCGCGTTCGCGTCCTGCTCGGAACCACGGAAAAATGCGGCATCGGCGTCAACATTCAGACTCGCCTCAAGGCGCTGATCGACCTCGATCTCCCACAGCGGCCCGACCAGTTGGAGCAGCGCCACGGACGAATGCGCCGCTCCGGCAACACCTTCTCCGAAGTCGAGTTCTATCGCATGATCTCGGAGCCGCGCGACGTGGCGTCTCCCAAGGCGCACGATCTTCAACGCGCCCAACTCCTAGAGCGAAAGCAGACGTTTCTATCGCAGTTCAAATCCGGTGGGCGGATGGGCCGCAAGATCGAAGACATTGCCGGCGAGACCCGGTTGAGTCCTCAGATATTCGCGCTGGCCAAGGCCCAGGCCACCGGCAACCCGCTGGCGCTCGAAAAGATCAAGTTGGAATACGAAATCAAAAACCTGACGCTGCTCGCCCGCTCCAACCGGCTCGATCATTACAACAACCGCCAACAACTGCTCAACGTCGAGTACCGTATCGCGCATCTCCAAGACAGGCTTCCCCAACTCAAAAAGGCCAGCGAGACTTTCAAATCGCATGAACGCCGCGACGATGAAGGCAAGCTCCTCAGCCTCCAGGTTCACTTTAACGGCCTCGAATTCACCAAACTCAAAGACGCCAATGAATACTTGCGAACGGTGACCCTCGACAGCACATCGCAACTCACCGTCAACGGCCTCGACATTCCCCTCGCGGTTAGCGACGCCCTCATCAAGGATGAACTCGGCGCCATCACGGACATCACGGCCGTCCGCTACAACCTGGCCGGCGAGTGGTTCGATGTGCCGCGCCCGGAAGCCCACATGGGCTTGCCTTCAGCTCAATCCCTACTCACATCCGTCTTGCGCCGCGGCGGAAACCTGCCAGCGAAGATCCTCGAAACGGAAGCCACCATTCAGGGAAACGAAGCGACGCTGGCCCGCCTGCACACCGCCTTGGACTATGAAAGCCCCTACGAGGCCAAGCTCAAAGAGTACGAGCAGCGTCTGGCGATGATCGACAAGGAACTGCTCGGCAAGACGGAAGAGGTCGAGGAGCTTGTCGATGCTGAAACCGAGGAGCTTTCGTCTTCAAAGACCCTATCGGTCGATCAAGAAATCGCGGACAACAACGAAATCGTTCGCGCTGAATTTGTCGAAGACAAATCCCCAGCCCATGTCGCCGTGGATGATGCCCCAGACGAAGCCCTCGAAGTGCCCGCGAAGCAGGCTCCGCGCTTCAGGAGAAGGCAAACCGCTGATCGTGGTCGCTAGCCACTAAGACTCTTCCAGCTCCGTTTGAGGACGGCATATACCCAACGCGCCGCTCGACCGGAGAGGCGTATAATTTGGCCGTGATCGGTCAGGCAGAGCAACTCAGTCGGGGTTCAAGTGCGTTGGAATTGTGGGCGAATCTTTACCGGGAAGGTGCGTTCCGCGCCTCTCTGCCCTCCGGCTCCTGGCGGGCGGCGGATGAGTTGCTCAGAGCCGCAAGAGCTGCCGACGAATCAGCCGAGGCTGGCTTGGCAAAGTCACTGGAGAAATCAAATCGGGCTTTCAGCCCGCTAGCAGACCCACTTGAAGTCGACTTCGGTGCTCACCGGTGGCTCTCCCAGGAGCGCGAAGAGGCATATTCAGACTGGTTCGGATGGATAGTGGAACAAATCGAGGACGCCGGGCGGGTATTGAAGCTGTTCGGGGTCCGAGATGAAAGCCTTCTCCGGGAGTGCGCTTCGGAAAAGCCCATTATCAAACGGGAGTTCACTATCCACGATGGACGACTGGATCTGTTCATCGAGTTTGGAAAGCGTCTGCTCGTAATCGTAGAGGTCAAGACAAAGTCGTTCGATGGGGTCGCAGCTCGGAATCAACTCGTCAGGTACGACCGATGGGCTCAGAACCAATCCCGACCAACACTCGGCTATTTTGTCGCAGTTGAGCCCGCCGAATTTGACTGCCCGCAGCGGTTTACACCGTTACGGTGGCGCGAACTCTCGCCTCGAATGAGAGAACAGGCATGGGAATGGATTCGAGCATCGAAAAAAGAGCCGCGAAATGGAAGCAATCTTATTCGTGCTGCGATGACTCTGGCGTTTTGCGGCACCGTCGAACAAAACCTGCTTCGGTTGTCAGGGAAGCCGGCGATGTTCAGGACTCAATATTCAGCCGACTACCTGGAAGAATGGGGTGAAAAGACGTGAAGGATGAAGCAGCGGACAAAGCCGAAATGTTCTTCGTCACTGGCCTTGAGAAATACTTAGACGCCAAGGCTGCGGTGACTATGTTTGAACAGGAGGTTCAGCGGCGGGTAAAAAAGGTGGTTACAAGGCGTCAGCCCGAACTCGCAGAACTGTTCGGCAAAGGACGGTCATTAAAGGGTTACTACGAATCGTCCGGAATGCCGGACTGTATGTACCTAGGCCAGCAGGTCGCGTTCAAGGGTGCCGGCGCACTCTATTTCTCTCTCGCCTTCGAACGCAACACCGAGGACGGCTCAGGACCTACCCCAAGCGTGATTTTCTGGCGGGAGCGTACCTCCTTGCTGGGGCCACTTTGGAAGAAAGCCGAAGAGATCAAGAGAGGGAATGAGAATCTTGGGGTCATCAACGACAGATTCTGGTTAGTCGGCTCTCAGCCCCCCGCTGAATGGGCCTCCTGCGAGAAGGAACTCGACTCTGTAATCTCTGCCTGGATTGATCTCTGGACGAAACTCGGCGGTTTGCCGAAGTACCTCGCCGCGCAAGGGCAGCCTGAGTAAGTAAGCCCAGACCAAGGACATTCGCGTGCCTCAGAGTGGTCCAGAATCCTCTCCGTCAGCAGGTGGTCCGGTCCGGTCCAGATTCTCAGAACTGGGTGCCTGCCTAATCTTGCCAAACAAAGTTGCTTGGAAGGTCATCTGGCGAGAACAGGGCTTCGCGTGAATCAAGGGCCTACAGCGGCCTGTGGAATCCGAGGAGGCGAGATTGCGGGCGAATCAAGCCGGCCTGGAGAGAATCCAAAACCGAGGCCAGCGTCGAATCTGTCCCGCCAAGCCCCCTGTCAAGGGCAGCGGCCTCGATCATCGCTCGGTCTCACGCGAGAACATTTGATGGGCCAGGGCACCGTTTGGGAACTGGCCGACGCAATTTCCTGCAAGTTCAGAAATATTTTTTCAGAACAGCCATCAGAACAGCCATTCGTGCGAGAAAAAGAAAAACCGCCTTTGGGGCGGTTTGTAAAGTGCTCATTTTATTGATGTTATGGTGGACGCGGTAGGAATCGAACCTACAACCTGTCGGTTAAGAGCCGAATGCTAAACGCTGGAGTACACGTACTTTCAGTAACATACAGAGGACAACAGAGGAAAATTCGGAGCCCCTATGGCGCGCAATTCGGCGGAGAATTCGGCGAAGCTTGCGCGTGAACTGGGCATTCGGCAGATAATTCATGGCTCATCTGGCATAACCGCTTCTGGAAACCTGGTCGTGGACAGAACGAATACCAGATGTAATGTACGCAATGACGCATCCTTGGAGCGCACCGGTTCATTTGCTTGTTGCGCAGAAACCTTGTCCGATGGCAGCCATGGCTCGGCTGTTGAGCCTCTACGCCGTCTGCGGGAACATGCGCTGCTTCTCAAGCTGGATGACCTTGCTGGGCAGCCTGGGCTAATACAGGGGCTCGCATCCTTTGCGTAGCAGCGGGTGGCGCTTTCAATCCGGATGCCGCAACTCTGCAAGTTCCGTACGATCTGACCGATGCCGGGGATCGGCTGCGAATTCCGCGCAATGGTCTTCATCCGCAGCGGGCCGGCCTTCTCAAAGAGTGGTTGGGTCTCCGCCTGTCCAGGTTCCTGACCGGTGATCGCACTCCACTTGGCGCAAATGCCGGGCAGAGCCTAGGCCGCGCCAGCAACCCTGCTTAGGCCGCGCTGAGCGGCTCACGGCATAAGATCCCCGGCTCTATCGAGGGATATTCACTCTGGCGAAGGATCCGGCTCTCATTAATTCCAGTGAAAGATAACTCATGCAGGCCCTGGGATAGAGGGCCTGCCGAGCGACTTGCTTGCTGAGCAGGCCAACTGGCCTGCTCAGGCATCTTGAGCGACTACTTGGCCGCGGCTGCGCTTTGCATCTTATGCGCCGGCTTGGCCGCCAGAGGCTTGCGCGGCTGAGGCTTCACCGTGGTCTCGTCCACCGGGGTGGTTCCGGCAACGTCCGCAGTGAAGTCGGCGCCGGAAGGCACCAGATAATTCTCCGTCGTTTGGCCATCGGCTGTGCCGGTTGCTACGCTAATGCGCGCGGCGTCGATACCCTTCTCCGCGACCAGATAGTCCTTGGTGTTGACGGCGCGCTCGGCAGCCAGATCCTCGACGTGGATGTGCTGCTTCCTGAGCGCGGCCTTTTGCTTGGCCGTCGCTGCCTGCTCCTTGGCATTCGCCTCACCCACCAACACAGCTTTCGCATCCGGCTGCTTCTGCAGGTCGAGAGCGACTTCGTCCAGGCAGGCCTTGGCTTCGTTGTCCACGCGCGACGGACGCTGCTTGTCCTGGGCGAAGCTGATCGAACAAAGCGCCTGGGTGTGCGCAATCGGAGCCACATAGGGCGCCGTGATAGTCACGCTGGTGTTCGCGGTTGCCGTCTGGCCCTTGTCATCGGTCACGTTGCATGCGATCGCCGCTGCGCCGGTTGGAGCGCCGGCAGAATTGAAGACCGCGGTTGCGCCGCTCGAGCTAATAGAGCCAGCCTCTGCCGAGAAGTTGTATGTCAGCGGACGGTTCTGCGGGCTTACGCCACTGGCAGTCACCGTGCTCGACTCGCCAGGCTTGATGACGCTGGGGCTGGCCGAGCAGGAGACCGTCGGCGGCTCGAAGGCCTTGACCGTGAAGCTGGCCGAGGCCTCGGCCGACTCGCCCGGTCTGAGGCCTTCCTTACCCGGCTTGCCTTGCTTCACTCCACACTTCACCGTATAACTGCCCGCCACCAGCGTTGCCGTGGCCACGGATGCCGTGGCGCCGCTGCCTGTGACTCCGGCGCCGCTCCAGCTGTAGATCGCGTTGAGCCTGGGGTTCAGGTTGCCGGCAGCCGCCGTGACTGCGACCGGATCGCCGGGGAAAACCGAAGCCGGGCTCGCCGAACAGGCCAGCGTCAGCGGCGCGGGCGCGGCGGATTCGATGTGATAGGTGAGGCCGAAGGCCAGCCGCAGGTCGTTCTGCGTGTTCGAGTAGGCGTTGGGCAGCGCCGTCCGCACGTAGTCGGCCTCCACCAGGCGCAGACCGAGATTCCTGGTGAGGTAGAGGTTCAGGCCTCCGCCAGCCTGGACGCCCAGCGAGCCGGCGCTGGTGGTCGCGCCGCCAGAGGCCGGATAGACCCCGTCGAAGCCGTGCGCTTCCCCAAAGAGTCCCTGGGCGAAGATCTGCAACCGCCGCTGATCGGCGGGGACGGCATGACCGGTCCAGGCCGTGTATGTGTAGCGCGGGCCGGCCAGAAAAGCGATCTTGTTCGCATCCGCACCGGGCATTACGTTCGACGCGTGATCCCCAGTCAGGCCGGCGGCCACGCCGAGGCCTTTCCAGAAGGTCACCGCCGCGTCCGCCCCGCCGCCTTTGAACCAGAAGCAGCAGTTGTTGGGCGCCACCTGCGCCTGCTCGATGGCGAAGGTCACGGCCAGGTCGGTCGAGACGGCCGGCTTCTGGCTCTGCTGGGCCCAGCCTGCCGACCCAGCCAATATGCATGCGCCCACAAGAAGCACCCTTCCGCGAATCGAAATACGCATCCTCAGTTCTCCTTTTTACTCAACCGTCAACGTGACGTTGGAGGTGTGCGACAGCGTGCCCGAAGCTCCGGTCACGTTTACTGTGTAGCTCTGTTGCGATTGGGCGAAGAAGCCGGTGTTGGAGACGCAACCGCTCAGCCCGGCCATCGCCGCCGCGCCTGCGCTCAAGAGCAACACCACCGCCATGAATCGGCTCAGCCGCCTGCCCGTCTTTCGCATCCGCCCGGCGAAGGGCAACAACAGCAGCGCCAGCGAGAACGGAGCCAGCCGCCAGCCCAGACTCCCGCCAGCGCCCGGTTGAGCCTCCCCAGGTTGCGCGGCCGATGCCATTTGCGCAGTCTGGATGGTCAAAGTCACCGTGGTCGCGCCCGCCCCGGCCGCGATGCTTGACGGTGAGAAGACCGCCGTCGCGCCGCTCGGCAACCCGCTGGCCGAGAAACCGATCGCCGCCGGGAAGGTCGTTCCGCCGACCGGATTCACGGTCAAGGCGAATTGGCCCGCCGACCCTGGAATCACCGTAAGCGCGGAGTTCTGCGCGCTAATGGTGAAATCAACGACGGTTATGGTGAAAACGCTGCTGGTAAGCGAGCTGAAGTTCGCGTCGCCGCCATAGGCCGCAGTGATGCTGTGCGAGGCCGCTGAGAGTGTACTGGTAGTGAAGGTGGCCACGCCGCTTGCGTTCAGCGTTCCCGTGCCCAGCGGGGTCGCACCATCCAGGAAGGTCACCGTGCCGGTCGGCCCGGAACCCACCGACGCCGTGAACGTCACCGCGTTCTGCGCGAAGACTGTGCTGGCGCTGCTGGTCAACGTAACTACCGGCGTTGCCTTGTTGACCAGAATGCTCTGCGTTGCCGTACCCGCCGCATAGTTGCCACCGGCTGCCTGGCTGGCCGTCACCGTCACCGTGCCGGCGCCGGTAATGTTGAGCGCGCTGCCGCTGAGGGTGGCCGGGCCGCTCACCGTGAACGTGACCGGATTGCCCGATCCTCCGCCGGTGGCGCTGATGGTGTAGGAGAGGCCCGCGCTGTACGTCGCCGAGGCGGGCAAGCTGTCGGTGAAGGTGATGGTCTGCGAGGCCGCGCCGATCACGATGCTCTGCGTCGCTGGCGTTGCGGCCGAGTAATTCGCGTTCCCGGCCTGGTTGGCTGTCACTGTCACCGTCCCGACGCCGGTAATGTTGAGCGCGCTGCCGCTGAGAGTGGCGGGACCGCTTACGGTGAAGGTGACCGGATTGCCCGAAGCTCCGCCGGTGGCGCTGATGGTGTAGGAAAGACCCGCGCTGTACGTGGCCGAGGCGGGCAGACTGTCGGTAAAGGTGATGGTCTGCGAGGCCGCGCCGATCAGGATGCTCTGCGTCGCTGGCGTGGCTGCCGCGTAGGTGCCGTTTCCCGCCTGGTTGGCCGTTACCGTCACCGTCCCGGCGCCGGTAATGTTGAGCGTGCTGCCGCTGAGAGTGGCCGGACCGCTTACGGTGAAGGTGACCGGATTGCCCGATCCTCCGCCGGTGGCGCTGATCGTGTAATGAAGGCCCGAGCTGTAAGTCGCCGAGGCGGGCAGGCTGTCGATAAAGGTGATGGTCTGCGAGGCCGCGCCGATCAGGATGCTTTGCGTCGCCGCTGTTGCCGCCGAGTAATTCGCGTTGCCGGCTTGGTTGGCCGTTACCGTCACCGTCCCGACGCCGGTAATGTTGAGTGCGCTGCCGCTGAGGGTGGCCGGGCCGCTTACGGTGAAAGTGACCGGATTGCCCGATCCTCCACCGGTGGCGCTGATGGTGTAGGAGAGGCCCGCGCTGTACGTGGCCGTGCCAGGCAGCGTGTCGGTAAAGGTTATGATCTGCGAGGCCGCACCGATCACGATGCTCTGCGTCGCAGGCGTGGCTGCCGCGTAGGTGCCGTTTCCCGCCTGGTTGGCCGTCACTGTCACCGTGCCGACGCCGGTAATGTTGAGCGTGCTGCCGCTGAGAGTGGCCGGACCGCTTACGGTGAAAGTGACCGGATTGCCCGATCCTCCACCGGTGGCGCTGATCGTGTAATGAAGGCCCGCGCTGTACGTGGCCGAGGCGGGCAGGTTGTCGGTAAAGGTGATGGTCTGCGCAGTGGCTCCGTTGATCTGGATGCTCTGCGTCGCTGGCGTGGCGGCCGAGTAATTCGCGTTGCCGGCTTGGTTGGCCGTCACTGTCACCGTCCCGGCGCCGGTAATGTTGAGCGCGCTGCCGCTGAGGGTGCCGGGACCGCTTACAGTGAAGGTGACCGGATTGCCCGAAGCTCCGCCGGTGGCGCTGATCGTGTACCCGAGGCCCGCGCTGTACGTGGCCGAGGCGGGCAGGCTGTCGGTAAAGGTGATGGTCTGCGAGGCCGCGCCGATCAGGATGCTCTGCGTCGCTGGCGTTGCGGCCGAGTAATTCGCGTTGCCGGCCTGGTTGGCCGTCACCGTCACCGTGCCGGCGCCGGTAATGTTGAGCGTGCTGCCGCTGAGGGTGGCCGGGCCGCTCACCGTGAACGTGACCGGATTGCCCGATCCTCCGCCGGTGGCGCTGATGGTGTAGCCGAGGCCCGCGCTGTACGTGGCCGAGGCGGGCAGGCTGTCGGTAAACGTGATAGTTTGCGAGGCCACGCCGATCACGATGCTCTGCGTCGCTGGCGTGGCTGCCGCGTAGGCGCCGTTTCCCGCCTGGTTGGCCGTCACTGTCACCGTGCCTACGCCGGTAATGTTGAGCGTGCTGCCGCTGAGAGTGGCCGGACCGCTTACGGTGAAGGTGACGGGATTGCCTGAAGCTCCGCCGGCGGCGCTGATCGTGTAGGAGAGGCCCGCGCTGTACGTGGCCGAGGCGGGCAGGCTGTCGGTGAAGGCGATGGTCTGCGGGGTGAGGGGTACCGCGGTTACGGTAAAGCCGGTGCTGGTGGCGGAGATCGCCGGCGCCGGAGTAGCGGCCGAATTCAGCGCCAGGTTGGCAGTCAGCGTGTCGCCGGTGCCCGCCGCGCTTACCTGCAGCGTGGAGTAGACGGCAATGCCGCTTGCGGTTGCCGCCGAGCCGCCGGTCAGCGTCCCGTTCCCGGTCAGCGTCAAAGGAATCGTTACCGCGCCGCCGCTGAAAGCGCTGCCGCTCTCATCCAGCGTCACCGCCGTGGTGAAGTTCGTAGCCGCCGTCACGGTTGCCGGAGGCTCGGTGGAGAAGCTGAGCGAATAGTCGGTCTGGACCGAACCGGAATCCACGCAGGCCGTTCCGCTGGTGTAGCCGGTATAGCTGGTGTTGGTGTTCGGTTGGCCGCGCTGGTCGGTGGTTGCGCCCTCGGGGATATTCGCCACAAGGCCGGCGCAGATCGCCGGGCTGCCGGGCAGCGGAATCATGGTCTGCGTCGTGCCGCCGTAGTTGGCCAGCGGAGCAAGAGCGATAGCGCTCGCCCCCACCACGTTGCCGTGGTTGTCCGTGTAGGTGCCGGAAATATCGACCGAGCCGCTGATGCTGGTGTTCCCGGAGACGATGGTGTTGGCCAACGCCACCGTGCCGGTGTTGTTTTCGATGCCCCCGCCTCCTCCGCCGCTGTTTCCCGAAATCGTGCTCCCGGTTACCGTCAGCGTGCCATAGTTGTAGATGCCACCCCCAGCGCCAGTTGACGCCGAATTGCCGGCGATGGTGCTATCGGTGATCGCAACCACGCCGTTATCGTTCAGGATGCCGCCGTCGGCCGAGGCGCTATTGCCGCTGACCGTGCTGCCGGTCATGGTTAGCGTGGCTTCAAAGTTGAAGATGCCGCCGGCGGATGTGTTGAGGTTTGGGGCCGAGTTGCCGGAGATAATCGAGTTGATTATGGTCAACGGGGTATCGTTGAAAATCCCTCCAGCTACTTGGGAAACAGCGGCAGCCGTGTTGTTGGAAACCGTGCTGTCGATCAACGTCAGGCTGCCGCCGCCGTAGTAGATATCGCTATAAATGCCGCCGCCGCCGGAGGATCCCGCAGTGCTCGTGTTGGTGTTTCCGGTGATCGTGCAGTGGGTCAGGGTCAACTGAGTGCCAATGCTAAGGATGCCGCCGCCGCCAAAGATCCCGCTGCCATAGCCCCCGTTGCCGTAGTTCCCATTGGTAATGGTCAGGTTGGCGATTGCGGCGGTGACTGCATTCGTAGTTTGGTTATTCGCAATGAAAACCGAGAAGTTGCTCGACGGGCCGCCGCCGGCTACGGTCACCAGATTGGTCAGCGTGGCTCCGCTGCCCGTGGTGGGGCCGTTGATGGTCGTGTTCGAGGGGAGATTCAGTGTGCCGCCGCTGCCCAGCGTAATGGTGTTCTGCGCCACTGTGTTGGAGGCCGAGAAGACCGTGGACGAGAAGGTAATGTCTCCTCCGCCCGCCGCGGCAGCCGCGGCCAGCGCATCGCGCAAACTGCAAGACGAGCCGGGGCAGTTGGCCGCGTTGCCGGTCGCGTCGTCCGTGGCCGTGGTGACCACAAGGGAGTTGATGGTAATGCTCTGCGACGCGTAGCCCGCCGCATAGCCGCCATTGGCGGTGCCTGCCTGATTGGCCGCGATCGTCACCGTGCCCACGCCGGTAATGTTCAGTTTGTTGCCGCCGGTGATATTGGCGATGCTGGAGCCGGCGGCGATGCTGAAGGTGACCGGATTGCCCGAAGCCCCGCCGGTGGCGCTGAGCGTGTAGCTGAGGCCCGGCTTGTAGATTGCAGAGGCGGGCAGGCTGTCGGTGAAGGCGATGGTCTGAGGGATCGCGGTGATCACAATGCTCTGCGTCACAGCCGTTGCAGCCGCATAGGTGGAGGTACCCGCCTGGTTGGCCGTAATCGTCACCGTGCCGACGCCGGTAATGCTCAGCGTGGCGCCGTTGAGGCTGGCGATGCTGGAGCCGGTGGTTACGCTGAAGGTGACCGCATTGCCCGAAGCTCCGCCGGTAGCGCTGATCGTGTAATGGAGGCCCGTGCCGTATTGAGCCGTGGCGGGCAGGCTGTCGGTGAAGGCGATGGTCTGCGCGATCTGGGTGATCGCGATGCTTTGCGTAACTGGCGTTGCGGCGGCATAGTCGCCGTTGGAGCTGCCCGCCTGGTTGGCCGTAATCGTCACCGTGCCTACGCCGGTGATGTTCAGCGTGTTGCCGCCGGTGATATTGGCGATGCCGGAGCCGGTGGTAATGGCGAAGGTGACCGCATTGCCCGATCCTCCGCCGGTGGCGCTGAGCGGGTAAGAAAGGCTTGCGCTGTAAGTGGCCGTGGCGGGCAGGCTGTCGGTGAAGGCGATGGTCTGCGGGATCGCGGTGATCACGATGGTCTGCGTCACCGGCGTTGCGGCCCCATAGGTGGCGTTGCCCGCCTGGTTGGCCGTAATCGTCACCGTGCCCACGCCCGTAATGTTCAGCGTGCTGCCGCCGGTGATATTGGCGATGCTGGAGCCGGTGGTGACGCTGAAGGTGACCGGATTGCCCGAAGCTCCGCCGGTGGCGCTGAGCGTGTATTTGAGGCCCGAACTATACGTGGCTGTGGCGGGCAGATTGTCGGTGAAGGTGATGGTCTGTCCGTCAAGTCCGGTGCCGGACAGCTTGATCGTCTGCTTGGCATTTGTCGCATTGAGCGCGTTGTCGGTGACCACCAGCGAGCCGGTGAGGGAGCCTGTCGCCGTTGGCGTAAAGGTGACGGGCAGGAGGCAGTAACCGCCGGCCGCCAGCGTTTTAGCCGAGCCGCCGGAGGCTACCAGCGGGCAGGCATCCGCGCCGCTGCTGTTCAGCGTGAAGTTCGTCGAGATGCTGGGATTGTCGCCGCTGGTAGGAACCGAAAAGTTCAACGTCGCGTTGCCGATGTTGTTGATAGCCACCTGCTCTGGCGCGCTGCTCGATCCTACCCCCGTGGCGCCAAACGCCAGCGAGGGCGGATCGGCAAAGTCTATCATCACGACGCCCACCGAGCTGCCGGCCGGATCGGAATAGACATTGCCCTTGCCGTCAACCGCCACGGCCTGGGGCCCGCTGACTCCACCATAGAGCTTATAGGCGGCGTAATTGTCCGTCGCAAGAAGCTCCTTGATAGCATTGTTGCCGGTGTCGGCGACATAGACATTGCTGTTGGCATCCACCGCAATGCCCATGGGGCCGTTAAAACCGAAGGTGCGTGACATCGGAGTGACGGTGACGTAACCGCTCGCTGCCGAAATCTCCGCCACAGCGTTGTTGCCGGTTTCGGCCACGAAGACGTCGTCGTTGGCGTCCACGGCAACGCCGTTGGGCGAACCGAAACCAAAGCTGCTGGCATAGCTGCTGGCCAGCGTGTTGACTGTCGTGTAGCCGCCTGCCTGCAGAATTTCGTATATCTCGCCCAAACTGGCCGGGCCGGCGGAGTTATCGGCGATGAAGACATTTCCGTATTCGTCCACCGCTATGCCGTAAGGAGTATCGAAGCCAAAGCTGGTGGCCAGCTGGTTGACCGTTTGGTAACCGCCCACCGCCAGGACCTCATAAACAGAACCCGATTGGGGCACGGTGACGAAAAGGTTTCCGGCTCCGTCCAGCGCCACGCCCGAGGCGTTGTTTGGCACCCCGGTCAGGTCGACGACGGTGCCGCTCCCGGCCAGAATCTCTTCCACATCGCCGTTATTCTGTTGAGCGACGAAGACATCGCCGGCTCCGTCGATCGCTATGCCGCCGGCAGAGGTGAAGGCGCCGATGGCCAGAGTGTTCTGGGCCGATGCAGGGTAATAAGTCACTTGCGGACCCGATCCCACGCCCAGAAGGTAAAGGATTGCGATCGGATTCCCGTTGCCATCCACCAGCACTATGGCGCCATTCCGGCTTCCGGCATAGAGCGGCTTGAAGGTCACAATCATTGTGCAAGTGGCGCCGGCGAGGTAGTGATGGCTGGTTCCATTGGTGGTGCAGGTCCCGGTGCCCGCGTCGGCAAAGTCCAGGCCCGGCGAGCCCTGCGTCAGCACCTCCGGGGCTCCGATGGTCCCCGCGTTGGGGATGGTAAAGGTGATGGTCAGCGGCGAACTCTGGGTTCCAACCGGCACCAGCCCGAAGCTCCCACTGCTAACCGATGGTATATCGATGGTGTAAGTCTCATCGGCCTCCACGCTCGTGTAGCCGGGAGCTGAGACGTAGATAGCAATGGTTTCGGTGGACGAAATCGTAATTGTGTCGGGGCTGGTGTAGAGTTGCTGCGGCTGGCCGTTGATGGAGATGTAGATTACCGCGCCGGGGGTGGGGTCGGTGATATATAACGACTGCACCGCGGTGTACGTCCCCGCCGGGACCGAAACATAGGGCGCGGCAACCGAGCCCAGGTTGATGGTGTAAGTGGCCGAAGTGACCGGGCTGCCGATATAGCCGGAGGCTATGGCGATGGCCTCGATGGTCTCGCTGCTCGATATCGGGATCGCCGTGTTGTTGTATGGATTCGAGCCGGCCGTAGGCGTTGTGCCGTCGGTGGTGTAGTAGATCGCCGCCGCGGAGCTGGAGTCGGTGATGGTCAGCGACTGCACCGTGGAGTACGTCCCGCTCCCAACCGAGAATTGCGGCGCGGGGAGGGTAAGCTCAGTCTCCGTTCCGCTGAGCGCTACATACTGCGTGCCTTGGTTGTTGAGCGTGGAGTTGTCGGTAAGGGACATCAACACATCCACCGGTTGGGAGGTGCCGCCACCGGTGAATGCCACGCCCGGCGTGAAGTCAATGGTTAGTGTGCAGTTCGCTCCCGCTAACACTGGCTCGCTCGTTGAGCAGTCGGTGGAAGACGAACCCTCCGGGAAGTTCGAATTCCATGTGATTCCCGAAAAACTCAAGGGCGCGGTGCCGATGTTCTCCACCGTCACCGTTTGCGGGCTGTCCGCGCTGGTGGCGTACTCAGGCGTGCTGGCAAAGGTCAGCGCGGGCTCGCCCGAGACTTCGTACTTCACGATTCGGCTGTGACCGGCATCGGCGACGTAAAGATTGCCATACTCATCCCGCGCCAATCCCTCAGGCGAATCCAGCAGGCTGCCGAAGGCAACCGTACTCTGGGTGTAGCTGTTGCCCGACGGCATCTCCTCCAATACCTGGCTGTGAGCGGAATCGACGACATAGATGACGCCGTTGCTGTCCACAACGATCCCATTGAGGAGCACACCCGATGAACCGCCAAAGCTGACCGGTATAGTCTGGCTGTAGCCGCTCCCGATAGGCGTCTCCTTCACAACCCGCTCGTTGCCGTAATCGGCGATATAGAGGTTTCCGTTTCCGTCCACCGCCAGCCCCATGGGTTTGAAGACGCCGGGGTAGGCCACCACCACGCTCTGGATATAGTCGCCCAGCATGCCCGCATACGGCGTCTCTTTCAAGACCTGGCTGTTGGTGTAATCGGAGATATAGATGTTGCCTTCTCCATCTACCGCTATTCCGGTGGCCAAGCCGAGGCCGGAGGTTGAAATCTCAATCTGCGTATAGGAGTGGTCCGCATTGATCGCCTCCATCACCAGGCTGCTGCCATTGCCCACATAGACGTTGCCCATGCCGTCGACCGCCACCGCCCTGGCGTTTGTGAAGCCCGAACCGATGCTGGTGCCTGAGCTGACAGACGATGCTCCCGGCCCAACCATCGCCACCGAGGACAATGTCGTGTCGGCGATATAGATGTCGCCCAACAGATCTACCGCAACGCCCTGGGGATTGGACAATCCGCCGGTGACGTCCGGGGTTGCGGCGCCGGGCAGCATGGCTAATTCCGGACCCAATCCCGTGCCGCTGGCAAAGCCCTCCGCAATTGTCGCCTGATTGGCGGTTGAGTTCAGGCTCACCGCACCGGACTGGAGCCCGGGAAACAGGGGCCGGAAATCCACATCCACGGTGCAGAGATCGCCGGCCTTGTACGTGTAGCTGGCGCCGTTGATGGTGCAGCTTCCCGTGCCGGCATCCACAACCATAGAATCCCCGCCCAGCAACCCACCGCCCCACAAATTGTCGGAGATTTTGCCCGAGTTGTCGAAATAGAACAGGAACGACGCCGTGGAACTCGCCGCGGACCCGACGGCGGCCGGTCCGAAGTTCCATCCCTGCGGAGATTGCTTGACGATCCGGTTATTGCCCAAATCGGCGATATAGAGGTTGCCGTAGGCATCCATCGCCACTCCGGTGGGCGTGTGCAGATTGGTGACCACCGGAGCGGTTCCTCCACTGATCTCCAACACGTCGTTGCCGCCGGAATTGGCAACGAAGAGCCTGGTACCGTCCGGACTTAACGCAATGCCAAAGGGATAACTCAGTCCGTCGCCGGTTATCGCGCCCGAATACAAGTAGGAGCCGTTCGATTGCAACTCCATTTCGTAGATCGCGTTGTAGGATTGATCGCCAATGTAGACATCGCCGGAGGAATCCAGCGCAAGCCCGACGGGAGCGTAAAGGACGTCGATGCTCGTCTGGTTTGCGACCGTGCTCTCTTTGTAAGTGCCGTTCCCATTCGGCGTCTCCTTCAACACCCGTATGTTGCCGGTATCGGCAATGTAGACATTGCCGGAGGCATCTACCGCAACATTAGTGGGAGAACTCAGCGGGGTAGAGGTCTTTACCGTATACTCCAGGTAGCTGCCATCCGTTTGCGGCTCCATCTTGATCACCCACTCGGCGTAGCCTTCGTCGGCAATATAGACATTGCCGCTACCGTCCACCGCAATGCCCGCGGGAGCGATCAGAAAGCTGTTGTTTGCAACATAGCTCTGGACGTAGCTTCCATTCGCCTGCAGCGTCTCCTTCAATACCCGCGCGTTGCCGGTATCGGAGATGTAGACATTGCCGTTCGCATCCACCGCGGTAAACATGGGAGAGCTCAGTCCGGCAGTGAACAGCGGAGCCGAGGCGCCCATGAACTGCACATTGGGAGTTTGGGCGGATGCCGTGGCGCAAAAAGGGGCGCAGAACGCGGCCAGCATGGCAGCCGCCGCGCAAAGCGAAGAAAAGGCGAATCCGCGCGTTGCGGCAAACCACGCGCCGCCGGCGCGCTCCTTCAGAATTCTGCCGCGCCGCGCCACCGGCCTTGCGAAACCGACGGAGCTGGTTTGGCCGCTGGCCGCATTCCCCGCTGCCAGGCGGAGGTTGGTTTGTGGCGAAGGGCTTTCAGTCGTAACGAGGGGCAGACTGGGATGGCGGCGTTGGTCGCGCACTGGGAATCTCCTTTTGCTTCTTGAAAAACACCGCATGAGATCAAGCACATTCATGCGTGGTGGATGGAATCGACTGCATATGGGTCAATGCAAAGACCGTTGGAACTGGCATTGTGAATATTGCGTGAAACCTGGCGCCTCGCGAACGGCTAGGCCCGTGAGCATTTGGCAGACGCCTCCCACAATCTCCGGAACGGATCGCTTTCGGCGATGACATTTGCTGGAGACTTTGCCGCGGAATGACCTTCCTCGCGATGCAGTGCGAGCAAAGCCGCACGCAGCAATTCACGGGTACTCTCGTAGCGTCCACTCTCGATCCTAACCCGCACAAAATCAAGCAGATCTGGACTCAGGTTGAGGTTGCGAAACAACATACAGCTTTCTCCTTGACAAAATCATTTGAGGCGCACGGCTGCCCACGCCTGACCTCGGAACAGAGGAACAAATGGGCAACAACTAACGATTTCGAAAACCAAGGCAACTACAAGAAAACAGTCATCTTCTGACTTCTTTTTCAAGACTCCATGGACCGAACAGCACTCCAGGAGACGGCTATCGCCGCGGCCCAGCGCGCCAAGGAAGGACATGTTTTTTTGCTGTTCATCCGGTATTGCGAGCTGCAAGAGAAGAATGACTCATGATTTACAGGTTTTTCACAGTCGTGAATCTCCAGCGGGCAAAGATCCGGGGAACGGATTATGATGCTGGGGTATAGTGGCGGTTTCACCCCAAGATCGGCTTTGGGGATTCAGCCTGGACGGAGGCAACCTTGGAGCCGGTCATGGGCGACATCACGGTGCTGCTCAGAAGGTGGAGGGATGGCGAACCGTCTGCCTTCGACGAGCTGGTGCCGCTGGTCTATCCGCAACTGCGCCAGATCGCCGGGGGCTATGTGCACCGGGAGACGAATCCCGATGTGGTGCAGCCCACCATCCTGGTCCACGAGCTTTACTTGCGGCTCTTGAACCAGAAGAAGGCCGGATGGGATGACCGCCGGCACTTCTACATCTTCTGCGCGCGGATGATGCGCATGATCCTGATCGACCACGCGCGCGAGAACCAGGTCAAGATGCGGGGCGCCAGGCACAATCGCGTTCCGCTGAGTGACGACCTGCTGTGGATCAGAATCGACAACCCGGAGCTGCTGGACCTGAATCGGGCGCTCGACGAGCTTGGCTTGCTCGATCCTGAAAGGGTCAAGCTGGTCGAGTTGCGTTACTTTCTGGGCTGCACGGCCGAGGAGACAGCGGCGCTGATGGAGATGTCCAAGGCCACGGTCGATCGCGAGTTGAAGTTCATCAAGGGTTGGCTGTTCCAGCGAATCAACCCCAACGCGATCCCGTATCCGGAGAGCGCGTGATTCATTCTTGCTGCGATTCTCGCAATATCGATATTTGGGATGCATTCCACAGGCGGAGTAATTCTTCACCATGGACTTAACGACCGAGCGGTTTCACCTGGTTGAGGCGATCGTCACCGAGGCTCTGGCCGCTCCCCATGAACAGCGAGCGGAACTGATCGAGGCAAAATGCAGCGCGGACTCCGCGCTGGCCGATGAGGCGCGCTCGCTGCTGGAGGCCTGTGAAGCGGAAGAGCGGATGATGGCAGCCTGCCGGCGGGAGCCGGTGGGCGGCGGGGATGTTCCGGCGGATCGCAAGCGGGTTGGGCCTTACGAGATCGATCGCCTCCTGGGCCGCGGCGGAATGGGCGCGGTCTATCTTGCCCACCGCGCGGATGGGCACTTCGAACAGAAGGTAGCCATCAAGCTCATCGACGTGCCCCTCGCGTCCGACCTGTTTCGCGAGCGATTTCGCCAGGAGCGCCAGATTCTGGCCGGCCTGCAACATCCGTACATTGCCCGCCTGCTGGATGGAGGAGTTACCGCCGAGGGCGAGTTATATCTGGCGATGGAGTATGTCGACGGCGCGCCCATCCATCGCTACTGCGAGGAGCGGCATCTCGCCCAGGCGCAGCGGATCAAGCTGTTCTTGCGCGTCTGCGAGGCGGTGCAGTTTGCCCATCAGAACTTTATCGTTCACCGCGACCTGAAACCGGATAACATCCTGGTGGCTGGGGATGGCAATCCGCGACTGCTGGACTTTGGCACCGCCAAGCTTCTTTCTCCGTCCCTGGACCAGCAGGACAGTCAGTTTACCCGCTCCGGTTGCTTATCCTTTACCCCGCAGTACGCCAGCCCGGAGCAGGTGCTGGGGAATCCTATAACCACGGCCACGGACACTTACTCGCTAGGCGTGCTCCTGTATCTTCTTCTGACGGGAGAGCCGCCCTATGAGCTGAAGGAAATTACAACGGGCGAGATGCTGAGGGTGATCTGCGAGGAAGCTCCGCGCAAGCCCTCTCACGAGGCTAACTCCGGCAAGCGGCTCGACGGCGATCTGGAAGCGATTCTGCTCAAGGCTCTGCGCAAGGAGCCGGAGGAGCGCTATCTCACCGCGGAGCGGCTGGGCGACGATCTTCGCGCCTATCTCGATGGGCGGCCGGTGGCGGCGCGCCGGGGCACGGCGCGCTACCTTGCCGGCAAGTTCATTCACCGCCACCGATGGATCCTGGCGGCGGCCGCGGTGCTGGTTGTTACGCTGCTGGCCGGCGTCGCCGGCATTGCGTGGCAGGCGGCGGTAGCCAACCGGGAGCGGCGCGCGGCCGACGAAGAGCGGCGCAAGGCCGAGGCCCGCTCGGCCGATCTGCGCCAGTTGAGTAACAGCCTGCTCACGGAGCTGGACGAAGCCATCCAGCAGATTCCCGGCTCGACCGGCGCGCAAAAGCTGCTGGTCACCAGCGTGCTGAAACACTTGGATTCGATGGCCGCCGACGCCCAGGGCGACCGCCAGACACAGCTCGACCTGGCGAAAGCGTATACCCAACTGGCGAACCTGCAGGGAAACGCCTACAGCCAGAACCTGGGCGATACCACCGGCGCGCTGGCCAGTGCAAACAAGGCGATTGCGTTGAGCACGCCCTTTGCCGGCCCCGGTTCCAAGGATCGAGAGGCGATTCACGCGCTGGCCAGCGCGCAGTTGTCGCGCAGCGGGATTCTCATCGACAGCGCGCCCATGCAGGAGACGGTCGCCTCCACGCAGGCGGCAATTGCGAATCTTGAGCGGCTGGCTGCAATCGGTGGCCTTAGTACGGAGGATATGCTCGACACAGCGAACGGCTATGACCGTCTGGGCGATGAGATTGGACTCACTACCGAACAAAGCCTCGATGACCTTCCAAACGCGCTGGGCGCGTACCGCAAAGCCCGTGGCCTGGTCAGGCGCGCATTGAGTATCGACCCAAATCTAATGGACGCCAAGAGGAGCCTGATTGTCGGCCAGCGGAAGATCATCGAAGTCGAGATGGAGTTCGATCCTGCGCAGGCGCTCAACGATTCCCTGACTGGCTTGCAGGATATCTCCGCGCTGCCCAAAGCCGACCAGGAAAGCCTGCGCATGCAGCGAGAGCACATCGTGTTTCTTTTGGACGAGGCCTACAATCTGGTTGAATTGGGAAGATACGCCGAGGCGAACAAACTCCAGGCGGAAGCTGTCCAGTTGGACCGGCGCCTGGTGGCGGCAGACCCGCAGGATCAACGTGCTCTCGAGGATCTGAATGTCAGTCTTATTTATTCAACTCGCAATTACTTGACCGAGGCCGATCCGGCCCTGGGACCATCCGAAGGCGATCGCCGGCAAGCCCTGATCGGCGCGGAGAAGTCTTTGACCGGGGAGATAGCTGTAATGGGAAGGCTCATGAAACAGGAGGGGGGCCAGAAGCTATGGAAGTCGTTTCTCGCCGACGCGCAAGTCTATCTCGGCTCCATTCAATTCATGCTGCACCGTGGAGGGGACTCGACAAATATGGTAGGAAAGGGTCTGGCCGTCTACAAGGATTTGATAAAGAAGGATCCGAATTCTCCGTCTCTCCTCGACGATGCGGCGCAAGACTTCCTCGATGTGGAACCGGCCTCGTTCAAAGACCCGCGATTGGCCGTTTCCTTCGCCGAGCGCGCGGTCGCCTTGACTCATCGCAGGATGCCGTCCAAGCTGCTGACGCTGGCCAAGGCTTATCGCGCCGCTGGGCAGGCAGAAAAGAGCCGCGCGGCGGCAACCGAGGGGCTGGCGCTGCTGCCCGCCCCGCAGCCGGGAAGCGTGAAGCCGCGCATCCGCAAGCTGCTGGAAATCCTGGCGCAAGGTTGATTGCGGCGGTTTGTCTCGCAGGCGCCTCGCCAGTATCTCATCTGACGGTGAACTTTGAATTCACCGCCAGCGGCTTGCGGTGACCTGAGCAGGAAGCACGGTGGAGACCGCAAATCCAGCCCTGGTCCCTACGTCTTCGCCGTCTCCGTCGCGGCCCCCAGCGCCGCGGTCGCCAGTCCCAGCAGCAGAACGGCTTCTTCCACTTGCTCAGCGCGGAGGTGCAGCTTGCTGAAGTCGATCCAGCCTGGGTTGGCGGTATCGGATGAATTGACAGCCTTATCCGCCGCCACCCCATCCCGCACCATGGCAGGAACGATCGCAAACTGTGAGTAGGCGGTCAAGAGCATCATCAGCAGGAGAAGCGTCATCGGCGTCCACACCATGCGCGGCTTGAACAGGCGCACGAACGGAGCCAGCAACAGCAAGACCAGCGCCGCCGTCCCCGCAACCAGCCCGATGCGATGCAGAATGGGCAGCAACTTGCACAGGATAGCCCCGGCCGTGTGCGTGTCCGGCCGCAGCGTTGTAAATGAGACGTTGGCTACAACGGCAAAGAACACCTCTGCGCCCAGCCACACGACGAGCGAGAGATACAGTAGAGTGCGAAGCAAGAATCTCATAAACTCGGTTTTCCCCAGTCCTTTTGTGGCCGCTGCTCAGGCGTCCTCGCCTTTGTCCGGCGCAGGAATTCCCTGAATCAATCGGCGCTTGGCTAGAACAGCAAAGAACACCTCCGCGCCCAGCCACACGACCGGCGAGAGGCAAAGTAGAGTGCGAAGTAAAATCCTCATGAATTCAGTTTCCCCAGTTCTTTTTGGCCGCTACTGAGGCGTGCCTCGCCTTTGTCTGGCGCAGGGATTCCCTGAATCAACCGGCGCATGGAAGGATCGGGCTTTGGCCCACGCGCAAGCGCATCGGTCAACTTCCCCAGGAAAACGAAGGGGGATGAAGTCAACAAGCAGTTCAGCGAATGGACCCGCGCAACCCTGCCGGAGGAGGTATGAGAGGGCCTCGGTTGCGTTGAGGCTCTTGACGACCGCGACTGGAATCCCATTGCCAACGCAAAGCCGTCAGATCGGTTTTTTCCTCTTTGCACTGTATTGCGAGCGGCGACGGAAAAATGCCTCACAATTCTAGAAGAATGTTCTGCCGGGACCGGCATTGCCGGCGGCAACCGGCCGGGAAGCGGCGTCATGCGTGGCACGCCGACCCCGACTTGGTCCCGGCTACCCGTGAGCGCCGTAGCGCTGAGGGTTCCGTCGCAGGCAAATCCATGGACAACCGCAGCGGCTAGCTGCCGCACCGTTCAAGAGCGAGGATTGACCGCCTGCAAAACAGCAGCGGAACACTTCCGAGAACCCCAAAGCTGCAGTCGACGAGCCGCCACGGGAGCGGAATGCCGCGCAAGTGGCCAGCGATAAGGGCGAGCGGAATGACTCCGGCGCAGGCGATCAGGCCGAAGGTGATGACCCACTTGTTGCGCACGGGATCGATGCAGGGGCCAACGAATGCAACGGCGATGGCAAGGTGAGCGAAGGCCAGCCAATCGGTGCCGTAGGCGAGGAAGGGATAACGGGCGTTGGTAACGCAGAGTCCTTCGTTGACGCGTTCGATCCACGGGAGCAGGGCGGTGAATTGCGCAATCGGCCGCAGCGCGCCCGCGTGAAGAAGGCGGACGAGCCAGCCGAGCTCGCTTTGCAGCGGAAAGGCCGTGATGCCGCTGAGGACCAGGCCAGTGATGAAGACCGCGAGCCAAAAGCGAATGCGACGAAGATGGTCGAATTGGGCCATGGTTGTGAACAGAGTAACCAGTTATTGGAAGTTCGTGCAACCGCAAATTCCTTTGCTCATCGGATTCTCTCCGGCGCCGGCTCGAAAGCCCTGACCTGCCTCTCACGGCGCGGCATTGCAGACGAGTTAGCAGCGCCAAATTCTTGCCCGTGTCTTGTTTTCTCGCGGGTCACGCGCGATAGCACGCCCTCCAGCAGCGGCGTTGCGCGAGTTAGCTGCCGCGCCCGGATCATAAGATCCCAGAGCGGCTCGAACTTCTTCCAGCCGGAGGTATAGAAGAAGTGTTTCGCCTGGTGCTTCAACGTGCCGTGATGCAGCGCGGCGCGCGCGATGGAACTCCAACTGTAAAACTCACGGTACGCCCAGTCGTACCCCGCCTTCAGGGTTTCAGGCTTGAGTCGCGCCGGACGATAGACGACATGCCTGGTGTCGTAGAGATTCCAGTCGCACGTCAGCATGCGTCCTTCGCGCACCATGCGGGCATGCAGTTGCGTGCCTGGATACGGCGTTTGAATATGAAAGGTAGCCGTGGTGATTCCATGTTCGATGGCCCAGTCCACCGTGCGCCGGAAGACGTCTTCGCCGTCGTCATCCATGCCGAAGACAAAGCTGCCGTTGATCATGATGCCCAGCGAATGCAATCGGCCGGCCACAGCCTTGTAGTCGCGGCCAAGGTTCTGGCGCTTGTTGCTGCGCCTCAGATTCTCCGGCGTGAGGGTTTCAAAGCCGACGAAGATGCTGCGCAAGCCCGCCTCCGCCGCACGCTCGATGAGGTCGCCGCGCAAAATGGAATCCACAGTCGCGGCGCCCTGAAACAGCCGCCTCATGCCTCTCATGCCCTCAAACAGCGCTTCGGCAAAACGCCGGTCGCCGAGCAGATGATCGTCGAGAAAATAGAGATGGCGTCCCGGCAGCCGGTCAATCTCCGCCAGCGCATCGTCGACCCGCTGCGTGTAGAACCCCTGCCCGCCCTGAAAGAACGCGTCCTTATAACAGAAGTCGCAATGCTGTGGGCATCCGCGCGTCACCACGATGGAGTTAGGCACGAGATAGTAGCTGCGCCGGATTAGATCGCGGCGAACCGGCGGAAGACCTTCCAGCGTGCGGCCCGCCGCGGAGGTGTAAACGCGCTGCGGGCGCCCTGCTCGAAAGTCTTTCAGAAACTCCGGGAAGGTCTGTTCTCCTGGTCCCAGAAAGATGGCGTCCGCATGCGCCGCTGCCTCCTCGGGAAGCGAGGTAACATGCAACCCTCCAAGACAGACAAATGCCCCCTTGGCCCGGTAATGGTCTGCAATCCTGTAGGCGCGGTAAGCGTTGGTGATATACACCTGGATAACAACCAGGTCTGGCGCGTCGTCGATGGCCAGCGGCTCCACATGTTCGTCCACAATGACCGCGCGGTCATCTGGAGGAAGATATGCGGCCAGCGTGGCCAGCCCCAGCGGTGGAAACAGCGAATACTTGATCGGACGCCAATACGGGCTGGTCGCCTCAGTCAGAGCGGGCAAGATGAATTTGACTTCGATGGGACGTTTGCTGGTGAGCAGACGCGAAACTGGAAATATCATCACACTCCTCCCGCCGATAACACTGTGGAAAGTACAGCGGCTTCGGGAACGCCGCCAAAGCGGCGTTCCCGGCCTCTGAATTCTTCCAGCGCGGCTTCAAGGTCAGCCTCGTCGAAATCGGGCCACATGCGATCGGTAAACACAAGTTCGGCATACGCTGACTCCCACAGCAGGAAGTCCGAAAGACGCTGCTCGCCGCCGGTGCGAATCAGCAGATCTACCTCTCCGCTTTGCGCGGTCAGAGCCTGCATCAGCAAGGATGCGAGTAAGTCGGGCGCGGGCGGGCATTGGTTTGCAAAAGCGGCCGTCGCGCCGGCAGCCGCGCGCGCAATTGCATCCCGCGACGAGTAATCGATAGCAACGCGCAGGTGGAGGCGGCGCCCCGCGGCAGTTACGCGTTCCGACCGGTCGATCTCGCGCAGCAGCAGACTCGGCAGCCGGTCGCGCCGTCCGATCACCTCCAGCCGTGCGCCGCGCTGCCTGAGTCTTTCCGTCTCCAGGCGCAGAGAGGCCCTCAGCAGCCAGAAGATGCTCTTCACCTCGCCGGCCGGCCGGCGCCAGTTATCCGATGAAAACGCGTAAAGGGTAAGCTGCCGGATGCCCGCGTCCGGCGCATGTTCCACAATCCGTCGCGCAGCGGCAACTCCGGCGCGATGTCCTGCCACTCGCGGCAATCCCCGCCGCGTTGCCCACCGGCCGTTGCCGTCCATGATGATGGCCACATGCAATCCCTTGTGCATTTCACTTTGCATTACAAAGTTACCTCGCAAAAAAACTCAGGCCCGCGACGGCGCCAGGCCGCGCACCGGTCCTTGTTGAGTTACCTTCGCCGCGTCCCGAATCACCTGCTCCAGCGTGGAAAGGTATTCGACGTAGCGCGCGCGGCCCAAAGCCGTGATGCGGCAGACCGTCAGCGGACGATTGCGGTCGATCTTCTTTACGATCTGAACCATCTCTCCTTCTTCCAGCACGCGCAGATGCCGGTTCAGATTGCCGTCGGTAAGTGCGCAAAGCTGTTTCAGGTCGCCGAACGCCAGTCCCTTCGGATTCGTCACCAGAGACGTCAGCACGCTGAGGCGCGCGCGCTCGTGAATCACGCGATCCAGACCTTCATAAGCGAAGCGCCCTTCGCTGCCCTGAGCCTTGTTCTGGGCCTTAGCTTTCATCCTTCTCCTCCTTGGCGGCAAACAGCAGAATCGCCGCCACCAGCATCTGCCCCGCTCCATAGGGAATACCCATGGCCCAGGGAGAGAGCGCCCGGCTGTCGGCCAGCGCAATCAAGGTCAGCCCGGTCAGCAGGTACCACGCTCCCGCGGCAACCATGAGGCGCGGCAAAAAGCGGCACGATGAAAACACGCCCAGGCTGAAGATCACCTGCCAGATTCCAGGAAGCATCCATAACGCCGCCGGGACGTTGCGCACCAGCACAACGGTGACCAGCGCGCCCGCGCCCGCCGACGGCAGAAACTGCTCAACGGCCATGCGGATCATCTCATCGGCCATGCCCGAGTGAATGCGGCGCGTGCGCGCGTACATCTCCGTCCCGATCAAGGCAGCCGACAGAGCGGCGGTCCAGATCCAGATGCTCAGGTATCTTGAAATGTGATTCGCCGGATCGGGCAGCCACAGCGCCTGCGCCCCGGCGGCCGCAATCGCCACCATGCCCGTGCTGGCAAGAGTCGCCGGGCCGTAACCGCGAAACTCCGTGCTGCGGGCCACTTGCCTGCGAATGCTGCTCAGGTCGCCCAGCGCTTTGTGCAGATCGTTCATGCCGTTTTCACTTTGCATTACAAAGTACACGAAACGCAGGCCGGTGTCAACTGGGCAAGTTCGGGGGTGAGGTCAGAGGCATTCCGGGGGCTTCTGTCAGCTATTTGCAACAGGGATGTTCAGCGGGCCGGCAACGGCGCCGGTCACCATCGCCGAGGGGCTTGCGGGGGCGGGTCTGACTGACCCGCCCTCGAAGAACGCGACCGGCTGAAGCTGGAGTTCTCTCGCAATCCGAGCGGAAGAACCTGGATGAAGAACAACTGGAACCGCGGCCGGCTGGCGGCAATTCGCCAGCAGAATCCAGCGGCTCTGGCCTTTGTTTCCAACGGGAACGGCGGCGTGGACGTATCGCAGTTGCCCTTGCGTCTTCCCAATGGCGACCTGGTTCCCAACGTTGTCTACACCATGACGGTGTCGCCGCAGCGCCCTCCGGGGGCCGACGGCGACTCGCTTTCCACCTTTGCGGACTTACATCCGGTCTTCGCGTCGCAATGGTCCGATGAAGCGGACAATCCCAGCCGCATGTCGCCGTATGCGGCGGAGTTTTTTGGCAGGCACCAGATTGGATGGGCCGCGGCAAACTGGAATGCCGATCCTCGGCTGATAATGGACGCCGCCAATCAGGTCTTCACCGCAACTGCGTGGGGAACGATCGCGATGCGAGCGGCAAAGCTTCCGGTCCGGCCTCACCTCAAGGCCTTCTAAGCGTTTGAACATAGGCTCAAGATGCCTCAAACTAACTCCAGAGTGCGAGGCGGCTCCGCGTCCAGTCGATTTACAGGTTCGAACTTGAAAACCGGCCTCTGTCGCAATCTGCATTTGACGTGGAATCCACAGGAGTTGAATTTCATCTTGCAGGCGGCGGATGGAGGAAGCACACGTGATAAAGTTCAGTTAGGTGCCCTATGTTAGTCAAGAAGGCTGTCATTACCGCCGCCGCGCGGTCCCAGCGTGCCCTGCCTCTCCAAACCCTCATCGACGGAGAAGGCAACAGGAAATCGCTGCTCCTCATCCTGATCGAACAGTCGCTCGCGGCGGGAGCCGAGGAGATCGCCGTTGTGGTCTGGCCCGGCGACGAATCCTCTTATGCGCAAGCCGCGTTCCCCCACGCCTCTTCGGTCCGGTTCATTCCCCAGGCTGAACCGCGCGGCTACGGGCACGCCATCCATTGCGCCCGTTCCTTCACCAACAGCGACCCTTTTCTGCACATGGTGGGCGACCACCTCTATGTAAGCACCACCGCGAAACCTTCCGCCCAGCGCCTGGTGGAGCTGGCCCAAAAAGAACGCTGCTCGGTGAGCGGAGTGCAACGCACGCGCGAAAGCTTGTTGTTTCAGTATGGGACCATCGGCGGACGCCGCGTGCCGCCTCGCAGCGACCTATATCGCGTCGATACGGTCATTGAGAAGCCCACGCCCACTGAAGCGGAGCAGCGTCTGCTGATCCCCGGCATTCGCACCGGGCACTATCTCTGTTTCTTCGGCATTCACGTGTTGACGCCGGCGGTGATGGATATTCTGGGCCGCAGGCTGGCGGAATCCTCGGATACGCCGGTAACGCTGGTGGATGCGCTCGCCGAACTCGCCAGCCAGGAACAGTATCTTGCTGTCGAGGACCAGGGCCGGCGCTACGATCTTGGCGCCCCCTATGGCCTCTTGATTGCGCAGCTCGCATTGGCGCTGAACGGCCGAGACCGCGGCGAGGTGCTGTCACAGATGATTGAGCTTCTGGCCGACCGCGAACTGGCCGGAATGGAGGGAGGCGTGTCCTCGTGAGCCGCTTTACCAGCGTCATCGCAGGCAGCGGTGACCAGCGCGACTTGTCGCTGGATGCCTTGTGCCAGGGCCTCACCATCGACGAACTCCTCGCCGAATGCCATGCGCTGGAGAGATTCCGCCGCGGCTGCGACAACCTCTACGAACGCGTCCGGGCGCTCTTCTTTCTATACGCCATCCATCGCTTTCACATTCCCATCCTGCCGGCGACTGCCGCGCCCGCGCTGATTCCCTTTGCCGGCTATGAACATCTGCTGGAACGCCGCTTCGAGGAAGCCATCGAGGTTTTTCTGGCCGCCCAAGCCGAGCAGGGCGCCGGCGCAGCCATCTCCAGCGCGCTGGCCGCCAGCTACCGTGCGCTTGGCTTCCAAACGCTTGCCGATCAGGTGCGCCGCAGCGTGCGCAGCGTGCGCGGCAACCAATGGATGTTCCGCGCCGGACACACGGACGACTATCCGCTGCGGCTCTGTCCAGAACTCTTTGCAGGAGATCCGGCCTTCCCTATTCTGCGTGAGGCTACGCCCGTCCGCATGGACCTTACGCACAGCGGATGGAGCGACATTTTCTTCCTCGGCATGGATTTCCCCGAGGGCGCGCGCGTCATCAACGCATCCATCGATCTCGCGGTCCGCGGGACGAGCGAGCGCTTTGCGCAGCCCAGGCCGCCGGTCGAGGCGTGGTTCCGGGTAATCGACCAGCCGGTCATCCGCTTGACCAGCGTCGACCTGCAGGCTTCCGCCGACGTTTCTTCCATTGCCGAGGTTTTCGACTTTCCCCGCGACTACCTGGGTCTGCTCAAGGCGGGGGTCATCGCCAGCGGCATCGTTCCTCCGGGAATCGAGGGTGCAACGCAGCCCTTGGCCGCTCTGTTGGAGCGCCTGACGGGAAGGCCTGGTTACGGGATTGAGATCGTCAGCAGCGTAAACGATATCCCCAAAGGCTCCCGGCTGGCGGTCTCCACCAGCCTTCTTGCATGTATCATCGCCGTTTGCATGCGCGCCACCGGCCAGATCCATGCGCTTACCGGAGGCCTGGAGGAGCACGACCGCAGGCTGGTGGCCGCACGCGCCATCCTGGGTGAATGGCTGGGCGGAAGCGGCGGCGGCTGGCAGGATTCCGGCGGCGTATGGCCCGGCATCAAGCTCATCCACGGCGTTCTCGCTACTGCGGGCGATCCCGAGTTCGGCATCAGCCGCGGGCGCCTGCTTCCCGATCACAGGATCTTTACCGAAGCCGAAGTTCCGCGCCAAGCTCGCGAGAAGCTTCAGCAGAGCCTGGTGCTGGTTCACGGCGGCATGGCGCAGGATGTAGGTCCGATTCTTGAGATGGTGACTGAAAAGTACCTGCTGCGGAGTGAAGCCGAGTGGGCAGGCCGCCGCCGTGCGATCGAAATCCTCGATGAGATCACCGGCCACTTGCAGCGGGGCGACATCCGTGCGCTCGGCGGCTGTTTGCAGCGGAACTTCGACGGGCCGATCCAGACCATTATTCCGTGGGCCGCCAACTTGTACACCGAGACGCTTATCGACCGCGTGAAGAAAGCATTCGGCGCCGATTTCTGGGGCTTCTGGATGCTCGGAGGCATGAGCGGCGGCGGCATGGGATTCCTTTTCAGCCCCGAGCGCAAGGCTGAGGCCCAGGATCGCATGCAGGCCATCATGAGCGAGACCAGAAGCAGCATGGAGCACAGTGTGCCATTTGCCATGGAACCCGTGGTCTACGACTTCGCCATCAACGAGCAGGGGACGCGGGCCGAGCTGCATTCCGGTGACGATGCTTTGATGCCTCCCGGCTATTACACCGAGCAGGTTCCCGGGCTCATTCGCTCCAGGATTCCCCAGCTTTCACCCGTGCGCCGGGCCGAACTGGAGCGCTTTACCGCGGCATGCCGCTCCAAGGCGGATTACGCGGGGATGATTCAAACTCTGTTTGACCACATGCTCCCGGCCAGCCACGATCCCCAAGGCGACCAGGAGCGATCGCTCCGCACAGTTCTCGATATCTTTGGCTTCGATCGCGTGGAACACGAGCAGATCCGCGAGGATCTCCGTTCCGGCCGCATCGGCCTGGCGCAGAATCGCCTGCGAGCCACCCGCATCATTCAGGATGCGGAGGCGGATTCTCTTGACGACAGCCATCGCGCCGCCGGCCTCGACGCCCTCGCCCAGGGGCGCGTCGCCGTGGTAACTCTGGCGGGAGGCGTGGGCACGCGGTGGACACGCGGCGCCGGAGTGGTGAAGGCCCTGAGTCCTTTTTGCAGGCTGCGCGGACGTTATCGCAACTTCATCGAGGTTCACCTGGCAAAAAGTCTGCGCGTGAGCCGGAAGTGCGGCAACCCGCTTGCGCACGTGATAACGACCAGCTACCTCACTCACGAAGCGATCGCCGCTCACCTCGCCGCGGAGCGCAACTATGGGTATCCCGGCTTGCTCCTGCTTTCCAGCGGACGCACCATCGGGCTGCGCATGATTCCCATGGAACGCGATCTCCGCTTCGCCTGGGAGGAGGTGCCGCAGCAACTGCTGGACGCGCAAGCGCAGAAGGTGCGCGAGGGTTTGCGCGCGGCGCTGATCCAGTGGGCGCGGAGCGCCGGCGAAGGATCCGACTACACCGACAATCTTCCCATGCAGTGCCTGCATCCGGTCGGCCACTGGTATGAGGTTGCCAATCTGCTGCGCAACGGCACGCTCCAGCGCCTGCTCGCGGAGCGCCCGCAACTGAACTATCTGATGGTGCACAATATCGACACGGTGGGCGCCAACGCCGACCCGGCGGTTCTCGGTTACCACATCCATAGCGGCGCCGCGCTCACAACCGAGGTGATTCCCCGGCACATCGAGGACCGCGGCGGCGGCCTGGCCCGCGTGGATGGCCGGGTCCGGTTGATCGAAGGTCTGGCGCTGCCTAGCGAAGAACTGGAAAGCCGCCTTCGCTACTACAACAGCGCGACTTACTGGATCGATGTCGACCGTTTGCTCACACTTTTCGGCCTGACCCGCGATGCCCTCTCCGACCCTGGAGCTGTGGACGAGGCGGTTCGCGCTGTTGCCGCCCGCATGCCGGCCTACATCACGCTCAAGGACGTAAAAAAGCGCTGGGGTAAAGGGCAGGAAGATGTCTTCCCGGTGGCTCAGTTCGAGAAACTCTGGGGCGATATGACCACCCTGCCGGAGCTGGATTGCCGCTTTGTGGCGGTGCCGCGCGCCCGCGGCCAGCAATTGAAGGAGCCCGCCCAGCTCGACGCGTGGCTGCGCGACGGCAGCGCCGCGTACACGGAGTCTTTGTGCATGTGGCGTGAAATGGCGGGTTGACTGACAAACCTCCGCCCGAGTGGATGACAAAGTGAGTTATAGTCGCAGGGGCTTTTCGGTGCGGAAGAGCCGGAACACAGGAGATTTCTTAACTGAACCGGACAAGTCCGGTCTTCGGCGATTTCGACTTCGGTTACTGTCGCTAACAAACCAAGCCACACATCCAGGCCCGATACAGTTCAGAATTGCGGGTTCCGGGCGGTTTGTCCTCACTGGGCTGATGCCGGCCTGCGCATGAATCCCATGAGCTGGCGCCCGCGGGGAAGCCTCGAAAACGGTATTTCGAAAGACTGCTGGCCGGCGGCGTCCGGGAACCTTCAGCTCTGCTTGGAGCGGGCGCACTGGGGATTGGGCGGGCAGGTCGACTCGCGAATCACCAGTTCGGGCTGGATCGGTACTGTATCCTCAAAGGCCTCCGTGCCGCGAATCCTCTGCAAAAGGATGCGGGCGGCCTCGATTCCCATCTGATTGAGAGGCTGACGGATGGTGGTCAGGCTGGGGTTGTGGAAGGCCGCGCTCTGAATGTCGTCGAAGCCCACCACGGAGATGTCCTGGGGCACGCGCAGGCCGTGATTCATGCAGGCCCGGATGGCTCCGATGGCGGCCTCGTCGTTGTAGCAGACGATGGCTGTGAACTCACTGCCGCGATCGAGCAGTTCATTGGCCGGTCCAAAGCCCAGCTCGGGCGTTGAAACCCGCAACTTCACTTGCACGGTCAACTCGGGCAAGACCTCGAGTCCCAGTTTTGCGGCCGCATTCATCAGGCATTCCCAGCGCTCGTCGGCGTCGGAGCTGTGGCTGCCGCCGCGCATGAAAGCGATCTTGCGATGCCCCAGCTCGCAAAGATGGCGCAGGATCAGCTCGGCCGCCCGGCGCTGATCGAGCACCACGTTGGTGACTCCCTCGATCTTGCGATGGCCCGCCACAGCCACCGCCGGCAGCTTCATGCTGTGCTCCAGCACGGTGTCGATCAGGACGAACCCTTCCACGGAGCGGTCCATCAGCAGGCGCGGGTACTCCTCAATCAGGTCCGGCTTGCGGCGATGGCTTGCGGTCAGGTAGAAGTAGCCTTCCTCGATGAGGAACTCCTCGACGCCGGCCAACACCGGCGCGACATAGTGGTCGTTCAGATCCGGCACGAGCACGCCAATGGAGAAGGTCTGGCGCTTGCGCAGAGAGCGCGCGTAGAAGCTGGGCCGATAGTCGAATTTCGCCGCCGCACTAGTCACGCGATCCCTGGTCTCCTGGGGAATCGAGCGCACACCGGGAGCGTTGTTCAGCACCAGCGAGATGGTGGCCGGCGACAGATTCAGATAGTCGCCCAGCATACGCAGACTGATGGGCTGCCCCGGCAGCGGCCCGGGCCCTGATCTTGCTCGCTTGACCATATACTCCTTTTGTAACACCTTCCATCAAGGGATGGCTATCGGATCGCCGCTTCGCCGACACCGGAGTTTGCCGCCGGCCGCCTCTCCGCGGCTGGCGCGGGGCGCGGGCCGTCAACTCAACGCCTTGCGCGCCTCGGCTTGAGGGTCCGGCGTTGACCGGGGCATCACCGTGTACACCGTGGTCTGCTCGATCAGGTCGCCGGCGTTCATCGTCGTCAAGGGTCCCAGGGTTTCCAGTTCGACATACTCCAGAGGATCGGGATTGGTGTAGACCTCGGTGACGCAGCCGCCATCGGGATACTCGCCCGGCCCAGCCTCCGCGTCGATCCGGACCACGCAGTTCCGTCCCACCCACGCCAGACTGCTTCCGTCCGTGCCCACCTTCGCTGGCTGGCGCGGATGGCGTGCGAAGGAGAGCAGGCGTCCATCGATCTTCAAGCCTGCCGGTTCGGCCGCCAGCAGGCGCAGATAGCCCGCCGGGAACTTCGATCTTGCCGCCAGCAGGATGCAAACCTGCTCGGGTTCCTGCAACTGGGTGACGGTCCAGATGCCCACCCTGACCGCGCCGCCGGCGAGCTTGCGATACTCAGTCCCGATGCGCATGATGGGCCGCTCCGAGTCCAGTTCCACATGACGCACAATCTGGATACCGAAGCCCGGATCAATGGGCGAGGTGAGCACGACACCGCGTTCACAGGCCACGGCTTCAACCGGCCGCGCGTCAAAGGCCGCCGGTGGTGGCCAGTCGCGGCCTTGCCGCTCGGTCCAGACCGTCTGCGGAGCGGGCCAGCACTTGTCTCCGCCAAAGTTGATCCAGTCGCTCGAGCCCGCGTCGTGCAGTTGGCCGTCCAATGCCCGGTTCTCCCAGAATGAGCCGTCCGCCTCGCCCGCCAGCCGCAGTTGCATCACGCGGCCGATTGCGGGAACGATCAGGGCTTCCACGCTGCCGTTGGAGATGAGATAGCAGTTGGGCCAGCCGTGATAGGGGATGCGCTCGACAGACACCCTTGCCTGCTGAGCGGCTGTCAAAACCTGTGTATCCGGCGTTCCCGAGCGGCGATCCAACGGACGCGGCCTTTCTGGGGTCGTGGGGGCTTCGATCTGCCCCTATGTGCAAACAACAGGCGGATATAGTTCCTTGCGATCATGCAGCTGCCCGCTGGGGGTCAGATGCCAGCTTCCGCGGCGGCCTTATCGGTCTCGACCTCACGCTCGTTCAAATGGTCATACCAGGTGAACTTGAGAATCAACGAAGTAGCCAGAATCGCACCCAAGGCGATAGCGGCGCGGTCGAACTCCTTGATCACGATGTACAAAGGCAGCGCCACCAGGGAAACCTGCCACACGATCCCGATGGCGATATTGAACATATCGCGGAAGAAGTCCTGGTTGCGCTGGAAGCCGGGATCCTCCGCCAGCACCTTCCTGAGCACCGGCCCCCAGAAGCCCCACGGCCGCACCCGGCGGTAGAAGTCCATGAGCACCTCATCCGATTCCGGCTTGGTGAGCAGCGTGCCCAGCAGACAGCCGATGAGCGAGATGCCCACCACCAGCGGGAAGATGATCACCACCTCCATGTTTATGGTGAACTTTGCCATCAGGTGCTGCACGAATGGAAAGAGGGGAGCGATTCTCGGCATCGCCAGCGCGGAGGCGATGCCCGTGACCATCCCCCAGAAATACCCGTAGCCGTTGAAACGCCACCAGTACCATTTGAGGACGTTGGAAGCCGTGTACCCTCCCCACAGGCCGGAGACAATCCACACCACGACCTCGTTGACGGAGGTGACGCTCCAGCCGAAGATCACGCCGATCACGATCACGGTAAAGGAAGCGAGATAACTCAGCCGCACGTAGGTTTTTGGCGAAGCGTTGGGATTGATGTAGCGCTTGTAGATGTCGTTGACAAAGTAGGGCGGCGCGGCGTTGACCGTAGCCGCAAAGTTCGACATGAAGGCCGCCAGCAGACCGGCGATGAGGAAGCCCAGCAGGCCCATCGGGACAAAACGCCCCAGCGCCTGCGGCAGAACAAGTTCGAAGTCCAAATGGGTTCCCATGGCGCGCAGGTCGGGACCAAAGAAGGCCGCTGCCAGCACCGTAAGTCCGATGACCAGAAAGTAGCGCGGAGGAGTGAGCACGACATTGACCCAGGCGCTCATAATCGAGGCTTCGCGCGGGTTCTTCGCCGATAGAACGCGCTGCATATCGTAGTTCGGCGCGGGGCCTGCGGCCGAGATGGGAATGCCCTTGAAGAGCAGCATCATGACGAAGAAGCCGAAGAGTTCGTACCTGTCGTCGGCAATCTTGGCGGTAGCCGCCGGGAGCAGCGTCGACCAGTCCAGGTTCAAATGCCAGCCGAAGAAGATATTGTCCCAGCCGGCGGGCACCACCCGGCGCAGCATATCCGGCGCCACTTTGCTCATGGCGATAATGCCCACCGCAAAAGAGGCGATCGACAAAATGAAGAACTGCACAACCTCTGTAATCACGACGCTGATCATGCCGCCCTTGATGACGTAAATGGCGGTAATGGCAATCAGGATCAGAGCGTACTCATTGGCCGACAGATGCCAGGGCAGGTAGGTCTGGGCAAATTTGCCGATGCCCTTGAATGCATAGGTGAAGAATCCAATGATGCTGACAAAGGCGTAGATCACGACGATCACGTGTGAGAGCTGCGCGCCCGGTCCGGTCCCGAAGCGGGTCTTGATCCACTCCGCGCCAGTCATCACTTTGGAGCGGCGCAGCCATGCGGAGAGATAGACCATCAGGAAGACCTGGTTGAAGGTGGGCCACAGCCAGGGAATCCACACGCTCTTCAGGCCGTAGACGAACATCCAGGAGACCAGCAGCATGGTGCCGCTGATGTCGAACATTCCCGATGCGTTGGAGATGCCCAGCATGTACCAGGGCATGGCGTTGCCGCCCAGGAAGTAGTTCTGCATGCTCTGCGAAGCGCGTTTTGAAACCCAGTAGCCTATGAGCACCGTGCTCAGCAGGTAGGCTGCGATGATGACGATGTCAATTACGTGAAGGTGAAGCATGCGACTCCTTGATCCCTGCGGGCATCGTCTCTCCGCTCTCCGCGGGAGACAGAACAGATTCTTCACTGCCTGGCGCGGCCAGACCCCTCCGGTTCTCGCGCCCGGCAAGGGGGCGGCAGCGACCGCATCGCGCGCGGGACTTGCCCACGCGCACATCCCGTCGAGTATAATCGCGTTTCGTCTTCCAATAGTAGCAGAATCCGCTGGAAAAACGTTTGATCGACTTTTATTGGCCGGGCCGCGCTTAGCCGCTGCCGTTTCCTGGGGGGAACAACCATCATGAAGTTCGGATATTTCGACGACCGGAACCGCGAATACGTGATTACGCAGCCCGACACTCCTCTGCCCTGGATCAACTACCTGGGCTGCCAGGCGTATTTTGGCATCATCTCCAACACTGCCGGAGGCTATTCCTTCTATCGCGACGCCCGCCTTCGCCGGCTCACCCGCTATCGCTACAACAACGCGCCCTTCGATCTCGGCGGGCGGTACGTTTATCTGCGCGACGAGGAGTCGAGCCAGTTCTGGTCGCCTTCGTGGCAGCCCACGCGCCGCGAGTTTGAGAACTACTCCTGCCGTCACGGCATGGGCTACACCGTCATCGGCTCAACCGCGAACGGCATCGAGGCCCATACCCGCTACTTCGTGCCCCTCGACGAGAACCTCGAAGTCTGGCAGCTCACGGTGACCAACCGCCGCTCAGCCAAGGCGCGAATCTCCGCCTTCTCCTCCATCGAGTTCTGCCTGTGGGACGCCCAGGACGACGCCACCAACTTCCAGCGCAACTTCAATACTGGACAGGTGGAAGTCGAAGACGGAGTGATCTATCACAAGACCGAGTACCGCGAGCGCCGCGATCACTTTGCCTACTTTGCCTGCTCGGAGCCGCTGGCGGGCTTTGAGACCCAGCGCGAGGCCTTCTTGGGCCCTTATCGCGGCTGGGACTCGCCCGCCGCGGTGGAGGCCGGTCAGCTAACCAACTCCATCGCTCACGGCTGGGCGCCGATGGGCGCGCACCAGGTCAAGCTCGACCTTGAACCCGGCGAGACCCGCCAGATCGTCTTCCTGCTCGGCTACCACGAGAATCCGGTCGACCGGAAGTTCGATCCTCCGGGCTCGCAGACCATCAACAAGAAGCTGGTCAAGCCCACGATCGCCAGGCACCTCGATCCCGCCAAGGCCGACGCGGCCTTCGAGCGGCTGCGCCAGTACTGGGACGGGCTGCTGGGCATCTTCCAGGTAAGCACGCCCGACATTCACACCAACCGCATGGTGAATATCTGGAACGCCTACCAGTGCATGGCGACCTTTAATATGTCGCGCTCGGCATCGTTCTACGAATCCGGCATCGGCCGCGGCCTCGGCTTCCGCGACTCCAACCAGGACCTGCTGGGCTTTGTGCACATGGCGCCTGCGCGCGCCCGGGAGCGCATCCTCGACCTGGCCGCGACCCAGTTGCCCACCGGCGGCGCATATCACCAGTACCAGCCACTCACCAAGCGCGGCAACAATGACATTGGCGGCGGCTTCAACGACGATCCGCACTGGCTCATCGTTGGCGTCTCGGCCTACTTGAAGGAGACCGGCGACTGGAGCATCCTCGACGAGCCGGTTCCCTACGACAACGAACCCGTCTCCGAGCAGCCGCTTTACGATCACCTCCAGCGCAGCTTCTCTTATACGTTGGCGCGCCTGGGGCCGCATGGGTTGCCGCTGATCGGCCGCGCCGACTGGAACGACTGCCTCAATCTCAACTGCTTCTCCGATACGCCGGGGCAGTCCTTCCAAACCACCACCAACAAGGACGGCAAGGTGGCCGAGTCGGTCTTCATCGCCGGGCTGTTCGTCCACGCCGGCCGCGAACTGGCCGCGATCGCCAGCCGCCGTGGGCTTGCCGCCGAGGCTGCGTCGTATCTGGCTGAAGTGGCCAAGATGGAGTCGGTCATCCGCGAGCATGGCTGGGACGGCGAGTGGTTTCTGCGCGCCTACGACGACTTCGGCGCCAAGATCGGCTCCAAGGAGTGCGAAGAGGGCAAGATCTTCATCGAGTCGAACGGCTTCTGCGTGCTGGCCGGCATCGGCCTCGAGGACGGCACGGCCCTGAAGGCGATGGATGCGACCGGCAGGCACCTGGCCACCAGGCATGGAATCGTGGTGCAGCAGCCGGCCTACTCCCGCTACTACCTCAACCTGGGCGAGATCTCCTCTTACCCGCCGGGATACAAGGAGAATGCGGGCGTCTTCTGCCACGTGAATCCCTGGGTGATGATCGGCGAGGCACGGCTGGGCCGCGGCGACCGCGCGCACGACTACTACAGCCGCATCAATCCCTCGGCGCGCGAGGAGATCGGCGAGCTGCACCGCTGCGAGCCGTATGTCTACGCGCAGATGATCGCGGGCAAGGATGCGCCCACATTCGGCGAGGCCAAGAACTCCTGGCTCACCGGCACGGCGGCATGGAACTACTACGCCATTGTGCAGTGGATACTGGGCATTCGCACAACGCTCGACGGGCTTCAGATCGCTCCGGTGATTCCCACGAACTGGCCGGGCTTCACCGCGACCCGCATCTTCCGCGGAGTGGTCTACAAGATCTCCATCGAGCGCCAGGGCGAGGGAAACCGGATTGCGCTGACCGTGGATGGGGCGCCGATCGAAGGCAATGTCGTGCCTCCGCCAAAGGACGGACGAAAAGAAGTTTCGATCAAGGGCATACTGAGTTAGGAGGAGCGGTTTGTACATCGCCAGCGAACAGCGCTACGACGCCATGCAGTATCGCCGCTGCGGCCGGAGCGGCGTGCGCCTGCCGGCCATCTCCCTGGGCCTGTGGCATAACTTCGGGGGAGTGGACGTTTTCGAGAACAGCCGCGCCATGGTGCGCCGGGCCTTCGACCTGGGCATAACTCACATCGACCTGGCCAATAACTATGGGCCTCCGCCGGGCAGCGCGGAGAGTAACTTCGGCGAGATTCTGCGCCTGGACCTCAAACCGCATCGCGACGAGTTGATTGTCAGCACCAAGGCCGGCTGGGATATGTGGCCCGGCCCGTACGGCAACTGGGGATCGCGCAAGTACCTGCTGGCCAGCCTGGACCAGAGCCTGAAGCGCATGGGCCTCGAATACGTCGACATCTTCTACTCGCACCGGCCCGATCCGGAGACGCCGGTCGAGGAGACCATGGGAGCGCTCGACCAGGCGGTGCGCAGCGGCAAGGCGCTCTATGCCGGCATCTCCAGCTACGACGCCAAACAGACCGCCGCGGCCGCCAAGATTCTGCGCGAACTCGGAACGCCCTGCCTGATTCATCAGCCCAAATACTCGATGTTCGACCGCTGGGTTGAAGACGGACTGCTGGACGTGCTGGGCAACGAGGGCGTGGGCGGGATCGCCTTCTGCCCGCTGGCACAGGGATTGCTGACTAACCGTTATCTCGACGGCATCCCCGACGACTCGCGGGCCAACAAGCCGCATGGGTTCCTGAAGAAGCACGACATCGATGAACATCGGCTGGCCAAGGTGCGCGCGCTGAACGTTGTGGCCGCCGAACGCGGGCAATCGCTGGCGCAGATGGCTCTGGCCTGGGTGCTGCGCGACAGCCGCATGACCTCGGCGCTGATCGGCGCCAGCCGCGTGGAGCAGATCGAGCAGAATGTGTCGGCGCTGGCCAACCTGCAATTCTCGGTAGTGGAGCTGGGCCGGATCGACGCGATTCTGGCGCAGGCTGCCTGACCGGAATGCGGCGGAGTTACAATGCAGCGGATGGTTCCCGAAGGAGGCGCTCCAGTGCAAGAGTTACGGCGGAAGGTGGAAGCGGAGTTGCTGTCCGACATCCTGCCCTTCTGGCTCAAGTACGCCATCGACGACGAGTTTGGCGGCTTTCGCGGCCAGATTTCCAATGATTTGACGGTCGATCCGCGCGCCGACAAGGGACTTATCCTGAATGCGCGCATTCTTTGGACCTTCTCCAAGGCCTTCAATGTTTATCGCAACCCGGTGTATCTAGCCGCCGCCCGCCGCGCCTATGAGTACCTCGTCCGCTTCTTCCGGGACAGCGAGTGTGGCGGCTATTACTGGATGGTCGATTTCGAGGGCCGGCCCATCGACACCAAGAAGCGCATCTATGGGCAGGCCTTTGCCGTCTACGCGTTGGCCGAGTATTACCACGCCACCGACGACACCGAGATACTGGCCAGGGCATTGCGCCTGGCCGGGAAGATCGATGCCGCGGGTCACGATGCAACGCACGGCGGTTACTTCGAGACCTATGAGCGGGACTGGACGCTGGCCGTGGATCAGCGCCTGAGCGATGTGGACATGGACGAGAAGAAGTCCATGAACACTCATCTCCATCTTATGGAGGCCTACGCCACGCTGTTGCGCGTCCGAGAGGACTTCAGCGTCCGCCTGCGCCTGCGGGAACTTATCGAAGTCTTTCTCGATCACATCCTCGATCCCGTAACTCATCACTTCATTCTCTTCTTCGACGAGGAGTGGCGCCCTCGCTCGGAGAAGGTCTCGTTCGGTCATGACATCGAGGGAAGCTGGCTGCTCTGCGAGGCCGCGGAGGTTCTCGGCAACGCGGGCATTCTGAGGCGCGTGCGCGAGGCCGCGGTGAAGATGGCGCAGGCCGTCTACGAGCAGGGACTGGACACGGACGGCGGGCTGCTCTACGAGGCCGACAAGACGGGAATCATCGACTCCGACAAGCATTGGTGGCCGCAGGCGGAGGCCGTCGTGGGCTTCTTCAACGCTTATCAGCTTACAGGCAAGCGGCACTTTCTGGACGCCGCCGAAAAGAGCTGGGCCTTCATCGAGAAGTTCATCGTAGATCATGAACACGGAGAATGGTTCTGGCTGGTTTCCAAGTCGGGCGTTCCCGGCGATGAGCATTGCAAGGTGGACCCCTGGAAGTGTCCCTACCACAACAGCCGCGCCTGCTTTGAGGTGATGGAGCGGGTGGACGGCCTCGCCAAGGCGCAAAGCTATTGATCCGGCTCGATTGGATTGCGACAATGCAACCGAAAAGCAAACGCAGGTCCTTCGACTTCGCTTCGCTCAGGATGACAGAGTTAAGAAGATGCAATCACTTCATGCTGGATCAAAAGGATTGAAGGACAGGAGAACTCGGATGAATCGTGCAGCTTTCAAGAAAAGAGTCGAGGAGTTATTCAAGCAGCAGGAGAAACTGCTGGCGCGGCGCAACCGCAAGTTACCCGGCGGCAATGGCATTTATGACCGCTACGAGTTTCCTGTGCTGACCGCGGCTTATGCCCCCATAACCTGGCGCTACGACCTCGACCAGAAGACGAATCCCTTCCTGATGGAGCGCATAGCCATCAATGCGACCTTCAATGCCGGCGCCATTCTGCACAAGGGGAAGTTTCTAGTGGTGGCGCGGGTTGAAGGCGCGGACCGCAAATCCTTCTTCGCCGTCGCTGAGAGCCCGAATGGCATCGATAACTTCCGCTTCTGGGAGTATCCGATCCGGATGCCCGAGACCGTCAACCCGGACATCAATGTTTATGACATGCGGCTGGTGAAGCACGAAGACGGCTGGATCTATGGCCTATTCTGCACCGAGCGCAAAGACCCGGCGGCACCGCAGTGGGACACTTCCTCGGCCGTGGCGCAGTGCGGCATCGCCCGCACCAGGGACCTGAAAACCTGGGAGCGGCTGGCCGATCTCAAATCGAAGTCTCCACAGCAGCGCAACGTGGTGCTGCACCCCGAGTTTGTCGATGGCAAGTACGCCTTCTACACGCGGCCGCAGGACGACTTCATCCAGGCCGGCAAGGGCGGCGGCATCGGCTGGGGTTTGTCGCCCAGCATCGAGCAGGCCGAGGTCGATGAGGAGATCATCCTCGACAACCGCGAGTACCACACCATTCAAGAGGTAAAGAACGGCCTGGGGCCCGCGCCCATCAAGACCAAGCGCGGCTGGCTGCACCTGGCGCATGGCGTGCGCAACACGGCGGCCGGCCTGCGCTACGTGCTCTATATGTTTCTGTGCGAGCTGGAGCGGCCGTGGGTGGTTACCCACAAGCCGGCGGGCTACTTCATCGCTCCCGAGGGAGCCGAGCGTGTGGGCGATGTATCGAACGTGGTCTTCAGCAGCGGCTGGATTGAGCGCAAGAACGGCGATGTGCTGATTTACTACGCCTCGTCGGACACGCGCCTGCACGTGGCCAAGAGCACGGTCCCGCGCCTGCTGGACTACGTGATGAATACTCCGGCCGATCCGCTGCGCAGCTACGCCTGCGTGGAGCAGCGCTACGCCCTGATCGAAAAGAACCGGGCCGCGCTGAAGGCGCTGAAACTAACCGGCGCCAAGAACGCTCCCAAGAAGTCCGCACGGCCCGCAAAGTCGAAGAAACGGTAGAAGCCTTACGGCTTGTACTCGCCGCTCGAATCGACC
>Ga0326727_10004327_pt1 | contig 42854 bp, 34 predicted proteins | sample MB2enrmetagenome_FD_207643 | JGI IMG/M metagenome (GOLD analysis project Ga0326727, IMG submission 207643) | Lab enriched peat soil microbial communities from McLean, Ithaca, NY, United States - MB29MY | ecosystem: Environmental > Terrestrial > Soil > Wetlands > Peat | place: USA: New York... | reverse complement strand
TAGAAGGTTGTCTTGGAAAACAGCCTCTTCGGCCGCAATGGCCGCCAGTTCGGCGTTTCGGCGACGTGCCGAGGTTGCCAGACAACCTGCATTCCGAACCTGACGGGAATTAGACATTTGCCGCCTTCAGTGTGCGCTGCGACATAATGGCCCCGCGGAAAAGAGGAGCCGGGTTTGATGGGTGACCAGGCCCTCCTGGAGGCAAATGCTCCAGATCCACTCGCACCGCGCGCGACACTATCTCGATTCCCTGAAGCATGAGAATTCAGGCGCCCGCAGGAGCCGGGGCGTTGCAACCGTTCGGGCAGTGCCAGTAACGCGGCGGAAGATGTCCGCCAGGGAGGATAGCCGGCGACCAGTCCTGTTGGCAGTGGACGCACTGAAGCCGGACGCTGCTTTCATCGATGATGACTACGCCAACCCGCTCCAACTCGAGCTTCGAGAAGAGCTTCGGGCCGCGGGATTTCGTTGCTGACGTGGTAGACATGTGAATATTAATCTCCTGATTTAATTCCGGCCTTGGCAAGGGCTTCCATGAACGCTCGCTGCCTGTCGTGGGAGCGGGCGAATGTCGACAGCAGCAGAAGCACCTGGCGGCTGGGTCTGATGACGCCTAGCTCATACCGCGAGACCGAGTTCCGTCGCACTAACAGCTTCTGGGCGAGTTGTAGCTGGGTCAACCCCAGGGCCTTCCGGAGGTCCCGAATGGCTTCTGCGGCGGCGAGGTGACTGCCCTCGCTGTCTTGTGGTACGCCGATCTGGTCTGCTATCGTCTCCATGTGCTACTTCACGCCGATTCTACTACAAGTTGCAGTTCTACGTCAAGTGGCAGTTTCCGGAATGTTTTGTGACCATCGCTGAGGCGGTCAAAGGGCTCCGCAAACGACTTGGGAAAAGCCAGAGGCAATTTGCCGAGTTGCTGTGCTGCCAACGGAATACCGTGAGCCGGTACGAGCTCGGAACTTTCCCACCAGGGCCGCATGTTCTTATACAGCTCTTGGGGATGGCTGAAACGGCCGGCGCAGGTGCTGCCGGCGAATTTGAGGCGATCCAGCGAGAACTGAGGGCTTACTATGATCGCAACCTGATTGGTGGGGGCCGAACGGCAGAGGAAACCATAGCCCTAATGCGCCTTGTGTCCGGTGCCGAATTTAGAGAACAGCAGAAGGCCGGATCGATGTTAGCAGAGCTGCCAGAACACAAAATAAAGGACCTCGGGTTTCGTCAGTTCATCCCGGCAGTGGCACATGTTGTCGAAGCTTGTAACACGGTCGACCAGTCCGTCGCTGAGATCCTGCATCTGTGGGCGGCGCACTGGCACGAGAGCACGGCGGCCCAGCAGTTCCGGAATGCTCTGGAGTTCCTTCGGTTTGAGCTTTTCGGTAAGGGTGCCCCCCAGGCTGAGACGACACCTAAAACCGGCAAGAAGTGAGCCGAGCCATGCCGACATCATGCGCGATGCCGCAAAGGCCGCGCGCAGGCTGGCAATTGCACTTCTGCGCCAGGCCGATGTTGCGGAGGAGAAGGGCCGCCAAGTGCGTCAACGGCGAAGGCGGAAGGAAACCAGCCATTGATCCCGATAAATCGGACCATTCCGGTATTTGATTAAACTCTTCCACCTACAGACCCGCGCACTTTTCACTGTTCGCCCTGGCGCTATTCTCGCCCGTTGAACCGACAAATTAGTTCTAACCCCAACAGTGGCAATGATTTGGGCCTTGTCTGCCATCTTTCCCGCTAAGTTATTGATTCCTCGTTCCAGGCCAGTGCTTATCCACAGGTTATCCACAGAAAAGGGTTTCTCACGCTATTTGTCCATAGACGTTTTCCTGCCACGCCCATCCGGCAATAGGTGGCAAATGATTCAATGACTTAGCTGGCCTTCGTCCCCCCTTGCCAAGCCTTGCCAAATTCCGCCACCTTCGGACACTTAGTGTGATAACGATTAACCTTCTTACTCGTAGCGCAGAGACTCGATGGGGTCCAGCCTGGCCGCCTTGATGGCCGGCAGCAGGCCCGCTATCAGCCCCACGGCTTCGAGCATCGCGGTGGATGTCAGCACGGCGAAGGCCGAGATGCCCAGGCGGATGTCGCCGGCTCCGCCGGAATCCTTGAACAGCGGACCGAGCAGCGGCAGGGTTCCCAGAAACGCGCTAACCCCCCAGCCGGCCGCCACCCCCAGCGCTCCGCCCGCGGTCACGATGGCCACCGCTTCCAGCAGGAACTGCGCCAGGATGGCGCGGCGGGTTGCGCCAATCGATTTCAATACCCCGATTTCGCGGGTTCGCTCGGTGACCGAAACCAGCATGATGTTGGCGAGGCCGACGCCGCCGATGGCCAGGGTGAGCGTCCCTATGAAGCCCAGGAGCAAGCGCAGCGCCAGGCCCATGGTATCCACCAGGCGCATGTATTCGTTGAAGACGTAACGGCGTACGGCGCGCTCATCGCCGGGCGCGAAGTTGTGAATGCGCGCCAGCGTCTCCTGCACCTGGCGCACGGCGTCGTCGCGGAATATGGGGTTGGCGGGCATCCACACGATATCGTCCGGGTACTTGAGGTCGCGGTAGAGCGAGGCGGTCTCGAAGGGAATGAAGACGCACTCGTTGTCGGGGGTGTTGTAATTGGCGATCTGGGTCTTGATCTTGAGGACGCCCACCACGGTGAAGCGCAGGCCGTCGATGACGATTGGTTCGCCTTCGGGCGGAATCTCCCCGAAGAGCTTCTGCGCGGCCAACGCGCCCAATACGGCCACGCGGCGCTTCTCGAGATCGTCGTCGGCTTCGATCCAGCGGCCCGAGCCCATGCTCTGGTTGCGGATGCGTCCGTAGGAGGTGCGCACGCCGCGCACCATGGTGGTGTAGGAGCGGTATTCGCGAACCACGGTCATGCCGCCCATCATCATCTCGGGCGAGATGGCGGCCACCAGCGGAACCGACGTACGGATCTCTTCGACGTCGGAAACCTCGATGCGGATCCTGCGCCCGGCGCGCTCGCCGCCGGCCTGGCTGGAGGTCCGGCCTCCGAATTCCAGCACCAGATCCTGCCCCACGGTCATGAACGCCCGGCGCAACGCCAGGTGAAAACCGTCGCCGTATGAGTAAAGGATGACGAAGCAGGCCACGCCCCAGGCCAGGCTGATGGTGGTGAGGATGCTGCGCTGGCGGTTGAATCGCAACGCCTGGCCGGCCTCGCGAAAGACGGAAGCGATGGTCATGGCGTCACCCGGTGGCACACCTTGGCGGGGCGGACCCCCCGGTCCGCAGCCGGCCCCCTGGCCGGCTTGTCAGGTGGGCCAAGCACCGAATTCTTCGAGCGACGAGCGGGTCCGGGGGGACCCGCGCGGACCAGGGGGTCCGCCCCACCGACGATGCCAGGTGAGCGTCTATCTTTCATACCGCAGCGCCTCCACCGGCGTCATGCTGGCCGCCCGCCAGGCGGGCCAGATGGCAGACGCCACCGCTACGATGCCCAGCGCTCCAAAGGCCAGGGCCGTGGTTTGTCCGTCCACCGGCAGGCCGCCGAACATCTCCTGTTTGGGCAGGCGGTTCACGGCTGAAGCCACCAGGTAAGCGCCCATCCAACCGCCCAGGCCGCTCAACATAGCCAGAGCCACGCCTTCCAGCAGAAAATCGGCCAGGATGCGCCGCCGGCGGGCGCCTACCGCCATGCGCAGTCCGATCTCCCGGGTGCGCTCGGTTACCGACACCAGCATGATGTTCATGACGCCCACTCCGCCCAGGGTCAGCGTCACCACCGCGATGGAGCCCAGGAAGGCGGTCATGGAGGTGAAAATGTCGTCCACCAGTTGGGCGTCTTCCACCGTGTCCCACATGTGAATGGCCCCCGTGTCGTCGGGCCGGAAACGGTGATTGCGCGCGAGCACGCGCACCACCTGGTCGTGCGCGCCTTTCCAGTTCGCGAGCGAGGTGGGCACGTAGATCAGGTCGCTCACGATGCCGGGGTGGAAGTTCTCGTCGGTGAGCGGCAGGTCGCGCACCATGGCCGAGTAGGGCACAAAGATCTTGTCGCTGTCGAGGCCGTTGTAGCTGCTGTTCTGGGTCTTGGGGGGCGTGAGGCCGATGATGCGGTAGGGCAGCCCGTTCAGGGTGATGGCGGCCCCGGGGGAGACGGGGTGGTCGCCGAACAACTGCTGGCGGACGTTGTCGCCGAGCACCGCCACGCGGGCGCCTTCGCTCTCGTCGTTCTCCACCAGGAAGCGGCCGCGGTCCACCGGGATGTTGCGGATCTCCGAGTACGCGGGCTCGACGCCCATGGCGCCGAATGTGCCGCTGTTGAACTGGCTCACGGCGCTGGCGCTCGATTGCAACTCGGCCACCACGGCGCGCACCAAGTAGCACTCCGTGCGGATATCGCGCACGTCGTCGTAGTCCAGACGGATGCGCCGGCCCGCGCGGCGCCCTCCCGGCTGCAATTCGGTCTGGCCGTTGAACACGATCACGATATTCTCGCCCAGCTCGCGGAAGCGGTCGCGCTGGCCGGCCTTGAAGCCGTCGCCCATGGCTACGATGATGACGATGGAAGCCACGCCCCAGGCGATTCCCGCCATGGTGAGGAGGCTGCGCAGCTTGTTGCGCAGCAGGCTGGAGAATACGTGGCCCAACAGCTCCTTAAGGAAGATCACCGGAGACCCTTTTGACGCGGAGACACGGAGACGCGGAGAGATTCGAGGAGAAAGAGGAGAGAAGAACGAAAAAGAGAGGATGAGAAACTCGGAACAGGCGCGGCGCACTCCCACAGGCACTCACTCGATCTTCCTCTTCCTCTCTCGAGTTTCTCCGCGTCTCCGTGTCTCCGCGTCAAGAGCCGCGTAACCGCCTCTATTGCAGAATCACCTGCTGGCCTTCCACCAGTCCCCGCGCGATCAGACACGGAGACGCGGAGAGATTCGAGGAGAAAGAGGAGAGAAGAACGAAAAAGAGAGGATGAGAAACTCGGAACAGGCTCGGCGCACTCCCACAAGCACTCACTCGATCTTCCTCTTCCTCTTCCTCTCTCGAGTTTCTCCGCGTCTCCGTGTCTCCGCGTCAAGAGCCGCGCAACCGCGTCTATTGCAGAATCACCTGCTGGCCTTCCACCAGTCCCCGCACGATCTCGGTCTTCGAGCCGTTGCCGATGCCCGTGACCACGGGCGTCCGCCGCTTGCCGGTGGGCGCCGTCGCATCCGGAATCTCCACCTCGGTGGAACGGTCCTTCTTGTAAATGATGGCGCCTTCCGGAATTACCAGCACGCCCTTGCGCTCTTCCAACATGATTTCGGCGTTGGCCGTCATGGTGGCCATGAGCTTGCGCGCCGCGTTGGAAATGGAGACGCGCACCTCGAAGGTGGTAACGTTATCCTTCTCGACCCCCATGGGCGAGATTTTGGTCACCTTGCCGGAGAATTTCTGGTCTTTGTAGGATTCCACCGTGATGCGCGCGGGCTGGCCCATGTAGACCTTGCCGATATCGCTTTCGTCCACCTTGCCCTTGACGTAGACTTCGCTTAGATCGCCGACGGTCATGATGAGGGTCGCGCCGGAGCCCATCACCAGGATGGAGCTGACGGCGTCGCCCACCTCGCGGTCGCGCGAGAGCACCACGCCATCGATGGGGGAGACGATGGTGGCGTTGCGAAGATCCTCCTCGGACTGGGCGAGTTGCGCGCGCGCCTGCTCCACCTGCGCCACGGCCTTGGCAATGGCGGCCTTGGTGACCCCCAGGTTCACCTGCGCCTGCTGCTGGCGGTTGACGCCGAGCTGGTAGTTCTTCTCGCTGTCGTCGCGCGCATTCTGGGCGATCAGGTTTTCCTTGAACATATCCTGGGCGCGCTCCACGTCGCGCTTCAGGAACGGCAGATCGGGGCCGGCGGCTTCCACTTTGTTGCGCTCGTAGTCCGCCTCGGCGCTCTTCTGGGCCGCCTCCGCCATGGAGAGCGCGGCCTGCGCCTGGCGCAGGCGCGGCAACAGGTCGTTCTGGTCCAGCTCGCAAATCACCTGCCCCTGGCGGACCGTATCTCCCACGTTGACGGGGAGCTTGAGTATGATGCCGCTGGCCTTGGACTTGATCTCCACCTGGGTGGTGGGCTCGATCTTGCCGGTGGCCACCACCGACCTGGCCAGATCGAGACGCTCGACGCGAGCCAGTTTTTCCGGATCGATCTTGACCGGCGTGCGGCTGAGGGCCCGCAACGAAAAGAACGCCACGCCGGCGAGTATCGGGACTGTCGCCAGCAAAATCCAGCGAAACGGCCCCTTTTCCTCATTAGCCATGCCTTGTCTAATAAGCATGTTACGAAATCCGGCGACATTTCGTTCCGCGGGGTCATAAAATAGGACTTCGTGGCCGGATTCGAAAACATGGCGCCTGAACACGACGGCGGAACCCCGGGCATCCTGGCCCGATGGTCCCGCGTGTCCCTGCGAGCCAGAGGCGTGGCGGCGCTGGCGGTGCCCATGGCGGCGTTGTTCGTGGCGCTGTTCTCCATTTACCTGGTGGAAAACGAGGCCCGCCAGGCCGACCAGATTGTGGTGGCCGCCTACGAAACGCGGGCCGAGCTGCTGCAATTTCGCATCGACCTTTTGGACGCCGATTCCTCCATGAGCGGATTCCTGGCGACCGGCGACGCGCATTTCGTTTCGTCCTACCAGAAAGCCCGCGCGTCGCTGGGGACCACGTTGGAGCGCCTTTCCACCATGGTGGGCGACGACCCGCCCAGCGCGGCCACGGTGGGTCAACTGAAGCGCGTGGCCGAGGAGGCGACGTCTACCCTGGAGCAATTGCGCGTGGTGGACGCGGCCTCCCGCGATGCGCTTCTGAGGCGGGGTTCGACCCTGATGGCCGAAGCGCGGGACCGGCTGGATATCATGCGGCAGGCTCAGGATTTGCGGCTCTTCCGCGCGCGCTATAACCGCGACGTCGCCCGGCAGCGGCTGTTCCGGGTGATGGTGTTTTGCGGCATCGTCGGGCCGCTGGGGGCGCTGTTCGTGCACCTGATTCTGGCGGGCAGGCTGGTGCGGCGGATCCGTACGGTGGGCGAGAACGCGCGGCGCCTGGCGCATGGCCTGCCGCTCGAGCCGCTTCCCAGAGGCTCCGACGAGATTGCCGAGCTGGCCAGCCAACTGGACGACGCCGCCTACCTGCTGCGGGAGCGGGAAAGGAGCTTGCAGGAGAGCGAGCGGCGCTACAGGGAGCTGTTCGACCGGGCCCCGGTCCCTTACCAGGAGATCGACCGGGACGGCGTGATCACGCGTTTCAACGAGGCGGCCTGCGAGCTGTTGAAGTGCTCGCCGGACCAGGTGCTGGGCCGCAAGGCGTGGGAGTTCGTGGACCCCGAGCTGCGCGATGGTTTTCGCGAGGCCATGCTGGTGCGCATGGTGGCGGGCACGGACTCCGGGGCCTTCGAATGCGACTATGCGCTCGACGACGGATCGCGCATCACGGTGGAAATTCGCGAAAGCCCGATCCGCGACGAGCACGGCGAGATAACCGGCGTATGCCGTTCCCTGGTGGACATCACCGAGCGCCACCTGGCCACCGTGGCGGCGCGGAAAGTGTCGCAATACGCCATGGAATTGCGCAATAAGAACGAGCAACTGGGCCGGGCCCTGGAGGCGGCGCGGGCCGCTTCCACGGCCAAAAACCGCTTCCTGGCGGGCGTTTCCCACGAGCTGCGCACGCCGTTGAACGGCATTATCGGATTTTCGGAGCTGCTGTTCGACGGCAAGCTGGGCGAGATTTCCGAGGAACAGAAGGAATGCATGGGAGACATCCTCATGAGCTCCCGCCATCTGCTCGATCTGATCAACGACATACTCGACCTTTCCAAGGTGGAGGCCGGGAAGATGGAGTTTCGCCCCGAGCGCTCGAATATCGAGGCGCTGGTGAACGAGGTGCGCGACGTGGTCCGCCCCCTGGCCGACAAGAAGAGCCTGCGGGTGACGACGGAAGTCCCCGCTGAGTTCGCGGCGGTTACGGATCCCTCGCGTTTCAAACAGATTCTCTACAATTACCTGTCGAACGCGGTGAAATTCACCAGCGAGGGCGGCCAGGTGATGGTGCGAGTGTTGGCGGAGGGCGAGGACATGTTCCGCCTGGAAGTGGAGGACACCGGAGTTGGAATTGCGCCCGAGGAGATCCAGCAGCTTTTCCAGGAATTCCAGCAGCTTGCCAGCAACCGCAAGGCCGGGCAGGGAACCGGTCTGGGGCTGGCCCTGACGCGCCACATTGTGGAGGCGCAGGGCGGGCATGTGGGAGTACGCAGCGCTCTAGGGCACGGAAGCGTGTTCTGGGCCGTGCTGCCACTGGCGGCCGCGGGGCGAGCCCGTGGTTCCGCGCCGGGCAGCGGAGGGGATGCGTAGCCGAGACGCCCGTTTTGACCAGGGGACGCCTATTTCGGCTAGGGGACGCCTATTTTGGCTAGGGGACGTTCTTGACGCGGAGACGCGGAGACGCGGAGAAATTGGGAGTGGAAGACAAGTAATAAGGTTTTGTTCTCCTAACCTGGTCTTGAATTTCTCCGCGTCTCCGCGTCTCCGCGTCAAGAACGTCCCGCCCGCGTCTCCGCGTCAAGAACGTCCCGCCCGCGACAAAAACGGCTGCGTGCTAAGCTCGGGCCGTGAAGCTCTCCCTCGCACGGAAACTGGAGCTGGTATCCGGCTTCTTGAAGACCCAGAGCACGCTGGCGCTTTCCACCTCCGGCGACGCCGGCTCGCCGTGCGTGGCCCCGCTCTTCTACCTGCCTGGCGAACACCTGGAACTCTACTGGTTCTCGTCTCCCCGCAGCCAGCACGGCCGGAATCTCAAGCGCGACCCGGCCGCCGCGGTGGCCGTCTACGCCGATGCCGGCCGATGGGAAGACATTCGCGGATGTCAGATGCTGGGCGCTGTCGCGGTGGTCGCCGGCCGCCGCCGCCGGGCGATGGCCGCGGCCTATGTGGAGCGGTTTCATCTGGGAACGCTGTTTCAGGCCGCCATGCTTCGAAGCCGGCTCTATGTATTCCGCCCGCGGTGGGTGCGGTATATCGACAACTCGCGGGGATTCGGCTTCAAATTCGAGCTCGACCTGTAAGCCCAGCCTCGCGCCTGGCCGGGGCGAGCCCAATGCTATCCTGAAGACAACACCCGTCGGTTTTGGATACCAGCTTGAAAATCGGTTTTGTCAGCCTGGGTTGCCCCAAGAATCTGGTGGATAGCGAGGTCATGATGGGCCATCTTGTGGCCCGCGGCCATGAGCTGACGCCGCATCCGGATCAGGCCGACGTGCTGGTGGTCAACACGTGCAGCTTCATTGATCCCGCTAAGCGGGAATCCGTGGACGCCATTCTGGAGATGGCCGAATACAAAAAGACCGGCCGCGCCAGGAAGCTGATCGTGGCGGGCTGCCTGGTGGAGCGCTACCGCGGCGACCTGCGCAAGGAACTGCCGGAAGTGGACGCCATCGTGGGGACCAACGAGATCGAGAGCATCGTGGCCCTGTGCGAGGGATCCGAGGTTCCCGCGAATCCGCTTCAGCCTTACCTGTACCACGACCTTACGCCGCGGGTGCTGGCCACGCCGCGCCATTTCGCCTATGTGAAAATCGCCGAAGGGTGCGACCATCCGTGCTCGTTCTGCGTGATTCCGCAGTACCGCGGACGCTTTCGCAGCCGCCGCTTCGAATCGGTGGTGGCGGAGGCGGGACGGCTGTTCGGGCAGGGCGTGCGCGAGATCAACCTGATCGGCCAGGACACCACCTGCTACGGCGAGGATCTGGGGCTGGCCGGCGGCCTGGCCCACCTGCTCGATCGGCTGGCCGCGCTCGAATCCGCGCGCGGGCGGTGGATCCGTTTCCTGTATGCCTATCCCAACAAGATCACCGGGCGGCTGCTCGATGTCATGGCCGCGCGCCCCGCGCTGGTGAAGTACATCGACATGCCCCTGCAACATTCGAGCGCGCGCGTGCTGAAGCGCATGAAGCGCGGCGGCTCCGGCGATATCTTCCTGAAGCTGGTGGAGCGTATCCGCCGCACCATTCGGGGAGTGGCCATTCGCACCAGTTTCATCACCGGTTTCCCGGGCGAGACGGACGGAGATTTCGGCGAGCTGCTCCAGTTCGTGGAAGCGGCGCGATTCGATAACCTGGGCGTGTTCACATACTCCGACGAAGATTCGAGCGCCAGCTACAAGCTCGAAGGCAAGGTGAATGGGCGCACGGCGCAGGCTCGCAAGCGGCGGCTGATGGCCACCCAGCGCCAGATCGCTCGCGCCCGCAACCGGGCTCTGGTGGGAAGCGAAGTGAGCGTGCTGGTGGAAGGGCTTTCAAAGGAGACCGACCTGCTGTGGCAGGGCAGAATGCCCACGCAAGCGCCCGAAATCGATGGCATGACCCTCATCAACGATTACGAAGGGGGCCGGCCGCGCGCCGGCGAAATCCGGCGGTTGCGTATCACCGCGGCGCACGATTACGATGTTGTCGGGACCGTGCTGGCCCCCACCGAGCCGGCGCCCGAATACGCCGGCGCGGGCCTGATCAACATCGGCGGCGACCGTGAGAAGCTATGAGAAGATCGCGCGGACTCTCGAGTTGACAGACGAAAGCGTCTGTCCCACGTCCTTGTGGGGCAGGCGCTTTCGCCTGCCAACCAACTGTGGGGCAGGCGCTTTCGCCTGCCAACCGGCTATTGAGCTATGAAGTGCCCCATCTGTAAGAAGGAAGTGAAGCTCGGCGACGCCGAGTTCCCGTTCTGCTCGGAGCGCTGCCGGATTCTCGACCTGGGAAATTGGGCCTCGGACCGTTACGTGATATCCTCGCCCATCGAAGTGGAGCAAGTCGAGGACGCGGAAGAATGAAGCCGCCCCGTAGAGCAGGCTTCCAGCCTGCCATGCCGGCGTCCGCGCCGGCATTCTTCTGAAACTCCCATGCGCCTGAGATTCGCCAACCTGCTATCCACCTGGTTTGGATGCGGATACTCGCCGGTGGCCCCCGGTACCGCCGGGTCGGCCGCGGCGCTGGCCATCGCCATCCTGTTGCGTCAATACGCCGGGTTCCCCGCCTGGGGATTTGCGCTCCTGGCCGCCGCGCTTTTCCTTCCCGCGGTTTGGGCGGCCGGCATGACGGAGCGCGCGCTCGGGCGGAAGGACCCCGGCTGCGTGGTGGTGGACGAAGTGATCGGGCAGTGGATCGCCCTGGCCGGCGTGCGCGCCTTCACCTGGGAAACATATCTCGCGGCCTTCCTGCTGTTCCGCTTGTTCGATATCTGGAAACCCCCGCCCGTGCGGCAGTTGGAAGCCTTGCCGGGCGGGTGGGGCATCAACGCCGACGACGCCATGGCGGGCGCCTATGCGGCGCTTGTGCTATTCCTGGCGGGATGCTTCAACCTGTATTGAAGCTCCGCGGCGCGGCCGGCGCGGTGAGGCGCGGGGGCTGGAATCGCCGATCACGGCCGCGGTGCGGGACATCCTGTGGGGGGCGCGGCGCATCCGCATCTGGAGGATCAAAGGATGGCATCTGGGTGTATGTTTGAATAGGAGCCGGGAGTCCAGAATAGAGATCCCGGCTTCGGAGGACAACCATGAAGACTGATTCCTCGCGTAGAAACTTCCTTGTGGCTGGGCTGAGCTTGCCAGTTGCCGGCATGGCCAGCGCGCCGGCCTCCCAGGCTTCCCCCGCGCAGGCCCCCAAGACCGTGACCCCGGGCGCCGCGGGGGTCCGCTATCGGACGTTAGGCAAAACCGGGCTCAAGGTCTCGACGGTCGGTTATGGGTGCATGATTACGTCCGATTCCAGCGTGATTTCCCGGGCGGTCGACATGGGCATTACCTATTTCGACACCGCGCGCGGGTACCAGTCGGGCAACAACGAGCGCATGGTGGGGGCTGCTCTGAAGGGATCGCGCAACAAGATTGTGCTCTCGAGCAAATCCGAGGCTAAGACCGCTCCGGAGGCGGTGGCGCACCTCGACACCAGCCTTAAGGAGCTGGGTACAGACCACCTGGATATTTGGTACATGCACGCCCGGGATACTGTCGCGGACATTCCGGACGAGTTGGTCGCGGTCTGGGAAAACGCCAAGAAACAGGGAAAGATCCGCCTCATCGGCATCAGCACCCATAGCCCGCTCGCCATTGTGGACCGCGTCCTGGCGGTGGGTAAGTTCGAGGTCCTGCTGAGCACTTACAACTTCACGGTGGGCGCGGGGAACGACCCGGCCTACAAGAGGCTGGCCGACGCCGGCATAGGCCTGGTGGCGATGAAGGTGATGGCGCCGGCCAGCCGCGCGCGCGGGTTCCAGGACGTACCTGGGTTCCGGGCCGACCGCATGGACCGCGTGCAGAAACCGGGTGGACCGCTGGCGGCGCTGAAATGGGTCCTGCGCGACGCGCGCTTCGCCACCACGATTCCCAGCATGACCGATATCGACCAATTGGAGGTGAATTTCCGGGCCATGTCGGAACCCTTCACCGCGGCCGACGAGAAACTGCTGGCCCGGATCGACGAGGACATTCGCCCGCTCTACTGCCGCATGTGCTACCAGTGCGGCGGCCAGTGCCCCAAGGGCGCGCGGATTCCGGACACCATCCGCTACTTGTCCTACGCCGAGTTCTACGGGCAGTTCGCCCTCGGCCGGGAGCATTTCCTGGCGCTGCCGGAGGAGGCGCGCGCCGTGCGCTGCCGCGATTGCGCCTCCTGCCAGGTGCGATGCCCCAACGGCGTCCACGTCGCGGAGCGCCTGATGCGCGCGCAGGACCTGTTCGCCTAGCGATTACCGGCCACGGAGTTTTGTGTTCTGTCCGGGGGTTCAATACCTTCAAGGAGAAACCAAGGGGGCTCGCATGTCCAAACTTCGATCGGCGAGATGGGTAATTGTCCTGGCGCTGTTGACGATGGCTGCCGGGCCCAGGCGGGGCGTGGCCTTTCAGGCGTCACAGACCGCAACCGCCGGTGGGTCTGCGCTACTCACGGCGGAGCAGGACCACCAGAGATTGATGGATCTTCTGCACATCGCGTCCCTCCGGCCCGGGGCTGACCAGAAGAACCCGCAGGGGCCGAATGGCGTGAACTTCGACGAATCCAAGGCCAATCCGTATCCCAACCTGCCGGACCCGCTGGCGTTGAACAACGGCAAGAAGGTCAAGACGGCCAAGGCGTGGTGGGGACAGCGCCGTCCCGAGATCGTCGAGTTGTTCGACCGGGAGATTTATGGGCGGGTCCCTAAAGACGTACCCAAGGTGAAGTGGGAAGTGACCGCCACAACCAACGGAACCAACGGCGATGTGCCGGTCGTCACGAAACAACTGGTCGGACACGTGGACAACTCCGCGTACCCGCCAGTGTCGGTCGACATCCAACTGACGCTGACCACGCCGGCCAACGCCGTGGGTCCCGTGCCCGTGATGCTGCTGCTCGGAGCGGGCCCGCCGCCGGCGGGGAGGGCGGCGCCGCCAGTGGGCGCTGGCGGCCCGGGCCGCGGACCGGCCGGGCCCAGCGCGCAACAACTGATTCTGGCGAAGGGCTGGGGCTATGCCAGCTTGTCGACATCCAGCGTCCAGGCCGACAACGGCGCGGGCTTGACGCAAGGCATCATCGGCCTGGCGAACAAGGGCCAGCCGCGCAAACTGGACGATTGGGGGGTGCTGCGCGCCTGGGCATGGGGCGCCAGCCGCGCCCTGGACTATTTTGAATCGGACAAGTCCGTGGACGCGCGGCGCGTCGGCGTGGCGGGCCACTCGCGCTGGGGCAAGGCGTCCGTCATCGCCATGGCTTACGACCAGCGCTTCGCGATTGTCTACGACAGTTCCTCGGGCGAAGGCGGCAGCAAGCTGCACCGCCGCAACTGGGGCGAACTGGTGGAAAACATCGCCGGGAGAGGGGAATACCACTGGATGGCCGGCAACTTTCTCAAGTACGCCGGTCCGCTGCATTGGAACGATCTGCCCGTGGACTCGCACGAGCTGGTGGCTCTGTGCGCCCCTCGCCCCGTCTTTATCGGCGCCGGCACGTTAACCGGGGATGGATGGGCGGACCCCAAAGGGATGTTTCTGGCCGCGGTTGGCGCCGGCCCGGTGTACAAACTCCTGGGCAAGAAGGACCTGGGGACCACGGAGTTCCCGCCCGGGGAAACCGCGCTGGTCGGCGGCGATGTAGCATACCGCGAGCATGGCGGCGGCCACACCGACTTGCCAAACTGGCCGACGTTCCTGGCGTTCGCCGACCGCTACATGAAGATTACGCGCGAGCCCAACCCACGCTGATCGAAAGCTCACACAAACCGCGGTGAGTTTTCCCGCCTGCCGCGTTCCGGCTCATGCCGACGCCTGGCTACGACACTTTGCCGGAAACGCGAACACGTGTCGAGATGAGTCTCGGCACGGCAGACACGGGTAATTGTGGGGCGGGCGCTTTCGCCTGCCAACCGGCTTCAGTAGGCGGCCCCCAAGCTTGGCTCGGGTTGACAGGCGGAAGCGCCTGTCCCGCATCGGAGGGTGGAGTGTGAGATATGCGGACTATCTCGAAAAAGCAGTGGCCGGACCTGTCTGCCACCCCGCCGGCCTCCGTGGTCTAATTGGAAAATGCGCATCGACCGAAAGCAAATTCGCTTACTGGCCGGACTCCTCCTGTTTCTGCTCGGCGCATCCGTCGCCGGCGCAGCCAGTGGCGAGTACTTCGTCTATATCGGCTCCTACACGCTGAGGCGCGGCAAGGGCATTTATACTTTCCGTTTCCAGCCGGCTACCGGCAAGCCGACCGCGCTCTCGCTGGCGGCCGAGGCTCCCAGCCCGTCGTTTCTGGCAGTTCATCCGAATCGGAAGTTTCTGTACGCCAGCAACGAACACGAAGGGGAAGACCTGGCGGGCAAGAACAACACGGTGAGCGCCTACGCCATCGATGCCAGGACCGGAACCCTGACTTTTCTGAACAAAGTCTCATGCCGCGGCGAAGGGCCGGCCCACATTGCGGTGGACAAGACGGGCAAAGCTCTGCTGGCGGCGAACTACCGCAGCGGCAGCCTGGCGCTGCTGCCCATTCAGGCGGATGGCCGGCTGGGAGAGGCGACCGGTTTCGCTCAGCATCATGGGATAGGTCCCAAGCCCCGGGCGGAAGGCCCGCACGCGCACGGGGCCGCTTTTTCGCCCGACAATCGCTTTGCCCTGGTGGCCGACCGCGGCCTCGACCAGGTCTTGATCTATCACTATGATGCGTCGAGTGGCGCCCTCACGCCAAACGACCCGCCGTTTTTCAGTTCCACTCCCGGCGCGGGGCCCCGGCACCTCGCGTTTCATCCCAACGGCCGGATTCTATACGAGCTCAACGAGCCGGGATCCACGATTACGGTTCTGGCGTATGGCGCGGCAGGTGGAACCATGAGCCGTCTCCAGGAGATCACCACCCTTCCGGCAGGCTTCACCGGAACCAGCGCCACGGCCCAGCTTCAGGTAGACCGGGCGGGAAAGTTTCTCTACGCTTCCAATAGAGGCGCCGACAACATCGCGGTGTTTGCCATCGATCCCGCCAAGGGCACGCTCACGCTGGTGGAACACGTACCCACTCAAGGCAAAACCCCACGCGATTTCTCTCTCGATCCCACCGGCGGCTACCTCTTCGCAGCCAACCAGAACTCGGACACCATCGTGCTGTTCCGCGTCGACGCCAAGACTGGCCGCCTGACCCCGACCGGACAGGTGGTGGAACATGTTCCCGAACCAACCTGCGTGGTATTCGCGCCGGTGCGTTGATACTCGACGCCATCGCGTGGCAGGGTACGGCGCCCGTCTGAGACGCCTTTACACCCAGGTCCCTCCAGGGTAGAATCGTCGCCAGTGGAAACCTATAACCGCCGTACCCTCCTGCGCGCGGCCGCCGCGGGCGGTCTGTTCCAGGCGCGCGCGCAGCAGATTTCGCCGGAGGCCAGGATGCGGCTGGGCATCATCCTCGGCGTTTCCAGTCAACCCGACGCCGCCATCAAACGCGTGCACGATCTCGGATTCCCCACTTGCCAGGTCACGGTGCAGGACACCCGCGACGATGCCGCCGCCAACCTCCGCCGCGCCCTCGACCAGTACGGCGTGGAAGCCACGTCGGCCGTCTGCACCGGACCCGGCCCCGAGGTCTACGATTTCTATCAGGGGCCGCTGACCATCGGCCTGGCGCCGCGCCAGTACCGCCAGCAGCGCATCGCCCGCATGAAACAGATCTCCGACTTCGCGGCGAAAGTCAAAATCCCCGCCGTGCAGGGCCATTGCGGATTCATTCCCGAGAATCCCAACGATCCGGGGTACCAGGAAATCGTCGACGCCATCCGCCTGGTAGCCGCGTACTGCCGCCAAAATGGCCAGAATTTTCGCTGCGAAACCGGCCAGGAGACGCCCATCACTCTTGTGCGGGCGATTCGCGACGTGGGGCTCGACAATGTCGGCGTGAATTTCGATGCGGGCAATCTCATCCTGTACGGAAAGGCCAATCCGGTCGACGCCGTCGAAGTATTGGCTCCCTACATTCAGGGGGTGCACGCCAAGGACGGCCTGTACCCGACGGATCCGAAGCAGCTCGGGAGAGAGGTTCCCATCGGCGAAGGCATGGTGAACTTCCCGGCGCTGATCGGCAAGCTGAAGAAGATCGGCTATCGGAATCCACTTACCATCGAACGTGAGATCAGCGGCGAGAAACAGACCGCCGACATCCTGGCCGCCAAGGCCTATCTGGAAAAACTGGTGGGGTGAGCCATGAACGGGGAGAATGCCGAACGTCGCGCGTTTTTGAAAACAGCCGGGGCGGTGGGCGCCTTCACCGTTCTCGAACCGCGCCTGGTGCGGGGAAGTGAGGCCAACTCGGCGGTGCGAGTCGGTCTGCTGGGTTGCGGCCGTCGCGGCGCCGTGCATGCCAACAACGTCATACAGAACACCGGCGCGCGGCTGACCGCGCTGGCGGACCTGTTCCCCGACCAGCTCGGCAAGGCCAGGCAACGGTTCGACAGCGCCGCCCGCTCGAAAGGCTATTCCGGGGTGTCACGGACGTTTACCGGGCCTCACGCCTGCCAGCAGATGGCCGAATCGAAAGACGTGGATGCCGTGGTGATCGCCACACCGGCCTACTTCCATCCCGAACATCTGCGTGCGGTGGTGGAAGCCCGCAAGCACGTCTATCTCGAGAAACCCGTGGCCGTGGATGTCTCCGGCGCCAAACGGGTGCTTGAGATTTCGCGGCGGGCCGAAGGCCGCGTCAGTCTCGACGTGGGGTTTCAGATCCGCTCGGCGCCGCCCTTTGTCGAATTGGTTCGCCGCATCCACGCCGGCGCTTTGGGCCAGATCGCGGCCGGCGAAGCGTATTACTATTGTCCGGCCCCCGAAGAGCGCCGGTGGCCGGGCGCGTCCGGAAATGTGTTGCGCCTGCGCAATTGGATTCAGGATCGCGTACTCTCCGGCGACATCATCGTGGAACAGAACATCCACGCTCTGGACATCTGCAATTGGGTTCTCAATGGCCATCCGCTGAGCGCCATCGGCCGCGGCGGAAAGGGCGGCCGCGGCGCGCCCGGCGACGACTGCTATTCGCACTTCGACGCGATCTTCCAGTACCCCGGAAGCGTGCACGTGAGCTTCAATTCGACGCAGTTCGGAAAGGGGCCGTTCGAGGTGAGTGAGCGGTTCTTCGGTACGCGCGGCGCTTCGCAATCTCCCTACAGCGGCGTGTTGGGCATCGTCGGCGACGAGCCATGGACGTGGGCCGGGAGCGACCGGCCGCGCGACGCGTCCTTCTCGGCCAGCGGTTCCTTCTCCGACAATCTGGCCGAAGCGGATTCGGAGAAGCAGAAATCGTTCATCGGCAGCATTAGCAGCGGACAGTTCCACAACCAGGCGTCGCAGGGCGTCGAGTCCGCCTTGACCGCAATGCTCGGCCGCCGCGCCGCCTACACCGGCCGCGAAGCGACCTGGGACGAGTTGCTCCGTTCCAACGAACACTGGGATTCGAAGATCGACATCGAGAAGCTGGGCTAAGTCTTCGACCGCCTGAACATGCTCCTTTCATGTGGGGCAGGATGACATCCCGCGGCGGGTTGAAAACCCGCGCGGAGCGCCGGTTTCCAACCGGCACGCAGCTTGATAATCTGCCCCACAATCGCACAGTTCCACGCGCGGGCGCTCCAGCCTGCCGCGCCGGCGTTTTGTCGGAAGCGCGAACACGTATCGAGATGAGTGGAGTGTGAAAAATGCGGTCCAGCCAACGCCGCGTCCGCTATAATTGCCTGATATGCCCTCGCGGCCTTCCCCCGGCGTCGCCTTGGCGATCGCGGCTTTGGCGGCTTTCACCGTCTGGATATCCTGGCAAGCCAAGACGCTGGAGAGAAGTCTCAACTCCAAGGCCGAGACCACCGCGCTTCTGCACAAGCCCGCTCCGGACTTCGCGCTGAAATCCCTCGACGGCCGAACCGTCTCGCTCGCCGATTTCCGCGGCAAGCAAAAGGTGGTGGTAGTCTTTTGGGCGAGCTGGTGCGGCCCGTGCCGCGTGGAAACGCCGGCGTTGCGCACCTTCTATCAGAGAACCCACAAGGCGGACGCCGATTACGAAATCGTGGCCGTCAGCATCGATGACGACCGCAGCGCCGCCGAGGAGTACGCGGCGCGCTCGAAAATGCCCTTTCCCGTGCTGCTCGATACCGCGCAGAAAGCCGCCGGCGCTTACGGCGTCGACAGTATTCCGCGCCTCTTCGTGATCGACAAGAGCGGAACCGTGACCTTCGGGCAGGTTGGGTACACGCCGGGGATGGAGGTGCTGCTGGCCGGCGAGCTGGGCATCAAGAATTACACGATGGGTATTCCGCAACTGAACGCCAACCCGGGAGAGCCGAATGGCAACGCCAGCCATTGAGTTCCGCGACGTAAGCAAGATGTTCCACCGCTGGTTCAGCGAGGAGCGCATCGCGGCGCTCTCGAACGTCTCCTTCGAGGCGGCTGCCGGCGAAGTGTGCGCGTTTCTGGGACCGAACGGCGCCGGCAAGACCACCAGCATCAACATCCTCATGGGCTTTCTGTTCGCCGATTCGGGCCAGGTCCGCGTGCTCGGGTGCGAACCGGGCGATATCCGCGCGAAACAGCAGATCGGCTTCGTGCCCGAAAATTTCGCGTTCTACAAGTACCTGACCGGCCCGAAGCTGCTCCGTATGCACATGGCGCTGGCCGGCCAGCGCGAGAACGGCGGCTCGCGCGTCTCCGATCTGCTGGCGCAAGTGCGGCTGAACGGCTACGAGACGCTGAAGATCGGCCGATACTCGCGCGGCATGGTCCAGCGCCTGGGAATCGCGCAGGCGCTGTTGGCGGATCCGCGGCTGCTGGTGCTCGATGAACCCACCTCCGGTCTCGACCCCGCCGGCCGCAAAGACGTACTGCAACTCCTCACGGACCTCAAGGCGCAGGGCAAAACGGTGTTTCTCAGCTCGCACATCCTTCCCGAAGTCGAGCAGATCTGCGACCGCGTGGTCATCGTGGATCGCGGCCGCCTGGTGTGCGCCGGGCGCCTGGCCGAGATGCTCGCCGGCGGAGACCGGGTGGAGATCGTGGTGGACCGCCTCCCGGAGGAAACCGAACAGGCCGTGGCCGCGCGCGGGGCCGTGGTGGCCCGCGATCCCCACGGCGTGCGGCTCCTGGTTGAGGCCGCCCTCAAACGCGAGCTGGTGGAAGCGCTGTGGATCGCGGGCTGCGACGTCATCGCCATGAACCCGGTCAAGAGTACCCTCCAGGATCTGTTTCTCAAGCTGGTGGGAGATTACGAGGGGGCCAAATGAAGGTCCGCGCCATTGCCCTGAACACGTTCGCCGGTTTGGTCCGGGACAAGTTGCTGATCGTGATCTGCGCCGGTTTCCTGTGCGTGCTGCTGCTGATGGTGACGTCGCTGACCATGATGAAGACGATGTCGCAGTCGAACCCCGATGTCTTTCAGTCCACCGAACTCCCGCTGATCGGCGCCATTATGGCCATGGTCAGCGGCCTGGGCAGCCTGCTGGCCGCATGGGCCGCCGCCGATTCGGTCTGGGGCGAGATGAAGTCGGGCACCATTCTGGCGGTGATGGCGCGGCCCGTGCGCCGATGGGAATTCCTTCTGGGCAAATACCTCGGCGTGCAAATGCTCATGGCCGTGTACGTCCTGTTCCTGTTCGGCATGAGCTACCTGCTGGCGTGGATCGGCGGCGGGCGGATTCAATCCACGCCGTGGGTGCTGATCGTCTATCCTCTGGTCCGGTACGCCATCTACAGCGCCATGTCCATGCTTCTGGTGACGGCGCTGCACCCGGTGGTCTCGCTGGGCATCGTCATGGTGGTCTCCGTGCTGGCATCCATGTTCGGCCCGGCCAACAGCAGGTCTTTCCTCCCTGGCGGGCTGCGCGCCGCGGTCTACGCCGTGCTTCCCTCCACCGAACTGCTCTCCGAAACGCGTTTCCTTACGATTACGGAAGCGCGGCTGAAACAGATTCCGTGGACCAACCATGCCGTCGCGCTGGCCTACGGCCTGGACTACGCGCTGGTCCTTTTCCTGTTAACCGTCTGGTCCTTCCGCCACCGCGCGCTGGCGCGCAACTGATACGGGCCGTGCAGGCGCTTTCGCCGCCCCGACGCGGTCCTCGTTGGATCGGAGACCCCGCGCGCCCTTCCGCATTGTCCTCCAAGGCCAGCTTCAACTTCGGCGGCGATGGTATGATCTGTACTTCGCGGCTTCCGTACCAGGATCAGCCGCGCATGGAGACGAAACATGTCGATTCCCCGCATTGCCCGAGCGCTCATCCTGTGCTCGCTTCTGGCTCTCCCCGGCCTGGCCCAAACCAAACTGCTCCGCTTCCCGGACATCTGCGGTGATCGGGTCGTGTTCAGCTACGGCGGCGATCTGTGGACCGCGGCCGCCTCGGGAGGCGTGGCCACGCGCCTCACCGCGCACCCCGGCCTGGAGCTCTTCGCGAAATTCTCTCCCGACGGAAAGTGGATCGCCTTCACCGGACAGTACGATGGCGACGAGCAGGTCTACGTGATGCCCGCAACCGGCGGCGTGCCCAAGCAGTTGACGTACTACCCCGCCCACGGCCCGCTCACGCCTCGTTGGGGCTACGATAACCAGGTCTACGGTTGGACCAACGACGGCAAGCGCATTGTGTTCCGCTCCATGCGCGACTCCTGGACCAACGGCTCGACGCACTTATACACGGTGAGCATGGATGGCGGTCCGGCCGAGATGCTCCCCATGCCCGAATCGGGCGCGGGCGCGTACTCTCCGGACGGCTCGAAGATGGTCTACTCGCCGGAGTTTCGCGATTTCCGCACGGAGAAGCGCTACGGGGGCGGGGAAGCCAACCAACTCTACATTTTCGATTTGGCCACTCACGACGCCAAGAAGATCAGCGACAACCCGCGCGCCAGCCGCGACCCCATGTGGATCGGCGACAGGATCTACTTCGATTCCGATCGCGACGGCCACTTCAACCTTTACTCCTACGATACGAAGACCGCGCGCACCGCCCAGATCACGGCCAACAAACAATGGGATCTCCGCTGGCCGAGCACGGACCGCAAGAATCGCATCGTTTACGAACTGAACGGCGAACTCCAGATCCTCGATCTCAAGAGCGGCAAGACTTCTCCCGTCCCGATCACGGTTCCCGACGACGGCGTCGCTCGCCGGCCGGCCCGGGTTTCGGCGGCCAACTTGATTGAAGACGCGCAACTGAGCCCCAAGGGAGAGCGCGTGGTGTTCGCGGCGCGGGGCAACGTTTTCAATGCTCCCATCGAGAAGGGGTCGCCGCGCAATTTGACCAATAGTTCCGGCTTTCACGGGAAATGGCCGCGCTGGTCGCCCGATGGCTCCGAGATCGCCTACATCTCCGACCAAAGCGGGGAAGAAGAGGTCTGGGTTGTGGCCCAGGATGGCGAGAGCGCCGCGCGGCAAATCACCTCCGGCGGCAAGGCCATGCGCTACGCTCCGGAGTGGTCCGCCGACGGGAAGCGCATCGCGTTCAGCGACAAAGACGGCATCCTCTATTCGCTGACCGTGGCGGATAAAAAACTCACCGAAGCGGCGCGCTCGCCCCATGGCGAGATCCGCGATTACGTGTGGTCTCCCAGAGGCGATTTCCTGGCTTTCAGCGCCAACAACGCAAATGGTTTCGGTTCCGTTTATATCTGGAACGCCGCCGACGGCCAGTCGCACAAGCTCACCAGCGACTCCTTCGATTGCGGCAACCCCGCCTGGGACCCGCAGGGAGACTACCTCTACTTCGTAAGCGTGCACGATTTCGCGCCCGTCGTTTCCCAGGCGGAAGCGGAGTACGCCACCAATCGCGGGCTGGGAGTTTTCGCCCTCGCGCTGCGCAAAGACGTGAAAAACCCCTTCCCGCCCGAGAACGACGCCGTGACCATTACCAAGCCCGCCGACGCGGAAAAGGCGGAAAAGAAAGACGAGCCCAAGAAAGAAGAGGCGCCCAAGCCGCTGTCCATCGATTTCGACGGTTTGGGCAGCCGCGTCACCCGTGTTCCTCTGGATGGGGAGAACTACGCCGGCCTCACCGCCAAGCCGGGCTACTTGCTCTATGAGCTGAGTCCCACCAGATATTACGGCAGGCAGGCCGAGACCAAACCGTCGCTCCGCATCTACTCGCTGAAAGACCGCAAGGAGACCATCCTGTTGGACGATGTGAACGGCTGGGCGACTTCGCGCGACGGATCCAAGGTGTTGGCGCGCCAAGCCTCTGGTTTTTCCGTTTTCGACGCCACGCCCACGGGCCCCGCCGCCAAGAAGACCGTATCCACGGCCGGCTTGTACGTGGACCGCGTGCCCGCCGATGAGTGGGCGGAGATCTTCAACGAAGTCTGGCGGCGCTATCGCGATTTCTTTTACGCCCCGAACATGCACGGTTACGATTGGGAGGCTCTGCGCGCCCAGTACCAGCCGTGGCTGAAGGACGTCGCTACCCGTTCGGATTTGAACTACGTCCTGAGCGAAATGATCTCGGAGCTGACGGTGCAGCACGCCTATATCGAGGGCGGCGACATCCCGCTGCCGCCGCGGCAGAAAGTGGCGCTTCCCGGCGCGCGATTCTCGCTCGACAGCGTCTCCAACCGCTTCGCGATCTCCAAGATCTTCGCGGGTCAGAACGAGGAGAATGTCTACCGCTCGCCGCTTACCGAAGTGGGAGTGAACATCAAGGTGGGCGACTATGTCCTGGCCATCAACGGACACGACCTCACCGGCGCCGACGACCCTTACAGGTTCCTGCGCGGCGCCGCCGATAGTCCCGTGGAACTGCTCGTCAACGACGGGCCGCGGAAGGATGGCGCGCGCACCGTAACTTTCCGCCCGGTCACCGATGAAACCAGGCTGATCTATCTCGACTGGGTGACTCGCAACCGCGAGATGGTGGATAAGCTTTCGAACGGCCGCATCGGCTATCTGCATGTGCCCGACATGGGGGCCGAAGGTATCAGCGAGTTCATCAAGTGGTATTACCCGCAACTCAGGAAGGAAGCGCTCATTGTCGACGTTCGCGCCAATGGCGGCGGCAATGTCTCGCGCATGTTGATCGACCACCTGAGCCGCAAGCCGCTGGCGGCCCAGTTCAGCCGCACGGTGGAGGATGCGTTGATTTATCCCGATGGGACATTCGCCGGTCCCATGGTGGCGTTGCTCGACGAGAACTCCGCCTCCGATGGCGATATCTTCCCGGCGATGTTTCGCCAGGCCGGCCTCGGTCCGCTGATCGGTAAACGTTCCTGGGGAGGGGTCGTGGGTATCAGCGGCCACGGGCAGTTGATCGACGGCGGCGAAGTCTTTGTCCCCGAGTACGGATTCGCCAACCTGAAAGGCGAATGGATCATCGAAGGCCATGGCGTGGATCCGGACATCGAAGTGGATAACGACCCGCCATCCGTAATCGCCGGCCAGGACCCGCAACTGGAGCGCGGCGTAACCGAGCTGATGAAGAAGCTCCAACAGACCCCCACCGCTCAGCCCAAGCGCCCGCCCGACCCCGTGAAGCTCAAGTAAGTCGCCATCCTTGTTTCGATAAGGCGCCGCCAGCGCACAGCTTCCTATTACGGATCTACGGCTCCGGTTCAGGGGGTTGGTCGTCACTACAACGGCTCCTCGCAACTCCGGCTAAACCGCGCGATCGCGGGCGGGGGGAAGGGCGAGGGGCCTTTCGCCGGCGCTGCGGGTTAGGAAGATGAGGGCTTGCCGGGCCAGCTCCGGAATGCTCGGATCCGGGTGGCGAAGCAGTTGGATCAGGGTCCGGACCCAGCGGAGCTCTTGGGCCTCGATTCCGATCACCGACAAGGTTTTTTCCATTAAAGATCTCAATATTCTTTTCGACCGGGCCGGTTGCGGGCGCAAACCGGAGGGTGCTGGGCATCACAGTTCGGCCCGGCGCGGAACGGGCTCATGGTTTCGGACGCGACGGCCGATAAGAGGGGCGGAGGGGTTTGGGCGGCGGCGGAAGGTCGGGTCTCCAGGCGGCGACCGGCAAAGAACGCCGTCGAGGACGCCGGCGTGGCTGGGCGGAGATCCGCTCTACGGGGGCAGAGCCGCGGCTCGTGGCTTGGCCCCGCATGGTCTTACAATCGGGTTTAGGCTCGGAATTGCGGGAGGAGCGAGTGGGTCGGACGTCCCGGGAGTTTCAGATCTTTGTCAAACCGGCCGGGGCCGTCTGCAATCTCGATTGCCAATACTGCTACTACCGGGACAAGCGGAGCCTTTATCCGGAGGCCGGCCCGCGTCGCATGCAGGAAGGTCTGCTGGAAGAGTACATCGTCCAGCACATGGCAGCCGCGAGCGGTCCGGAGGTGGCCTTCTCGTGGCATGGTGGAGAGCCCACCACCTTGGGCTTGGACTTCTTCCGCCAGGCGGTGGAACTGGAACGCAAGCACAAGCCCGCCGGCTGGCGCATCCGTAACGGCATCCAGACCAACGGCGTGCTGCTGGACGAAGACTGGGGCCGCTTTTTGGCGGCGGAGGATTTCCGCATCGGCCTCAGCCTGGACGGCCCGGCGGAATTGCACGACCCATACCGCACCACGCGCGGCGGCCAGCCCTCTCACCGGCAGGCCATGCGCGGATACGAGCTTCTGCGCAAGCACGCCGTCCCCACCGACATCGTGTGCGTGGTGCATGACCTGAATGTCCGGCATCCGCTCACGGCGTACCGTTTCTTCCGGGAAATCGGCTGCCGCCACCTGGGCTTGCTCCCGGCCGTGGAGCGTGCGCCGGAGAGGGCCGACGGGGTGGGCCCGTATACTCCTTCGGCCGAGGCCTACGGAGCGTTTTTGTGCAAGATCTTCGATGAGTGGATCGAGCGGGACGTCGGCCGGATGGCGGTGCAGACTTTCGAGGAGGCTGCCCGGCCGGCCCTGGGCATGGAGCACTCGTTGTGCGTGTTCCGCGAAACCTGCGGGCAGATTCCGGTTCTGGAACATAACGGCGATTTCTTCCCCTGCGATCACTTCGTGGACCGCGAGCACCGCTTGGGCAACATCCGCGAGACGCCTCTCGGCGAACTGCTGGACAGCCCCGCGCAGAGGGCTTTCGGAGAGGCCAAGCGGGACCGGCTGCCGCGTTACTGCCGCGCGTGCGAAACGCTGGCCATGTGCCATGGCGGATGCCCCAAATACCGCTTCATCCGAACGCCGGACGGCGAAGAGGGGCTCAACTACCTGTGCGCGGGATTGAAGCGCTTCTTCCTGCACAGCCGGGGGCCGCTCGAAAGACTGGCGGCGCGGGAGCGGGCGGGCGGAGGGCCCCGGACCGCGCCGGGCAAGGCCGGCCGCAACGATCCCTGCCCGTGCGGCAGCGGTCTGAAGTACAAAAAGTGCTGCGCGGCGGGGTAAGTGAGTTTTTCAGGCCTGAAATAGCTTTTTGGCTTGCGCTCGGGGGATAAACCGTTCGAGAATATCGGCAGCACGGGACATATTCCGCGGCCAGCGGAACAGGAGCACGGAAATGGAAACTACAAGAAGGCGGTTTCTGGAAGGAAGCGCAACGGGCATCGCCGCAACCGGTTTGGGCGTGGCCTCTCTTGGCGCGCAGGATTGGGCGCGCCAGGCGGTGGATAGGTCGCCGCGGCGGCGCGAGTGGGTATCGGTGAAACACGAGAGCCGGAGCGTCGAATCGTTTGTAGCTTATCCGCAGGGGCAGGCGAAGGCGCCGGCGATGGTGGTGATCCACGAGATTTTCGGCATGACCGACTGGGTGGAGAGCGTGGCCGATGAGTTCGCGGCGGCGGGCTACCTGGCGATCGCGCCCGACCTGCTATCGGGCATGGCGCCCAACGGCGGGCGCACCAAGGATTTGCCGGCCAGCGACGTGGGCCAAGCGATCGGCAAGCTGCCGCCCGACCAGATCACGGCGGATCTGAACGCGGTGGCCGACTATGCCAAGAAACTTCCCGCTTGCAACGGGAAGGTGTGCGTGGTGGGCTTCTCGTGGGGCGGCGGACAGAGTTTCCGCTTCGCCACCAACCGCAAGGACCTGTCGCTGGCATTCGTGTTTTACGGCAACGGCCCGGCGCCGGAGGCCATTCCCAACATCCAGGCCCCGGTCTACGGGTTCTACGCGGGGACCGATACGCGCATCGACGGAACGGTTCCGGCGACCCAGGCGCAGATGAAGGCCGCGGGCAAGTTCTTCGAGACGGTAACCTACGAAGGCGCGGCCCACGGGTTCATGCGGGCCGGCGCGCAGCCGGATGCGACGGACGCCAACAAGAAGGCTCGCGCCGAAGCGTGGGTGAAGCTGAAGGCGCTCCGAGACAAGGCTAAGTGAGCGCGCCGGGAACCTGCCGGCGCGCACGGATTCGAGCGGCGGGCGAAAGAGCCCGCCCGAAGTCCGTCCGCGGGCTCCACTCACCGCGGAGCCAGCGCGGAGCCTTGGCCACGGCGGCCGTGGCGGAATGAGTTGGGAAACTTGGTCTGGACGAGAGAAGTTTCCGGAGAGAATTGGGATCTCCGCCCAGCTATCCACCCACCTTTTTCGTTCCTCCGCGTTCGACTCCGCGCCTCTGCGTTTCCGCGGTGAACTGGGGTTGCCGCTTCCGCTTACAGGAGGATCGGGCGCGCGGCCCTCGATTACAATAGAAAGAACAGTGTCTGGGAAAACCTTCTACATCGAGACTTTCGGCTGCCAGATGAACGTGCACGACACCGAAAAGGTGGCCGGCGCGCTCATGGCGAGGGGATATGCGCCAGTGGAAGCGCCGGAGGATGCGGAGCTGGTCCTGTACAACACGTGCAGCATCCGCGACAAGGCCGAGCAGAAAGTCTTCCACCGCCTGCAGCGTTTCCAGCGCGAAGCCGGCAAGGGCAAGGTCTTCGGCGTGCTGGGCTGCGTGGCGCAGCAGGAAGGCGAGAAGATCTTCGACCGCGCGCCGCACGTGAGCCTGGTGGCGGGCTCGGCGAGTTATCCGCGCCTGGGGGAATTGATCGAGCGAATCGAAGCCGGCGAGCGCCGCGTCACGGGCTTGAGCCTGGATAGGGAGGAGACGTTCGAGACGCCCTTCGCGCGCCGCGACAATCCGCACCGGGCGTACATCACCATCATAGAGGGCTGCGACAAATCGTGCGCCTACTGCGTGGTGCCGTTCACCCGCGGGCCCGAGCGCAGCCGCGCCGGCGCGAGCGTGATGGAAGAAGCCCGCCGGTTGGCGGCCGAAGGTTACACCGAGATCCAGTTGCTGGGCCAGAACGTGAACAGCTACCGCGACCCCTCGCCCGCGGCCTGGGGTTTCGCCACCCTGTTGGCCCACGTGGCCGAGACGCCGGGAATCCGGCGGGTGCGCTACACCACCTCCCACCCGCGCGATTTTGGTAAGGACATCGTGGACGCCATGGACTCCAACCAGACCATCTGCGACCACGTGCACCTGCCCGTGCAATCGGGTTCCAGCAAGGTGCTCGAGGCCATGCAGCGCCTCTACACCCGCGAAGAGTACATGGAGCGCATTGCGTGGCTGAAGACCGCGCGCCGCAAATACGCCATCACCACCGATATCATCGTGGGCTTCCCCGGCGAGACGGAAAAGGACTTCGAGGCGACGCTCGATCTGCTGGACCGGGTGGAGTACGATTCTCTGTTCAGCTTCAAATACTCCCCCCGGCCGAACACCGCGGCGCTGGCCATGGCGGACCGCGTCCCGGAGGAGGAGAAGCAGCGCCGGCTGGCGGTCTTGCAGGAGAAGCAGCGCGCCATCCAGATCCGCCGCAACGCGGAGCTGATCGGCAGCGTCCGCGAGGCGCTGGTGGAGGGCCGCAACCAGGCGCTTGACCAGTGGATCGGCCGCACTACCGATAACCGCGTGCTCAATTTTACGCATCCTGGCGCGAACGGAACCTCGCTGGTGGGCCAGTATGCACAGGTGCGCGTGACGCGCTCCGGACCCAACTCGCTGGTGGGCGAAAGCGTGGTGTAATAAGCTGGGAGGGCGTAATGGAAGTCGAAATGAAAATACGCGGGTTGATGGTGGACCCCGTGACCAATATGCCCATCGTCATTCTCAAGGACGTCAACGGCGCCAGCGTGCTGCCCATCTGGGTGGGAATGTACGAAGCCAACGCCATCGCCCTCGAAATCGAGAAAGTCTCCACCCCGCGGCCCATGACCCACGATTTGATCAAGAGCCTGCTGCTGGGCCTGAACACCGGGTTGCGGAAGGTCGTGGTCAGCGAATTGAAAGACGATACGTTCTACGCCGTGATCTGGCTCGACCGCGAAGGCGAGCTGATCAGCGTGGACTCCCGCCCCAGCGACGCCCTGGCGCTGGCGCTCCGGCTGGACTGTCCGATCTACGTGGATGACAGCGTTCTGAAGTCTTCCAAGCAGGCCAACGTGGGATCGGACAAAGTCAACAACGAAGAGCTGCGCCGCTGGCTGGAGGGCCTCAACGACGAGGACCTCGGCCGCTACAAGATGTGAACCCCGGCACGCGGTTGACAGGCGGAGGCGCCTGTCCCACATGGCCCGGGCTTCGGGTCCTTGTGGGACAGGCGCTTCCGCCTGCCAACTGCGCTCCTCCCGCCACGATACAGTGAAGCTTGTGGACCTGGCGGACTTCGACTATCGACTTCCGGAGGAACTGATCGCGCAGGAGCCGCCCGCGGACCGGGCCGGCGCCCGCATGTTGGCGCTCCATCGCCGCGAGCAGCGCTGGGAGGACCGCCGCTTTCGCGACTTCCCCGGGTTCCTCGGGCCCGGCGACTGCCTGGCGCTCAATGACTCGCGCGTGTTCCCGGCGCGGTTATACGGCCGGCGTGCGGGCGTGCGCTCCCTGCCCGTGGGCAAGAACAACCCCAAGCGGCTGGAGCATCTCAGCGGGAGGGTGGAGGTGTTCCTGCTGCGGCCCACTGGAGACCGGCAATGGGAAGCGCTGGTGCGCCCGGGGCGAAAGATGCGGCTCCGCGAACGCATCGAGTTCGAAGGCGGCCTGGCGGGAGAGATCGTGGGTCGCGGGGAACTGGGCCTGCGGACCATACGGTTCGACGCCGGCGCGGACCTGTTCGCGGAGTTCGAGCGCATCGGGCACATCCCGCTGCCGCCCTACATCAAGCGTCCCGACCAACCGGCCGACCGGGAACGCTACCAGACGGTGTTCGCGCGCGAGAAGGGATCGGCGGCAGCCCCCACGGCGGGGCTGCATTTCACGCCGGAGATCCTGGACGCGTGCCGGGCGCGCGGCGCCGAAACGGCTTACCTCACGCTGCACGTGGGACTGGGCACATTCCAGCCGCTGCGCGCCGAACAAGTGGAGACGGCGCGGCTGCACGCCGAGAGCTACTCGATGGATGAGGAAAACGCCGGCAAACTGCGTGCCGCCAAGCGCGTGGTAGCGGTGGGCACCACCTCGGTCAGAACCATCGAGAGCGTCTTGCGCGACGGCGAATGGCGCGCGCGCAGCGGCGAAACGGATATCTTCATCTACCCCGGTTTCAAGTTCCGCGGGGTGGACGCCATGCTCACCAATTTCCACCTGCCGCGCACCAGCCTGCTGCTGCTAGTGTGCGCCTTCGCCGGCAAAGACCTGGCGCTGGCGGCCTACCGGCACGCGGTGGAAGAGCGCTACCGGTTCTACTCCTACGGCGACTGCATGTTGATTGTATAGCATCGGAAAGGCCGGCTTTCGACGTCGCCTGCTCCGTGGACGGCGGGAGCCACTGGGCATCGGCTACATGCTTCCGGTTAGCGCGCTGAATGGACTTCGACTCTCATGAGGGCGCGGTCGTTTCTGGCAGTGGAACCGGTCGCGGCGATGTCGACGTTCGCGGGGCGGCTGCCGACGCCTCCCGCGGTCACCTGGAGGGCATACAATCCGTCCGGCAGACCGGCGGGAATGACCACATCGATTCGGTACACGCCCGCCCGGCCTGGTTCCATGCCGGCCCAAATCGGCGCCAGGCGCGTATTGCCCAGCCACACCTCCAGGCCCGCCAGCGCCGGAAGGGCGGCGGATGGCTCCCCCCGCCCCATTCCAGTTTGCTTCTCAAGTGCGCCCAGACCCGTCAGGTACAGTCTGGCGCTGGCTCCCGGCCGGACCGGATTACAGAAATGAAGAGGCCGATTTCGGGACCTGACCGCCAGCAGAGACGGCGCGGCCGGCAGTACCGTCACGCTGGCCGAAGCCGAACCCTCGGGCCCCGACACCTGTAGCGATACGGGGCCGGAAACTTCATACGGGAGTTGCGCATTGACTTCGGTGGGGGACACGGACAGGAGCGGCGCCACCACGCCATTGGCTGTAACCACGACTCCGCCCAGGCTGCTGGGCGGGGGATCACCGGAGCCCGCCACTGTGCGCGTGGCCAGATTCTGCCCCGTGATGGAGATCAGCGAACCGGAGGCCACCCCGGCCGCATAATCGCCAACGCTCGCGACCCGGTGAATGCTGCGCGCCGTGGTGTGGCCCAGCGTCACATCGTCGATCTCTTCACCGTCCAGCCCGGTGGCGCGGAGCCGCAGATAGTCGCCTTCCACATCCACGCGCAGGTAATTGAAGGCTTCCACGGACATCGCGCATTGCGGCAAGGCCCCAACAGACTCCAGCGCACCGCCGCCCCCGCCCGAAATGACATACAGGGTGGACGGGGAAGGATAATCCACCGGAGCGCCGCCAGCCAGCGGGTAGGAGCGTTCGTAACCGTGTTCGTGGCCGGACAGCATGAGCTGAACTCCGCGCCGTTCCACGATGGGGACGACGAGTTGGCATACGGCTACGCAGACCGGGTCGCCCAGATGAAACCCGGTGGGGTAAGGGGGGTGATGCAGAAAGACGATGCGCCAGCGTTGTTCGGTCGCGGCGAGATCGGCATCCAGCCAACCCAGCATTTGTGTGGCGCTGGACGTCAGCAGAAGGTTCGAGTCCAGCGACACGAAATGCGCGTTGCTCCAGTCAAACGAATAATACCGGCCCTGGTCCGCGCTGGGAACACCACTGTTCGGCACAGCCACACCGGCCAGGTAGGCAGCCGCTGAGTTGGTGTTGTACTCGTGGTTGCCAGGAGTCGAAAAGAGCGCGAGCCGTCGCATCCAGGGAGCATTCGGCCCGAAATGGTAGGTTTCGAAATCCGCGAACGTGCCGTCCGGATAGGCCAGGTCGCCCACATGGATGGCCATCGCGATGTCCGGCTCCGCCGACATCATTTGGATCACGGATAGCTGTTCGGACGAACCCGCTCCACTGTCGCCGAACGCGAGAAACGAAAACGCGCCCTTCCCGGCAGTGCGAAACCGGAACAGCGTGGGATCGGAAGCCAGGTCCTGGCCGTCCACCGTCACGCGGTATGCGTAATTCGACCCGGCCCGGAGACCGGTGAGATCCGCCCGATACTGGTAAAACGGGGATGAGAGCTGCGTTTCCGCCGGCTGAAAAGCCTGGATCGACGCGGCGACGGTCACGGAACTGCCATCTGCGCCAGTCGCGGTCACCGTGCCGGAACCGGCCTCTTCGGTGGTCCAGAGCACGGACGCGCAGTTCTCCTGAACGTTCTGGAGGTAGGGTTGCCGCACGAGCGATGCGGCCCTGGACGGCCGGGGTAAACAAAGAGCGGCCGAGGCGCCCTGAAGCAATGCACGCCTGGTAAAGGCAATTCTGTTATCAAACGTACCTTAATTTTAGCAGAATCTGGAAGACTGTGCGGATCCATCCGGTCCATACCCAGCGCCCGCGCTGGAAAGTTCCGGCTCGATTCGTCCAGCACGCGCAAGTTGTGCTGGCGCTCGGGCCGATTCGCGGCCGGCCGTTCACCCGCCGTCAGCCCTCGGGGCGAACCACGTCACGCAACCACCGGCGTCGCATCCCGGCGCCCACGCTCAAGGCGTTCCTCCCCGATTCAGCGACGAACACAACCTCTTTGCATCTCCGACAGGTTCGTCTCCCGGCATCGTCTCCCGGCATGAAAGGGTTTGAAAAACGGTCAAGGCGCCGCTGCTGGCGGAATAATTCGAATCCCCCGAATACCTCGCTTCAATAATGTGCGCTTCGGGACTGAGCGGACCGGCGTCGTAGCTTGCTTGGCCGGAGCCATCCAGCGTCACGGCGGCGCCGGGGCCGGAATCCACGCTGAAAGTGACAGTGCCGGTGGGAACGGCAGGTCCTGAATTGCCCATGACCGACGCAGCAAAGAGTCCCGCTGAACTGCCTTGACCTCCGCTCGAAGGAGCATCGGCGATACTGGTGACCGTACCCGCCAGCGGGGCTGCCACGGTCACCGCCTGGGTCGCGGATGAAGAAAGCGCGTTAGCGTCGTCGCCGCTGTAGACGGCTTGAAGAATGTCTGTACCTGTCGGCAAGTCGCTCACGGTCACACTTGCCGCGCCACCGCCATTCAGCGAACCCGTGCCGAGAAGAACGCCACTGGCCAGAAACGAAACAAGGCCAGTAGGAGCGGCGCCGCCCGTAACTTGGGCGGTAAGGGTGACAGGAAAGCCACCGCGCAACGGTCCGGCTACGACGCCCAGCGCCGTGGAGGTCTGCGCCTTGCCGTTGAAAAGCGAATCCAAATACGCAATGCGCAAAGTCAGCCAGTTTGTGAGATATTGAACTTCGCCGTCATAGCTACCCGCCACCTCGGCGTTCGGCCAGACGGCGATGCCCTGCATCGGCCATCGTCCGAAGTTGTTCACCTGGGACTGCTCAAGACTCTCGGCCTCCTGCTGGATGGAGGCCAGCCACGCGGCGAAGACGCCATTCTTCTTCAGTGTGTTCCATTGCGTGGCAACGTCGGCGCTGAAGGCCGGGTCCTTGAACCACTGCTCATACCAGATTGCGTTTGTCTGCACCCATGGGACGGCGGGATTCACAATCGTCTCGTAACTGACGTTGCCTGTGCTGATGTCGAAGTCCCAGACCGGCCCCATGTAGATCAGTGGATTGTTCGCGTCCTTATAAAGATAGACGCTGTTATAGAAATCGCCCGCATCCACGTTGCCCATGACCTCATCGACTATGTACAAATTGACGGCCGAGGCCTCGTCGAAATATGCGCGCCAACCCTGAGTGGGATCGGTAAAGTCGCTGGAAAAAAGCGCCGTCTCCGCCGTATCGATATAGTTGGAAATGTAGGAGGTCTGCTGGGGGACCTCCGGGTCCGGTGAGAAATCCGGATCGATCAGGCCCATGGCGACGTTCTGGGGCGTAAAGAAAACAAAAGCCTCGTCCTGATGCTGGTCAATCTCCAGCAGGTAACCACCGGTTACCTGAGCCGGCGCAGTATCGGTTTCAGACAATTCGCTGATATTGACCCGGTGGGTGTCGACTTTCACCTCTTCAGTGAGCTGATAGTTGCCCTCGTACTCGCCGTTCAGGTAAAGCTCGACGAAAAGCGAATGAGGCGCCCAGGGCATCAAGACGCCAGTGCCGCTGGGCGTTGGCGAATCCGCCGGCGAGTTCAGATATCCGTTCCCGATGGGAATGGCGTTGGCCAACGCCTGACCCGCCCAGGTGCGCAGAAACGTTTTGTCGTCATAATTAGCCAGCAGTATGTAGCTCTTGCTCTTATCGCAGGTGGGTTTGCCCTTGGTGTCCGTAACGTAGGGACACTGCAGCCCCATGGTGTTCAGCAGGTCCACGCCGGTATTCAGGCTCACGTGGTAGGGCAGCTTCGGCATCTCCGCGGTTGAATTGCCATGCACGTGAAAGGTCGCCGCGTCGTCGGTATCGTTGGCGTTGGGCAGATAGTAGGTTTGGCCGTCGGCTGAAGTGATGGTGATGACGCCGGGCACGTCGATTGTCTTGCTCACAATCGCCACGCCATTCGTGTTGATGTTCACAATCGGCAGGTTTATGGCCGAGACTGCCGGAACAAAGAAAGGATTGGAGATGGAGACGGTAAGCGAGAGTTGTGACGTCGCCTGGAAGGAGCCGGCCGCGCCGACAACCGTTACCGCGGCCGTCCAACTCGTTTGCATCGAGGGAGCCGCGGGCGAGAAGCCTTCCTGTCCAGCCGAGAGAGAAGCGCTGAGCGTCAACGTTCCTGAACTGCCGGCTCTTAAGGTAAGCGGAGACACGGCGATGCCCGACGGCAAACCGGTCAGCGTGACACTGATCGGTCCGGTATATGCGCTGGGGCTCGCCGTGATCGTCACCGGGACATTCTGCTGGCCTGGATAGATTGCGAGGGAGGGCGGCGCGGCTGTCACCGTAAATGCGTCGCCGTAGCAGGCCGAGATCAGACCAAAAAGACCAATGACATATAGCGCGTATGTTCCAGCCCTCTCACCACGGCAGTTCTTCATCGTTCACCCTTCGCAACGGAAAGCCGCTTCGCGGGGGCTGGAATCCCCATGCCGCGGTGGAGCTCACTCCCTGAAGCTGGAGGGAGGCCTCCTCCTCATCTTCAAGAAGCCTGTCCGAATGTAAACTGCGCCAGTTTGCTCTGTTGATCGGGAGTCAGGATGTGGTAAAACGCCGCGTTAGCGTTGGCGCCGGCGGCTGTTATCTGGGCCGTCAGATTTCCGATTACGCCGGACGCCTGATTGATGCCCGCGCTGTCATTGTTCCTGACGGCCACGCTGAGGCTCGCCCGCGCCGTCTTCAAACTGGCGCGCAACGTGGCGTGCGCCGTCACAGCGGCCGCGAGGATCGTGCCAGCCTGCTGCTGCTGGTCGGAACTGAGCGAAAGCGCCGTGGTCAGCGAGTTTAGATATTTGGCGCTCTTGGCCTCGGTTTTCGGGACCTTTGAGACCGCTTTAGGCCGGGTGAACTTAAGCAAGACCTTGTGCGACACGTGCTGCACAGGTCGTTCAGCGACAGCCTCGGACAATTGTGCGCCTTGCGCGAATCCCTGGCGCGCCACCAAAGCTGCCCCGGGAAGCATGATCATTTGTCTGCGGTTCATAATCGAAACTCCTTCCTTTGCGCGACGCCAGCGTTAATTTGCCGTGGTCTAAGATTTGCAGGTTACGCATTGTTTGTTGGACGCATCAACCGACAACGTGGTTTACAATTCGTCTAGCCAAATGGAGCTATAGCCGTGACATTCGGACCCGCCGGGCCGCGCCTCGCATCGCGCCTGTGAGAAAACGAACAGTCCCCAAAAAGACGATTCTCATCCGGATGAAAAAAGCGCACTATTCTTAATTACCCTTTCGCGGACGAAAAGTTGCGCGAACCAAACGAAAACCGGCGCATTGCGGTGAGCCTGGGGCAAGATGTAAATCCTGAAGCCGGAGCGTTTTCGATAGAGCGACTTGAAGTGAGCCGGTTTGGCAGGAGACGTGCGTATTTGGTATTGAATCGGGTTTGTGATACGCGCGGCGACTACTGTAATACGAGCGAGGGTTGGAGGTCACGACGCATAAGGCTTGGTTCAAGTGGGATTATCGGAAACTGGCGGCCTGCAACTCCGCCGAGTTTTGCCTATCCCGTGGAACCAGCCCCCGTCCTGCTAAAATCCCTTTGTGGCACGCGTTCTGATGGTTGCTTCGGAGGCCGCGCCGATGGCCAAGACGGGCGGCCTGGCGGATGTCGTGGGCTCGCTGCCATCCGCCTTGCGGGAGTTCGGCGATGAAGCCGCGGTTTTCATCCCGCGCTACGGGATGATCGACCTCAAGGGACTGCGGCGGGTCTACGATACCCTGCCAATTCACCTCGGCGCGGCGCGCTACGACTGCTCTATTTACGAGGCCCTGGCGGATTATCCGCTGTACCTGCTGGAGTGCCCGCCGCTGTTCGAGCGCAAGGGAATCTACGGCGAATCGGGATTGGACTACCCGGATAACCACATTCGCTTCGCGGTATTCGCGCGCGCCGCCCTGGAAGTGGCGCGGCGGCTGTTTCGCCCGGATGTTTTCCACTGCCACGACTGGCAATCCGGGCTGACGCCCGCGTATCTGCGGACCACTTTCGCGACCGATCCCACGTTCTTCGGAGCCCGCACGCTGTTCACCATTCACAACCTCGGCTACCAGGGCCTGTTCCCCAGGACCGCGCTGCCGGAAATCGCGCTCGACCCGGCGCTGTTTGGCGCCGGCGAGATCGAATTCTTCGGCAGCGTGAGCTACATCAAAGCCGGGATCGCGCTGGCGGACGCCCTCAGTACGGTGAGCCCCACCTACGCGCACGAGATCCGGACGCCGGAGTATGGTTTTGGCCTCGAAGGCATTTTGCAAAACCGCGCCGGCGCGCTCACGGGCATTCTGAACGGAGTGGACTATAGCGAGTGGAACCCCGCCACCGATCCGTTCATTGCGGCCAACTATTCGGCCGACGATCTGGCTGGGAAACGCGTGTGCAAAGAGCGGCTGCTGGCGGAGTCCGGCCTGCCGCCGGAAGCCATGGCGCGCCCATTGATAGGGATGGTGTCGCGGCTCACGCGCCAGAAAGGCGCGGACCTGCTGGCCCAGGCCGGCCAGTGGATTCCCGCCGAAGACGTCTGCCTGGTGGCGTTGGGAACCGGAGATCCGGAGTACGAGGCCTTCTTCCGGAGCCTGGCGGAAGCGCTGCCCGGCCGCGTGGCCGTGCGCATCGGGTTCGACAACGAGCGCGCCCACCGCATCCTGGCGGGGGCGGACGCGTTCCTCATGCCCAGCCGCTATGAGCCTTGCGGGATGACCCAGATGTTCGGCCTGAAATATGGGACGATCCCGGTGGTGCGCTCCACCGGCGGCCTGGATGATACCATCGAGGAAGGCACGGGATTCAAGTTCCTGGAATACTCCGGAGCCGCGCTTCTGGAGGCGGTTCGCGAGGCGGTCCGGATGTTTTCCGACAGCGTCCGGTGGCGTGAGATCATGCTCCGCGGGATGGCCAAGGATTTTTCCTGGAAAGCGTCGGCCAAGGCCTACTCGGCTCTCTATAAGCGGCTTTTGACGGGCGTGAATCCTTAGGCCGCGGCCGGGATTCTAATACGTTATTAGGAGACGAAATGGCAGGTCACAACATACAGACCTTTACCGATGCGAGTTTCGACCAGGAGGTGCTGCGGTCGGAGGTGCCGGTACTGGTTGATTTCTGGGCCGAATGGTGCGGTCCATGCCGCATGATGGCTCCTACGATCGACGTGGTGGCGAACGATTACGCAGGCAAGATCAAGGTTGGCAAGGTGGACGTGGACGCCAACGGCGATACGGCCCAGCGCTACAACATTCGCGGCATTCCGACCCTGCTGTTGTTCAAAGGCGGGCGGGTGGTGGAGCAGCGCGTGGGCGCGGTGGGGAAGTCCGAGGTCCAGAAGATGCTGGACCAGCACGTCGCCGCGGTTCAGGCGTAAGGGCCGGGCACGTCCGGGGCACGCCGCATGAAATGGCGGCTTCAACCGCTCCCTAACGGTCGCGGCTCGCCAGATTCATTGGGACTTCAACCGCTCCCTAACGGTCGCGGCTCGCCAGATTCATTGGGACTTCAACCGCTCCCTAACGGTCGCGGCTCGTCAAATTCATTGGGACTTCAACCGCTCCCTGAGGGTCGCGGTTCGCCAAATTCATGGCGACTCCAACCGCTCCCTAACGGTCGCGGCTCGCCAGACCGTTATTGAGTGAAATCCACATCACTCCCTGCCCGCGTACAGCTCCGCGATGTGCTCCTTGAAGTTCTCCATGGCGCGCGTGCGCCGCACCTTCATGGTAGCCGTCAATTCCCCTTCTTCGATGGAAAAGTCGCGCGCCAGAACGCGGTACTTGCGCACCTGTTCGAAAGGAGCGAGCTGCTTGTTCACACGGGCCACGGTCTTGTGAACCTCGGCCAGCACCGGCGGCGCCTGCGCCAGCTCGGAGGCGGAGCGGCCCTTCCATGCGTCCATGCCCTTCAAGCCTTCGGCGGCGGCGGAATTGAGGGTGAACAGCGCGGTGAGAAAGGGCAGGCGGTCGCCGATCAGCAGCACCTGGCTGATCAGCGGCTCCATTTTGAAGAGATTCTCCACGCGGGCGGGGAAGATCTTCTTGCCGGTTGAAGAGACGATCAGCTCCTTCTTGCGGCCGGTGATGAAAGCATAACCTTGGTTGTCGATGTACCCCAGGTCGCCGGTGTGCAGCCAGCCGTCGCGCAGGACTTCGGCCGTGGTTTGCGGGTCGTTCAGGTAGCCGGAAAACAGGCAGGGGCTCTTGACCAGCAGCTCGCCCTCGGGGGAGAGCCGCAACTCGACGCTAGGGGCCAGCTTCTTGCCGATGCTTCCGGGCCGGGGCGCATCGAGGGGGTTGAGGGTGGCCACGCCGCCTTCGGTAAGCCCGTAGCCTTCGATGATGGGCATGCCGATGGCTTCGTAAAACTCGCCCAGCGCCTTGCCGAGCGGCGCGGCGCCGGAGGCCGGAACCTTCAGACGTCCGCCAAAGCGCGCGCGCACTTTGCGGAAGAAAAGCCAGTCCGCGATCTTCAGCGGGCCGCGAATCCGCGCGGGCACGGGCTGGCCTTCGCGGCGGCGGCGCGCGGCGGCCAGCGCCAGCGCCAAAGCCCCATAAAACGCCTGGCGCGCGGCCGCGGGGCGCTTGCGCAACTCCGCGCAGATGGTGCAGTAAACACGCTCCCACATGCGCGGCGGAGCGAGGAAAATGGTGGGCCGCACTTTGCGGATTTCCTGCGGCAGCTTCAGCAGGCTCTCGGAGAACGTCACCGGCATGCCGCAGCGCATGGGCAGGAATTCCATCACCACGCGCTGGGCGATGTGGGCCGAGGGCAGAAACACCACCGTGGCGTCGTCCGGGCCGAGGGGCAGCACGGCCGGCCCCATATCGATGTTCGAGACGATGGCCTGGTGGGTCACCAGCGCCATCTTCGGTTCACCGGTAGCGCCCGAAGTGAGATACAGGACCGCGTGGTCGGAGGATTGCGTTTCGGCCAGCAGCCGCGCCAGCAGCTTGGGATCGCGCGCCATGGCCGCGCGCCCCATTTCACGGATGTCCTCGAGCGTGGGAACGCCTTCCGCCCGACCGCGGAGAAGAATCCAATGGGGCGCCGCGGCGTCGCGCAAACTGGCGAGCATGGCCGGGTCTTGCGCCAGCACGGCTTTGGCGCCGGTCGCCTCAAGGGTACGCAGCAGGTCCTTGGGGGGATAGCTGGGATAGAGGGCGGCCGCGATGCAGCCGGCGGTCATAATACCCAGGTCGGCCAGATAAAACTCGAGGCGCGTCTCGGAGCTCAGGGCCACGATGTCGCCTTTGGCCAGCCCCAGCGAGCGCAGGCCGGCCGCAATCTCCTGGGCCGCCAGCTTCCAGCCGTTCCAGGAACATACCACATACTCGTCACGGCCCGGCACGGGCTGGCGCAAGGCAGGCGCATCCCCATAAAGTGAAGCGGTTTCTTCGAGAACCTGGAATAAGGTGCGACCCACTTTCAGCCAATGTATCACGGTGGGGCGGGAGGCTTGGCCGACCTCATTGAGGCAGGCCAGGAGGCCTGCCCCACTCAGACGCTTACCACGGGGCACGGGGCTTGGCGGATGATGGCATAGGCGTTGGTGCGCAGCCGGCCGAACAGGCCGGCCGCCGACCCGCGGCCGATCACCAGCGCGTCCGCCTGAACCCGGGCGGCGGCCGCGCAGATGACCTTGGCCGGCTCGCCGGCCTCAATCAGCAGATCGGCCTCGGCGTGAACAAAGCCCCGCAGCCGCGTCAACTCCTGTTCGGCGGCCTCGCGGACATCGATGCGCCAGTTCACTTCCGAATCGTCGCCGATGTCGGCGTCGCCGGAGGTGGCGTGGAGCAGCGTCAGGCGGGCGCCGAATTGCCGCGCCAGGGAGGCCGCCCAGAACAGGGTCTTGGAACTCTCCGAGCCCAGGTCGACGGCGCACAGAATGGCGCATAAAGGGACCGCCGCCGCGCTCGGCACCTGCTCGATGTGGGCGCAGGTCCATACGGGGCACTCGGCGTCGTGCAGCACCTTGGCGGTGTTCGAACCGAGAATGAAGCGCCGGTAGGGCCCGAAGCCGTGGGTCGGCATCATGATAATGTCCACGCCGCGCTCGCGGGCGTACTCGACGATTTTTCCGGCGGGATCCCCTTCCACCACGGCGCGCTCGACGCTCACGCCGGCCAGCTCCTCGGCCAGGAAAGCCTCCAGCTCAGTGGCGGCCTGATGCGCGCGGCCGCGGTAGAGTTCCTCGATCATCGAGCCGCCGGCCCGGTTCGCGCCGAATTCATACTGCGGCGGCGTCAGAACGTGCAGCAGAAGAAGCTCGGACCCGAAATACCCCGCCAAACTCCGGGCGTAGCGCACGGCCGCGACCGAACGTTCGGAAAAGTCCACCGGCAAGAGGATTCTCGAAAGCGATCCCATTGGCGCCTCGTTGGAGCGCACCAGCGCCCAGACATAGGATAAACCGATTCCCTAAGAACGCCAATATCCCGATTGACGGTGGGACCCTGGGAACGCCAATCTCCCGGTCGGCCTTCGCCGGCCATTCGGTCATAATCGTTACCATGGACTGTATCGAGGCTTTGAAGACGCGGCGCTCGGTTCGCGCCTACACCGGCGAACCCGTATCGCGAGAGGTGATCGAGGACATCATCGACTGCGGCCGCCTGGCCGCCACCGCAATCAACATCCAGCCCTGGGAATTCGTGGTTGTCACCGACGCTCACATGCTCCGCGCGATCGCCGCGGCTACGGACTACGGGAGCTTCATCGCGCAGGCCGCGGCGTGCGTGGTGGTTTTGTGCCGGGCCACGAAATACTACCTGGAGGACGGCTGCAACGCCAGCCAGAACATACTGGTGGCGGCCCGGGCGCATGGTCTCGGGTCCTGCTGGGTGGCCGGCGATAAGAAACCCTACGCGGAGAAGGTCCGCAAGTTGGTGGGCGCCCCGGAAACACACAAGCTGATCAGCCTGCTGGCCATCGGCCACCCGGCCCAGGAATCGGAGAAGGAGAAGCGGCCGCTTTCCGAAGTCCTCCACTGGGAGAAATACTGACCGCCGTCAGCGGCCCGCGCTCTTGGCGATTTCGACGGCGTAGACATGCACCGGCCCCAGCATGTTGGACCGGAACACCACCCATTTCATGTCCGGCGAAAACGTCACGTTGGGCTCCAGCCGGTAGTCGTGTTTGCTCATGTTCACCAGCCGCTCCGCCTGGAAAAAACCCGCTTCGATCAGCTTGTCCGAGCTCGCGGTTTTGACGCCGGCCACGTCCGGCACGCGCTCCGGCCGGAACAGATAGATCCACTTGCCATCGGGCGCCCGCGCCACCATTTCACTGTCGCCGCCATCGCCCGCAAACAGCGCGCCGTCGGGCGATACGTTGAAGTGCACCGACCATTCATTGCGCTGCAAGTGATACCAGGTGCGCTTGCCGGTGGCCACCTGGTAGCCGGCCAGCCAGAAATCCTGGCCGCGCGGCGTTTGCAGGTCGTACCAGATCGTGGCCCCATCCGTCGAGAAGAATTCGTGGCCGGCGATTTCCATATTCATGGTTCGGGTGTGAATCTTCGTCAGGCCGGAGCCATCGGCGCGAATGGTCCAGATGCGGTCCACCTCGTGCCACGTGCCTTCGTGGCAGAACATGATGAGGCTGGGATCGGCCGGCGAAAACTGCAAGTGACCCAGCCACTCGCGCTCCCGAAAGATATCCTTCAGCTCGCCCGTCTTGGTATTGACCGTGAACAGCACGCGCGGCGGACCGGCGCGCGTGGCCATCAACGTGTTGTGCAGCCGCAGGTCCTTGGCGTCCGCGTAGGTCATCGGCTTTCCGTCCGCGCCGACGGCTGTATAGTCGGGCTGGCCAAAACGCGGGTCCACGCCGGGCAATCGGCTGGCCGCCGGGGCGGGCGGAGCGGCGCCCTCTACATAAGTGCCCAGCAGCAGCGTCTCATCCGCATTGAGGGATGCGACGTTCCGTCCCGGCGGCAGTTTGACCACCTCGCGGGTGGCGCCCGTATCGACATTGGCGGCGCATACGGTGGCCCCGCCGCTCTGGCCACCCGGCGCCCGTTTGGTGTAATACACGTCGCCGGTTTTGTGGCCCGCCACCAGGACCGATACCGGACCGGCGACCAAGGGTCTGACTTCGCGCGTGGCCAGAGTAATGGTCGCGATGCCGCCGCCGGCCGTGGTGACGATCAGTTTCCTGCCGTCGGCCGTATAGGCGTTCTGATTGAAATAGAGGCTCTGCGTTCCGTCTTCGCGGGAAAGCCGGATCACGCGATGGCCGGTGTCGGGATCGATCCATTCCGTTGGCAGCGCCGCTTGCGCGGACAGCATCCGCGCGGCGGCGAGCATTAGAAATACGCGGCTGCGCATATTCCCAGGTTAAGCCAATACGATCCGGCGCGCGACGGACCGAAGGCGCCACTGCAGCGACCGTCCGATTGATTTCCTCGCTGCGGGCCGGGCATGCCCCATAAGCGCTAAGATAACGTGACCCAATCAATGTCGTCACACCACCTGTTGTGGTTGACATTGATTGAGTTGCCAACAGGTTGGGTGAACAGGCCCTTAAGTT
>Ga0326727_10004326_pt1 | contig 42872 bp, 42 predicted proteins | sample MB2enrmetagenome_FD_207643 | JGI IMG/M metagenome (GOLD analysis project Ga0326727, IMG submission 207643) | Lab enriched peat soil microbial communities from McLean, Ithaca, NY, United States - MB29MY | ecosystem: Environmental > Terrestrial > Soil > Wetlands > Peat | place: USA: New York... | reverse complement strand
GGCCTGCTGTGGGTAAACAATTTCATTCTCTCGCCATTCCAATGGTCCACCGTCGGCAGTTGGAACAATGCACAATGCTGGGATTCGTTCATATATGACAACTCTTCTATATACGCATATGGATATAGACCGGGGATCGATGGCGCGGGCGATTGCTCGGTGATCGCTTACGGCGGAATGCTCTTCCTCTATAGTTCGCAGCTGGGCCCAGTCAGCGGCAGCAGTGTCGATAGCGCGCCCAGCTTTGACTTCAGCACCAACACGCCCAGCATGGCCGTCGATCCGGGAGGCAATATCTTCGTGGCCGACGCGGGCAACAACGCCATTAAGGAGGTGCTGGCCTCCAGCAACTTCACCATTGACCGCACCGTGGGCAGCGGCTTCAATAATCCCGCCGGCGTGGCCTCGGACGCCTTGGGAAATATCTACGTCTCCGATGCCGGCAATAACGCCCTGAAGGAGATGACGGCGGCCAGCGGATACACTCAGATTCTCACCATCGCCACCTTCGATCCCAAGGTGCTGACTTTGGGCAATCTTACGGTCGATGGGCCGGGCAATATCTATATCGCCAACGTCAACCCTTCAGACCTAATCGCAGGAGTTCTAAATCAGGCGACTTTTGAGACCAATCAACTGGTCAAGCTGGACTTCTCCGACGCGCCCGCGCTGACCTTCCCCACGCAGACGCAGATCGGAACCACCGACACTACCGACGGCACGCTCACCGCCACGGTGAAGAACAGCGGCAATGCGCCTTTGACGATCAGCGGCCTGACAGTCTCGAATGTGAACTTCCGCATCGATGCCGATGCGACCACCTGCTCGGCCTCGGCTCCGCTGGCCGCGGGCGATTCATGCACGGTGGGCGTGATCTTCACCCCCACCACCACCGGCGCGCTGATCGGCACGCTGACCCTGACCGACAACGCGCTGAACAATACAAGCGCGACGCAGAACTTCGCGCTCTCCGGCGCCGGCTACCTGACGCCCGCCACCACCACGCCCACGGTAGCGGTCACACCCACCTCCGGCAGTATCACCACCGCGCAGTCCGATCAGGTGACGGTCAAGGTGAGCGGCGCAAGCGGCAGCCCGACTCCCACCGGCGCAGTGGTCCTGTCCAGCGGAAACTATGCTTCTCCCACCGTGCTGCTAAGCGGCGGCAGCGCCAGTTTCACCGTTCCCGCCGGCATGCTGGCCGTGGGCTCCGATACGTTGATCGCAATCTACACTCCGGATACTGCATCGTCCACCATCTACGGCGCTGCTGCCGGTACCGGGTCCGTCGCGGTGACCGCGGTGTCCAAGACCACCCCAACCGTGACGGTAACGCCTTCGATCGCCAGCATCACTACCGCGCAGAGCCTGCCGGTGATGATCGGCTTAAGCGGCGGAAACAGCAATCCCACGCCCACGGGAACGGTAACGCTATCGGGCGGTAACTGCTCCTCGATAGCTCAAACGCTGAGCAGCGGCAGTGCCTCCATCACGATTCCCGGCGGATGCCTGCCCGCCGGCGGTGTTACGCTCTCTGCCAATTACACGCCCGATTTCGCTAGCGCGCCGAACTACACCAGCGCCACCGGCTCCGGCACGGTATCGGTGCAGGCAGTGGCCAAGATTACTCCCGGCGTAACGGTGACCCCGGCCACCGCCAGCCTGGTTACGACGGAGGCGCTGCAAGTGACCATGGCGGTCAGCGGCGGCAGCGGCAATCCGGTGCCAACCGGGTCAGTGGTGCTGAGCGGCGGCGGATACACATCCGCGCCAGCCTCCTTGAGCAATGGCAGCGTCATCCTGTCGATCCCCGCCGGATCGCTTGCGGCGGGCACCGATTCTCTGGCAGCGAGCTACGCGCCCGACAATGCCAGTTCCTTGACCTATAACTCCGCCACGGGATCGAACACCGTTTCTGTGACTGCCCCGGCGCTCACCGCACAGACCATCACCTTCGCCAACCCCGGCGCGCAGACGGTGGGAACGCCGCTGACGCTTGCCGCGACAGCCACCTCCGGCCTCGCGGTCACGTTCACTTCCACCACGTCCAGCGTCTGCACGGTTGCGGGCACAACGGCTACGTTTATCGCGACCGGCACCTGCACCATCGACGCGAACCAAGCCGGTAACAGCACCTATGCGGCGGCCACCATGGTTCCGCAAACCTTCGCTGTCAACGCTGCTCCGCTTACCGCGCAGACCATCACATTTGCCAACCCCGGCCCGGAGACAGTGGGAACACCGCTGACGCTAACGGCAACAGCCAGCTCCGGTCTCGCAGTCTCGTTCACTTCAACCACGACCGGCGTCTGCACGGTTGCGGGCACAACGGCTACGTTTGTCGCGACCGGCACATGCACCATCGACGCGAACCAGGCCGGCAACAGCACCTATGCCGCGGCCCCGATGGTCGCGCAGAGCTTCGCCGTCAACGCCGCTCCGCTTACCGCGCAGACCATCACCTTCGCCAACCCCGGCGCGCAGACGGTGGGAACGTCTCTGACGCTTGCGGCGACAGCTACCTCCGGCCTGGCGGTCAGCTTCGCCTCCACCACGGCCAGCGTCTGCACAGTCTCCGGCACGCAGGCCACCTTCCTCGCGCCCGGCACATGCACCATCGACGCGACGCAGGCCGGCAACAGCACCTATGCGGCGGCCCCAATGGTCGCGCAGAGCTTCACCGTCAACGCCGCTCCGCCGCCACCCAGCTTCACCGTCGCCTCGCCCACCAGCGCGCTAACCGTCCAGCCAGGCGGCACGGCTACTTATACCGTCAACGTAACTCCGGTGAACGGTTCCTTTACCGGCGTGGTAACTCTATCCGCCGGCGGGCTGCCCGCCGGTGCTACTGCAACCTTTGTCCCGGCCACAGTGACTCCGGGCTCGACGGGAGCCAGCTCGGTGCTGACCATCCAGACCTCCGCGCTGACCGCTGCCAACAGCGGTTCCTCCTGGCCGCTGGCTGCGCCGGCGCTGGCGCTGATTGGCCTCTTCTTCGTGCCCGGTAAGCGGCGCCGCCGCTGGCTCGCGTTGGGAGTTCTGCTGATCGGCTCGCTGGGTGCGCTCACCGCACTCTCCGGCTGCGGAGGCGGCTTCTCGCTGCCCGCGCATAGCTACACCGTCACAGTTACCGGAACCAGCGGCGCCGACATTCAAACCACCACCGTGCAGCTCACGGTCGAGTAATAGGAGACCCCATGCGACTCAGGATCGAAACCACATTCGCACTGCTGTTGACCGTGGCCGCGGTCTCCATTGCTCCGGCCCTTGCCCAGTCGCCGGACCAGGCCCCCGGCCAGCCCGCGCCAGCAAGCGATAACTCCGCCAGGACGCTTCGCTCCGAGCTCGCTCTGAGCTACAGTTACCTGCGCAGCAACGCGCCTCCGGGCGGCTGCGGCTGCTTCAACCTCAACGGCGGCAGCGCCACCTTCGCATGGCTCTTCCCGTCGGCGAGTCCTGCCAAGCCAAGCAGCTTTGCGCTCGTTGGCGACGTAACTATCGCCCACGCGGGCGCCGCCGCCAGCACCGGCGACAGCCTAACTCTGAGCACGTTCACCGCGGGAGGGCGCTATCTCCCGCGGCTGGGCCGCTGGCCCGTGCAGCCCTTCGGCCAGGCGCTCATCGGCCTGGCGCACTCCAGCGGCACGCTCGTCCAGGGGGCGAATCCAGCGGCGACGAACGCCGGCGCGGCCTTTGCAGCCAACCTCGGCGGAGGCCTGGACCTGCGCGCCAGCAGACGCTTTTCGGTTCGTCTCGTCGAGGCAGACTACCTCGTGACAACCTTCGACAACGGAACTAACAATCACCAGAACAACCTGCGCATCGGCGCCGGCGTGGCGCTGCGCTTCTGAACCGGGCGGCCGCGGCGGAAGGAAGAAGCGAAGATATGGAAAGTCTCGGCTGTCATGACTGAAACCTCGGTCGGCGGGAACATTCGCCTGCCTTGAGCGGTGATTCGAGAATCCCCGTTTGGCAGCGCACCCGGTGACTGGCAGCCATCTGCTGAACCAACACACAGAACTCTGCCAGGGAGCCGCAATGATGGAGATGCCGCTCCGCCGCAACAGCTACAAGCAGGGGAGCCAATGCAAGAGAATCGGGCTGATCCCCCACAGGTCAGCCCGAGCCCGCTCGGGTAGGAATTTGGTGGCAAATTGGTAGCATTTAGCGGCCAGTGCGCCGGTCTTGCCGACTCAGCAGACTCGTAAGTCCTTTGCTGTCAACAAAACACCATCTTGGAACTCCCATGGCATGGAAAAGGTCATCGGTTAAACTCTGCCTTCACAATTAGAGGTTGCGCTGAATATGACCTCTGACGGACGGAGAGTTATGGGCGGGAATCCAACGGCAAAGAGGCCGCGAAAGCGCGCTCCATCCGCGCTCTGTTTATCTGATTTAGGCTGCTTTGCATGGTCTGTAGTGTCATCCGCTGACCTGCATGTTGTTGAAAATACGTTAGGTTGATAATTCGATTCCTACCGCGTCCACCATTTAGATTCAATGACTTACGAGCAATGCCCACCCTCCTCTCGCCCCCCAACTCTTACAAGACTGTAGGGACTTTTGTAGGGACTCTCCTTCAAAACCCTGAGTAATGTTGGGCATTGCCTCGCCCTCCTGTCGCAATTCTTCTGCGGCTGTCCTCCGTCGTCTCGCAAGCCGATCAGCACGGGCGCGGGCTTGCCGCTCTGCTCGGCTGGCTCTTCGTCGCGCTGGCGTCTGGCGCCTATCATCGGAGCCAGAATCGGGATGCCCTTCTGTCCCTTCTTGACGTAGCGGCCAAACTCGTTCCATGTGCGGATGCCCGCAACGTGGGTTGCGTCGGGGCGGTGATGCGCTATCGAAAGGATGTTGCCAAAGCTGTAGTTGTGGAAGCGGGCCATTGCGTTGAGGTAGGCGGTGAGAGCCTCGCTCTTGCCCTGCTCAAGCTGTTCGATCAGGTGCTTGACGTTCTCGGCAATTTCGGTTGGGAGCACCAGCCGACGCTGGTTGCTGAGTCCAACGATGAGCAGATTGAGGCTGGGAATGTGTTCGACCGTCACCGCGCGCGGTTGGCTGTCGTGGAGTTTCGCTCTTTCCAGCGCCGCTTCAGTCTCGGCATCGGTTGCGGTGACCTTATGCTCAGCCATGATGCTTCTCCGAACGTGTTGCCAATTCGTCGAAATGTCTTGCGGCCACCGTCAGCACGTGGCGAACATCCGCCTTGCTTCCGTTGCTTGGCCTTATGGCGTCGCTCCGGTTGGCGAGCGCGACCGCCCCGTCCCGGCGAAGATCGAAGATGGTTTCGATCCCCGCGCAGAAACCGTCCACGTGCCGGGGCGCGTGGTCCATCGTGTAGACCGTAAATCGAACGCCGCGTGCTGTCCCACCCTTCGAGCAAAAAACGCTCGAAGGATGGGGCACCCGGCAATCATCATTTCAGACTTGTAATCGCCATCAATACCATTCCGGTGATGGTTATCAACAAAATCGCAATTGCCGCGATGAGGACGGTCTTTGTGGCCTCTTTCATGGCGTGGATTGTAAATCTTGGTACTGGAGGCCTACAGGACGTTGCCTTCTTGGCGATTGCGGATCGCCCTTTGAGAGAAACACAGCGAATCACCCCCCGCCGCGCTTTCCGGCCCGTATCCGCCGGATCTCTTCCATGCGCTGGGCGAGGAGTTTTTCGCGGCCCTCCTGGGTGGGAAGGTAGTAGCTGCGGCCGCGCAGCGAGTCGGGCAGGCAATCCATGTCGGCCACGCGGCCCTCTTCGTTGTGGGCGTAGCGGTAGCCTTTGCCGTAGTCCAGTTCCTTCATCAGGCGGGTGGGCGCGTTGCGCAGGTGCAGCGGAACCGGCTCCTGGCGGGTCTCTTCCACCTCCTGCCGCACGGCGCCGTAGGCCGTATAGACCGAGTTCGACTTGGGCGCAAGACACAAGTAAACCACCGCCTCGGCCAGCGCCAGGTCGCCTTCCGGCGAACCCAAAAAATCGATCGCCTCCTTGGCGGAGAGAGTCAGATTGAGCGCTTCGGGAGCGGCCAGGCCGATGTCCTCGACGGCCATGCGCACGATGCGGCGGGCCAAGTAGAGCGGGTCCTCGCCGCCGGCAATCATGCGCGCCAGCCAGTAGAGCGCCGCATCCGGGTCGGAGTTGCGCACACTCTTGTGCAGCGCGGAGATCAGGTTGTAGTGCTCCTCGCCGGATTTGTCGTAGAGCAGCACGCGCTGCTGCACGGCGGTGGCGGCCAGCGCCTTGTCGATGTGTTTGCCGGCGGGGCGGGTTGGGTCTTGGGCCGGCTCCTGCGCCAGTTGCGCGGCCACTTCCAGCGTATTGTAAGCGTTGCGGCAGTCGCCGCTGGAGTAGCCGGCAATCAGATCGAGCGCATCGTCATCCGCGGTCAGCCCGAGCGCACCGAGGCCACGTTCCTTATCTTCCAAGGCCCGGCGCAGGAGTGCCACGATCTGCTCCTCGCTCAGCGGCTCCAGTACATAGACGCGGCAGCGCGAGAGCAGCGCGGAGATGATCTCGAAGGACGGATTCTCCGTGGTGGCGCCGATCAACCGGATGGTTCCCCGCTCCACGTAGGGCAGAAAGGCATCCTGCTGGGCCTTGTTGAAGCGGTGAATCTCATCGATGAAGAGGATGGTGCGAGAGTGCATTTGCGAGGCCTGCGCCGCGGCGGCCATCACCTGCTTGATCTCCTTGATGCCGCTCATCACGGCGGAGAACTCGATGAAGCTGGCGCGGGTGGTCTCGGCGATGATCTTGGCCAGCGTAGTCTTCCCCACTCCCGGCGGACCCCAGAAGATCATCGAGCCGGGGTCGTCGCGCTCGATCTGCACGCGCAACGGCTTGCCGGGGCCGACCAGGTGCTCCTGGCCGCACAACTCCTCCAGGCTGCGGGGCCTCATGCGCTCGGCCAGCGGCGCGGTGCGCAGCGGGCCTTTGGGGCCCTCCGGTTCGCCGTCAAAGAGACTCATTGCGGACCCCCGGGCAAGGAATCCGGGTGCCCCACCCTCGACACGTTCTTGCTCTTGTGGCTAGGGTGGGAAGGCATCGCACCGCCCCCATTTCGCTGTCGCGCCGCTTCGTACAGCAGCACGCCGGCGGCCACGGCGGCGTTCAGGCTCTCCACCGGGCCGGGGCAGGGAATGGTCACCGCGCCGTCGGCCTGGGCAGCAAGATCCTCGGGCACGCCGCTGCCCTCATTGCCGATGATGAGCGCCACCGGCCCGGCCAGGTTGACGCGATCGGCGGGTTGCGCCCCTTGCGCGGCGGTCGCTGTTGTCGTCCAAATCGCCACGCCGGCCTCTCGCAGGCGCGCAAAGCAGTCCTCCGCGCTCGCCGCCAGCAGCGGAAGGCGGAAGACACTGCCCGCCGAGGCGCGCACCGCCTTGGGATTCCAGGCGCTCACGGTTCCGGGCAGGCTCAGGACGCCGTGGGCGCCGAAGGCCTCTGCGGAACGGAAAATTGCGCCCAGGTTGCCGGGATCCTGCAGGCCGGCCAGCACCACGATCAGCGGCGCGGTCCTTCGCCGCCCGCCGAGCAGGTCGACCCAGCTCCAAACCGGCGGGGCCACGAGGGCCGCAACCGGCTGCGGAGCTTCGGTGGCCAGCGCCGAGTCCAGCAATGCCCTGGGCAGCAGCAGTATCTCAGTCTCCGGCGGAAGAGGCAGAGCTTCAAGCAGGCCTTCGGCGCCCTCGGCCACAAAGACGCAAGCCAGGCGCAGGCCGGCACGTAGGGCTTCCCCGATAAGGTTCGGCCCCTCGATTCCGACCAGCCCGCGCTCAGCCGGATTACGTCCATTGGGGCTCGACTCGCGGAGCGGTTGCGCTAGCGCGCGCCTCAGTTCTTTCAAGCGCGCATTCTGCTTACTCTGTACAATGCGAACAGGCATCGGTAAGAAACCCTTCAATGCTGAACCGATTCTATGCCGTTTTGGCGGGCGGCGGGCGGCTGTGTGCGATAGCTCAACTTGCACCGCGGCTGGTGCTGTGATAGCTTCCGTCTTTATGGATTCCGCATTGCGGGAATTGAGGTAGACCTTCTTGTCCGCGGAGATCTTGCGCGTCCATCCCGATCAGCCCCAGCCGGACCGGATCGACTATATCGTCTCCTGCCTGCGCAAGGGCGATGTGGTTGCCCTGCCAACCGACACTTTCTACGGCCTGGCGGTGGATCCCGTCAATCTGTGCGCTGTAGAACAGATTTACAAGATCAAGACCCGCCAGAAGCATAAGCCGCTTTCGCTGCTGATCGCCTCCGTCTCCCAGGCCTACGAGCTGGCGCGCGATACCGATCCGCTGCTGGACAAGCTGGCGGAGCATTTCTGGCCCGGCCCGCTCACCATCATCGTCCGCGCCGGCTGCAAGCTGCCCCTGCGCTCCACGGCCAACACCGGCAATGTGGCCCTGCGCGTGCCGGATGCGGCCATTCCGCGCGCCGTAGTGGAACGCTTCGGGCTGCCGATCACGGCCACCTCGGCCAACCTGCAGGGAGCCTCCGAGTGTACGCACGCGGGTTGCGTTCGCGACCAGATAGGCGACCGCATTCCGCTGATCGTCGACGGAGGACCGACCGGCCATACGCAGCCCACCACCATCATCGATCTTTCGCTCGGCCCCGGCCGCTGGGAGGTTCTGCGCGAGGGCGCCATTCCGACGCATGAGATCGTGATGGTGCTGCAACGGTGAGAGCAAGCAGGGACTAAGGGACTGAGGGATTAAGGTGCTCGGGGCTTGGACGGCTTTTTCTTTGGTACGCGAATCGTTCAGCGCAGATACACTGACAACTGGTAACTGACCGCTGACCCCTGATCTCTGAACCGCAGGCTCCCCATGAAGCGCCGCTCCAGGCCGAAACGCCGCAACTTGATTCTCCGCGCCGCGCTGTTGCTAGTTCTGGCCTTGGCGGCGGGCGTGCTTGGCTGGTGCCACTGGGTCTACGCGCAGATTGAGAGCTACGCCGGTCAGGATCAGGCTGCCCAGCCCGGCCAATCCATTCAGGCGGTTCGATCGGACGCCATCGGCGTCTTCGGCGCGGCCGAGTACGATGGCCGTCCCTCCCCGGTCTATCGCGCCCGCCTGGACCACGCTCTCGCTCTTTACCATCGCGGCATCGCCCCGCTAATCATCACCCTGGGCGGCAGCGGCGGCGACCAGTACAACGAGGGTGCCGTGGGCCGCGAGTACCTGATGGCCATGGGCGTCCCCGAACAGGCCATCATCGCCGAGACCCAGAGCCGCAATACCGAGGAGTCCGCCCGCCGCATCGCCGTCATCGCCCACGCCAACGGCCTGCGCCGCCTGGTCATCGTCAGCGACGCCACGCATCTCTTCCGCATCCACGAGATCTGCGCCGCCGACGGCCTCGATGTGCTCACCTCGCCCCGGCCTCGCGCCACCGTGGAAGGCGGCTCACAGGACTTCGAGCGCATCGCCCACGAAATCCTCAGCTACACCGCCTGGCGGATGCACCTGCACTGAAGCGGCGCCGACGAAAAGGGTGAACAGACTCTAGTTGGGACGGTCTCCGGAGGCGGAGCGGCGGCGAAAGCGATCGTCGACCGGCTGGCGGCCCTGAAAGCCCTGCTCGGTGGTGTGCCAGTAAACGATGGCCGGCTCTCCCATGCGCCAGCAGAGCAGCACCACCTCGTCGTCCAGCCGGCAGGGAAAATCCAATAGGCCGGTTTCCAGGTCCTTCACCTGCACGCCGATGGAATCCATCTCGGCGACGCACTCGCGCACGCGCAGCAGGTGGGCCTCCATCTCCGCGCGCAGCTTGGCCACCTTGTCCGTGTCCACTCTCATGCCGCCGGAGAGATAGATGCGCCGGATCAACTCGGAGAGGCCGGAGCCGACCTCCTCCGCCGCCTCCTTGCCTTCGATGGCGCGCTTCAGCAGCGACTCCAGCACCGGGAGCAGAGATTGCGCTTCTTCAAGAGTGAAGGTCTTCATGGGGAATGCCCCTCGCAAACAGGATACGACGAAAGAGGGACTAGGGACTAGGGACTAGGGACTAAGGGACTGAGGGACAGTCCGATCTGCGCCACCGTTTGGGCTCGACGGGCACCGGTCGGCTTAGAATATCCACATGGAGAACCTGCCGTTCGATCTCCCGTGCCCGAAGTGCGGAGCCAAACCAGGGGAAACCTGCAGGAACGAAGATGGGATGGTAATTCTCGGCGTTCACACCGAACGTTGGCCGAAGAAGCGCGTCTGAAAGGCTCGCCGCGCCGTTCCCTATTCCCTATTCCCTATTCCCTAGTCCCTAGTCCCTATTCCCTAGTCCCTAGTCCCTTAGTCCCTGCCCTTACCCCACTTCCAGCATCCGGTCCAGCGCCACGCGCGCCCAGCGTTTGACGCTCGGCTTGACCTGGATGCGGTTGACGACGCGCCCCTCGACCAGGTTTTCAAGCGCCCAGGCCAGGTGGTGCGGGCTGATGCGGTACATGGTGGTGCACAGGCAGCCGGTATCGTCGAGAGTAATCACGCGCTTGCCCTCGGCGGCAAAACGCCGGGCCATGCGGTTGACGAGGTGAATCTCAGTACCGACGGCGAAGATGGAGCCGGCCGGCGCCCGTTCAACAGAGGCGATGAGCTGCTCGGTCGAGCCCAGAGCGTCGGCCTTCTGGCAGACCTCCCATCGGCACTCGGGGTGAACGATGACCTGGATGCCGGGATATTTCGCGCGCACCTGGTCCACGTGGCTGGGCAGGAAGCGCTGATGGACCGCGCAGTGACCCTTCCAGAGCAGGATGCGGCTGGCGGCGAGACTCTGCTTCGTCTGCCCTCCTTGCAGCCCCCACGGATCCCAGACCGCCATCTCCTCCAGCGGAATGCCCATAGCCCAGCCGGTGTTGCGGCCCAGGTGCTGGTCGGGCAGGAAGAGGATGCGCTTACCGCGCGCTAAGGCCCAGTCGAAAGCCGCGTGGGCATTCGACGAGGTGCAGACCAGGCCGCCGCGCTCGCCGCAGAAAGCCTTGATGGCGGCGGTGGAGTTCATGTAAGTGATCGGCACGGTTTCGTCCGCAAGGCCCAGGCGTTCCAGCGTCTCCCAGCAGGCTTCGACCTGGGAGATCTCGGCCATGTCGGCCATGGAGCAGCCGGCGCTCAGATCGGGCAGGATGACCTGCTGGCCCGCGCGGCCGAGCACGTCCGCGCTCTCGGCCATGAAGTGGACGCCGCAGAAAACAATGTACTTGGCGTCGGTTTCCGCGGCGATCCGGGAGAGCTTGTAGCTGTCGCCAGTGGCGTCGGCGAAGCGGATCACTTCGTCGCGCTGGTAGTGGTGGCCGAGCAGCAGGGTGGTGGCGCCGAGCTTGTAGCGCGCCTCGCGAATGCGCTCATCCATCGAATGGTCGGGGAGCGCCAGATAGTCTTCAAGGCTGCAACTGCTGCCAGCCTCCGGCGTGGCCGCCGGTGCTTCGTCAAGGACCAGGTTCACCGTATTCCGCCTTCAGTCCAGCTCGCCCCTCAGTTTCTTTTCCGGGGCAGCGGACGGGGATGTTGAAAGCTTTCGAGGCCTGCAGTGGATGCGCTGACCTTCCCTGAGCCAGCCGGCGTTGAGGCCGACCGATTGCCGCTCAGGGAGAGCCCCCACCCACGGGGTTGTTGCAGCCCTTTCACAATTTAGACGCGGCCCACAGCCGGAGGTCGCTGAATTCCAGCCCGGCAGGAACCGCTCCTGCTGCCCTTTATTGTAACGCAGGCGTAACAGTTGGTCCAAACGGCTCGCCGCACATTGCAGAGCAACCGCATCTAAATGCGCTCCCGTACGGAGAGAGAAAACACTGCGCAAAATAATGAATTCATGCGCTTTGTAACAAGGGCACGACTTCAGTCGGGCCGCACATGGGCGAAGGAACCACGGTGGGCTTCAGCCCCTGCATACGGCATCGGCTGGCAATCGGCAAAGGGACATGGCGAGGTTGGCATGGGCTAAAGCCCTTATTATCTAACGCTTCCGTGGCGGCCCGACTGAAGTCGTGCCCTTTTACGAGACCAAATCCGGATAGCGATCAGGGAGATTAAGATGCGTTTGCCGTGCCGAACATCATGCCTCTGTCGCATCCCAGGCTTCAGAAACGAAACCTGGGACGCGGCTGGGTTGCTTATCGGCCTTCGCCTTTTTGAAGCGAAGCCTGGAGTTCGAGCACCTGCAACTGGAGTTGCTTGATCTCCTTCAGCAAGGCAACCTTGCTGAGGCTGACGTTATACGACACCGTGTAGATCGTGCTGAGGAAGATCAGGATTAAGAAAGCGGTCTTGACGTAATTAGCCGGCGGACCCACGAAAGAACCGGTCAGCACGATAATCGCCAATGCCCCCCCGGAGAATATCAGCGGTATCCACTTCTCCCAGAACAGTGCCTTCTCGTGTTTCGCCAGCAAGGACGCCGTTTCTTCCCGGTAAGCCGCAAGGTTCTCCGACTGAGGCAAACGCGCCAGCAGACGGTCGCGTACACTGCTACTTTCCTGTTCCATAACCACCTCCACTCAGAATCTCCTTCATGGCTCGTTTTGCGTAGTGGATGCGGGATTTGACCGTGCCTTGACTGCATCCCACAACCGTTGCGATCTCCGCCAGGGACAAGTCCTCAAGAAAATGCAGGACCAGAACCTCGCGATGCTTGAGACCGATCTGACTTAATGCCCGATGAATGGCGGCGGCATCTTCTTCGGCAAACGACGGCTCTGCGGCTTCGTCGAACTCTTCGAACTGAACCTTCTCGGCCTGCTCCCGCGCATAGTTCCTGCGGATGCGATCGACCGCGATGCCGTGCGCGATGGAATACAGCCATGAGCGCAGCGAGCCGGGATCCCTCAGCTTGCGAATGCCGCGGAGGGCCTTAATCCAAACCTCCTGCAAAACGTCGAGCGCGCTGTCCAAATTGCCCGTCAAACTGGCTGCGTAATAGAGCAACGGCCTCTCCATCACCGCAATCAGGTCCTCGAATGCCCCCGCTTCGCCGCTCTGGCAGCGGAGCGCGAGCCACTCGTACCGGATTCGATTCCCGCCATCCATGTGCATTTGTCACTTATGTCGAAGGAAAAACGCTCAGGGTTCAATTTACCCGAGTGAATTCGCGTCCGGCGAAAGCATCGCCAGGCGGACGAGGTCTCTGACCGCGTAATCTCGTTCATTTCGATGGGCTGCGGTGGCCGCCCACCCTAGACGCAAAAACGAAAACGCGCCGAGCGTGGGGCACCCAGCTTTGGTACAACAACAAGCGGTCAGAGACCTGTCCGGCGCCCCCGTTTGTGAGCGCCTTGCGCGGGCAGGTATCATTGCTCACGATGCTTGCGCAGCCGCCAATCGAACTCGCCACCGTGGGATGGGCCGATTCGCTGATCCTGATGGTGCTGGCGCTGGTGGTCTTCGGGCCGCGGCGGCTGCCCCAGATCGCCCGCCAGATGGGCAAGCTGATGTACGAGTTCCGCAAGGCCTCGAACGACTTCAAGTTCCAGATGGAAGAGGAGTTGCGTTTGGCCGAGGAGGCCGACCGGCGCAAGGCGGAAGAGGAGCGGCTGCGGGCGCTGGCGCTGGCCGCGCCGGCAAAACCGGCGGATTCCCAGGTCTCGGAAACAGGCTCCGGGGCTCCCGCGGGCGGCCCAGCTGCAAACGGCGGGACCGCTCTGGCAGTCACGGCGACGGCTGAAAGCTCTTCCTGGGAAGAGGGCGCTTACCCCTCGCTGATGGCGCCCGCCGAAGCCCCTGCCGGCGAGACCTATCCCCGCGTTCAGCCGCCCTCGACGGGCGAGCAGGTGCCGGCGGCGCGGCCATGGAGCCTGGAGGAGGGGCTGGTGAAGGTCTCCGGGGCAGCGGCCGATCCTGAAACCCATCCCGGAGCCGGCGAGGTCGCCGACGAAGGCCAGCCCGGCGAGACCGCGCCTGCCCTGGAGCAAGCCCGCCATGGTTGATCCCGCAGAGGCGATCGGCAAGGCGCGGGCGGCTGTCACCGAGCGCGCGGAGCTCCCCGGCATGAGCCTGATGGAGCATCTGGAGGAGCTGCGCCGCCGCATCGTTCATTCGGCCATCTACCTTGCGGTGGGCTTCCTGGCGGCCTGGGCCTTTCATGACCGGCTCGTCGGCTTCATCCAGGCGCCGCTGGTCAAGATCGGCAAGAACCTGGTCTTCACGCATCCCATGGACCCCTTGAACCTGGACCTGCAGGTTTCGCTGCTCGGCGGAGCGATTCTGGCCTCGCCCTTCATCCTCTTCCAGGTCTGGCTGTTCATTGCGCCGGGGCTTTATCAGAAGGAACGGCGGTTTGTGGTTCCCTTCATGGCGGCCACGGTGGGCCTCTTTCTGGCCGGCGCCGCCTTCGGTTACTTTTATGTGCTGCCTTCGGCGATCCAGATACTGATTGTGGGCTTCGGGCACAACTTCACCCCCATGGTCACCATCGACGACTACAGCACCTTCTTTCTTTCCATCATCCTGGGCCTGGGCATCAGCTTTGAGATGCCGATCCTCATCTTTTTCCTGGCCCTGTTCGGCATCGTCAGCCCGAAGTTCCTGTTGAAGAACATGCGCTACGCGATTCTGGCGGTCTTCATCGTGGCCGCTGTCATCTGCCCCAGCCCCGATCCCTGGACCATGTGCATCTACGCCATCCCCATGCTGGCGCTCTACCTGGTGGGCATCGGCGTGGCCTGGTGGGTGCATCCATCGCGCCGCCGGGCCAGGGAAGCCAAGCAGGCCGCAAGATAAGCCGTCAACCCCAGGGGCGCGGGCTACAGAGGCATTCGGAGACCGGCCGAGCTGGACTCCCGGCTCGCTCATCATGACCCCAGTCGAAATTATGATGGATTCTGTCCCAGGAGGGGTCCAATAAGGGTGAGCGTCTGTGACAGTTGACCTTCGTTCCGAACCTTTCGACCCGGCCAACGCCGGGGCCGCGCTGGCGCAGCTTCCTGCCAGTCAGGCGGTCTTTGCCCTCTACGGTGCGGAGGCTCATGCCGAGCCTTACATCGGCCGCACTCCCAACCTGCGCGCCCGGCTTGCCCGGCTGCTCCAGCCATCGCCCAAGCATCCGCGGCGGTTGCAGTTGGCCGGCCGCGTGCGGCGCATCGAGTGGCGGCTGACCGGCTCGGAGTTTGAGTCGCTGCTGGGGCAGTTTTCCCTTTTGGAGCAGGTTTACGGCGCGAAGGCGCTGGAACGGATGCACCTGCGGGCGCCGGCTTTTATCCGCTTCCTGGGCAGCAATCCGTATCCGCGCATTACGGTGACCCACCGGCCCAGCCAGCGCGAGGCGGACTGGGCGTATGGGCCGTTTCAGTCGCGGGCCGCGGCGGAGCGCTTTGCCGAAGAGGCGCTCAAGCTGTTCCTGCTGCGCCGCTGCATGGACGACCTGGACCCCAACCCCAGCCATCCCGGCTGCGTTTACTCCGAGATGAAGATGTGCCTTGCGCCCTGCTACCGGGGCTGCACGGATGAGCGCTACAGTGAAGAGGCCGCGGCGGTGGAGCAGTTCCTCTCCACCCGCGGCGAGAGCCGCCTGGTTACGCTGCGCAGTGAGCGCGAGCAGGCCTCCGCCAACCTCGAATTCGAATCCGCCGCAGCCATTCACGCGCAAGTACTGCGGGTGGAAACGGTCAGAACACTGGCGCCCGAGCTGGTCCGCCCGCTCAGCCAGTTGCGGGCGGTGATCCTGCAACCTGGAGCCAATCCAGACGAGGTCGCCGTCTTTCTCTTCGAGAATGGCCGGCTGCGCGGGCCGGCTGGGTTCTCGACCCTCGGCATGAGAATCCAGAGTGAGCAGCCGGGGACGAGTTCGCTTTTTGCTCATCCGGCGGCGAACGAGGCCATCTCCGAACCCCCGCCCGTCGAAGGCCTGCCGCCCGATGCCGCCCCGCCCGATGCCGCGACTGAAGCCGGAATCGCGGCGCCGGCAAAACCTCCTCGCGGCCTGCTCGAAGCCCGTATGGAAGCTGCGCTGGCGGCACTGGCCGAGCCCAACAAGGCCCCATCGGCGACCATCCGCCAGGGCCATCTCGCACTGCTGAAGCGCTGGTACTACCGCCCCGAGGCTCGCCGCACGGGCGAGATCTTCTTCCCTGCCGCCGAAGGCCGCTGGCCCATCAAGGCCCTGCTGCGCGGCGTGGGGCGGGTGGCGGGAAAGATGCCGGCAGCCGGAAGCCACATCAGGTAAGGTCGCCGGTGACTCGAACCATGCGCGCTTACGAATCCATCCACTCCATGCCGGCCGCGGGAGGCAACCGTCTGAGCGCTGGCCAGGCCGAACCGAGCGGATAGCCTTCGGTTGCGCCTTATCGGGCCGCACGCTCCAGCAGGCAAACGAAGAAGCCGTCCGTGGGCAGGGCGCCGGGGAGCAGGCGGAGCGCGCCGTCGGGCGTGAGCGAGGATTTGAGGCGGTCCGCGCCGAAAGCGGTGAGGATGCCTTGGGCGAGTAGGTCCTGGATGCGGGATTCAAGCGAAATCAAGCGGGCGCCGGGAGCTTCCGCGAGAACAGCGGCGACAACCTGCTCGTTCTCTTCGGGTTCCAGCGAGCAGGTGGAGTAGACGACGCGGCCGCCGGGGCGGACGGCGCGAAGGGCAGCCAGAAGCAGGGTGCGCTGGCGCTCGGCCTGGCGGGTGAGATCTTCGGGCCGAAGCCGATGGCGGATCTCCGGGTTGCGGCCGAGCGTGCCGGTGCCGCTGCAAGGGGCGTCGACCAGGGCCAGATCGAAGGCTGAGTCTTCGGCAAGAGTGGTCGAGTCGATGAGACGGCATTCGACCCGGCCGCCGAGCGGGGCCAGGCGCCGGCGCAACGGCTCGATGCGCTGGGGACTCGACTCGCAGGCGACGATGCAAGCCATGGGGTTGCGCTCGGCTAGAATGAGGGTCTTGTTGCCGGGAGCGGCGCAGGCATCGAGGATTCTCATCTCCGCATGGCTGGGATTCGCCCTGACGCAGCCGGCCAGTTCGGCGATCAACTGCGATCCCTCATCCTGGAGGCGCACACGACCTTGGCGAAAGGTCGCGCTGGCGGTCAGGTCGCCGGCGACCACGGTGCGCGCGGCGGCGAGCAGTTCGCCGGCCTGGAGATGGATGCCGGCGGCGGCGAGTTCGTCTTCGACCGCGGGATCCCCTATGCGGAGGGTGAGCGAGGGCTGGCTCTGGCCGTGACGGCAGAGGGCTCGGGCGGCTTCAAGGCCGTAGAAGCCGGCCCAGCGCTCGACCATCCAGGCGGGGTGAGCGTAAGCCAGCGCCAGTGCCACAGGGGATTGATCTGGAACACCTTCCGCAGGGGCTAAAGCCCGAGTCGATTCCGCATGGTCGATGTGCGGGCTGAAGCCCGTACCCTTCAGATCTTCAGGCTTTCCGGCAGTCTCCAAAGCCCCGGCCAGTTTGCGCAGGACGGCGTTGACCATGCTGGAGGCGAAGCGATGGCCGGCCTGCTTGGCCAGCTCCACGCTCTCGTCGATAGCGGCGCGGGCGGGAATGCGATCCAGGTGCAGAATCTGGAATGCGCCCAGCCGCAGGGCGATCCCGATCTCCGGGTCGAGCCTGGCGTGGGGCCGCTTGAGCAGCGCCTGCAACTGGTGGTCGAGACGAATCTGCCAGCGCAGTACGCCGAGGACGAGGGTTGTGGCCAGATTGCGATCGGGAGCGGAGAGCGCACTGACCGCCTTGCCGCGCAGCAGATCGTCGGAATGGGAGTGGCCGCGCTCCACGGCCATGAGAACCTTGAAGGCCGCCTTGCGAGCCGGGGAAACCTCCGCTGGACGATTCTTCGGCGCGGTCCTCGCGGCGCCGGATTGCCGGGCAGCGGTCATCGGACCGGAGCCCCGAGCCGCGCGCCGGGAGCGAGCGGGGTTCCGCGCAGGAAGTCGGCTGCCGGAAGGCGCTTCTTGCCTTCGAGTTGCACTTCGAGGAGTTCGAGCCAGGTATTTCCAGCGCAGCGGACAAATAGGCGATGGTTCTCGATGAGAATCAGGCCGGATTCGGCCGGGCCTCCTGCGGCGGAAGTTGCTTCCGCTGGAACGGGTTCGGCAAAAGACGGAGTCGCGACGACTTCCAGGCTGTGAACAATGAGCTTTCTGCCGTCGAGCGTCGTGAAGGCGCCCGGCCAGGGTTGAAAGCCGCGCCAGCGGTTCTTGAGCTCGTGGGCAGTACGCGCGGCAAACTCCATGCGGCCGTCTTCACGGTCGAGCAGCGGGGCGAAGGTGGCGAAGCTGTGATTCTGCGATTGGGGGTGGATGGTTTCGGCGGCGAGGCCGGCCAGGGTTTCAACCACCAGCGGCGCGCCAGCCCTGGCGAGCACGTCGGACAGCTCCACGGCGGTCTGAGCGGGAGCGATTTCGACGGTCTGCTGGAGGAGGATGGGGCCGGTGTCGAGGCCTTCGTCCAGGAGCATGGTGGTGTTGCCCGTGAAGGCGTCCCCATTGGCCACGGCCCACTGGATGGGCGCCGCGCCGCGATACCTGGGCAGCAGCGAGCCGTGCAGGTTGATGCAGCCGAGGCGCGGCAGCGCCAGCATCCAGGGGGGAATCATGCGCCCATAAGCGACGACAACGATAGCGTCGGGAGAGATGGCCTCGAGCCGGGCGCGAAACTCGGGGTGGTTGCGGACTTTATCAGGCTGCGCGACGGGCAGTCCAGAGGCCTGCGCGGCTTGCTTGACCGGCGGAGCGGTGAGCTGCTGAGTGCGGCCCACGGGGCGGTCGGGCTGCGAGACCGCCAGCGCTATCTCATGGCCCGCCGCGAGCAATGCTTCGAGTGTGGAAACGGCGAAGCTGGGCGTGCCGCAGAAGACAAGCTTCACGGTTCTACCACTTGCCTTCGCGCTGCAGCTTGCGAATCTTGCGCAGGTTCAGGTCGCGCTTGAGGGCGCTCATGCGGAAGATGAACAACATGCCGTCGGCGTGGTCGATCTCATGCTGGAAGCAGCGCGAGAGCAGGTCTTCGCCATCCATCTCGAACCACCTGCCGCGCTCATCCTGGGCGCGGATGCGCACCCTTGCGGCGCGGACGACCTTCTCGCGGATATCGGGAAAGCTGAGACAGCCTTCCTCCTCGTAGGCCTTGCCCTCACGGAAGATGATCTCGGGATTCACCAGGACCAGCTTCTGTTTGGGGTCCTGGCCCAGGCTGAGGTCGATCACGGCCAGGCGCTTTGAGACGCCCACCTGCGGCGCGGCCAGGCCGATGCCCTTCGAGGCGTAAGTGGTCTCGAACATGTCGGCAACCAGCTTGCGCAACTCGTCGTCGAATTCGCTGACCGGTTCGCCGGGCTCGGAGAGCACCGGCTCGGGATACTTGAGAATCTTGAGAATCATCTCTGCGCTTCAATAGCTCCGTATCTGTTCGATGTATCCATCGAAATTTCGTTTCATTTCCAGCGCCGAGTCGCCGCCGAACTTGCGCTGGGCAAGGTCCGCGACGGTGAGGGCGACCATGGCCTCGGCGGCCACGCCCGCGGCGGGCACTACGCAGATGTCGCTACGCTCGTAACTGGCTGTGGTTGCCTCGCGGGTATCGAAGCGCACCGATTCCAGCGGGCGGCGCAGCGTGGAGATGGGCTTGAGGTAGCCGCGGACCACGATGTCCTCGCCATTGGAGACGCCGCCCTCGATGCCGCCGGCGTTGTTTTGCGGACGGGTGAAGCGCGTGGGACGGGCGCTGGCCTCGGCGGCGTAGTGGATGGGGTCGTGAACGGCGGAGCCGAAGGATTCGGCAGCCGAGACGCCGCGGCCGATCTCGACTGCTTTGACGGCTTGGAGGCTCATCACCGCCCAGGCCAGCAGGCCGTCGAGACGCTCGTCCCAGTTGGCGTAGGTGCCCAGGCCGGCGGGGACGCCATGGACGACCACCTCAAAGACGCCGCCCACGGTATCGCCGGTGCGCGAGACCTCCTCGACCTCTTCCTTCATGCGGGCTTCGGTGGCGGGATCGACGCAACTGAGCAGGATTTCGTCCTTGGCGGCGACGGCGGCGATCTCATCCCACTCAGCCGCGCGGATGAGCTCGACGCGGCCTACGCGGATGACGTGGCTCAAGATCTCGATGCCCAGAGTCCGCAGCATCAGCTTGGCAAAGGCTCCGGCGGCCACGCGGGCGGTGGATTCGCGGGCCGAGGCGCGCTCCAGTACGTACCGCGCTTCGGAGAAGTTGTACTTGAGCGCGCCGGCCAGGTCGGCGTGGCCGGGGCGCGGCGAGGCGACCACCTGGTGTTTGGCGGGGTCGCCGGCCTCGACGGGCAGCTTCTCTTCCCAGTTCTTCCAGTCGCGGTTGACGATCTCGATGGCGATGGGCGAGCCGATGGTCTTGCCGTGGCGCACGCCGGAGAGGATGTGGGCCTTGTCGGACTCAATCTTCATGCGCCCGCCGCGCCCGTAGCCCTGCTGGCGGCGCCACAGCTCGCGGTTCACGAAGTCGAGATCGACGGGCACACCAGCGGGCAGACCGGAGACCAGGGCAACGAGAGCCTCTCCGTGGGATTCGCCGGCGGTGGAGAAACGAATCATATCTTCTTGATTGTAACGGGGAGAACAGGGAACAGGGAGTAGGGAATAGGAATACGGAAGAGCGGCTACGTGGTCTCCCATCCTACTCCCAACTCCCTGCCTTCACCGCGCATCGATCAGGCGTATCGTCTCCAGGAAGACATCGCCGTCGATGGTCAGGCTGCGGGCGCTGATTTTGTCCATGGTGTCCTGGGCCGTGTGGTGATAGCTGTTGTTGGGGCCGTAGTTCAGGTCGATCACGTCGATCGAGGGCACGCCACGCTGGACAAAGGGCAGGTGATCGTCCTCGACCTGCTCCTCGGTCTGAAAGAAGTGGTGCCCGTAGCCGAACTTGTTCGCGGCCTTCGTCATCAGCGCGACCAGCCAGTCCGTGGAGCGCGTCTCGTGCTGAATGTTGAGATTCTTGTCGCCGATCATGTCGGCCAGGATGAAAGCCTTGATGCGGCCGAGGGTTCCATCGCCCGCCCATTTGGCGGCCAGGTGGCGAGTGCCGTAGAGGGAGTCGGAGCTGGACCAGCTCTGAATGGCCTCTTCGCCGTCGTCGAAGACCAGCCACACCGAGTAGCCGTCCAGCTTCTTTCCGCCGGCGGTCTCGGCGCGCAACTGGTCGGCGATGGCCAGCAACAGGCCGGTCGTCGAGCCGCCGTCGTTGGCGCCGACATAGTTGATATTCCGAAGCGGGTAGTTGGTTTCGTAATGCGTGGCCAGCACGATGACGCCGTTCTTCTTGCCCGGGAAGCGGACGATAAAGTTGCGCATGGCGACGGGTCCGATGGGCGTGTCGGCCGTGAAGGCATCCTCTTCAAGCTGGTCACCCTTGAAGTGGTCCCGCAGGAAGGCCTCGGCTTTGAGGTGCCCAGGGCTGGTGGGCCAGCGCGGGCCGATGGCCACGAACTGGCGGGCATACTCCAGGGCGCGGGCGCCGTTGAAGTGCGGCTGGGCGAGGGCGGCCAGGGGCGCGAACAAAAGCATCCCGGCCGCCGCCCTCTTCAAGAACGAGATGAAGCTCATGGTGCGCCCTCCTTGAAAACCGCTGAACCAATCCTCTTGGCGGCAAGCAATTCCTCAGGGGCTGGCTGTGGCATTTCAAATAGGTTGTTGTCCAATCGGTCGAGAACCGGGAAGCCGACGTTGCCAATCAAGAGCGATCCCAGGCGACCGAATAGACTATCACCATCCTGCGCTACGGACGATTCACAGTCGAGAGCAACTTGCGATAAGTACTGTCGAGGGCCGGTTGAGCCTGCGATCGCCCCGAACGGCATGAGCTGCCTCGCACACGGAATATCCCTGGACGATCTTACGCCGACCGGAGACTCCCGCCCGCCGCCGCTGATACACTGACCGGGCAAGGAGATTCTTGGGAAGACGCCATGGTTGAGCTGTTGCCCTCCATTTTGTCGGCGGATTTTGCCCGTCTGGCGGAAGAGGTTGCCGCGGCCGAGCGGGGCGGCGGCACGGCGATCCACGTGGACGTGATGGATGGGCATTTCGTGCCCAACATCACGCTGGGGCCTCCGCTGGTGAAGAGCCTGCGCAAGGCGACCAGCCTGCCGCTCGATTGCCACCTGATGATCGAGAACCCGAATCAGTATATCGCGGCGTTTGCCGATGCCGGGGCCAACTGGCTGAGCGTGCACTACGAGGCCTGCCCCCACCTGCACCGTTCGCTGGAGCTGATCGCCGAGCACGGAATGCGGCCGGGCGTGGTGCTGAATCCGGCTACCAGGGTCGATCTGCTCATGGAGATTCTGCCCATGGTCCATCATGTGCTGATCATGAGCGTGAATCCGGGCTTCGGGGGGCAGGAATTCATCCCCTTTTCGCTCAAAAAGATTCGCCGGCTCGCCCAATTGCGCCAGGAACTGGGGCTGACGTTTAGAATCGAAGTGGACGGCGGCGTGGCTCACGACACAGTGGTTCAGATCGTCCAAGCAGGTGCGGAGCTGCTGGTGGCCGGCAACGCCGTCTTCGGCGCAGGCCATCCGGAGCGGGACGCGCGCGCTCTGCTGGCGGCGGCTCGCGAGGCGGCAAACGCATAGGCGAGCGAGTTCTTGAGAGTATTTGGAGATGGCGGATGGCTTGCCGACGGGCCTTCGCCGCAATGAGGTGGTATGAACCGGTTTTCCAAGCTGTCCAAACTGTTCCAGTTGTCAACCAAGATCGCCGCGGTCGCTCTTGTGGTTCTGCTCTTGGGCGGCGTTTCCGCCCATGGGGTCAAGAAGCCCCAGAAGAAGAAGGACCAGGACTTGGGCGCCAACCCGCTGGCCGGGGTTAACTCCAAGCAGCCCGATAAGGAGCTCTTCGACAAGGCCATGATCGCCATGAAGAAGGGCCGCTACGACGTGGCCCGGCTCGATCTGCAGACCATGCTCAACACGTATCCCGAGTCGGAGTACCGGATGCGCGCCAAGCTGGCCGTGGGCGACAGTTGGTTTAAGGAGGGCGGGTCCGCTGCCCTGACTCAGGCCGAGGCGGAGTACGAGGACTTCGAAACCTTCTTCCCCAATGCTCCCGAGGCCGCCGAGGCGCAGATGAAGGTGGGCGACATCTACTACCAGCAAATGGAAAAGCCCGACCGCGACTATAACAACGCGCAGAACGCGGAGCGAGAGTACCGCAAGATGATCAACATGTTCCCGGACTCGACGCTGGTGCCTCGCGCCAAGCAGAAGCTGCGCGAGGCGCAGGAGGTTCTGGCCGAGCGCGAGACCCAGATCGGTCTTTACTACGAGAGCCGCGAGAACTTTAACGCCGCCATCGCCCGGCTGGAGACGGTGGTGGATACCTTCCCGCTTTACTCCAAGAGCGATCAGGCGCTGTTGGGCATCGGCGATGCTTATGCCGGCATGGCTCACCTTATCCAGACTTCGCCCAACCTGCCCGGCGCCATGAAGGAGCGGATGCGCGCCATTTACCAGGACCGGGCCGCCGTAGCCTACGCCAAGGTGATTACCCGCTATCCCATGGCCCCCCACGTCGAGGATGCCCGCGACCGCCTGGTGGCGATGAACCGCCCCGTTCCCGAGCCCACCCAGGATGCGGTTGCCGAGAGCGACGCCGAAGAGCGCAGCCGCCAGCCCGTGCGCTTGACGACGAAGAGCTTCGACCTCATCAGGCGCGGGCCCACGGTGGTGCAGGCAGTGCATGTGGGCGAACCCAGCCTGGACGATCCCAAGCGGACCTTGGCGCCGGATATAACCAAGGAGAATCTCGCCCTCTTCAACGCCGCCGCCAATGCCGGCAAACCGGTCGCTTCGCCCATCGGCGCACTCGCGCCCACCAGCCCCAATGAGCCGCCGCGCAGCGACCAGCCCTCCGCCGCGCCGTTGCAGATGCAGGCGCCGGCGGGCGGCACCGGCGTGGGCGTTCAGGTGGTGAGCGCGCCCGCCACCGCGGCCGCGGCCGCCGATTCCAACCCCGTCCTCAAGGCCGTCGGCCCCACCGACACCACCCTGCCCGCCGTTGAGAAGCCGGCCGAAGCCCCCACCACGGTGAACGACATCAAGCCCGGCTCGACCCCGGCTTCCACCGTTGCCGACGCCAAAGCGAAGAAACCCAAGACCGACCTGAGCGACGAGTCCTCCAGCAAGAAGAAGAAAAAGAAGGGCCTCGCCAAGTTGAATCCGTTCTAATACTACAGTTCTAGATCGAGGATTCCGGAGGGAGCAGGGGGTTTTAACCCCCTAAAAGATGGCGAATTGACGTGGCCTTTAGGCTCAGGCCTTTGCTGGTCTTCAAGGGATTGAGTGAGATACGACCGTAGTTCTAAGCTCGGATTCGAGACCGGGGATCGATGAAGCATGGGCCGCCCGCAAGGCGGCCTTTGCTTTCCGGCAGAGACAGCCGCGGCGCCGGCGCTGGTTTTGCCGGACCTTTGTAGGGGCACGAGCCCGCGGCCTTCTCCGGCAGAGGCATCTTTTCAGCCTGGAATCGAGCGGCCCCGCCTTGACACAACGAGCGTGGCGCTTGATGCTTAACAGTTCAATCCATTTTTCAGCGCAGGGAGTTCCGGGTTTGCGGGTTCGCGTCTTCTATCACGACAAATGCTTTGACGGAGCTTGCTCAGCCGCGTTGTTCACACGCTTCCACCGTGAGTGCATCGCCGCCGGGGCCAGCTATGAGTATCGCGGGCTGGTGCACCGCGCCGGCGCGCTGTTCGACGAGAGCGAGTTTACCGGCGACGAGAACGCCATCGTCGACTTCAAGTACTCGGCCTCGCCCAGGATCACGTGGTGGTTCGACCACCATCTGTCGGCGTTCCTCACTCCCGAGGATGAGCAAGACTTTCTCGCCTGCAAACGGGACCCGGAGTGCGGCGGGCGCAAGTTTTTCGACCCCGATTCCATCTCCTGCACCGGGTTTCTGGCGCACATTGCCGCGACGCGCTTCGGCTTCGATACGGCGCCGGTGGCGGAGCTGATCGAGTGGGCCAACATTGTGGACGGCGCGCAGTATGAGAGCGCCGAATCGGCCGTCGAAATGCACGCCCCGGCCATGAAGCTGACGCTGATTATCGAGTCCAACCAGGACCATGCATTCATTCCCCGGCTCATTCCGCTGCTTACCGGGATGCCGCTGGCCGAGGTGCTCAGCCAGCCCTTTGTGGCCGATTTGCTGCCCCCGCTGCTGGAGCGCCACAGGCAGTCTATCGAGCTGATCCGCGGCCGCGGCGAGGAGCGCGACGGCACCATCTACTTCGACATCACCGACCAGCCGCAGGAGGGGTACAACAAGTTCATCCCCTACTACCTGCACCCCGAGGCCACCTATTCGATCGGCCTGTCGAAGTCCAGCTTCCGCATCAAGGTCTCCGTCGGTTCGAATCCCTGGACCAAGGCCGACCCGGCTCGCATGACGAATTTGGCGGCGATGTGCGAGCGCTACGGCGGCGGCGGCCACGCCCGGGTGGGCGCCATCAGCTTTCCGCCCGACCAGGAGGAGCAGGCGCGAGCGGCCGCGGCGGAGATTGTGGCCGAACTGAGGGCGAAGAACCCGCTGGGCTGAAGATTCCGGGAAGCTGCTACAGCTTCGCCTTCAAGCTGGGCCAGTCGGCGCGGCGGCGCTCGAGGAAGGCTCTCACGCCCTCCCGGAAGTCCTCGCTGGAGCGCTCCTGGGCGTTGACCTCGATGGCGTCTTCCAGCTCCTCGTCGAGCCGGCGGCGGGAGTGGGCGGCCAGCAGCCGTTTGATGGCGTGCATGGCGTGGGGGCTGTTCAAAAGCAGCGTCTGGGCCAGCGCCTGGGCCGACTGCATCAGCTCCTCGGCGGCAACGATCTGCGTGACCAGGCCCAACTGCAAGGCTTCCTGGGCTTTGATCAGTCTGCCGGTCAGCAGCAGCTCGCGGGTGCGCTTCTCGCCCACCTGGCGGAGCAGGAACGAAGCAGCGATGGCTGGGACAAAGCCCACCCGCACTTCGTTGTAGCCGAATTTGGCCTCGGGCACGGCGAGGGTGAAATCGGCCAGCGTGGCCAGGCCCATGCCCCCGGCGACGGCCGGACCGTTGACGGCTGCGATCACCGGCTTGGGAAACTCATAGAGGGTGCGCAGCGCCAGAGCCATATTCTCCGAGTCGCGGCGATGCTGCTCGGGCGTGCGGGCGTGGATGGTCTCCAGGTGCTCCAAATCCAGGCCGGCGCAAAAGGCCGAACCGGCCCCGGTCAGGATCACCACGCCGCAGCCGCAGGTTTCCGCTTCGCGCAGGGCCAGGGTGAGCTCTTCGATCAGCAGCGGACAGAGCGCGTTGCGCTTGTCCGGGCGGTTCAGGGTGATGGTCTTCACCCCGTTAGCGGATTCGGTCAGGATGTGCTTGAAGCGGGTCATGGAGATCTCCTTCCGGAGCCGGCCGCGGGATCGATTCCCAGGCGGAAAAGCCTATCGTAGCGCAGGTTTGCCCTGCCATGCCGGTGATTCGGATCACCGTCTGTTTTGAAGCGGGTGGCACCGCTGCGCGATGGAGCGGGTACCGGCATGAGAAGCGGTCAGGGAGGGCGGGATGCGCTTTACGGCAAGCTAACTCGGCCCGGCGCGGCCCGGCAGTCGGGGCAGAGAAGCTCCAATCTTGCTTGCAATTCCGGCGATGTTGCAGGGCGCGGTTCAGGCGGGACTGTCGCTCGAAGACGCCGCTGCCCGGGCCTTGACTCGGGCGAGCATAAACTGTTCGTACTCGTCCTTGAGGGAGGTTCCGGGCTTTCTGGATAGGGGGCTTCGCTTGGCGAGATGCTGCTGCCAGGCCTCATAATCGTCGCCTGTGGCGGCGGCGTGGGCCGCGGCGATGGCGGGGTCAATGACGGTTACCGGGGTTTCCTCGACCTTCTTCTTGGTACCTTTGAAAAGCCAGTTGCGTTCAAAGGGGGCCATTCCGGGGATGAACCACTGGATAATGCTGAAAAAGGGGATAACCCGCCGCCCCAATATCAAGACGAGTACGAGGATGAAACAGGCCAAGTGGGTCAAGATCGTGTGCCAAATAGGCAGGGAGAAACCCACCGGGTGATCGGCGGTTATGACCAGCCACACCAGGAAGAGGTGATAAGAGACAAGGACGGAAACGGAGATAGACCAAATGCCCGGCGGCAGATAGTGCCCAGCCAGAAACCCGAGAATGCTACAGACCAAAAATGCAGCAGCATCCACACCCGTCAGACTGGGCTTCTCCACATCATCCATGGCTTTCCTCCCATTCACAGTTGTGGTGATGGTCGATGGGACGATAATTCCACCGTCGGATTGTTGTGTCAACTGAATTGGTGCGGATTGGCGCGGGGGTTCAATCCGCGCCGGGATTGACAATCGGGGCGGCCCTGGGATGCCAGACTCTCCGGCTCTCATTCGGGGTTCACCGGAGGCGAGCAGCGGCCTGCCCCGGCGGCGCCCGAGGGGTGAATTGCAGCGGGCAGAAGATATTTATCCTCTTCTGTTGACTACTTTGGTTCGCGATTCTTCCGGTTTTTCCGGGTATGATTCGTGAATCTTTGGTTTGCCCCTAAGTTTCCACTTGACAATTATGGTTCGCTTCCGCGACAGTTACGCATATCGCGGTGCGAAATGGCACCCCGGAGTTCCCGCTCTGGCACTCCGCACACAGCCCATGGCTATCGCTCTTGTGAGTGTGGAAGCACGCGAGGTGCTGCGGTGCGACTATTGTAGCCTGGTTCAGTTCAGGACCAGCAACTCCCTTTGCAGAAGGTGCCACAGGCCGGTCGAAGTGGAGGAGCCTGCGCCGCTGGCCGCGCAGCTTGTGGCCAGCCAATCCGTTGCGGCTTCGGCCGAGGCCGGGCTGCAGGTTGCCGGGCAGGTGCGCGAGCTTCGCAAGGCGCGCCACCTGAGCCAGCGCCAGGTGGCCAAGCGCATGCAGGTGCCCCGCACCTACATTTCGAAGATCGAAAACGGCAAGGCGATCCCCACGGTCGGTTCGCTGGAACGGCTGGCGTCGGCCCTCGAGGTAGATGTGTGCCACCTGGTGCGCGACGCCCGCAGCCGCCGCGACGAGGAGGTAGCCTCGATTCTCGCCGACCCGTTCCTGGCCGAAATTGCCGCATTGCTGCCCCATCTGGACACCATGAAGCGAATGCTATTCTCGGGAGCGGTCCGGGATGCTGCGTTGGGCCGGCGCCGCATCGCCTAGGAGCCCGTGGGTTCCTGGGGTCCGGGAGCGCTTCCCATTTCGGCAGTGGCCGCAACGGTCTCTCGACGCAAGCGGCCCTTCCCGCGCGGCGCACTCCAGCGGAGCGGCTGGCGATGGCGGGCCGGATTGCGGCTGCGGTGCGCTTGTGCTACGGTCGATAATGCAATACTCCGGCTCCGGGTGAGGGAGGAGCTTGCCCCGGTTCAGGAGTCTTATGTGGGCGAGCGGCCTGTTGACGCGGTTCCGGCGAATCCTCTCCCGGCGTTTCGCTTGGACGCTGCCAGAGCGCCGGCCTTGAGGCCGCGCGAGCCATGTTGAGGCGAGTCCCTTGTATTCATCCGCCACGCCGCGCATCGATGAGCTGACCTCGGAGGAGCGCGCTGTTTATGCGACGCTGAAGCCACTGCGCCTGCCCCAGCACGTGGCCATCATCATGGACGGCAACGGCCGCTGGGCCGGCCACCGCTCGCTCAAGCGATTCCAAGGCCACCAGCAGGGCGCCAATTGCGTTCAGCTGGTCATGGAAACCGCCGCCCGCATCGGTTTGCCCTGGCTTACGCTCTACGCCTTTTCCCTGGAGAACAGCCTGCGCCGCCCCCGCGCCGAGGTCAACTTCCTCATGCGCCTGCTGAAGACCTACCTGGAGAACAACGTCCAGCGCATGATGGACAACAACGTGCGCCTTAGGTACATCGGCCGCACTCGCGAACTGCCTCCGGACGTTCAGGAAAAGATGCGCTGGGCTGAACAGGCCACGGCGCGCAACACCGGCACCACGCTCACCCTGGCTCTGAACTACGGCGGCCGCTCGGAGCTGGTGGACGCCTTCCGCTCTCTGGCCGCCGAGATCGAGCGCAAGCGCATCAACCCCGAGCGCATCGATGAGAAGGACATTCACCGCCATCTCTACACGGCGGACATGCCCGACCCGGACCTGCTGATTCGCACCTCGGGCGAGATGCGGCTTTCAAACTATCTTTTGTGGCAGGTGGCGTACACCGAGATCTTCGTCACCGAACGGCTCTGGCCGGACTTTCGCGGTGTCCATCTGCTGGAAGCGATCGCCGATTTCCAGCGCCGCGAGCGCCGCTACGGCGGCTTGACCGGGAGCACCGGCGAAGTGGACGATGAGGCGGAACGGGTGAAGATCGTGGCGAACTGATTACGTTCGTTATTCCTTGAGTTCTTTTAACGTTTACAAGGTTGATCTTGCCGGCACATGCTGACGAAGATCGAAGGTGGAGGCAAGAGTTCATTGGAAAACGTGAAGACGGCGGCCAAGGCGGGGGATTCGGCGGCCAAGGCGAAGCAGTTGGCAGAGAGATTGCGCTTCCGGTTGAAAGAAGCGATGGCGCAGCGCGGGGGCTCCGATGCATTCGTGCATTGGCTGCGATTGGACGGCAAGAGAAGCGCGTGAAGCGGGCTTGCCGGCGCAAAATGCCGTTTACTTAGGAAGGGCGTGGCGGGCTGACAGCGACGGATACAGCCAACTCGCCTTCCCGAAACCTATCTACAAGACAGGCGTCTTGAAATCGGCGATGAACTGGATACCTGGAACGTCCAGTTTGACAAGTTGTCCATCGCCGGTGAGGAACAGGTCGATGCCGGCAGAAGCCGCACAGGCCAACTGTATTGCGTCGGCGATTCTCAATCTCTCTCTCGATCGCAGCCTCCCGAATGGAGCGACTGCCCCTTCGTCGAATGGCAAACAGGTGAATCCCATCTCCCGAATGATCTCGCGCACGGCCCGCGTCTTGTTCGGGTCGGGCGATTTTTCCGCGCCGGCCATCACCTCTCCCAAGGCGAGGTAACTCGTGTAGAGGGAGTCGCCCCGCCTGTAGGAACGGTCGAGAAGATGCTGCACTCTTGGACCGAATGTTGGATGGTCCTCCAACAGATAAATAAACAGCATGGTATCCCAGCAAATGCGGCTCATGCGGCGTCCTCGTCCTCCGACCTTACCCAGCGCAGGAACGCTTCACCGCCGCCGTACTCCGCTAGTTCTTCTTTCAGAAGTCCGCGCAGCTTCTCGGTCAGGCGAAACGCTCGGGCTGTGGGGTCTTCCTCTTGCGGCTCCATTCTTCCGCCTTCCGAGAGAGTGTCCTTCGCGTCCGAATCAGCCCCGTGATTGGCCACACGATAGCGCACGACCACAGTAGTGCTCATCTTGGAAGGAGGACCGTCAACACCTTCGATTTCAAGCCCGTTCTCGCGCAGAAACTTCGATGTTTGCAGCGCGGTGCAGACCTGCGGTGTGTTTCTGGCTGGAAAGCCGTCGGTTTGCAGGTCCTCCAAAAGAGCCTTCACAGGGATGGAGAACTGCCTTTTCCCAGCGATGATGGCTGGATGAACGTATTTCGCTTGAGCCTTAGCCCGCACCTGATCGCTCAATCCCAGGTTGTTCATATCAGAATCCCCTTTTCCGGTCCGAGAAAGACGGTCTTGCCTCTCCGAGCCTTGAAGAAGAATAACGCAATCCAGACAATGTGTCAAGTCAGTTATTAGACTGTCTGTCTCACAGTTTGGAGAGACTTCATTTTTTCGCCGGGTTGGCGCAAGCAATCCGGGTGGTCGCCCGCACCCTGCCCCGGCAGTGTATTCTCACCCTGGGCATGAAACGCATTCTCACCGCTCTCGTATTGATTCCGTCAGTCCTCCTCCTGGTCTTTCTGTGGCCGAGCTGGCCGTGGCTGTTTGCGCTGGTCGTTGCCGCGGTGTCGGCGCTGGCCGGCTGGGAATACCTGGGCCTGGCGCAGCGCAACGGGGCCAAGCCGCCGCGCGTTGCGGTGCTGGCGGCCATTCTGGCGCTATTTGCCGGCAGTCTTGAATACCCTGACCAAACGGCTCCCATCTTCGGCGGTCTCAGCCTGGGCCTGCTGGTCTATTGCACCTTCCGCTCGTCCATCGACCACATGATGGCGGATGCGGCAGCCTCCATCTTTTGCTTGCTCTATGTGGGGCTTACCCTGATTGCCGTGCCTGCCCTGCGCGAGCAGACCAACGGCCCTTCGCTGGTGGCTTTTCTGCTGTGCGTGGTTTGGGCGGGAGACATCGCCGCGCTTTACGTCGGCCGCGCCTGGGGCCGGCACAAGCTGGCGCCTACCTTGAGCCCCAACAAAACCTGGGAGGGCGCGCTGGGCTCGGTGGCGGGCAGCCTGCTGGCCGCCGGAGGCCTGCTGGGCCTGGAACATCTGTTTACGACCCAGTGGGACAAGGTCTGGCTCTCCTACCCGGAGGGCCTGTGGTACTGGCTGGAGCTAGCGCTGCTGGTGAATGTGGCCGCGCAGGTGGGCGATCTGGCCGAGTCGGCGCTCAAGCGCTCGGTGGGGGTGAAGGACTCCGGCTCCCTGCTGCCTGGTCACGGCGGCGTTCTGGATCGCATCGACGCCCTGCTCTTTGCCGCTCCGGTGCTGTGGTACGCTCAGGTTATTCACCGGCCGTTCTGAACAGGGAAGAGGGAACGGAAGGGAACGAATCTGGCGCATAATAAGTCAAGAGGGAGCGTCGACATTCGCGCTCTGGTTTCCGTGGGAGTTGGCCCATTGACAACCCAAATCGTTCGCCTGGGAAACACCCTAACCGTCGAGATTCCCGAGGAGTTGGTTACTCAAGCCGCTCTGCCGGTGGGTGAGCCGTTGGAATGGGTCTCGAACGGAAGCGGCAGCATAGCGCTCGTCAAGCCTTCCACTCTCGTAAGCCAGCGCAAGCGCAAGACCTTGGAAGAGCTTCTTGAAGGTATTCCGGAAGGAACCTGCATTCCGGAATACGACTGGGGCCCTCCGCGCGGGGTTGAGGTTTGGTGAAATCCTACAGTCCCGACTGCGGCGATCTGGTCTGGTTCGATTTCGATCCGCAAGCCGGTAGGGAGCAGGCTGGCCGCAGACCGGCCTTGGTGCGCTCTGCCCGGTTCTTCAATCTGAGAACGTCCTTGGCATTTGTTTGCCCCATTACCAGCAAAGCCAAGGGCTACCCGTTCGAGGTCTTTCTTCCTCCAGGACTTCCCGTGCATGGAGCCGTTCTTTGCGAACACATGCGAAGTATGGATTGGCGGGTGCGTAACGCAGTCTTGATCGGCAAAGCCCCGGACGAAGTTCTCGATCAGGTTCGAGAAATTGTAGGGTCCATCGCAGGCATCACGCCATAATCCGGATTGGACCTGGACTCCTTAAGGACCCCGAAGCTCCAACAAAAACCATGAAAAAACTCGCCATTCTCGGTTCCACCGGCTCCATCGGGAAGAGCACCCTCTCCATCGTGGAGCAGTTCCCGGAGCGCTACCAGGTGGCCGCGCTGGCTGCCGGGCGCAACCTGGACGAGTCGTTCGCGCAGGCGGTTCGCTGGCGGCCGCAGGTGGTCTCGCTGGCCAGCGAAGAGCTGGCGGGCGAGCTGGCCGCGCACCTGCGGCAGGCCGGCGTTACCGGGATCGAGATCGTTCACGGGACTGAAGGGACGGTCGCCTGTTCGACGCTGCCCGAGGCCGACTTTGTGGTTTCGGCGATTGTGGGCGTGGCCGGCTTGGAGGCTACCCACGCGGCCATCCTGGCGGGAAAGCCCGTGGGGCTGGCCAACAAGGAGTGCATGGTGGCCGCGGGCGAAATTCTGACCCGCGCCGCCCGCGAACGCGGCGTCCCCATCCTGCCCATCGACAGCGAACACAATGCGGTGCATCAGTGCCTGCGGGTGGGCGCTCATTCCGAGGTGAAGACCATCTGGCTGACGGCCTCCGGCGGGCCGTTCCGGCAGCTTCCGCTCGATGAGTTTGCCGCCATTACGCCGGAGCGTGCGCTCAAGCACCCCACCTGGGTGATGGGCCGGCGCATCACCATCGACTCGGCCACCATGCTGAACAAGGGCCTGGAGGTGATCGAGGCCTGCCGGCTCTTCGATGTGCGGCCCAGCCAGGTGAGGGTTACCGTGCATCCGCAGTCCACGGTTCACTCGATGGTGGAGTACGTGGACGGCTCGATCCTGGCGCAGATTTCGGTTACCGACATGCGTCTGCCCATCCTGTATGCGCTGGCCTGGCCGGAGCGGCCCGTCTCCACGCTCACCTTCGACCTGGCCGCACTGCGCCATCTGGATTTCGAGCCGCCCGATTTCGAGCGCTTCCCCTGCCTGCGGCTGGCCTTTGAAGCCGCCGAAAAGGGCGGAGCGCATTGCATCGCCTTGAACGCGGCCGACGAGGTGGCCGTCGAGGCATTCCTCGAGCGGCGAATCCCCTTCACCGGAATCCCGCGTACAATTGAAAAGGTGCTCGCATCCACGCCGGAGGCGCATCCCGCCACCATTGCGGAGGTGCTCGCCCACGACCGGGAGGCGCGCGAAACGGCTCGCGCGCTTTTAGCTTTGGGCGAAGGCTGGCCGGCGGAGCGCAGGGCGTTAGATTGAGGTTTGAACCGTACATCCATGATCGCTTTTCATCACATTCTTGTGACCATTATCGCGTTTATCGTGCTGATTGCCGTGATGGTCGTGGTCCATGAGTTCGGCCACTTCGCCGTCGCCAAGCTCTGCAAGGTCCGCGTCGAGCGGTTCTCCATCGGCTTTCCTCCGCGCCTCTTCGGCATCAAGATCGGCGATACCGACTACTGCATCTCCGCCACCCCTCTGGGCGGCTATGTCAAGATGACCGGGGAAGCTCCGGAGCAGAATCTGGAGGCGCCCGGCGCCGTCGCCGCGGTGCTGGAGGACGATCCCGGAAGTCTCCTCTCCCATCCCCGCTGGCAGCGAATGCTGATCGGCTTTGCCGGGCCCTTCGCCAACTTCGTCCTGGCTTTCGTGTTGATGGTCTTCTACTTCAACTGGATCAATGAAGTCCCCAAGTACGAGGTAAGGAACGCGACCGTCGAGTGGGTCACGCCCGGCTCGGCGGCGGCTCAGGCCGGCCTTGAACCCGGCGACGTCGTGACCCACTTCGACACCGCCGACAATCCCGGCTGGGAGGTGGTTAACGCGCGCCTTAAATTCAACGTGAATCAGGCAGTTCCGGTCACCGTCGAGCGCGGAGGCAAGAGGCTCAATCTCACTTTTCGGGTGCCCGCCGAAGCCAAGTCCGACGACTTCGACCTCACCGACACGGGCATTCTGCCCGAGATCGTATCCGGCCCGATCCGCGTCCAGGAAGTGATGCCGGGCACGCCGGCGGAGCAGGCCGGCTTCCGCGCCGGCGACTCGATCCAGTCCGTCGATGGCCACGCCTTCCATTTCGTGCTGACGCTGCAGGCTTACATGAAGGCCGGCCAGGGCAAGCCGATGTCGCTCGTGCTGCTGCGCAACGGCGTCGCTCTGCCTCCCATTGCGGTTCAGCCGGTCAAGATGGATTCCGCCTGGAGGCTGGGGTTTGTAGCCGCCGCCATTCCCTATCGCGACGAGCCGCTTCCCCTCAACAAGGCGATTGCCAAGTCCACGGCGTTTTGCTCCGCCAACTCGTTTCTGGTTTTGGAGTTCATCGAGCGGCTCTTTTCGCGCAAGGTTTCCGTCACGCAAATCTCCGGTCCGCTGGGAATCGCCCGCGCGGCCGGCGACGCGGCGGAGATCAAGGATTGGTCCTCGAAGTTCGATCTGGCGGCCGCCATCAGCCTCAACCTGGGCATTATCAACTTGCTGCCTTTTCCCATCCTCGACGGGGGCATGATCTTCATTCTGCTCATCGAGAGCGTACGGCGCCGCGACATCAGCATCGCCGTGAAGGAGCGCATCTACCAGGCGGCGTTTGTGGTAATTGTCGCCTTTTTTGCCTTCGTGATCTTCAACGACGTGACCAAGTTGCCGATCTTCTCGCATTTGAAGCCGTAAGGGCAGAGATCAGAGATCAGGGGTCAGGGATCGGCTATCGGGGGCCGGCTTTGCCGCTGACAACTGACGACTGAAAACTGACCACTTGTGGAGAGTCTGCCGGATGCCAGTGACGACCGAAGTGCGGGTGCGTTATGCCGAAACCGATCAGATGGGCATTGTCTACTACGCCAACTACCTGGTCTGGTTTGAGATCGGGCGCGTGGAGCTGCTGCGGGCTCTAGGCCTTGCATACAGCCAGTTGGAGATCGATCACCAGTGCATCCTGCCCGTGATCGAGGCCAGTTGCCGCTATCGCTCGCCGGCCCGCTACGACGATGAGATTCTGATCGAGACGCGGCCCTCGCTGCTGCGCGGATCGGTGCTCAAGTTCGCCTACCGCATCTTGCGAAAGGCTCCGGAGGGAGAGGAACCCGCGGTCCTGGCCGAGGGAGAGACGGTGCATGTGGTCTGCGACGACCAGTTGAACCGCAAGCGCCTGCCGGAGAGGTATGCGGCGGCGCTGCGCGCGGCAATGGCGGAAGGCTAGCTCGCTCACGTCCCCGGCCGCCGTCGCCAGGCGTGTTCCAGATCACTGCGAGACCGCTTGAAATGGGGCGACCGTGAATGGGGGCGGTCTGGCCGGGTTCCGGCCAGCGCTACGGACCGCTTGAGGGGAGAGCCCCCCATGGACAAAAGCTCTTTCTCCAGTCGCCGGGATTTTCTCAAGGGTGCGCTTATGGGCGCCGCGGCCCTGCGGGCGGCCGGCGCGGGAGTGCCGGCAGCGGCGGAACAAGGCGCTTCGGGGGCCAGGTCCAAGGTGGTGATTGCCCGCGACGCCCTGCTGCGAGGCACGGGTTCCACGCTGGATTCGAGTCGGATGCTGAGCCTGCTGGATCGCGCCATGCAGGCTCTCTTCGACCGCGACCATCCGGTCGAGGCGTGGAGGAAGCTGGTCCGTCCGGGTGAGACGGTGGGCCTCAAGGTGAACACCTTGGGAGGACGCGGAATCTCCACCAGCCCGCAACTGGTGGAAGCCGTCTGCGAGCGTTTGCAGGAGGCCGGAATCAAGCCGGCGGACATCGTGGTATGGGACCGCGACAGCGAGGAGCTGGAACGCGCCGGATTCCATCTGTCGATGGATGAGAACCGCGTTCAGTGCTTCGGCACCGACCGGGCCGGTTACGAGGAGGATCTGGCGGCGTACGGCAGCGTGGGCAGCCGCCTGTCGAAGATACTGACCCAGCGCTCGGGGGTTCTTATCAATCTTCCGGTGCTGAAGGACCACGACGGCGCGGGCGTGACCATCGCTCTGAAAAACATGTACGGCACGATTCACAACCCCAACAAGTACCACCCCAACGGATGCAATCCGTATGTTGCCGATCTGAACATGCTTTCCGAGATCCGAAGCAGGATGCGGTTGATTGTCTGCGATGCGACCACGGCGATGTACGAAGGCGGTCCGGCATTCAAGCCGGAGTTCAGTTGGAAGCACAATGCCCTGCTCGTATCGCAGGACCCCGTGGCGCTGGATACCACCGGCTGGCAGATCATCGAGCGCAAGCGGGCCGAAAAGGGGTTGAAGACGCTGGAGGCCGAAGAGAGAGCGCCCCGCTACATTGCCACGGCGGCCGATTCCGAGCATCGACTGGGTGCGAACGATCCCCGCAGGATTTCGACGGTTGAGGTTTAGCCGGGGGCGATAGGGAGGTTCAAAATGTTCTGTGGACTGAATGTGCTGAAAGACGAGAGTCTTGCTCTTCGCGCCGAGCGCGTCCCGCTCGGCCGGCCGCTGGGCCGCCGGTCGTTTCTGAAGTGCGCGCTGGCCTCGGGAGCGGCGCTGGGTTTGAGCGAGTTTGCCCGGCCGGCCGCGGGTGCGCCCTCGGGCGCCGGCCAGCAGCAGCAAGACGATTCGCGATTCGTCGTCGAGGCGAAATTCTACCAGAAGCTGCCGAACCGAAAGATCAAATGCAAGCTCTGTCCGCGCGAATGCTCGGTGGGAGACAAGGAGCGCGGCTACTGCGGCGTGCGCGAGAATCGCGGCGGAGTGTACTACTCGGTGGTGCATTCGCGGGTGTGCGCGGCGCACGTTGATCCCATCGAGAAGAAGCCGCTCTTCCACTATCTGCCGGGGACCACGGCTTTCTCGCTGGCCACGGCCGGCTGCAACGTGAACTGCAAGTTCTGCCAGAACTGGGATATCTCCCAGTCGCGCCCGGAGGAGATTCCCGCCGACTACGCTCCCCCGCAGCGGATCGTGGACCTGGCCAGGCAGTACAGTTGCCCGACCATCGCCTACACCTACAGCGAGCCGGTGGTCTTCGCCGAATACCTGATGGATACGGCCGATGCCGGTCACCAGGCCGGCGTGCGCAGCATTGTCGTATCCAACGGCTACATGCAGGAGGAGGCGCTCAAACAAGCCTACGGAAAGATGGATGCGGTGAAGATCGATCTGAAGGCCTTCACAGAGTCGTACTACCGGGATGTGGTTACCGGGCAGTTGAAGCCGGTGCTGGATTCGCTGGTCACGCTCAAGAAGATGGGCAAGTGGACGGAGATCGTCTACCTGGTGGTGCCCGAGCGCAACGACGGCGATCAGGAGTTCCGCGGTCTGGCGCAATGGATCAAGGCCAACCTGGGCGCGGATGTGCCGCTGCATTTCACGCAGTTCCACCCGGAATACCTGCTGAAAAACCTGCCCATCACGCCGGTGCCGACGCTGGAGCGCGCCAAGGCGATTGCCGACGCCGAGGGACTGCACTACGTTTATATCGGCAACGTGCCGGGGCATCCGGCGCAGAACACCTACTGCCCGCAGTGCCGCCGCATGCTGGTGGAGCGCGTGGGATTCACGGCCAGCAATGTGCTCATCGAAGAGGATGCCTGCCCATTCTGCAAGCATCCGATTCCCGGCGTCTGGCACACATGAGGGCGCCTGAGGAGGTTTGGTAAATGAACTTGAAGAGGAGTTGCAAGATGTATTGGCTGACAGCTCAAATCGTCGCGCTTATGGCGGTGGCGCCCCTGCAGCATGTGCGCGCCTCCGATCCCGTGAAGGTGAGGCAGGCCGGAGTTGCCGGCGGTTTCTATCCGGCCGATCCCAAGGAGCTTACGGCCATGATCGACGGCATGCTGGCCAAGGCCACGCCGCCGCCGATCAAGGATCCGATTCTGGCCGTGGTTGCGCCGCACGCCGGCTACCAGTACTCCGGCCCCGTGGCCGCCTACACGTACGCGGAGCTGAAGGGGCGCAAGTTTTCGCGCGTGGTGGTGATTGCGCCGTCGCACTACGAGGCCTTCGACTTCACCTCGGTCTATGAGGGCGACGCCTACGCGACGCCCCTGGGCACGGTGCAGGTGGACAAGGCCTTTGCGCGGCAGTTGGCCAAGATGAGCTCGACCATGCAGCTTTCCAGCCGGGGGCACGATGCCACACCGGCAGGGGCCGAGCACGCCATCGAGGTGCAGTTGCCGTGGCTGCAGCGGGTGCTGGGCAACTTCGAGCTGGTGCCCGTGGTGATGGGCGATCAGAGTTACGAGAACAGCCGCGCGCTGGGAGTGGCCCTGGAAAAGCTGATCAAGAGCGACAGCAAGGACGGCGAGACGCTGGTTCTGGCCAGCTCCGATCTGTCGCACTACCACCCCTACGACGAGGCCGTGACCATCGACCACAAGACGCTGAATGCGCTTCAGGCGTGGGACTACTTCAGCATGTCGCGCAACTTCCAGTCGCGCATATGGGAGGCCTGCGGGGGCGCGCCCATCGTGGCCGCCATGATCTACGCCGAGCGCATGGGAGCCAACCGGGCCATGGTGCTGAAGTACGCCAATTCAGGCGACATTACGGGAGACCATTCGCGCGTGGTCGGCTACAGCGCGGACGTTTTTGTCAAAGCTCCAGCCGGCGCGGCGGTGGAGACGCCGTTCTCGCTGAGCGAGCCGGAGAAGAGCGAGTTGCTGGCGCTGGCGCGCAAGTCGGTGGAGTACATGGTTCAAAAGCAAAATCCGTATGAGCCGGCGGCCAGCGCAAGCCAGGCTCTGAACCAGGAGCGCGGCGCGTTCGTGACCCTGAAGAAGGCGGGCGCATTGCGAGGCTGCATCGGCTACACCTCGGCGGTCAAGCCTCTCTATATGACGGTGCGCGATACGGCCACGCTGGCCGCGATCCGCGATCCGCGCTTCCAGCCGGTCCAGGCTTCGGAGCTGCCGCTGCTCGACTATGAAATCTCCGTGCTCTCGCCGCTGCGCCGCGTCACGGACATTCAGCAGATCAAGGTGGGCGAGCACGGACTGCTGATGAAGAACGGCGACTACGAGGGACTGCTGCTGCCGCAGGTGCCGGTGGAGCAGAATTGGGACCGGCAGACGTTTCTGGAGCAGACCTGCGCCAAGGCGGGCATGAGCTCGGGCTGCTGGAAGGATGAGAACACGGACATCTTCATGTTCACAGCGGTGGTCTTCGGCGAGCACAGGCCGTAGGAGCGCCCTTGAATGGTGCAGTGTCCGGGTTGGCGACGATCCGACCGGAACCCTTGAGTTTGCGCCCCAGGCACTCGATTCGCGCTTTGGGCTGTTGGCGACAGCCAGCGGTTTTGCCCCAACAGCGCCGAGCCTGTGTCGATACTCAATTGGCCATCGCAGCCATCGGTCCCGAGCGACTCTGGGCGCCGAGAAAGATCCCTGGTCGATTAGTCCCAGGGATGAGAGCGATCGATTAAGGCGTCAAGAGGACGCCTAATCGCTGCGCGAGTGCAAGAACATCGAGAATTGCGCTGCCGTCGGACAATAACAACGAAGTTGGCGCTCCACTCACAACCAGCGCGGGACCGGCGAGGCGATCTTCGAACAAGACAACAGCGCGCTCGGGATCGGCCTGCCGGGAAGTCCAGCTGAGGCCTTCACCACCAGGATATTGGTCATGTAACGCCAAGGCCCAAGCGCGGGTTTCGGGATAATGCGTGCCGTCGCACTCAATCAGATGCTTGCGGGAGATGCCGAGTTTTCGTAAAGGGATCGCCGAGAGGTCGATCAAAGCGAGATCGCGGCTGAGAGTAAGCTGCGAGTACACCTTGCCGGCAACATGCGTGGCCTTTGACCAGATCTTTGGACCGGCCGCGAAAGGAACGTCATGGAAGACGGTCTCCATTAAGGCGCAGTCCAGAGTTGTCCCCGCGTAGATGGTCGGTATGACCACGCCCGCCGAATTCACCAGGGGACTGAATCTTGCGTTACCGGTTGCAGAGGGGTTGAACTGCGCGCTACCATACGCATCCGGATGGACGCGAAAGATCGTCTTTCCCTTGCCCCAGGAAATGATTGTCGCTTCGAGTGTGCCCGCCGGGGATTTGATGTGCGCTTCTCCTACCCGTGCTGTGCGCCCGACGCCTCGACCTCAGCAGCCCGCAGGACTTCCTGAGGTTTCGACTTCAGGAGTTCCTTCGGCATTTTGTTCTTGAGGTAAGTGTTTACGCTCCCGAACCAAAACGCCTTCTGCCAGTTGTCCTTGTCCGCAAGAACCTCCAAGATCTTCTCCATGACCGGGAGGGGTTTTGCTCCCTTCTCGATATCCAGGGCGTAGAGCGGATAGAGGTCCATTCCCTTGTAGGGAACAGCAAAGATCAGCCCTGCCTTCTTCCATCGATTTGGCTGAGAGCTTGGATTTCTAATGCTGAAATGAGCGACTTCGGCAATGTTTGCAGCTTTGGCAAAATCGCCGCTCTCTAATATCGCTTTCATGGCTTGAGCGAACATTCTGGCCTCGATCAACTTATTCGAAGTCAACGGAACATCTGGCGTCAGCGCCTCGATAAGGGTTTCCCAATTGTTCTCCTGTCTTTTGTCGATCAGGACGTCGATGAATTCGGACGCTCGCTTGAGGGCTTCGAAGCGAGTCCTTGTCCGTTCGTCGTCGCCTCGGGAAAGTGAGACGAATACTAGCGCTTTGGCTTCGGAGTTCTCAAGGCTGGGAGCAAGTTCCTGTGCCGAACCTTCCTGAACGTCCCAATGCTGCTGGCGAGCCGGACTTGCGAGAGCGCTAGAGGGCATGATCGCTTCTCCTTATGCGATACAGATTATCATAATACCATCATTATGTCCATCGCAGCCGCTGAGAGCAAGTAATACATCCCCCCTCCGCTTTCCCTCGATGCGCACAGTTTTGGGCCGTCCCGCTTTCGCTATGGATGACTGAGATCGCAGCCCAGCGAGAAGCGCAAAGCGGCACAGATAGCGCTCATTCGCCGGGGACTCAGCTGGGCCACGCGCTTACCCAGTCGATCCTGGGAGACGGTGACCGCATTGTGCAGGTTCACGGCGCAGGCCGCTTTCATGCCATCTTCTTCATTCAAGACAACCTCGGACGGCACGCCACGAATCGCGGACGTAATGGGCGCGACGGTTACAGTCGAGAGATAGGCAATGGCGCTCGAACGGGTGAGAACCACCACCGGTCTCTTCTTATCCGGCGGGGCAAAGCTGTACAGGCGAACATCCCCTCGGACTATTCTGCCGGCCATGCCGCCTCCGCTTCCCAAAGACGGGATTCATCGTGCGTCAACTGCAGCCGCGAGTAACCCTCGCGGTCGCGTTCTTCCAAGGCGCGTACTTCCAATCTGCGGAGATGTTCCCGCAGCGCTTCGCGCACCAGCGCGGAACGATTCCGTTTCATTCGGCGCGCGGCCTGGTCGGTGGCACGCAGCAGATCCCTATCGAGAACAATCTGGACGGTTTCCATATGTCGACTCTATTCGACAGTATACTCCACATAGCGGTCTCGAGCCGCCCGCGCGGCCAGCAGCGCCGGCGCCAGGTTGATGGCGGCGAGCCACGCGGTTCTCCAGAAGCCGAAGACCGGGATGAGACAGGCGCCCAGCGGCAGCGCGCCCGCGCATCGGCCCATCGGCAACATCGGTAGCCAGGATGATTTCTTTCATCCGCCTCCGGCGCGCAAGAGATGAACCGTCGCGGTGCGGTTGAAAGACCCTGTCGCCAGGCGAGAACCGTCTGACGCTCCATCGAATCGGTTATGATTGCAATGATCCGCATTCTCGCTGTCTGGAACCGGGCAGTCCGCCCGGTCTAAGCGGTGAGCCGGTTGCGGAATTGAGTGGGTTGCTATCGGAGAAAACCGGTCGCCGAAACCGTCACCGTAAAGGGCGGCGAGAACACCTCCGCCACCCAGCTGTGGCGCGGGAATGACGTTTATTTCCTTGCACTTGCGCCTGAACAACAATGATCTGCGGGTTTTGCCTTCGGTCCATCCGTAATCTTCAGGAGTTTTATGTCGCGATTGAATCCTTATGTCGTCTTGCTGACCATCATCGCCACGTTGGGCGGATTGCTTTTTGGATATGACACGGCCGTAATCAACGGCGCGGTGGACAGTCTGAAGGCTTATTTCATCAATCCGCGATTTGTGGATCTGGCCAACCCCGCCCAGGCCAACGCCGCGAATTCGTTGCTTGGCTTTGTGGTTTCGAGCGCGCTGATCGGTTGCATTGTCGGTGGGCTGCTTGGCGGCTGGGTGAGCACCAACATCGGCCGCAAGCGCGGATTGATCGTTGCCGCCCTGCTTTTCCTGATTTCAGCGCTGGGCGCGGCCGCGCCGGAGTTTCCTTTTGCACCCATCGGTCACGGCGGACCGGGATACATGGCGAATTTCGTCTTTTACCGCATCCTTGGCGGCATTGGCGTGGGATTGGCTTCCATGCTGTCGCCCATGTATATCGCGGAGATCGCGCCGCCCAAGGTTCGGGGAAATCTGGTGGCGTGGAACCAGTTCGCCATCATCTTCGGCATGCTGGTGATTTACTTTGTCAACTTCGGAATCTCCAAAACAGGAAGCGGCGATGCCTGGCTCAATTCCATCGGCTGGCGCTATATGTTCCTTTCCGGCAGCATTCCCGCAGTGCTTTTTCTGGTCCTCCTGTTTCTTGTGCCTGAGACCCCGCGTTACCTGATGCTGAAGGGAAATGAGAGCGGCGCGCGCGCGGTGCTGGCCAAACTGGTGACG
>Ga0326727_10004324_pt1 | contig 42879 bp, 28 predicted proteins | sample MB2enrmetagenome_FD_207643 | JGI IMG/M metagenome (GOLD analysis project Ga0326727, IMG submission 207643) | Lab enriched peat soil microbial communities from McLean, Ithaca, NY, United States - MB29MY | ecosystem: Environmental > Terrestrial > Soil > Wetlands > Peat | place: USA: New York... | reverse complement strand
AGATTTCCGCGTCCTTGCCCTCCCGGCTGGTGATGTAAAATGCATTGAAGTCTTTGCCGTACTTTTTCTCGATGAATGCCTTGAACTCAGCAGGCATTTTCAGACGTCCACGCTCATCCAGCTTGGTTGTTGGATTGCCACAGAAACCGACCTGCAGATCATCCCAGGCGCCTATGGCGCTGCTGGAAGCCTCATGAGAGGGGTTCTGTTCGCCGGATTGGGAGGATTCAGGGATCTCTGTCATGCGTTGCACTCACCGGGCCGGATTGCGAAAACGACCCGAAAGTTACCCAAATTGACCACTTCAGGCCCTGATTGGCCCGTCTAGACCCAATCATTGCACAGAAAAGTCTTTGTGCAACAAAAAAACTGCTTTTTTTTGTCAAGAATTTTTTTTAGAGGATTGCCGTGTGGAGTGTCTGCCGGAGAGTAAACACTCAACTAATTGATTGAATTTAGCAAAAAACCACAACTAATTGTATAGTTTACGGAAAAGATACCTGAAATGATCCTTGCGCTTGCAGGATTCGCTCCCACGTGGTAGGCGAAGAGACGGCGAATATGTCAGACCTCTGACGATGGGGGTTCCTTCTTGATCTGTCTTCGTCCCATTACCAGCTTGAAAAGATAAAAGAAGACCAGGGCATTGACCGCCAGCAGGACGGCGCGGATCAGCGTCAGTTTGTTGTGGATCTCATAGATCTCCAGGGGCAGGAAGGAGGCCGTGATGGCCAGAGTGAGGAACTCGGCCCAGGTTTTTTCGAGATACAAGCCGATTCCCTCTACCAGGTCGAGGCCGGCGTAGATGAAAAAGACCTCAACGATCCGCTTCAGGAGCCGTTCGTCAAGGAGAGAGGACTTGACGAGGAGGAAGTTGACGAACCTGGACTCGGGGTTAAAGCGCAGGTGATAGGCAAAACCCTCCAGCACATCACCAATATCCTTATGCAGCAGGCGGAAGAGGCCGACGCCCATGGCAACAAAGAGCAGGGCCTGTCCCAACTTGAAGGCCGCGATGAGCAGGAGCCACGTATTATGCCGCTGGTGTGGCGTGGAGAGCCGGGATGGGGAGTCAGTCATGATTTTGGGGAATGCTGCGCAATGCTCCTGCCTGTCTCTACGTTAACCGATGCGCGGCGGTTCTGCTTGATTCCGATCATTGGCAGTGAAATTGGAACGGCATCATCGCTTCAGGTTCAGCAGAGCTTCGCGGTCGATCACATTGCCGTCCATGATGAGTGTGGAGATGCGGCGGGCATTCCAGATATTTAAAGTGGGATCGCCATCGACAACCAAAATATCCGCGCGGCGGCCGGGGGTGATCTGGCCCAGGTCGTTCCAGTTGAACTGGAGGCTGTAGTTGTTGGTGGCGGCGGCCAGCGCCTCGCGCGGCGAAAGCCCCAGGCGGACCAGCAGTTCCAGCTCGGTGTGCATGGAGATACCGGGCAAGGAACCCTGGACCGGCGCACCGGAGGCAGCCAGATAATGCGGATTAGCGGAGAAGAGAGTCTCGTTGATGCGCCACAGCCGCAGGGCCGACTGGTCAGCTTTCTTGCGCAGGCCTTCTTCCAGGTAGCGTTGCCCCATCGCCGGCAAATGCCGGGTCCAGGACGAGAGCGGATAGTCTATCTCGCCCGTATCGCGATTGGCGGGCTGGTATACGCGAGCCGGGTTGAGCAGTACCGCGGCCGGCTCCTTCCACAGGTTGCGATGATCGGGCAATTGCGCATAATAAATGCTAAAGGCGGGCATGAGCGCAGCGTGATGGGCAGCCAGAAAATGGGCGTAGTCGCGCAGGTGCGGGTCAGTGGGGGGAAGGCGCTCAGCGTAGTCGTAGGCCGTGGCTGCAGCCGTACCCTCGGTGTCTTCCACCAGCGGCCTCTGCAACTCATCGGGGATAATGCCCAATTCGTAACGGCCCATGTGGACGAGCACATCCACGCCGGCCTCAACGCCCACCTGGTAAGGGGTGGCAACGAACTCTCCATAGGTGACCAGGCCCATCTGGCGGGCGCGAGCCATAATCCACTGGGCATTGGCGGCGGTGACGTTATGGCCAAGCCGGACGACGCGCGTTCCCAGCATGGCGGTGTCGGTAAGCTGACGGAGGGTATCCTCGGGACTCAGTTCCATTGGATGGCCGATTTCCCGGAGCTTGAGAGCCCACTCCGGACGCTTGGCCAGCAGGCTCCAGTTGTCGGTTGCGCCGATTGAGTCCATCAGATAGATGTGGGGGCTGGGCGAGGCGGCAAAATCGATGACGCCGCGGCGCGCGTCGCTGACCGCGACTACGGAGGTGACGCCCATATAGAGGTAGGCGCTGGCCTGGCCCTGCGAGTTCATGCCGGCAAAGCCGTCGATGAGTCCGGGAATGAGGAACTTGCCGTTACAGTCGATGACCCGCGCATCCTTGGGTATGGAAATCGCCAGACGCGAACCGACATCCGTGATGCGACCGTCGCGGACGATGACGATGGCGTCGGTCAGGTCTTTCGCCGAGCCGCCCCAATCCGTCACATCCACCACGGTGCCGCCGGCGAGCACCAGCGGAACCGAGAACGGAAACTTGGGCGTAAAGGGAAATTGTTGCGATTGCGGGCAGGCCAGTTGTGCGGCCAGCACGAATCCAACGGCGCCCAGCAATAGGTGAGCGGAAGCTCTCATAGGAAAAGTGGTCTTTTGAGAATTGTCGCACAGCGGCGCGGGAGCGCGGAGCCAACACCTGAGTCTGCCCTGGAAAAGAGCGCCTGTGTGGCAGCGTCGAGTAATCAATACTGACTTTTCAGGCTGCGACATAACACCTTCGTGGCAGAACATCCCTTGCTCTGAAAGGGCGCGGCTTAAAAGCGGTTCTCCAATTCACGTACACTTTTCATTTCCGTGAAAGGCTGCTTTTTTAAGTAAAAAGCAACTCAGCGATCGTGGTTTCGGTCTATGCCACTTGGTGAACCGCGTGGCCTGAGCAGGTTATGGCGTACTAGCTTTCTTGTGACGGGTAAGCAAAGAGGATTTGCGGCGGTCGTTGCTGGCGTGATCGATCTGCTTCCAGAAGCCAACAAAGTAATCGATGGCGGAGACGGAGGAGACCAGCACCGTGAAGTAGATGGCGGCGATGGCGATCCACCTGACCGGAATCACGAGCATGCCGAACTGCCATTGGCTCCAGCCATGGGCCAGGAGAGCGGAGACGACGCAGACGATCTGGACAACGGTCTTGAGCTTGCCCAGGTCGCTGGCCTGGATGGTGAAGCCCTCCGACGAAGCGATGGAGCGCAGGCCGCTGATGAGAAACTCGCGGCCGATGATGACCACCACGATCCAGACTCTAACTACGTCGGGATTGTAGGCTACCAGGGCAATCAGCGCGGCGGTAACCATGACCTTGTCGGCGATGGGGTCCAGCAGCACGCCCACGGTGGTGATCTGCCCGCGCTTGCGGGCCAGGTAGCCGTCCAGACCGTCGGTGATGGAGGCCAGTACGAACAGGACCGAGGCAGCAATCTCCTGCGCGCCATGCACATGCCAGGGGAAGTGCGGCGTCAGAATCCACAGCAGCAGGGGGATCATAATGATCCGGCTCATGGTGATGGAGTTAGGCAGGTTCATGCGGGTCGCGCCACACTATCGCGTCTCTGGAGGCGTGACTTCATTATTGCATTGCGGGTCGAGCCAGCGTCTCTGGTTCTGTCCCGGCACATCGCAAAAACACCAAAGCGGAATGAGCCGGTGGACTCATCCCGCATTGGTTATTATCATTTGTTAACCCGTTCCGAGAACTATAGAGCGAGCGAATAGCGAGCAGTTAGCCCCACCGCAGGTGGTTATGCGTAGATGCCGCGCTGGCGAATAGTCTGCGCCACACGGTCGATGGCCAGCATGTAAGCGGCGATGCGGTTGTTGACGTTGTGGGCCTCGGAGTAGCGCACCACGTCGTCAAAGCTGTCGCGCAGGATAGTCTCCAGTTGCTCGTTGACGACAGCTTCCTTCCAGAAGTAGCCCTGGCGGTCCTGCACCCACTCGAAGTAACTGGCGGTCACGCCGCCGGCATTGGCCAGGATGTCGGGCATGACGAAGATGCGCTTCTCGGCCAGGATCTCGTCGGCCACGGCAGTGGTGGGGCCGTTGGCGCCTTCCACGACGACCTTGGCCTTGATCTGGGCGGCGTTGCGGCTGGTGATGACGTTCTCGCGGGCCGCGGGAATGAGAATCTCGCACTCGGAAACCAGCAGTTCCTCGCTGGGCGTGGCCTCGGCGCCGTTGAAGCCCAGGATGGTGTTGTTACGGCGTTTGTAGTCCAGCAACTGGTGGATGTCTATGCCCCTGGGATTCGACAGGCCGCCGTCGAATTCGGCGATGCCGACGATCTTATAGCCGCGCTCCATCATCAGGCGGGCGGCATTGGCGCCCACGTTGCCGAAGCCCTGGATGACCACCCGGCAGCCGTCGACGGGGATGTTCAAGTAGCGCGTGCTCTCGTCGCAGATCACCTGTACGCCGCGCCCGGTGGCCTCGGTCCGGCCGCGCGAGCCGCCTAGGTTCAACGGCTTGCCGGTAACCACGCTGGTGACGGTGTGCCCCTCGTGCATCGAGTAGGTATCCATGATCCAGGCCATAGTCTGCTCGTTGGTGTTCATGTCGGGCGCGGGAACGTCTTTTTCCGGCCCGATGATGTCGATGATCTCCGAAGTGTAGCGGCGGGTGAGGCGCTCCAGCTCACCGCGACTCATATTCATGGGGTCGCAGATGACTCCGCCCTTGGCGCCGCCGAAGGGGATGTTGACCACAGCGCATTTCCAGGTCATCCAACTGGCCAGCGCCCGCACCTCGTCCAGGTTCACGTCGGGCGCGTAGCGGATGCCTCCTTTACAGGGACCGCGGGCAATGGAGTGCTGCACGCGGAAGCCGGTGAACATCTCCGTGTGGCCGTTGTCCATGGCGACGGGGAAGTGCACGATCAACTCGCGCGACGGGGTGCGCAGCATCTTCCACAAGCCCTCTTCCAGGTTCAGCTTTCTCGCCGCAAAGTCAAATCGAGCCGCCTGGGCTTCCCAGGGATTGATCTCCTGCTCAAGGGATACCGATGCCATAGTTTTCTCCCATTCCGATTGCCTGCCCCGGCAATACACCGGGGAGGGCGTCCATCAACCATGATAGACGCGAAAGGCCCATGGCGCAGGCAGCGGTTACACTGAGTTTGTGAAGCCCTCTTCCATTTCGGTCCAGCCCAGCCGCAAGGAGTTCCTCGCGCTCGCCAAGGAGCACACGCTAGTTCCCGTCTGCCGTACGCTGACGGCCGACCTGGAAACGCCGGTCTCAGCCTTTCTGCGCGCCGCATGGCCGGAGCGGGAGTGTTTCCTGCTCGAATCGGTGGAAAACGGCGAGCAGGTGGGCCGCTACACCTTCATCGGCCTCCAGCCCTTCAAGCGCATCGTGGCGCGGGGACGCGATATCACCATCACCGAAGGAAAAAAGGTTGTCCAGATCGAGGGCGACATCTTCGCCGTGCTGCGCCGGGCGCTCAGCGGCCACAAGCCGGCGCGGCTCGCTGGTTTGCCGCCCTTTACCGCCGGTGCGGTGGGCTTTTTCGCCTACGATGCCGTCCGCCAGATCGAGCGGCTGCCCGTGCTGGCCAAGGACGAACTGGGCGTTCCCGACGCCTGCCTGCTCTTCTTCGACGAGGTGCTGGCCTTTGACCACGTGCGCAAGGAGATTTGGCTGGTGGTGACGGCCGACGTGACCCGCGGCAAGCCGGCCGATGCCTTTGACAAAGCCGTGGCCCGGCTCGACCGGCTGGAAAAACGGCTCTCCCAGCCGCTGCCGCGTCTGACTGAGCACAAAACCAGGGGCGCGTTGCAGGTGCGGCACCGCACCTCGAAAAAAGATTTTCTGGCCGCCGTCAATCGCACCAAGGAGTACATCCGGGCGGGCGATATTTTTCAGACAGTGATTGCGCAGCGCTTCGACGTTGTGCCGGAAGCCGACAGCTTCCAGGTTTATCGCGCCCTGCGCACGGTGAACCCCAGCCCCTATATGTTCTTCCTGCGCTTTGCGCCGGAAGGTCCGCTGGGCGACGCGCCGGAGAAAACGAAGCACGCATCAAACAAGTCAAAGCACGCGCAGACACTTGAGCTGGCGGGGTCGTCGCCGGAGATGCTGGTGCGCGTGCATCAGGGCAAGGTGGAGTACCGGCCCATTGCCGGGACGCGCCCGCGCGGAGCCACTGAGGCCGAAGACGTGGCGCTGGCCGAGGAGATGCTCTCCGACGAGAAGGAGCGCGCCGAGCACGTGATGCTGGTGGACCTGGGCCGCAACGACGTGGGCCGCGTGAGCCAGTTCGGCTCGGTGAAGGTGGACCGGCTGATGTTCGTGGAGCGCTATTCGCACGTTATGCACATCGTCAGCAGCATCGAGGGCAAGCTCAAGCCGGAACTGACCGCAGTGGACGCATTGCGCGCCTGCTTCCCAGCCGGAACGCTCAGCGGCGCGCCCAAGGTGCGGGCCATGGAGATCATCGAGGAACTTGAACCCGCGCGGCGCGGAACTTACGGAGGCGCGGTGCTCTACGCGGATTTCAGCGGCAATCTTGACTCCTGCATCGCCATCCGCTCCATGCTGGCCCTCGGCGGCAAAGGCTACGTGCAGGCCGGCGGCGGCATTGTAGCTGATTCCGTGCCCGAGCTGGAGTATCAGGAATCGCTTAACAAGGCCAAGGCGGTGATGCGGGCGATTGAGCGGGCGAGGGAGATGTAAACTGTTTTGCAGAGGTGAGAAGATGCGGAAGCTCATTCTTTTCGTAATGTCGTTGGCAATGATAACTCCCTGCGTAGCTGCCGAGCATAGTGTTACTGTCGAGCAGTTGAAACAGATGCTGGCCGCGCAGCAAACGGCCGGCAAAAACGATGGCGACCGCGCGCAGCAGCTCAACTCCCTGGAATTGACCGAGCAATTGACCCAACCTACGCTGGACCGCATTACGACGGAGTTCAAGCCCGGCCCAAAGACCGCCCTCTCTTTGAAGTTGCTCGCCGATTCCTCAGCATTTCTTGAGCCGCCGTCTGGCGAATTACTCGATAAAGTCCCGCCGGCAGTCGCTGAGCAGCGGGCCATGATGAAATCCGCCATCAATTTTATCGGAGTCACTCTACACCAAATGCCGGATTTCCTGGCGACGCGCCTCACCGACAGCTACGATAACACCCCCCTGTCGGTGACTCACAGTGGCTGGGCTCCGCATACGGATCTGCATTCGGCGGGAACCTTCAGCCAACATATCGTCTATCGCAACGGACAGGAGGTCCTTGACCGTCAGCAGGATTCCTCTGGCGCCAAGCCCAAGAACGAACCCACGCCCGCAGGGTTGACCTCGATCGGCGAGTTTGGCCCGGCCCTGGGAATCATCCTCTCCGACGCATCCAAGGGCATCCTGAAGTGGAGCCACTGGGAACAGAGCACCGCGGGCCCGGTCGCTATCTTTCACTACGAGGTGCCGCCGGCAGCTTCCCACTATTGGGTGAATTACTGCTGTGTGAGGAGCTCATCGAGTGACGTTAGCGATGCCGCCGCCAGTGTACTCCCCGATTTAAACCTGAGCAGCAACTCCTACCATGGAACGCCCAGCTACCACGGGAACCTGTATCTCGATCCAACCACCGGCGCCGTTTTGCGCGTCACCGTTGTGTCGGATCTTAAGCCCTCCGACCCGATCATGCGCGCCGCCATCTCGGTGCAATACGGCCCCGTGGAGATCGGCGGCAAGAGCTACATCTGCCCCGTGCACAGCATCGCGATCTCCCTGACCAAATCACATTCCGGAGGAGAGAAGAGCGATAGGGAGGTTCTGCGCATCAATGAGGTCAGCTTCACCGACTATCACCGCTTCGGTTCGACGACGCGAATCATCACCGATGTGCCGACCCAATAATTGAACCGGTAATTCACTCTGCCCCAAACAGCCGCTTGAAAAATTTCCCGATGCCGCCGAAGCGGCCGGGCTTTTTCTTGGCCGCGGGCTTAGTTGCGGGCTTGGTGGCGGCTGCGCTGGGAGCCGGAGTTGCTTCGGACGCGGGCTTTGCCGCGTGGTCGGCGCTGTTATAGACCAGCGGCTCGAGCGCCTCTGGAGGGGCGGAGGTCATGGAGACCGCATTCGGAGCGGGCCTGGGCGTTGGCGCCAAGCCGGCGCTCTGCGCTACTGGAAATTCGTTTGTGCCCGGATGCAGCGGAGGCGGGCAGCCGCATGGCTCCTTCTCGTTGTCCACCACCTCACGCAAGTTGCCGTGCTCGAACATCACCCGTTGGCCGGGCTGGACGCGATAGTTGCCGCCATCGAAGACGCTGGTCACCAGCACGTAGGGAGCGTTTTTCCCAGCATTATCCACGCAGGTGTCGCCGTGCTGGCCGAGACGCACCTTGACCTCCGCCGCGCCGGGAGCGCCGATGAGGATGCGGAAATCGGGGGTGAGCAGGAAGTCGGCGTTGCGCCCGGCGGCGGCGCTGGTGGCAAAGCTCAACTCAAGAGCGCCGTGATCCATGGCCATCATCAGGCCCGGTGTCTCGCCCGTGGGCACGCTCGAATCTGCGGCCAGCTTGACGGTGGTGGAGGCGCAGACGCGCAGCACGCCGCGATGGGGCAGAACAACCTCGGTGGTCTGGCTGCCGGAGGTGATGGCGCCGCTGGCCACGATCACTGCCCTGCCCTGCGTGACCTCCAGCGCGCCAGTAACTTTGGCGGCGGCGTCGGGATTCTTGCTGTCCAGCGGGACGATGGCGATAGGAGCGGAGCTGGGTGTGGTGGAGCTGGTTTCCGGCGCTGCAGGCTGGGGTGTCGCGGCAGGCTGCGGCGCGGGAGCGGTCTGTTGTGCGCCAAGCGGGTACGCCAGCCCCAGAGCAGCCAGCATAAAAATTCCAACTGAAGTTATGCAAAAAGTTGGACTCAATCGGCGCATCGCTCTCTCCTTGGCCTCTACATTTTCAGGAAGTTGCGGATCATTTGATGGCCTCCCTCGGTCAAAACGCTCTCGGGATGGAACTGCACGCCCTCGATGGGCAACGTGCGATGGCGCAGTCCCATGATGACCGAGCCGCCACCGGACTCCGGGGTGCGGGCGGTGACCATCAGTGTGGCGGGGAGCGAATCTTCAGCCACAATCAGCGAGTGGTAGCGGGTGCAGGTGAGCGGCGAGTCGAGACCGGCGAAGATGCCCTTGCCGTCGTGGGTGATCGAGCTGGTCTTGCCGTGCATCAGGTGGTTGGCGCGGACGACCTGGCCGCCAAAGGCCTCGCCGATGGCCTGATGGCCCAGGCAGACGCCCAGAATCGGCGCCTTGACGGCCATGTGGCGGATGAGCGGAACCAGAATGCCGGCCTCGCTGGGAGTGCAGGGGCCGGGCGAGAGCAGGATGCGCTCCGGCTTGAGCGCCTCGACCTGCTCGACGGTCAGCTCGTCGTTGCGATATACCTCGACCTCCGCGCCCAGTTCGCCCAGGTACTGGACCAGGTTGTAGGTAAACGAATCGTAGTTGTCGAGTACGAAGACCATGGTGAATTCCAGTGTAGCGCAACGCATTGCGCTTAATAGAGCCCATGTAAATCATGCAAGGTGAGCAAACTATGAAAGCGTCTGTCCATTATTATGAAGAATACAGAGGTTCATATAATGTCATTCTCCATTAATACCGCGTTAAGGAAGACCATGCGTAGGAAGAAGCAGGCTCTTCTGTCAGTAGTAATCGTAGGTATTGCAATCGGCACCGCGGCGGGGCTGCGAGCTGAGACTGGCGAGCCACAGACACCTGACGGAGTTCTCGACCGCATTCGTAATGAAGTTCGACAACTTTTAACTGATGCACGACCGGAGCTCTTCAAGCGGCATATGCAGTCGGTACTAGCACTCTGCGAAGACAGCGTTTTGAAGCTACAATTCGCTGGTGCTGATCGCGATGCCCAGGCAAACGAGTTGCTCGGTTCCTTGAAGACTATTGAGTCCGGCCTTAGAAGCGAGGATGTGAGGAGGCCTGGAACCTACCTGATGGAAGGCCGGCGTTCATTGGACCTTGCTCGATTGTCGCACAGCGACGGCACACTGCAATTTTTCACTGTGAGTCTTCCTGCAGGCTGGGATCCAAAGAAGCCCTACCCGCTTTACATTTTCCTTCACGGCAGGGGGTCCGATTTGCCTCTATCCTTGGTTGCATCGACGTTCCAAACGCAGCCTCGCGATAAGCCAAACACATCGGCGATCCTCGTCATTCCCTGGTTGCGTGGTAACGGTGAGTGGCGTAACGAAAACGGTTCGGAGCCAGACGTCTGGGAAGCAATAGAGGATGTGAAGGCCTTCGCAACGGTTGATCCGAATCGCCGCTATATTGCAGGTCACTCCTGGGGCGGCGATGACGTGTGGGCAGTTGTTCTGCGTACTCCGGACTTATGGGCCGCCGCCGGAATCATGGCCGGCAGCGCGATCGGCGTCCCGTCGGAGTCAAACCTTGTTGCGAACGCCCGGAACGTTCCGTTCTATTTGTGGAAGGGGGCACAGGACCCAAATCCCAACCGCGAGACGAATTTGGAGTATTTCCGCGATTCACTAACAACAATCGGCGATCCTCCCAAAGTTGTCATCGCAGAAAACGTCGAGCACAATCCCAGGCCTGACGATCTCGCAGCGATGCAAAACTGGCTTTTGGAGCATATTCGCAAGAGGCCGGATCATTTCTCCTTTGTTATTGACACTCCACAACACCGGGGCATTTGGGGCATCTCAATCCCGCGGAAGTATCCGGATGCCTACTTGAGTGTCGAACAAAAGGTCAGCTTTGAATGTTGGGTCAAAGACTCAACAGTGCAGATTACAACCATAAACAGCAATCGCCTCGACATTGATTTCGGTTCGGATGGATTAAATTTGTCCGGTGCTGTAAAGCTGATCGTAAATGGCAAACCTATGTTTGACGGCCAGGTACCATCAAAACCGATGTCCTTAACATGGTAGATTGAACAATTTTCTCCTGCGTTCCGGACTTACAGAAGCTGGCACTGCAGATCTAATCCATTCGTTGAAATCCTTCTCGCTTGCGCCCGCTCCCGTTTATCTGTAACACTGGCCATATTCGCGCTATGGTTCTTCATTTCCTCATTCAGGGCCGGGTGCAGGGGGTGGGCTTTCGCTGGTATGTGCAGCGGGAGGCCGGTCAGCTGGACCTGCGCGGATGGGTGCGCAACACGGAGGACGGCGACGTGGAAGTCGTGGCCTCGGGCACGGCGGAAGAGCTGGCCGAGCTGAGGGCCATCCTGCGCCGCGGACCCAGGGGCGGCCGCGTGGATCGCCTCATCGAACGTCATCTGGACGAGAGCGAGGCGGAGGAGCTGAGTTCGTTCCGGATTGACGGGGCGTGGTGATAAACAGCTGTCAGCTATCAGCCATCAGCTTTCAGTGACCCGATGCTCCTGAATGCTGATTGCTGACGGCTGATGGCTGTTCCCTTATAATCTGCAAGGAACCAAGGAGCGAATGAACCCATGCCCGAACAAAACAAGTCCATCAATGTGGAAGCCCTGAAGGCGCTGGTGCGCACGGTGCCGGATTTTCCCAAGCCGGGGATTCTGTTCTACGACATCACCACGCTGCTCAAGGACAAGACCGGCTTTGCCCGGTTGATCGACGCGTTTGCCGGCCACTTTATCGAGCGCAAGGTGGACCTGGTGCTGGGCATCGAGGCGCGGGGATTCATCTTTGGGCCGGCGCTGGCTTACCGCCTGAACGCCGGCTTTGTGCCGGTGCGCAAGCCGGGCAAGTTGCCGGCCGAGACGGTGCGCGTTACCTATGATCTGGAATACGGCTCCGACGCCCTGGAAATTCACCGGGATGCGATTCAGCCCGGCCAACGCGTGGTGCTGGTGGATGATCTGCTGGCCACCGGGGGCACGATGGAGGCTACGGTGAAGCTGGCCAGGCAGTTGGGCGGAGAGATCGTCGGGCTGGCCTTTGCCGTGGAGTTGGACTTCCTGAAGGGCCGCAACCGCTTCAAGGACTACGACGTCTTCAGCCTGCTGCACTACGATGTGTAAGCCTGCGCGCCCGAACGGCGGGATGAGATGATAGCTTTCCCTGGTCCCCAATTGCGAGGGACCCATTCGACAAGCTCAGGGCAGGCTCTGGGGCACCCGGCTTTTTAATCAGAGATGAACCCGCCCGCTCATCGCAAAAATCGCGATGAACGGGGCACAGCTTCTCATCATGCATGATGATTCTTGGGAGTTAATGATCGGACCACCTGCCACATTTTGTGAAGAAGTTCAGGCTTCCGCTTCCTCCGCGGCGGGCGGCGGCGCACCCTCTTCCGTCTCTTCAATGAACATCTGCGGATCGGCGAAGCGGTATCCGACATACACATCTGTCAGCAGATACACTGGATTGGCGGGGTCGTCTTCAATCTTCTTGCGCAACTGGCGGACAAAGGTGCGCAGATACTCGACCTCTTCGCGGTACTCCGCGCCCCACACCTCGGTGAGCAGCCTGGCGTAGGTGACCACGCGTCCGGCGCGGCTCATCAGGCAGAGGAGAATATCGAACTCCTTGCGCGTCAAATGCACCGGCTGATCGCGCCGGGTGACTTTGCGCTTGACCGGATCGAGGCGCAGCTCGCCGATGTGGATGGGCGCGTCCTCGGCGCGGGCCGGAGCGCGGACGCGGCGAACCGCCGTGCGGATTCGGGCAATCAGTTCGCGCATGCTGAAGGGCTTGGTGACATAATCGTCGGCGCCCTGCTCCAGCGCCTCCACCTTATCCTGCTCCTGATCGCGCACTGTCAGCATAAGGATTGGCAGCCGCGGCGCAAAGGCGCGAATGCGGCGCAGGGTTTCAATGCCGCCGATGCCGGGCATGTTCACATCGAGCAGAACCACATCAAAGCCGCCGGCGCGCAGCATCTGCAGAGCCTCCTCGCCGCGCGAGGCGTCCACCACCTGAAAGCCGAGTTCAACCAGCGGCGGGCGCAAAGCCCGGCGGATGGCCGATTCATCATCAACCACCAGAATGCGAATAGCAGGCTGCATCATCATCAGGATACCCCCTTGCGCGCTGTGGCCGGAATGGCCGCATAGAATGTGGTGCCCTCGGTCTCATCGCTGGTGACCCAAACAGAGCCGCCATGAATGAGCGCGACGCGCTTGGCCACGGAAAGGCCGATTCCGGTGCCTGAGGCGCGGCTGGGGCGGGTTGTGGATCGATAATAACGGTCGAATATCCTCTCCCGGTCGTTGATGGGAATCACCTGCCCAAAACTGCGCACCGAGAAGACGACTTCCGCGCGCTCTTTGACGGCGTGAATGGTGATGGTGCTGCCGTAGATCGAGTACTTGCAGGCGTTGTCGATGTACTGCATCAGCAGCATCACCATCAACTGGCGGTCGCACTCCAGCGTCAGGCGCTCGTCGGGAATATCGATGGCTACTTTCATGCTGGCCAGGCAGTCGCCGAGGCTGGCCACAACCTCTTCAACCAGCGGCGCGACGTCCACCGGGGCGACATGTACGGTGACCTCGCCGGCATCCAGGCGCGCGGTGGTCAGCAGCCGGGTGGTCAAATTCCCCAGCAGGCCTGTCTGTTCGTCAATGAGGGCGACCAGTTCGGCCTGCGCCGGCGACAAGTGGCCCATCTCGCCAAGGCCAGTCGAAGCCGCGCGGATGGCCGTCAACGGCGTCTTATAGGCGTGCGCCAGGCTGTCGAGAACCGTGGATCGCAACTGCTCGGTGCGGCGTTCGGTTTCGATGCGGCTCTCGTTGGCGTAGGCCCGGTAGCGGTCAAAGGCGATGGCAGTCAGCGAGGCGATGGCGTCGTTGGTGAGCGGGCTGGTTGCACCGCGCACCACCAGGCTTCCGATGGGCGCCGTTCCCAGCCGGACCACGCGACGTCCCAGCCCGGTTTTTGGATCGTCGTCCGAGGTTCCGAAGTAATAGACGTTCCGCGTCATCTCCTGAGGGTCCGTGTTCCAATGCCCGGCGGGATAGACCTGGTGCAGGTCGGCATCGAAGACCGCCACGGACTCCAGCGCGAAGATCTCATGCGCCAACTCCGCCAACTGCGGTCCCGGCTCGAGGTTGAGATTCATCTCCAGCGTGCGCCGCGTAAACTCGTGGAGGTCGCGCAACTGCCTGTCCAAGGACTCGGCTTCGCGGGATTTATTTCTGGCGCGCATGGAGAGAAGAAAGATGATGAGCGGCGCAACCAACACGAAGGTCAGCAGCCAAGCGGCGTTGACCGATTCGGAACTCGCAGGGATGAAACACAAGGCCAAGCGATTACCCAACATTCATGGAAGCAGGATTCAAGTATGAGAAGGCGCCTGCGACGAGATAAAAACTAGAATCTCATCCTCGCCAGCGCCCCGGTCAAATCCCCAAGGCACAACCCATGCAGCGCAAAGTCTTTCGCCGGGTCAGCATTGGGTGCGGTGTAACTTAAGAGAATTTTAGCAGGTTCCTCATCCTCTTGATGCTTAGGAATTCTATGCATCTTCGCCACACCGTGCTTCAACTGGCGGAGAAATGGGTCTTCCCGGCGTGCGAAGCAGCGAACCGAATGGCGCTATTCATCTTATTTTGTATTCTTCATAGGTTCCTCATTTGTTCCTCATATATTCCTTATGATCGCTTCGCCATACTAAGGTCAATCAACAACTGCACCGTGTGCTGCACTTGCCTTCTCTTTTGGGCGAAATTCATTCCTGATCATACCAACCAACAAACTTTATCTTTTGGAGGAAATATGCCGATGAAGCTGCACCCGAATCGCATTCTGAAAACGATGGCCGGAACCGTCATGGCAATCGCCCTGACGGCCGGCGCGCAAACACCGGCAACGCCCGCTCCGGCGGCAACGCCGGCAGCGCCAGCACCAGCAGCAGCCCCAGCCCCGCTTTCCACATTCGTTCTCACGGGACCGCTGCAATGGCTGCCGCCGGCGACCTTCGATGCCGGACCGTTGGGCAAGCTGTCCGTCAACGGCATCGTGACCGGTTTCTCGCAGTTCCAGAACAATTCCGTGCCGGGAGACGATGCGGCGCAAGCCACTCTGAGCAACGGGCTGATTTTTATTCAAAAAGCGGACGGGAAACTTCAGTACTTCATCCAGGCGGGCGTCTATACCATGCCGACACTTTCAGTGCCGTTTGTAAACGCTCAAAACACCGTGAACAATTTCTACGGGCCTGTTCCAGTCGCTTATCTGAAGCTGCCGGCAGGAAAGACCACCCAGTTCCTTATCGGCTCTCTTCCCACGTTGATGGGTGCCGAGTCCACGTTTACGTTCCAGAACTTCAACATCGAGCGCGGTATCGTTTGGAATCAGGAGAACGCCATTAATCGCGGCCTCCAGATCAATCAGACCATGGGCAAGTACCTGACCGGCTCGATTAGTTGGAACGACGGCTACTATTCCAACCGCTACTCGTGGCTATCGGGTTCGGCGACACTTACAAAGGGGCCTCATGTCCTGGTGTACGACGGGATGGGGAACCTCGGACAGACCAAGTTTCAAACCGCGGCCACGCCGGTGCAGAACAACGGCTACATGCACGCGGTGATCTATACGTACACCAAGGGCCCGTGGATCATTTCACCGTACTTCCAGTACGGCAAGCTGCCGACCAACGCGAAGGTAGGCGTACTCAAGGGCACATCCGCAACCGGCGGCGCGTTCAACGTCAGCTACGCCTTCAAGAAGGGCTTCTCGCTTCCGGCACGCGTGGAATACCTCATGAGTTCGGGGAGCGCAACCGACGGATCGGTCAACCTGTTGGGCTTTGGGGCTGGCAGCGCAGGCGCCACTTTCACCGCAACGCCAACCTATCAAAAAGGAGGCATGTTCGTTCGCAGCGATCTCGCATGGGTGCACGCAGCGAGCTACGCGCCGGGAGACGTCTTTGGCAAGACAGGAATGGCCGCTAACCAATTCCGGGGCGTACTTGAATTCGGCTTCATCTTTGGCAACAACATCGGGAAATAGCCGAGGAGCGGTAAAGTATCAATCCATGCTGACGGCGGGCTTAGTCTCTTTCTTCGGCCCCAAGCAGTAAGTAACTCCAATCTTAACTCCGGCCTGACTCGATCAGGCTCAGGCCGGATTTTACGCGCTAACAGCTTGATTGCGCCCGGGATGAAAAACAAACTGTTTTTTGTTTTCTCATTTCATCCTTATCGTCTCACTACTAACATTCAACTAACCTGTATTGGTTCGTACAACAATCCGGGTATAGGTGAACCTTACGAAATTCAAACTCAGGAGATAGCTCATGGCTGATCAGAAAGCACCTCAGATGCAAGCCTCTCTGGGCCTTACCGGGCTGACCGCAAATGCTATGGCCCTCATCGCCCCCGGCGCATTCCTTTGGCTCACCTTCGTAATCCAGGCCGGCACCGGGACCACCGCGCCAACCATGTGGCTGGGCATCTTTGCCGCCCTGCTGCTCTGTCTGGCCACCGCTGTATCCTACGCGGAAATCTCCAAGCTCTATCCCGGCACCGGGTCGAGCTATTACTACGCGGAGCAGGCGCTGCTCTCGAAGGACAAAGCCTTCAAGTACGCCCGCGTGGCCAAGTTCATCGTCGGCTGGGGCTCGCACCTTTACTACTGGGTCTATCCCGGCGTGATGGTGGCCGTCACCGGCGTCTTCGTCGGCTATGTGGTCGGCTTCCTCTATCCCAGCGTGATGAGCGGCTCCAATCCCGGACTTGTCTTCATGGCGCTGGTGGCGGTGGTCTTCTCTTTCTTCGTCGCATGGATCGCATCGAAGGGCGCGGGCGCTTCCACGGCGGTCAACATCGCCATCAATGTGATCCAGATATCCGCGCTGGTGGTCTTCAGCGTCCTGGCGCTCGGTTATCGCGCCAGCCATCCCGCGGGCTCTACCGGCCCAACCTCATTCCAATACGACTCGCAGACGATGTCCACCTACACCTACCAGTTCGCCACCGCCAAGGACAATACCATCCTCCGCGATTTAACCACCCAAGCGCCTTTGCCCTTGCGCGATGCGGCCGGCAAGCCGGTTCCTTACGTCATTACCTATCCGACGACAGATGCAAGTGGAAACTTCCTCAGCCACGAAAACGCGAAGTCGGTGATTGCACCGCACAAATTCAGTTGGATGTTCATCCAAGCAACGGTCGCCATTCTGATCCTGGTCGGCTTCGAATCGGTCACCTCGATGGGAGGCGAGGCCAAGAATCCAACCAAACACATACCGATTGCCGTCATTGCCTCGCTCTTGATACAAGGCCTGTTCTGCTACCTCTTCGAATACTTCGCGGCCAACTACTTTCTCAACTCGGGGTACACCATGCAGTCCGCCGTTACATCTGCGGCGCCCATCGGCGACATGATGATCATCGTCGGCGATGCGCTGCTCGGCCAGGGCAATGGCAAGTACTTCATGCTGGCTGAAGCCTTCACCGTCTTCCTGGCGCTGATCGGCACCACACTGGCCTGCATGAATACCGGCGCCCGCGTGACCTATGCCATGGGCAAGGACGACGAGGCTCCCGAGCACTTCGGCATCCTTCACGCCAAGTCGCTCTCGCCCCGCAAAGCCATCTGGACCTTGGCCGCCATCTCCGCGGTCATCGGCGTTATCGCCGTCTCGCTGGTCTTCGGCGACGCCGGCGCGCCTACCGATGCAGCCATTGCCGCGTTGCCGCACGGCTTCTTCTCCAACTTCGGCTACCTCCCACACGACCGGTTAGCCGCGTTGCCGAACTCGCTGCTGGTGGTCACGCTCACCTCCAACTTCGGGACGTTCATCCTTTATGCACTGAGCTGTGCCCTGTGCATGATTGCTTACCACGAGCGCCACGACCACAACTGGCTGATGCACTACATCATTCCCGGCTTCGGGCTGCTGGCCAACCTGGTCTGCATGGCCTTCTACGTGATCAGCCCGGTCTTCGGATTGGGCACTTTCAAGGAGCCACTTATCGCGCTGATCATCTCCGCAGTGTGGGGCGCATACGGCGCCTTCTACTTCATTCGCTCGTCAAAGGCCAAGGGCAAGGCAGTCCTGCTCACATCCAAGCAGTCTGCCTAGCCTCAACAGAACTTGAAGTCAACCCCTGAGCGGTGCTGCGCGCCTCGATTTCTTTGCGAAGTCGAGGCGCGGCGAACCGCTCGGCGGCAGTTTTAAGAACGATTCTCAGGGCAGGAACGTCATGTTGGATCTTGAGTTCGGCCAAGCCAGCGATCCCGGCAAAATACGCAAGAATAACGAGGATGCGATGGGAGCGTTTATCCCCGCATCGCCGGAGCAAGCCACCTCGCACGGCTATCTATTCGCCGTTGCCGACGGAGTGGGGGGCTACGATCTGGGCGAGGTAGCCTCGAACACGGCTATCTCGGTGCTCATGGAGGAGTTCGCCAAGGCAAATCCCGGCGCCAGGCTGACCAGCCTGTTGCCGCGCCTCATACAGCAAGCCAACACCGCGGTTCACGATTGCACCCTGGCGCGCCAATACAAAATCAAGAGTATGGCTACCACGCTGGTGGCCTGCGCCCTGCGCTACAACAAGGCATACATCTCGCACGTGGGCGACTCCCGTTGTTATCTTGTGCGCAGCGGCAGCGCCAGGCAGATTACCGACGATCACACGTGGGTAAACCAGCAGAGAAAGCTGGGCATCATCACGGCCGAGGAGATGGCCGAATCCGAAGCCCGGCACATACTCATTCGCTCGCTGGGGCCGGAGATGTTCGTCTCTCCCGATACCTCTACCATTGACCTATACTCCGGCGACGTGCTGGTTCTTTGCACTGACGGCTTGCACGACGAGATGAGCGAAGAGACTATCGCCGCGATCGCCTCCCAGGAAAAAGACATTGGCGAAATCGCCCGCGAATTGGTAACGAAGGCCGTGGAAATTGACGGCAATGACAATACCACCACGCAGGTGATCCGCATTCTCTCGGTCGAGCGGATGAGCACTATGCCTCGCGGCCGGCCCCGCCACTAGACAGCTGATTCGAACCGACAAAAGTCTTATGAAACCTTTACTGATCTCGCGCCGATCTTCGATAGAATTAAACGAAGATTGCCAGATGGAGTTCACCCCGAATGGGTTTGTTTGACACTATAGAAGCCGGCTCGCAAATCGATTCCTATCGCATTGAAGCGCCAGTTGCCCGCAGCGGCATGGCTACCATATTTCGCGCCACCGACCTGCGCGATAACCGCCAGGTTGCCCTGAAAATTCCCCACCCCGACCTGGAAGCCGATCTCGTCCTCTTCGACCGCTTTAAGCGCGAGTCCGGCATTGGCGAAAAACTCAACCATCCCAAGGTCATGCGCGTCTTCGGCGGCGAGCAGCGTTCCCGCGTCTACATGGTGATGGAATGGTGCGAAGGCCGCCTCCTGCGCCAGATTCTTGCCGAAGGAAAAATTGAGCAGGACCGCGCCATTCGCATCGCTTTGGCCATTCTTGAGGCCCTGGAGTACATCCACGCCAATGGCGTCGTGCATCGCGACCTCAAGCCGGAAAACATCATGGTGGATGCGGAAGACAACATCAAACTCATCGATTTCGGCATTGCCAGCGACTCCGCAGCGCGGCGGCTGACCTACTCCAACTTCACCGCCACGCTGGGCACTCCGGACTACATCGCTCCGGAGCAGGTAAAAGGAAAACGCGGCGATTGCCGGACAGACATCTTTGCCATGGGCGTGATCCTCTATGAAATGCTCTCCGGCAAACTGCCCTTTTCAGGCCCCTCGCCCCTGGCAGTGATGAATGACCGTCTGTTGAACCATCCCACCCCGCCCCGCGTCGCCAACCCTGCCATTTCGCCAGAGTTACAGGAAGTCCTCTATCGGGCCTTGGAACGGGACCCCAGAAACCGCTACGCAAAGGCAAGCAATTTTGCCTGGGATCTCGAGCACCTGGATCAGGTGGGCGTGGAGAATCGCGACGAATTGCAGGGCTGGAACAAACGCAAGTCTCAGCAACTGAGAAGAATCCTCTATTATTCCGCTCTGGCGCTCATCCCGGTGGCCATTCTGCTGCTGATGGTTCTGCTCACCCACCACGGGTAACCAAGTTAGCAGGCGCCGCTCACGCTGGAAAACAAATGGATTTGCGTTCGGGCGGTCGATGCGATATTGTGAGTTCGCTCCTTCCAGCGGACAAGAATCCACAATGAAACTCAACCGGCGGCGAATGGTGGCATTGGTTATCGTGGCGGCGCTGGTGTGCCTAACTGTCTGTGGAATAGTGATTTGGCGCGTGGAGAAGGCTTTGGGCTCTTCACGGCGAGAGGCAGCGGAGCGGGAGCTGCTGGCCGTTGAGGTGCGAACGTTGGGCGCGCAGGCGAATCCGGGGTTTGAAGGGCTTTTATCTCCAGCGGTTTACAAGAGCGCGGCGGTTTTTGAAGGGCGCATCTATCTGGCGGGGCCGGCGGGGCTTTCGGCGTATGCGGCTGACGGAACGCTGGAACACATCCACAGGACAGGAATGGAGTTACCCGCCGCGCCGCTGGGGCAGATGGCGGTGGGGATGTTGACCGACGCCCAGCGGCCGGAGCTGCTGATTGCGACTCAGGGCGCTGGGATAGTGGCCTTCGAAGGCCACCTATTTCGGCAAATAATGGGTACAAATGCGGATGCGCGCGTGATCACCTCGCTGCTGCCGCTGGGCTCCGGTAGGCTGCTGATCGGCACGGCCAAGCTGGGACTGCTGATCTATGACGGCAAAACTCTCAAAAGATTCCACCCCACCACGGATCACGTTTACGTGACCGCCCTGGCAGGCTCGGAGGCGGAATTGTGGGTAGGGACGCTGAATGACGGGCTGCTCTGGTGGCATGGAGGCCAGACTGACAGAATCGGCGAAGAGCAGGGGCTGCCGGACCGGCGGGTGGAGCAGATTGCGCTGGGCGGCGGGAAGGCTTACATCGGCACGCCGGTGGGAGTGGCCGAGGTGCGCGAGGGCAAGGTTGCGCGGGTGTTGGCCAAGGGAAGATACGCCCATGCCCTGCTGGTGGACGGGGATACGCTGCTGGTGGGCCAGATGGAGGCCGGGGTGATGCGCGTCCCGCTTTCTGGGGCGGAGAACGTTGTGCTGGCGAGAAGGCCGATTGCGGCGAGAGGCGGCGGGGATTCAGGCCAGAATCCGGGTGAAAAGCCTGAAAAGCATACCTCAGGGGCTAAAGCCCACGATTTTTCTGGGCTATCGATGTACGGGCTAAAGCCCGTACCCTTCACGCCCGTACCCTTTACGACCGGACACATTACGGTGGAGCAGTTTCTAGTCGTGGGAGACGATCGCTACGCGCTGGCCACGGACGGGCTGTTGCGATTGGAGCCCGATGGCGCATGGCGAAAGGTTTTGGGCGGCGGCAGCGCGCAACTGACGGACAGGGACGTTTCCGCTCTTTTAGTGGCCTCAGACGGACGGCTCTGGGTGGGCTACTTCGACCGCGGGCTGGACATTCTCTCCGCGACGGGAGCGACGGTGGAACACGTGGAGAATGAGCACGTCTTTTGCGTGAACCGGATTGTGGAAGACGCGCGGCAGGGGGCGGTCACTGTGGCCACGGCCAACGGGCTGGTGATCTTTGACCGCGACGGGAAGCAAAAACAGGTTTTGGGGCGCGAGGAGGGACTGATAGCCGAGCATGTGACGGACGTGGCGCTCTATAACGGCGGCATGGCGCTGGCGACCCCGGCGGGAATCACGTTTCTGGACAAGACGGGCGCGCACAGCATTTACGCCTTTCAAGGGCTGGTCAACAATCATGTGTATGCGCTGGGCGCCGACGGAGATAAGCTGGTAGCCGGAACGCTGGGCGGGATTTCGCTGCTCTCTGGCGGCGAGGTGCGCAGGAACCTGAACACGGCAACTTCCGGCCTGAAGCACAACTGGATTACCGCGCTCGAGGCGGTGGGCAACGAGTGGCTGGTGGGCACCTATGGAATGGGCGTGATGCGTCTGGGGACTGATGGCAACATTACGCCGACCGAAGCCACGCGCGATGGAGTGGTGGTCAATCCCACGGCCATGGCGGCGGACGGGCGGATGGTGCTGGCCGGAACGCTGGGCGAGGGATTGCTGGTGGGCGACGCAACGGGCATGCGATGGAAAACGGTCACGGCGGGGCTGCCCTCTCTGAATGTGACGGCATTGGCTATCCACAATGGAGTAGTCTACGTGGGAACGGAAAATGGACTGGTGAAGATCGACGAAGGGAAGCTGTAGGGCGGAGTTAGCGGGGTTAGCGGAGTTAGCAGTTGAGAGGGAAGTTATGAGGCGAACGGGTTGGGCGTTTGTTCTGTTGCTTTTTATGCGGACACCTGCTTATGCGGACAGCGGCGTGCTAATTCCAACCGGTAAGCAGGCGCCCGATCCGGCGGTTCTGTCACTGAGCGAGATGCAGGTGGAGATTCACATAGACAACGGCGACGCGCGGGTTTGGGTGCGGCAGGTCTTTGTCAACCACACGAATCGCCCGCAGGAGGGGAACTACCTATTTGCATTGCCCGGCGGGACCACGATCTCCGATTTTGCCGTATGGGATGGGCCGGTGCGGATTCCCGCGGTGATTCTGGAGCGCAAGCGGGCCAAGGCGATCTACCAGGAGTTGAAGAGCCAGGCCATCGATCCCGGATTGCTGGAGCAGGGCGAGCGCACCGAGGACGATGCGCGGAGAAGCGCCCTGTTCAGCGCGCACATTGTTCCCATTCCCGCCTACGGAACCAAGCGGCTGGAGATTGAGTACCACGAGCACATTCCCGTGTCGGCGCGGAAGAGTTTCTTTTTGTTGCCGCTCAAACCTGACGCTTACTTGAGCCAGAAAGTCGCTAAATTTCACCTCCAATTTGAGCTGCGCTCAGCGGCGCGGCTGAAGGATTTCGCATTTCAGGGCCGCCTGCTTCCCTTTCACGTGGAGCAGCAGGATGAGCACGTGATCCGGGGCACGGTGGATGCGGCCAACATTGAGCTGGCCGAGGATTTTTCCACGGTGTGGGCAGAGAACGAGCCGCAGAACGCTTTGGAAGTGATCGCCTATCGCGATCCGAACCCGATTGCTCCGCTGGCGATGGAGCTGGCCAGTTCGGAACTTGCGGTGCCCGCGCAGGCCCAAAAAGGCAAGCAGAAGCCGCCGCCCCAGGCTCCGGCTGAACCGGGATTCTTTGAGGCGCTGGCACAACTGAGCGCGCCAGTAGCGGCGGGAGCGGCGAGCGCGCAGGGCGGACGCACGGTGGTCGTGCTGATGGATACGTCGCTCTCCATGCAGTGGGAGAAGCTGGAGCGCAGTTATGCGGCGGCGGCCAAGCTGCTGGAGACGCTGGGGCCAGAGGATCAGTTCAATCTGCTGCTTTTTAACACCAGGGTGGAGAGCTTTAAACCCGCGCTGGTGAAGTCGGAGCCTGCCAGCACCAAGGCGGCGATGGATTGGCTGCGGCAGAGCCACCTGCGCGGCGGAACGGATTTGCAACGGGCGCTGGAGGCGGGACTGGGGCAATTCAGCGGGTCAAATGCGACCCAAGCCGCGGCGCTGGTGCTGCTGACGGACGGCGAGGCGACGCGCGGGCTGATCCAGACGGGCAAGCTGGCGGATTGGTACGCGGCGAAGTGGAAGCAGATTCCCATGGAGCGGCGGCCGAAGACGGAGGTTTTTGCCGTGGGCGACGACGCCAACCTGCCGCTACTGCGCATGCTGAGCCGCAACGGCGGGGTGATGGAGCAGGTGCTATCGACCGAGCCGGTGGAGTTCAAGCTGGAGGCTTTTCTGGGCAAGGTGGGGCGGGCTCCGATGGGAGGCCTGGGGCTGACGGTGGCTCCGCAGGCGGCGGTGGACAAGGTGTACGCGCTGGAGGAGGCGGTCTTTGACGGCGGCGAGGGGCGCTGGGTGGGGCAGTACACGAAGCCGCAGAAGGGCGTGAGCTTCAACGTGAGCGGCAACCAGGATGGGCGCCCGTTGAAGGCGGAGATCAGGGCCGAGCTGCCTGCCAAAGAATTGGAGCACGACCAGTTGCCGCGCTTGTGGGCCGGAGCACGCGTGCAGGCGCTGCTGGAGCAGATTGAGCGCGAGGGCGAGACGGAGGCGGCGATCAACGAGATTATTCGCCTGGCGCGAAGATACAAATTTGTTACGCCTTATACATCATTTCTGGCCGCGCCGCGAGCGCTGCTGAGGCCGCGCGTGATTCGCCCCGGAGACCCGGTGCTGCGCGTGCATACCGATAAGAGCATTGTCTCGGTGATTGCCCTGTTTCCCTTTGGGCTGGAGAAGCCGCTGCGCTATCTCTCTGGCGAGGATGTGTGGCAGACGCGATTTCTGGCGCCAACGGATATGAGGGACGGCAGCTACCCGGTGCGGCTGGTGCTGCGCGACACGAATGGGCAGGTCTATCGCGAGCAGAAGAATTTTGTGATTGCCTCGACGCCGCCCACGGTGAAGGTGCGGCTGGAGAAGACGCGGTACCGGGCGGGCGAGACGATTCCGCTGAAGGCGAGCGCGAGCGAGAGCACGCGGACGCTGACGGCGCGGATGGAAGGGCTGGCGCCGGTGAGCCTGCGCTGGAATCGCGAGGCGGGAGCGAGCACGGGGCAGCTTTGGCTGCCGCATACGCTGCCCGCGGGCGAGTATGTATTGGCGGTGACGGCGGAAGACATGGCGCACAATCTGGGCAGCGCGGAGGTGCACATTGAAGTGGTTCCCTGAGCGCAATAGAAAAACGAAAAAAGGCAACTCCGGCGCAACCGGACTGAGGATAGCCGTGGGCGCGTTGGCGCTGGGCGCGGCGGCGATGACGGCATCGGCCTCGCTGATTGCGTGGCAAAGCCCCGGAATGATGCTGGGCGCGGGCAACAGCCTGGCACGCTGGCTGGAAAATGCCGAGGCCGGCTCGGGCGTGGAGAAGGCGCTCTACCGGCTGATGAAGCTGCCGGGCGGCGAGGCGCTCTACAGGCGCTCACCGCGCGAGACACGGCCGGAGCTGACGAATCTGATAAACGGCAGCCAGAAGAGCGCGGCGCTCTACTCGCTGCGGGCAATGGAGGACGAGCAGGCGCTGGACTTTGAGGCCGCCGAGAAGGATTGGAAGACGTGGGCGGAGAAGGCCGACGACAAAGCAGCGGCGAATCTTGACCTGGCGGATTTTTATGAGCGCAGGCTGAAGCCGCGGGAGGAGTTGGCGGCGCTGGAGGCGGTGGGCCAAAGTGCGGCGAGCGCAAGGGAACGCTGGACGGCGGCGGAATCCGAGCAGGCGTGGAAGGCGTGGGAGCGCGCGCTGAGCGTGGTGGACCGCTATGCGCTGGGACGCGCGGCGGCGGCGCGGGAGTATGCCGGATGGGAGCGGCGCTATCCGCAGGAGAAGGCGGTTTACGAGCGCGAGCTGGCCTTCGACCTGGCAGGCAAGGATTACGCCGGAGCGACGGATTTGATTGCGCGCTACCGGAAGGCTTTTCCGGAGGACAAGCTGTTTCCGGTCAAGGCCGAGGCGGATGTAGCGGCCGCGCGCGGGACGGCCAAGGACGGGCTGGCGGTCTTCGATCGCGGCTTTGAGCCGCTGTGGCCGGCGGAGTTGGTGAAGAGCTACTACGCGCTGCTGGAGAGCGGCCACCAGACGCTGAAGGAACGCGATGCGCTGCGGGCACGATTGGCGGCCGCGCCCGAGGGCGGAGGCGAGGCACTGAAGGATGCGGCCAGGCTTTTTTACATTTTTCAGCAGCAGGGACAACTGGAGGCAGCCAAGGCGGTGCTGGCCGGGTATCGCGAGCGCAAGGACGCGCGCGGCACCGCGTGGAGCGCGGATGAGTTGTACACGCTGGGGCGGCTGCTGGAGCAGGTGCAGGATTTCCCCGAGGCGGCGCGGTACTACTATGCGCTGGCGGCGAAGACGCAAGGTGATGATGCGAACCTGATGGGGCTGGCGGGGCTGACGCGCATTTTGCTCGCCGCGCCGGAGCAGCGTCTGCGTGTGGGCGCTGGAAACCTGGCGCTTTACAAGAGCATTGCGACGATGGATCGCGGGCCGGGCTATTTGAACGGAATTTTGTCGCTGTTTTTCAATTCGCAGCAGCCGGCGGCGGAGTATGCCAGCGAGGATCAGCTGGCCGTGCCTTACTTTCATCGCGCCAAGGCTGCCGAACTGGTGGCGGAGATTGACCGGAGGTTTCCGCAGGCGGCGGAACGGGCGGAGTTGCACGCGAGGCTGATGGAGGCCTACGCGGCTTATGGCGAAAACGAGGCGGTGATTCGCGAGGGAACGCTGTTTCTGGCGGCGTTTCCGGCGGACGCGCGGCGGGTGGAAGTGGCGCTCGAAGTGGGCGACGTGTACAGCCGGACCAACCAGGCGGAGAAGGAATTTGCGCTGTACAAGGATCTGCTGAAGGAGCTGGCGGCAAGGGCGGATGGCGTTCCGCTGGGCGAGGCGGGCGCAACGTACAGCAGGCCGGTGGGCGGCCAGGCTCGAAGCGGCGCGCGCAGCGGCGAGTACGCGCAGGTGCTGGACAGGTATTTGTCGCGGCTGGTGGCGCTCGAGCGGCTGCCCGAGGCGCTGGAAGTGTTGCGCGGAGAACTGGATCGCAATCCGCAGGACCCCGGCCTTTATGAAAAGCTGGCGAATTTTCTCGATCAGAATCGCCTGAACGCGCACGAGGAAGAGGTCTACCAGCGGGCCATCAAGCAATTCCAGGGCGAGGGCTTCGGAGTTACAGGCTGGTACGCCAAGCTGGCGCGCTTCTATCTGCGCCAGAGACTCAAAGTGGATTACTCGGTGCTGACGCACATGGTGACGGGAATTTTTTCCGGAACCGAGCTGGAAGAGTATCTGCGCCAGGCGCCAGCGCCGGATGAGGCGCTTTCCTTTGAGGTCAATCGCTACGCGCATGAGTGCTTTCCGCACGATCTGACTTTTGTGCGCCATCTTCTGGCGCAATACGAGAGCCGCGCGTTCCGCCAGCCGGCGGCGGCGGAAAAGCTGCTGTGGGAGCATTGGGCGGAATCTGCCGATTTGCGCGACAAGCTGTTTGAGCTGCTCAGCAGCAGCGGCAGGCTGGATGCGCAACTGGAGGCGCTGCGGAAGCAGGCTCCGGAGATCGACAAGGGGGATTGGAGCGCGCTGGCGCAGAGCAATCCGGCAGCAGAGCGATTCTGGCTGGAGTCGTGCTTGTGGCAATCGCACTTTGAGCAGGGAGTGGGCCCGGCCGATGCGCTGGCGGCCGAATATCCGGCGGATGAAGAACTGGGCCGGAAGGCGTCGTCGTTGCATCGCTCGCTGGCCTACTTTCATCCTGAAGATACGGACAAGGCCGTGGCCATCGAGAAGCGCCTGCTGAACGCCCGGCCAGATGATCTGGAGACAATGGCGCGGATTGGCGACATCTACGCGGACCGCGGGCGCATGGCGGAAGCGGCGCCGTACTGGACGCGCATGGCCGAGGCGCATCCGGGTGAGGCCGACGGCTACCTGCAATCGGCGACGGTCTTCTGGGATTACTTTGACTTTGCCTCCGCATCGGAGCAGATGCGCAAGGCGCGCGAACGGCTGGCGCAGCCGGCGCTCTTCGGCTATCAGGCCGGAGCGATTGAAGAGAGCCAGAACAACCTGCAGGGCGCGATCCAGGAATACGTGGCCGGCTCGCTGGGCGACAAGCCCTCCGAGGAGAGCCGCGAGCGGCTGTTGGCGCTGGCGCGCAGGCCGGAGTGGCGCGCGGCTGTGGAGGCGGAGACAGCGGGATTGCTGAAGCAGGCTGCGCCCACGAGCGCGGCCATCGAGCTGCGCCTGGGCGTATTGGATGCGCAGCAACGCGGCGAGGACCGGTCGCGGGAGTTGAAGGAGCTTGTTGCGCGGACCGATTCCTTCGACGTGCTGGACGCCGTAACCGCGGCGGCCCGTACGCATTCCCTGCCGGAGGTGGAGCAAGCGGCGCTCGCCCGGCAAATCGCACTGACCGCCGACCCGGTGCGCTCGCTGGAGCTGCGTTATCAACTTGTGGAGCTGCTGGGAAAGAACAATCCGGCAGCGGCGGCGGCGGAAGTCGACGCGATTTATCGCGAGCGCTCGAAGGTGCTTGGCGTGGTGCGCGCGACGGTGGACTACGACTGGGCTCATGAGCGCAAAGCGCAGGCCGTGACGGTGCTGCTGGATTCGGCGAATGCGGCCTATCCGGATCTGAAGCAGCAATTTCAACTGGAGGCCGCGCGCAAGTTGACGGAGCTGGGCGAGTATCCGCGTGCAAAGAAAATACTAGAGCCGCTGCTGAGCCGGAAGCCGCTGGACGCGGGCATTGAAGCGGCCCTGGCGGACAACTACGCGCGAGCCGGCGACCAGGCGGGGCTGGAAGGGTTTTACCGCTCGGAGCTGGCCGGGGTGAAGGCCGCTGTGATGGAGCGCGGCGAAAAGACGCAGCGGCTGGCGCAGTTGCGGCGCGGCATTATCTCCGCGGCAAGTCTGCTGGGCAACTGGAGCGAAGCGGTGGATCAGTACATCGAATTGATCAACGCCTACCCCGAAGACGCTGACCTAACCCAGGAAGCCGCGCTCATGGCAGGCGCGCATGGCGAACGCAACAAGTTGGTCAATTTTTATCGCAAGACAGTGGAGGCCTCGCCGCGCGACGCCCGCTGGAGCATCATGCTGGCGCGGCTGGAGACGGCGCTGGAAGATTACCCGGCGGCCATCGATGCATATGGAAAAGCGATTCGCGTGCGGCCGGAGCAGAAGGACCTGTACCAGTCGAAGGCCGACCTGGAAGAGCGCCTCTACATACTGGACGATGCCGTAGCCGACTACGAGCAGCTCTACAAGCTGAGCTACCGCGATCCGCAATGGAAGGTGAAGGCCGCCGAAGCGCGGGCCCGGCAGGGACGCAACGCCGATGCGGTGAAGGCGCTGGATGAAGCGTGGATTCAGGGCCGTCCGCCGCGGGCTTTAAATTTTGATCATGTAGCCACGCAGCTAGAGCAGTGGGGATTGCTGGACGACGCGCGCAGCTATGCCGAGCGGTGCGTGGAGACAGCCGGTCCGGACCTGCTGATCAACCCAGGCAATCAGTCGTGCGCGATGGTTTATGCGCGCGTGATGGCGCGACTGCGGCAAACCGATGCGGCCTTCACGCGCCTGGCCGTAGCCCGCCAGCAGGCGGAGAATGTTTCGCTGGCGATGGTAACTCAGCAGGTGGCGCAGCAGGGATTGAGCGCCGTCACCAACGAAGAGTGGCGCAAGCAGCGGGTTGCCGAGAACGCCAAGCAGGCGAAGTCGGGCTTTGCGCAGGCCTTGCGCGCCATAGCCACGGTGGTTGGCGAGTATGCGACGCCGGAGGAGAAGGCGCAGTTTGCAGCGTGGCTCGAAACCAAGCGAGCGAAAGCCGCCGATGACAGCGAGCTGCGCGAAGTTTACCTGCCAGCAATGCAGGCCGCGGGGCTCAAGGAAATGGAATCTGATCTGCGCTGGAAGTTCGCGGATAACAGCAACGATACCAATCGCGGCAAAGAGAACGCATGGCTGCAACTGCAACGGAAGCGCGTGCAGTTGGAGGGCGTTGGTGCAAAGCTGGAGAAGCTGGCCGCATCACTTCCGTCCCGGTATCAGGGCCTAGTGTGGATAGAGGCGGGGGATGTCTATCGCACACAGGGAGATTCTGCCGCAGAGCTTCGAACACTTGACAGGAAGGCGTCAATTGATGGGATTAGCAATGATACGCGCTACATGGAGCTGCTGCTGGCCATGCGGCCACAATCACTTATCAAAAAGGCCTCCGACACGGTTGGGACACAGAAGCAGTTCGGAGACAGTGTTACGCAGTTTCTGGTGGCCAATGGAAAACCCGATCAGGCGATGGCGGGCGTTGCCGCGCGGTCTGCAAACATGCCTCCGGCGTGGAAGAAGGCGTACACCGGGCTGACCGGGCTTTATTTCCGCCAGCATACTGCGCAAGTGCACGAAGCTTTTAATGGCGCGCTGGGTGGAGACCCGACTATCGGCGAGCGCATGGCGCATCCGGCGGATCGCGATGAGCAACTGGCAGGCGAAGTGTGGTTCTACTACGGCTCGCGCTACGGTGAGTACATCGATGAGGAAAAGGACGCACAGGCCGAGGGCTATCTGGAGGCGGAACTGGAGCACACGCCGGAGAGCGCGAGCGCTTACACGCAGCTTGCGGATTACTCCGCGCAGGCCGGACGAGCCGATTACGCGCTGGCCGATTACCAACATTCGCTGGAGTTGAAGAGCGATCAGCCGGCGGTGCTGAACAGCATCGCGAATCTGGAATGGAAGCAGGGGCATCAGGCCGAAGCGCTGGCCGCGTGGCATTTGGCCGTGAAGCGGCTGGCCGCGGAGTTGGAAAGCCACATGCCGGAGAGCTTCTGGGGAGACTTTGCGCAGGTAGCGAAGGATGCCGCGAAGAACCGACAGTACGCGGCCATCGGCAAGCAGGTGGACGAGATTTTGCGCGTTTACCTGAAGCGCAACGGCGAGTACCGGGCGCAGGAGCTGCTGGAGGCCGGCTATCACGCGCACGGCGATTCGATGGATTGGCTGCTGGAGATTACGGCCGCCGCGCACGACCCGAGCGAGGTGCTGAACACCATTCAGAGGAGCAAATGGATTGCCAAGGGACAGGTGAGCCAGCTTCTAGCGCGCCGCGTGGAGCTGGAGCGCCGCAAGGCTCTGGGCAAGACGGGCGAAACGAATTGGAGCCTGGAGCAGGCGGAGTCGAGCCTGATCGACGCGCTACTCGAGGAAAAGAAATTTGCCGAGGCGCGCGCGGAGCTGGAGCGCATTCCCGAGGAGAAGCGAATCACCGCGCAGTGGCTGAACGCGACGCTGCGCCTGGCCGGGGCGGAGGGCAGTTTGCCGCAGTTAGTGGCGCAGTGGAAGAAGCATCCGCAAGCCGCGCCCACAGCGAGCGACCTGCAAAATGCCGCGCAGGCATTGAGCGAGCCATTGAAGCGGATGGTGATGCGGTTTGTTTATGAGCGAGCACTGGAGGCGCGGGAGTTGACTGCGGCAAACTTCCTCGGACTTGCGGCCATCGACCTGGAGGAGGACAACACGGCCGGCGCGGTGGCGCTTCTGAAGCGTTTGACGCTGATCAGCGGCAATCCGTATGGCGATGCGGATTCGGCGGCTGGTTTGCTGGAAACGAAACATCAATTCTCTGAAGCGATGCAGTTTCTTCAACCGCTCGCGCAGGCTTCTCCCTGGGATGCGAGCCTGAAGGTCCGGCTCGCCGTCGCCACGCTGGCGGTCAACGCGCAGTCGCAGCAGGCTCAGGCGACGCTTGCAACAGTAGCTACCGATCCCAAGGCGAAGTATGCGGAGCGGCTGGCCGCGGCCAAGGCATTGCAGGGCCACGGCACAGCAAACGCCGATCTGGGCAGCGCGGAGCTGAACCTGATGGCGCGCGCAGGCTGCCCTGGAGCGGAAGAGGCCGGCAAGCCCTTCTTTGTGGAGGCGCGCAGGGCAGCCGCGGCCTGCACAGCCGATAAAAATGTCAAGGAGCGGCTGTTGCACGCGGCCATTGCCGACGCGCCTGACAATGCGGAACTGCGGCTCGAGTATGTGTGGGCGGCTTTTGCGGCAGGCCAGGAGGCGCGGGCATTGGTGGCCGCGGAGCCGATTCTTCAGTATGGAAGCTTCTACGGACCGCGCGCTGCGCCTACATACATCGCGCCTGAGGACGAAGAGGATGCTGGAAGCCAGAACACGCGCGTAAATACCAGCATGAAGCCGGAAGAGGCGAACAAACTGACTTGGTTTGCGATTCACGCGCGGGAAAAGCGCCATGAGGCAGGCGAGGCTCTGACGCTGGTTGTGAGCACGCTGAGGATGGAAAATGATCCTGCGCGACGCAGCAAATTGGAAGAAGAACAGAAGCGTTTGCAGACCGATGCGACGCGCATACGGGAAAACGCGGCGCGAGCGCCGAATATACATAAAGATATGGACCAGGATCGAGTTGTGCGCCCGCGATTGCTGCCGGGCGAGCCGTTCACTCCAAAGAAAGCGGCAAGCGGCGGGGAGGAAGAGGAATGAAACGACGCCTCTGGATTTTGGGTTGCGTACTGTTGCTGGGCTGCGGAGCGGTTTTTGGCGTCGGCGCGCTGGAGCAGGCGCTCAAGGCCGGGCCCGAGTTGCCTTCCCTGCTGCCCGAGGGCGCGTTGCTCTCGATTGAGGCGCGCGACTTTGGCTCCCTGCTGCGGGATTGGAATACGTCGGAGGAGAAGCGCGCCTGGCTCACCAGCGACAACTATGCGGCCTTCAGCACATCGCGGCTCTTCGAGCGGCTCTCGCAGGCGCAGGAGGAGTTCTCGGCCGCTGCCGGGCTCCCAGCCGACGAAAGTTTGCTGGATAAGGTTGCGGGCAAGCAAAGCTGTCTGGGCCTCTACGACATCGGCAATCTGGAGTTTGTCTACGTCACGCGGCTGGAGCAGCAGGAGATCGAAAACACTCCGCTGTGGCAGACGAGGGCGAAGTTCGAGCAGCGCAGCGAGGCGGGGACGGCTTTCTACGTGCACAAGGACACACAGTCGTCGCGCGTGGCGGCCTTTGCCGCGCGGGATGGCTGGCTGATTCTGGGCACGCGGGATGATCTGGTGGCGGGCGTACTGGACCGGCTGGCGGGAACGGCCTCGCAGAACCTGGCGAGCGAGGGGTGGTATGCGGAAGCCGTGAAGCAGGCGAAGGCCGAGCGCGGCGATCTGCGCATGGTTCTGAACCTGGAGAAGATTGTTCCCTCGCCGTACTTCCGCAGTTACTGGGTGCAACGCAATGTAACCGAGATGAAGCAATACGTTTCGTCGGTGAGCGACTTGTACAGAAGCAGCCAGAGTTATCGCGAGGAGCGGGTGCTGGAGCGCCGCGCCGGAGTGGATGCTGCTTCGCATGGGGATGTGAGGAGTGTGACGGCGCTGGCTCCCGAGGATGCGGCCTTCTACGCGGCCGAAGCCTCGCCGGAGGTTGAGAAACTGCTGCGCAGCCTGCGCGACAACCTGCTGGAGTCGAAGCCGGAGCGGCAGGCAGACTCGTATAGCAAAGCGCCCGCGGCGGTTGCAGCGGAAAACGCGGGCAACGCAACACAGCTCGACACTTCCATCGACAAGGCTCCGGTGGCGGCCAGGCAGGCGGATGCCTACGCGCCCTTGCGCGCGCTGCTGGCTGCCGGGCAGCCGGAGGCCTCGCTGGAAGTTTTTTCCACGCGCGCACCAAACAATGGCGTCTTTGTCTCGTTGCAGGCGGCGATGGCGGTGAGCGCGGCGCAGGCCTGGGATGAGAATGCCGTGCGCCAGGCGCTGACGCAGGCGCTGCTGCCGGGCCTGACGACGGGAAAGCTCGGCGTCAGTTGGGAAAAGCGTTCGAGCGCCGGCGTCGAGTATCTTGCGCTGGATGGGGCGGTGCCTCTTTTTGTCGCGGTGAACGGCAAGCTGCTGCTGCTGGCCAACGATCCCGCGCTGATGGAAAAGCTGTTGACGCGCCGACCGGCTGCCAGCCCGTCCGGGGAAAAAGACAGCGTTACCTATGCGGCCCTCTTCCGGCACACGCAGGAACAGGGCAATTTCCGGCGGCTGATGGCGCAACTCGACTTGGCCGGTCATCGCGGCAGAACGGATCAAGCGTCGGCAAACGGCGGCGAGAGCCCGGCATTCTTCTCCGGCAACGCGGCCAGTTTCAGCCGCGCCTTCTCCCGGCTGGAGTCGGAGCGCATCGAAGAGAAGGATCAGGGCGCCACGGTGACGCAGACGGTTATCTATCAATGGACTCGCTGATGACGGCAACCAATCGGGCTGCACTGGCGGGATTTTTTCTGCTCATTGCGGCCTGGCCGGCTCCCGCGCAGCAAGCGGCGGAACCGCAACTTTTCTCCCAATCGGCAAAGGCCGTTCTCGAACGCAACTTTCCCAGCGCGGATCTCTCTTACTTGCTGCTGGATGCATCGGGGAACGTGCTGGCCGAACGATGGCCGGATCAGCAGGCCATTTCGCCGGGTTCGCTGGTCAAACCTTTTTTGGCCATCGCGTATGGCGAACAGAACGGTGGCCGGTTTCCCATGGTGCTCTGCCGGGGCTCTCGGGACCGCTGCTGGCTGCCTCGCGGACATGGAAATCTGGGGCTTGAAGAGGCAATCGCGCAGTCCTGCAACGCCTATTTTCTGGAGCTAGCGGCGGGATTGGATCGCCGGCGCGCGGCGCAAACCTTTGCCCGCTATGGACTCAAGGGGCCCACAGCAGAGGCGGCCGCGGAGAATCTGGCGGGGTTGGGAGGCGCGTGGAAGGAGACGCCGCTGGCCTGGGCAAAAGCCTTCCTGCAACTGGAACGTGAACAGCATTTGCCCACGCAGAGCAGGATTGTGAAGGGAATGCTGGACTCGGCGGCGCGCGGCACGGCGCGCGCGGTTGATGCGGCTTTGGGCAAAGATGCGGCCCTGGCCAAGACCGGAACGGCGGCCTGCTCGCACACGCCTCGTGGCGCCGCGGATGGCTTCACAGTCGTTCTGTACCCGGCCGCGCAGCCCCGGCTGCTGCTTTTGTTGCGCGTGCATGACGTAACCGGAGCTGCAAGCGCAAAGATTGCCGGAGCAATGTTGCGCGCGCTGGAGGCCCGCGAGCGATGAGAACAAAAGCACTGCTCTTGCTGCTGTTGGCCATGCCGCCCGCCAAAGCGCAGCAGGAGATTCGCTTCGGCGTGCTAGGACTTTTTCATCCCCGTGAGCTGATTCTGCAACAGGAGGGTTCGCAGGTCCTCTCGGTCAGAACGCGAGACGTCGCCGAAAATCAGGCCGTCGTGCTCAACGGCGAGCCGGGTCACCGCCAGATCGTCTTCCGCGCCGAGGGCGACCGCGTGGTTATTGGCTCCCGCTCCGCCGTCAGTTGGACGGCTGCCGCGCACGATGGCGGAACGGCCACTTTCCGGCTCACGGTGCCGGGAAGATTTCATCGCGTCTATCGCGGCCGCCTCACGATTGAGGCCCGCAAGGGCGAGTTGCTGGCCGTGGTGGCGATGGACCGCGAGACGGCGGTGGCCTCGATTGTGGCCGCGGAGATGGTGGAAAGCGCTCCGATGGAAGCGCTGAAGGCGCAAGCCGTGGCCACGCGCTCCTTTCTGCTGGCTGGGCCAAGGCATCTGGACTTCGATTTTTGCGACACCACCCATTGCCAGTTCCTTAAGTCGCCGCCGGATTTGTCCAGCCGCGTCACGAGCGCCGTCGAGGCCACGCGCGGGCTGGTCCTCACCTGGCACGGCCAGCCGCTGGCGGCCATGTACGCCAACCGGTGCGGCGGCCAGACGCGCAGCCTGCGCGATGTGGGCCTGAATCCGGGAGAAGCATACCCCTACTATGCCGTGCCGTGCCAGTGGTGTCGGCGGCATCCGATCAGCTGGCATAGCACCATCGGCGCGAGCGCGACGCCGCCCCTGCCGGGCAACGAGCGCAAAAGGATCGCGGAGGCGCGGCAGTGGGGCTGGAGCGCGATTCCGGGGAGCGACTTTACGGCCACGGCGGAGGGCGCGGGCTGGCGGCTGGAAGGCCACAGCGTGGGCCACGGCGTGGGCTTGTGCCAGATGGGCGCAATCGGCATGGCGGAGGCGGGCGCCGATTTCCGCCAGATCCTCTCCCACTACTATCCGAATACAGAGCTGATCAAAAATCCGTAAGTTTGGGCTGTAAAAGGGGTTGAAGTTGCCTGAAATTCGTATATTATCAATGTAATTGCCAGCCGCAACGAATACCCTATAATGAAAGCGCCGCACAACAGCGTCGAGGAACGGACCTGTGATTGAAAACTGCATGAGCTTCCTTCTGTTGCCAGCCTCGCCCAGCCTGCTGGCTTTCAGCGTTGCGCCCCTGGCGCACCTGCGCACACTGGACATCGCCGTCATCGCCATCTACTTCGCCATGGTGCTGTGGATCGGTTTCTACCTCAAGGGCCGCTCCAACACCGGCGAAGAGTTCTTTATGGCCGGCCGGGAGATGACCGCCTGGATCGCCGGCCTGAGCTTTGTTTCGGCCAACCTGGGCTCGCTGGAGCTGATGGGCTGGGCTGGTTCGGCCTACCAATACGGCATTCTGGCCACCCATTGGTACTGGATCGGCGCCATTCCGGCCATGCTCTTCCTCGGCCTGGTGATGATGCCCTTCTATTACGTCTCGAAGACGCACTCGGTACCCGGCTACCTGTTCCTGCGCTACGGCGAGCACGCCCGCGTTCTGGCCGCCCTCTCCTTCGCCCTGGAGATGATCCTGATGAGCGGCGTGAACATGTTCGCCATGGCAGTGGTGATGAAGGTAGTGCTGGGCTGGAGCTACACCTTCAGCATTCTGGTCTCGGCCTGCGCGGTTACGCTCTACGTTGCCCTGGGCGGGTTGCGCTCGGCCATCTTCAACGAGGTGCTGCAATTTGTGCTCATCTGGGGCGGGGCGCTGCTGGTGCCCGTGCTGGGCCTGGTGCAGGCCGGCGGCGTAGACGGGCTGAAAAAGCAGATTATCGCCAACATGCATACCGACAGCTACTTCCACTTGTGGCGCGATACCGCGCATTTTGCCGACAATCCCATGGGCGTGCATTGGACAGGAATCGTCTTCGGCCTGGGATTCGCGATCAGCTTCGGCTACTGGACCACGGATTTCCTGGTGGTGCAGCGCGTGCTGGCGGCGCATAACCTGAGGGCCGCGCGGATGGCTCCGATCATCGGGTCGTTCTTTAAGATGGCGGTTCCCTTCATCGTGATTCTGCCCGGCCTGCTGGGCCTGGTGGTGCTGCAGAACTCCGACGGCAGCCGCATGCAGTTGATTCCCCAGGACACGTGGAAGGTCTGTGTTCCGATGACCTCCGATTGCGCTGCGCAGTTGAAACAGACTTCGCTTTCGCCAGCGGTACAGCAGGATGTGCTGGACCAGAAGGTTACTCCGCAGTCGGAGTTGCACAGCTACAACGAGGTGCTGCCGCTGATGATGGTGCGCTACCTGGGGCCCGGCCTGCTGGGCCTGGGCATCACCGCGCTGATTGCCGGCTTTATGAGCGGCATGGCGGGCAACGTGAGCGCCTTTTCGACGGTGTGGACCTACGACCTCTATAAACCTCTGATCAACAAGAAAGCCACCGACAGCCACTACGTGATGGTGGGCCGAATGTCGATTGTCATAGGCGTAATTGTCTCCATCGGCGCCGGTTACCTGGTGCAGCGGGCGCACGGAATCATGGACTACGTGCAGGCCTTATTCAGCATCTTTATCGCGCCGCTGCTGGCCACCATTCTGTTGGGCATGTTCTGGAAGCGCGCCACTCGAATCGCCGGTTTTCTGGGCCTGTTGTCCGGCGTTGTCTTTTCGGTGAGCCTGTTTGAGTGGGTTCATCTCTATCCCGCCAAGCTGGCCTATGTGGCGCTCTCGCCCGACGCCAAGACGATGGCGGAAAATGTATTCCGCGCGCTGTGGGCCTGCCTGTTCACCGGCCTCGTCATTTTCGTGGTGAGCATGTTCACCAAGCCCCGGCCGGCCGCGGAGCTGGAGGGCCTGGTCTATGGCGTGACCCCGCTGCCCAAAGAAGAGCCGGTTCCGTTCTACAAAAACGAGTGGACGTGGGCGGGGCTGGTGGTGGTGATCTTCGCGGCGCTCAACATACTGTTCTGGTAGCGAGTGTTTTGTTCTCCGGCGAACGGAGAAAAGAGAGGATTTCGCAAGATGCACGGTTCGGGAATTCAAATCTGGTTTTTTATCGGCGTGCTGCTGGTCATCTATGGAGCGATGATTTTCGGCTATGGCGTTTTTGAATGGGTGACCGCCAGCTATCCGGCGGGAGTGCAGTTGACCAGCCTGCACACGCCGGTGTGGTGGGGCGGAGTGCTGGAGGCGCTGGGCCTGCTTTACGTGGTGAAGTTTCGGCCGGGGCGCGCGTAGGAAGATTTGCAGTACCCCTCCGATGGCACAAAAACAAGAACGTGCCGAAGGCGGGACGCCGGAATTTGGTGAGATTCAACAAAACGATTACCGCTGCAGGAAACGGCAAAATTGAAGGAGCAGGAAAATGGCCACACAACGGAAGATGACATTTGGAGTCGTAGTAGGCAATCGCGGGTTTTTTCCCGACCAACTGGCCAAGACCGGCCGCGAAGAGATCATCAAGGTTCTGGAGGCAGCCGGTGCGAAGGCCGTGGTGCTGAGCCCGGAGGAGTCAAAGTACGGCGCGGTGGAATCCTATGCCGAGTCGCAGAAGTGCGCCGCGCTCTTCAAGAAGCATGCGGAAGAGATTGACGGCATCCTCATCACGCTGCCCAACTTCGGCGAGGAGCGCGGCATTGTGGACGCCATCCGTCTGAGCGGGCTGAAGGTTCCGGTGCTGATTCAGGCCACTCCCGACCGCTCCGAGGATATGACCATCGCCGTGCGCCGCGACAGCTTCTGCGGCAAGATGAGCGCCTGCAACAACATGATGCAGTACGGCATTCCCTACTCGCTGACCACGCTGCACACCGAAACGCTGACCTCGCCGGAGTTCAAGGCGGATCTGGAATGGTTTTCGGCGGTCTGCCGCATCGTGAAGGGCCTGAAGAACCTGAAGATCGGCGCCATCGGCGCGCGTCCCGCGGCCTTCAACACGGTGCGCTATTCCGAACGGATCATGGAGACCAGCGGCATCTCGGTGGACACCATCGACCTCTCCGAGATCTTCGGCCGCATCCAAAAAATGAAGGACACGGACGAAGCGGCGCAAGCCAAGCTGGCCGCCATCAAGAGCTATGTCACCACCAAGGGCATTGCGGATGCCGCTCTGCTCAAGATGGCCAAGCTGGGCGCGGTGATCGACGGCTGGATGAAGCAGACTAACTGCACCATCAGCGCCGTGCAGTGCTGGACCTCGATGGAGGAGTTTTTCGGCGTGGTTCCCTGCACCATCATGAGCATGATGAGCAACAACCTGATTCCCTCGGCCTGTGAAGTGGATGTGCCGGGCGTCCTCAGCATGTATATGCTGGCGCTGGCCTCGGGCACGCCCTCGGCGTTGCTCGACTGGAACAACAATTACGGCAACAATCCCAACAAGTGCGTCTGCTTCCACTGCTCCAATCTGCCCAAGCACTTCTTCAAGGATGTGCGCATGGACTACCAGGAGATCATCGCCGGCACGGTGGGCAAGGAGAATGCGTTCGGCACCTGCGTAGGCCGGGTGAAGGCTGGCGGGATGAGCTACGCGCGCTACTCGACCGACGACCGGCGGGGCGTGATTCGCGGATACACCGGCGCGGGCAAGTTCACCGACGACCCGCTGGAGACCTTTGGCGGGGCGGGCGTGGCGGAGATTCCGCAATTGCAGAAGCTGCTGAAGTACATCTGCCGCGAGGGCTTTGAGCACCACGTGGCGGCCAACTTCAGCGATGTGTCGAAGGCCGTGCATGAGGCCGCAACGCGCTACCTGGGATGGGAATCGTACCTCCACGGGCAAAGCGAAGAGTAAGAACGCTGTCATAAACGCCTCAACCGGCGGAAAGAGTAAACGGCAATGAATCGATACACGATCGGCATCGACGTAGGTACGGGCGGCACGCGCGCGCTCATGGTGGACGAAAAGGGAACCCTGATTGGCTCGGCAACGCATGAGCACGCGCAGTTTGCCTCGCCGCAGAATGGATGGGCGGAGCAGGACCCGCACGACTGGTGGAACGCCTGCCAGAAGGCGGTCGGCAAGCTATTGAAGCAGACCGGCGTCTCCAAGAACGAAATCGTTGCAGTGGGCCTGGCCGGGCAGATGCACGGCGCGGTGCTGCTGGACGAGAAGGAAGAAGTCCTCAGGCCGGCGCTGATCTGGTGCGATCAGCGCACGGCGGAGGAGTGCCGCGTGCTCAACGAGACCATCGGCGAGCAGCGGCTGGTGGAGCTGACGTCGAATCCGGCGCTGCCCAACTTCACGCTGACCAAGCTGATGTGGGTTCGCTCTCATGAGCCGGAGATCTGGAAGAAGTTTCGCTCTTTTCTTTTGCCCAAGGATTACGTTCGCCTGCAATTGACGGGCGTGCGGGCGATTGACGTTTCGGACGCATCGGGCACGCTGCTGCTGGATGTCGTCCATCGCCGCTGGTCGATGGAGATGGTGAAGGCGACCGGGCTGGATGAACGCTGCCTGCCGGAAGTCTTTGAATCGCCGGAGATCGTGGGCAAGATCACGGCGCGCGCGGCACAGGCGACAGGCCTGGCGGAAGGCACGCCGGTGGTGGCCGGAGCCGGAGATCAGGCCGGGGGCGCGATCGGCATGGGCATCGTCAAGGCCGGCAGCGTCAGCGCGACGATTGGAACCTCGGGCGTGGTCTTCGCCGCAACCGATCAGCCGTTTCTCGATCCCAAGGGACGCCTGCACACCTTCTGCCACGCCATTCCGAACCGGTGGCACGTGATGGGCGTGACCCAGGCGGCGGGCCTTTCTCTGCGCTGGTTCCGCGACACCTTTGGAACCTCCGGCAAACCGGCCGGCGATCCCTACGACAGTCTTTCGCAAGAGGCCGCAGCGATTCCCGCAGGAGCCGATGGCGTGCTGTGGGCGCCTTATCTGATGGGAGAGCGGACACCGCATCTGGACTCGGATGTGCGCGGCGCGCTGCTTGGCCTGGCGGCCAGCCACGGGCGCGGACACATCATCCGGGCCATTCTCGAAGGGGTGGCCTTCAGTCTGCAAGATTCGTTGACCATCTTCGCGGAGATCGGCGTGCCGGTAAGCGATATCCGCCTGGGCGGCGGCGGCGCGCGCTCGCCGCTGTGGCGCCAGATTCAGGCCGATGTTTACGCCAAGCCGGTCTCGCTGCTGGCGGCCGAAGAGGGCTGCGCGTACGGAGCAGCGGTGCTTGCCGGAGTGGGCGCGAAGATGTGGCCGTCAGTCGATGAGGCCTGCGCGGAGATCGTGCGCATCGCTTCAGTCGTCAGACCCATCAAGCAATCCTCGGAGAAACTCCAGCAGCAATACAAAATTTATCGCGCGATTTATCCGGCGCTCAAACAGATCAAGTAGACAGACGGTTCTGCCCCAGCGGCAGAGTGGAGAAGAGAGTTGAGCCCAGCAGACCTTCACGAAGAGATCAAAATCAAGAAGCAGCAACTGGCCGAACTCATGGCGCAGCACAACCTTGCCGGCGTCCTGCTAAGCCTGCATGAGAATGTTTCCTGGGTCACGGCCGGCCAGGTGGACATGCGCGTCGCGATTCCCTCGGCCACGGGCGCCGCCGCTGTTTTTGTGCGCCGGGACGGGAGCAGCTTCTACATCACGACGAAGAATGAAGCGCCCCGGATGCACGACGAGGAGTTCGGCAAGCTGCCCTTTGAGCCGGTGGTTGTGCCGTGGCAAGAAGGGGACTTTGTGAAAGCGGCGCGCGGGGTGGCCGCGACAGGCACGCTGGGCGCCGACACTCAGGCGGCAAATTGTACGTTGATCAGCCTGGCCGGATTGCGAAGCCAGTTGCAGCCCGCCGAAATCGCGCGGTACCGGTTGCTAGGCGGCATGACGGCGCATGCAGTCGAGGAAACGGCACTGCGCCTGGAACCGGGCATGACGGAAGAGGAAATCAGCGCCATGGCCGCCTCGCAGCTCATGCAGAAGGCTATTCTTCCCTCGGTGCTGCTGATGGCGGTGGACGATCGCATACTCAAGTACAAGCACGCCCTGCCTCGGGGCAAGCGGCTGCAGCGGTATGGCATGGTGAATCTCTGCTCGCGCAAGTGGGGCCTGGTCATCTCCATGACGCGCTTTGTTCATTTTGGCCCTTTGCCGCAGAATCTTGCCAAGGGATTTGAAGCGTCGGCCAAGGTGAATGCCGCATTGCTGCACGCGACGCGCGCGGGAGCGACAGCGCAGCAACTGTACGCCGTGGCCAAGGACGCCTATGCCGCGGCGGGATATCCGGGAGAAATCGACTTGCATCATCAGGGCGGAGCCACCGGCTACGGCGAGAGAGAGTGGGTGGCGACGCCGAATGGCACGCAGATTGTTGTGAACCGGCAGGCCTACGCGTGGAACCCCTCGGTGCAGGGCGGCAAGGTGGAAGACACGGTCGTGCTCGAGGACGGCGCGATCGAGATATTGACCGGAACGACGGTGTTTCCGGCCGTTGAAACCGTAGTGGGCGGGCAGAGCTACCGCAGCTCGGGCGTGCTGCTCAAATAACACGGGACGATCGATCTGCCGCCAACAGCTTTTGGCGTAGAATTGCACTGAATGGATGGATGAAATGAAAACTCTCATTCGCGCACTTACTCTGTTAATTTTTGTCCAGGTGATTACGATGATTGAACCCTCCGTTTCAAACAGCAACGCGCAGTCACTTCCCGAGATCGGCGGGCAGAAGGTCATCCTTCTCAGCCGCGCCGCCGTCAGCACGACAAAACCTGAGTTCACCAGCATCACCATCGCCCCTGGGCGCGGCATGGAGATTCTCCAGATCACGGCCAACTTCCCGGGCAAAGGCAGCGTGGATGTGCTGGCCTCGCCCGATCTGGCCGGAGCAAAGAAGATGCTGGATGTGGACGATAACGACTTTGGCGACCTCGGCTACCGGCTGGGCGCGGCCTTTCTGGCGCCCTATCCGAACCGGATTCGCGGCAAGCTCTCGGCCGACACCAAGACGCTGACCACCGAGTGGCAGGGCCACACCATCACTCTGCCGGCCAACAACGGACGCCAGCCGGGCGGCGATATCCACGCCATGCACGGGCTGATCCTCAAGGCCAAGACCGATGAGGTTAGCGTGAAGACGATTAAGGGTGGCGAAGAGGTCTCCGGCATCATCCACGCCGGCGATTTTGGCGGCCATTGGCTCTCCAAAACCCAATTTTTGATCACCATCCGGCTGACCGCCAATGCGGTGGATGCAATCATCGAGGCGGGCAACGTGGGCAGCGAGGCCGAGCCCATGGCCATCG